>Ga0209225_1003769_pt1 | contig 12400 bp, 12 predicted proteins | sample WasSprMetagenome_FD_184732 | JGI IMG/M metagenome (GOLD analysis project Ga0209225, IMG submission 184732) | Sulfidic aquatic microbial communities from Washburn Spring, Yellowstone National Park, USA - WS (SPAdes) (version 3) | ecosystem: Environmental > Aquatic > Thermal springs > Hot (42-90C)...
ACTAACAGCACCACTCCTTCCGGAAAGTGGTCGGATTATTATCGGAACAGGTGGTCGCAATCCTCCGGACTCGGTGGTCGATTTCGTCGGAATACGCATACTGCGGAGAAAGACGGCCACCGGGTGTTTGAGATCGGCTACTACGGACGGATTGACGACCTTACCACCTTCCTGCAACTGGCCGTGCCCGAGTCACTCCGCGGTACGCTCGGCGGACCGGAATTCGAACGTGCCTTAAACGAGGCCGGGCAACTGGTCAAGTCCATATCCTACTGGGGCAGAGACTGCATCAGGGCGGACGACTATTTGCTCCATGACGGCGAACTGAAAATCGTGCTGTCTTTTGCCGAGCGGTTCCAGGGCGAGGCCATGCCAGTAGAGCTGATCGAAATGCGGATGCGGGTGGAAGATTGCGCCTACGGAGACCAAATCAAGATCGAACTGCCGCCCGAAGCCCTGCAGGCCAGGGAAATGCCGCCACCCCAGGAAGAATCGACCGGTAAGTGAGTGGCGCGGCTACACTGCCAGCGCTGCCCACTATCACCGCTGTCACCAGTTGCGCGGTTTCTGGCATGCTGGGCCGCGTGCCCGTCATGGCTGGCTCCGGTTACTTGCCGGTATATGCTTACTGCAGGACCGGAGCCAGTAATTTTTGTTGCCCACCAAGCGGTGGGGGAAGAGATTCACCGGTCGGATTGTGGCGAACTTTTCAGCCGGGGGGATGCTCTTGACCGAGTCTGAACGAGTCTGTCTGGCGGCAAAGGAAGAATTTCTGCCGGCGTCTCCCGCCGGCCGTGTAACATTTTGCCGGCGAGGGGCGTCGTCATATACATGAAGGAAAAACCGGATCGCCTCGCCCTTTGCCGACACGGCGTCTCTTTCCGGGCGGGAACAGAACCACATCGGGCTGGCCTACGGGCTCGGGTTCATGCGGGGCGACGGCACCGCAAGGTTCCGGCCCGACGACCCGGTGACCTGGGAGGAGCTCGCCGACGCGGTGATCCGGGCGCTGCCGCTGCTGGAGGGCGGACGGGAGTGGTAGTGGCTTTCCGCCCTCCCGATGGCGTCCTGGCGTGATACCGCGTAAAAGTTTGGCTGCGGCGAGCCGATTAACATCAGATGGCTTGCGATATGTGGTAGCTCTCGTTGTGTAATGTGTAACTATCTGGTTGCGAAGGCGCGGGCACCGGGCCCCGAGTCCCCCGCGCCGCCGTCGAAGGTGTTCTCCCCCGCGCGGGTTCGGGGGACTCGATAGGACCGAAAAGAGGAGGATGCTCGACGTGAGGCGCACGGAATTTTCCGCCCGGGCGGGCAGGCCGGCCTTCGCCGCGGTATTCTTCCTGCTGGTTGCGCTCCTTCTGGTCACCGCCCTCGCCGGGTGCGCCGGCCCCGCGCGGCTCCGGGGCCCGGGGGCGGACCGGGCGGACACGCCCGGCGGTGGTGGTGTCGCGGCGAGTCCCCCGGGAGCGGGGGAGTTGAAGCCCCCGGTTATCCACGGGGTCAAGCTGGATCCTCCGTCCGGGGAGGTGGGCGGGTGGTACGCGGTGGCCGGCACCGCGACCTTCACCGCCGACGTGACGGGCGCCGACCGGGTGGAATTCCAGCTTTCGCCCACGGGCACCGGGGCGCCGGTGGTGTTGAGTCACGTGGACGAGGACGGCCGGGACGGCTGGACCTTTGTCTGGGAGGTGCCGCCGGGGGACCTGTCAGTGCACCTCACGGTCATTGCCGCGAACCAGGCCGGTACCGCCCAGACCGTCATCAACCTGTACCATGAGGAGCCCGAGCAGGGTGGAGCCGGAGGGGTCGCGCCTCTTGAGGTAAGTCCCCGGGGCCTGGCGCGATTTGCGGTGCGCGAACTCCGAAACCTGCCCGAGTACTTCCTTGCGAAAAACTGGCTGGACGAGGACCGGATTTTCGGACTGGCCGGTACCAGACCCGTTGTGGTCAACGCGCAGGACGGAAGCCACCGCGCCTTGAACGTCGTCGCCTGGTGGGCTTCTCCCTCGCCGGACGGGAAGCTCTTGGCCTACGGCAACGAAAAGGGCATCTCGGTGATCGGCACGGACGGCAGGGGGGACCGGCTCCTGGTTAAGGCCCGAGGGAACGCCGGTGCTTCCGTGCTCGGAGGAGTGTTCTGGTCCCCCGATGCGGCCAGACTCCTGTTCTGGGAGGAACACGAGTGGGACAGCGACTTCTACGTCCTCGACGTCGCCAGCGGCGGGGTCAGCCCTGTGCCGGCGCATCTGGAGGGGTACTTCCTGACGTCCCCGGTCGGCTGGGTGTCCTCTGACGCCGTTGTCTTCAATGCCCGGGCCTCCAGGAGGAAGGACGGGAGCGGAGAATATTCCTCGGGCTACCGGTCCGACATCCTCTTGGTGAGCCTGAGCGGCGGCCACCCCCGCCTCCTCACAGACGCCGGGGACGGCGAGTTCTGGCAGGCCCTTGAGCCGTTGCCCGACGGCCGGCTGGTGTGTGCCTGGGGGACGAGGGAGAGCTGGCCTGCGGGTTTCGGCTTGATCGACCTCGAAGGGAAGGTGACCCGGCTCGAGACCGGCCCCGGAACCCGCCAGGTGAGGATGGCTCCGGGCGCGGACCGCTGGCTGGAGGTTCGCGATGCCGTACAGGGCCAGACCGACAACGTGTGCGAAGTCTTTCTGGCGGGGGCCGGTGGAGCGCAGAAGCTGGCTACCGTGACCTTTGGGGACAGCTTTGAACCCCCCGCCTGGTCGCCTTCGGGAAAGCAGGTCGTCCTGAGCTTTACCACCCGCCTTCCGGGGGATGTGCCGGGTGCTTTCCGGTCGCGGTACTTCACCTATGTCCTGGAGGAAAAGGGTGGCGAATAGTGCCACACCGGCTCGGGCTGCGCCGCGCCCCGGGCGCGTGGTGCGGCCTGGGGGGGTTCTCTCCTGCGTCCTTCTGTTTGCGCCGCGAGCGGAAGCTAACGCCGTCGCTGGCGCCCCGAAGTCGGGGCGGGCGGCGGTGGGGGGACGTGGCGGCCGGACGGCCGGCTCCACTGCGGGATCGTCCGGTACGTCGTTTTGGGGCCGCAGGCTAGCCAGGGAGAGGTCGTACCGGACATACGGGGGACTTCCCCGGGGAGGAACGGATGCCGGAAAACGTTATCCACCGTCTTTTGCCGCGGCGCCGCGCGCTGGTACCGGTCCTTACGGGAGCGGCTCTGTTGTTGCTTTCGGGCCTGGCGGCCGCATCCGGAGGCGTGGTGGTGGAAAGGGTGGAGGTGCCGTTACCGGGGCTCCCGGTGGAGCTCGACGGGCTGGCCATAGTTCATATCAGCGACCTCCACTATGGCTTTGGCGGTTCCGCGACGGGAATTCCGTAGCGCAGGTAACGGGGCTGATCTCCGCGCTCGGCCCGGACCTGATCGTTTTTACGGGCGACCTGGTGGACCGGTGGGCGGGTCCGGAGCGGGGGAAGGTCCCGCCGCTGCAGGGGCTTGCAGCGCCCCTGGGAGCGTACGCGGTCCCGGGCAACCACGACCGTCATCTGGGCAAGGAAAGGATGGCCCGTTTTTTGGCCGAGAACGGGGTGGAGTTACTGGTCAACCGGAGCGTGCGCCTCGAGAAGAACGGCCGGCATTTCTGGCTCATCGGCCTGGACGACCCCCTGACCGCCAACCCGGACCTGACGAGGGCGATGGCTACCGTACCGCCCGGGGACCTCAAAATTCTCCTGGTGCACGCGCCGGACTTCGCGCCCCGGGCGGCACACGCGGGCATTCAACTGCAGCTTTCCGGCCACAGCCACGGCGGGCAGGTGCGGCTGCCGGGGATAGGGGCCCTGTACTGTCCGCCCCTCGGGCGCGCATACCCCCTCAGCCTGCGCGAGGTGCCGGGAAGTGGTACCCTGGTGTACACGAACCGCGGGCTGGGTACCACCGGCGTGCCCTTCCGTCTCTTCTGCCCGCCGGAGGTAGCGGTGCTGACCCTGCGCGCCGAGAAAAGTAGCCACCCCGACCGGGGACAAGGTGACCAGACTTACCGTGCCCGGGATGAAGGTCACGGGCCTCCGCCGGGCGGCCGACGGCCGGCACCCGGCGTGCGCGTCAGTTTCTCGTCGGCCGCGACACGCATCTTGCTTTCTCAGCAGCAAACCCCTAAAATAGGGTCAGATTATCCCGGAGGTCGGCTTAAACTTGGCCAGAATCCCCCGCAATGTCACGGGTGAAGAGGCGATCGGGGCCAGTCTTGCGCGCCGGCGGCGAGAGGCGCGGGGGGAAGGGCAGCCACGTCAACGTCAGGATGCCCAACGGCAGGATCATCACCATTCCGCAAGAGGGCCGGATCAAGCTCGGTCTGCTCCGGGACGCCATCGGGAAGGCCGGCCTTTCGGTGGAGGAATTCGTCAGGCTTCTTGAAAAGGGGCGGTAGGCGTGGAATACAAGGTGATCGTGCACAGGGCCGAAGAAGGAGGTTATTGGGCCGAGGTTCCGGCCCTGCCGGGCTGCTACTCGCAGGGAGAGAGCATCGAGGAGACGATACGCAACGTAAGGGAAGCGATAGAGGCGCACCTGGAGGCGCTCAGGGAGGAAGGGGAGGAGGTGCCCGCGGAGGAGCCTGTGGTGGGGACGTTTCGCGTGGCGGTCGCGGGCGGCTGAGCCTTTTCGCGGGAACTCGAGGGAACCGGGCCGGAGCGGCGGTCCGGCTTTTTGTTTTTCAGGAGGTGGTGCCCCTGTCCTTAGTACACATCCACATAAATCTCTATCCGTTTTTGGCCGGCGTGTGTCCCGCTCGCTCCCGTGCTTCGCGCCGACAGCGCCACGGCTCGCTGCCGACCGGCCTAAGCGGCGCTGCAAATGCTGAGCTTAGAGCGTAATCGCGAAATAGCGCCGTTTGCGTAGCTGTAACCATGGCGCTGCCTATACCCGTTGAACGCGCGTTTCGCGCCGCAGGCCGGTTACCGTCCGCTCGCCGGGCGCTGTTACCGGCGCTCTCGCAAGGTCGCTCGCTTCCGACACACGCCGGCCTTATGGATAGCTTTCTGCGTGGAGATGTACTTAGCCCTCTGGCTTGCCCTGACGGCCCGCAGGATTTAAAAGGGCTCCGGCCGCGGCGTCCCTTGACGCGCCCGGCTTCCGGCGGCTATACTGGAAGCGGGGGTCGGTTTCTTGTGGAGGGACCGAGGGGCAAAACCGTCGGACGCCGCAAGCCGTGGGCGGGAAGCGTCTTCTCGCGCGAGTGGGAGGGCTTCCTCAAGGGGCTGTCGGCCCTGCGCCGCGACGACACTTTCGTGCCGCGGGGCGTGTGGCGCTTCCGCACGTGGGAGGAGTTCGCGGAGTGGAGCGTGAGGATGCGGGCGGGGGCCGTCCCTTCAGCCGGCCCGCGGAACTCGGCGACCTGAGGGAAGTGTGCCGCCACCTCAACGAGCAAGGGGTCCGCTACGTGCTGGTGGGCGGCTGGGCGGTCGCGTTCCACGGGCGCCGGCGGGCCACCGACGACATAGACCTGCTCGTTGACCCCGCGCCGGAGAACGTGGAGCGCCTGAGGAAGGCCCTCTCTTACCTGCCCGACCGGGCGGTGCTTGACGTGGGTCCCGGAGACGTGGCCTCCTACACCGTGGTTCGCATCGCCGACGAGATCGTGATCGATTTGATGGGTCGCATCGGCGACGTGACCTGCGAGAACGCGGGCAAAATCGTCGCCGACCTGGAGGGCGTGCAGGTGCCGGTGGCGGACCTGGACACCCTAATAGCCACCAAAGGAGGCCTCCGCCCGCAGGATCGGGCGGATCTGGAGTACCTGCTGGCCAGGAAGGCCGAGCTGACGGGTAGGAGGGGCCCGGGGCTATAACTTTGCATTCGAGGGAACCGGACCGGAGCGGCGGTCCGGCTTTTTGTTTTTCAAGAGGTGGTGCTTGAAGTTTCCTGGCAGACACCCGCCGCCCGGCGGGCGGCCGGCAGGATGGCGGTAGTTTATCGCAGTGCAGGACCGTGTCGGCCGGGCGGCGAATTTTAAGGCAATCCGGTGGGGAGGGGGAGAGGACCCGTGGTGGAGCTGCTGTTCACACCGTTCGCGCTGGGTTCATTACGGCTGGCCAACCGGGTGGTGGTGCTGCCGCTTTATCTGGCCTACGCCAACCCCGAGGGGTCGGTGAGCGGGCTGGTGGAGGAGCATTACCGGGAGCTGGGCGCCTCGGGAGCGGCCCTGGTGATCACCGAGCACGTGGGCGTGCGGGCCGACGGTCTGGTCCCCCGCATGCTGCGCCTGGACCACGACCGGTACGTGCCGGAACTGGCCCGGGTGGCGCGGGCCATCAAGGAGGGCGGGGCCCTGGCCGGAGCCCAGATCAACCACCTGGGACGCTACGCCGCGGTGGCGTCGCCGGTCAGCGCCTCGGACCTGCCGCCCACCCGGCCCGGAGGCCCGCCCGTGCGGGGGCTGGCGAAAGAGGAGTTACCCGAGGTGGTGGAGGCCTACGCGGCGGCCGCACGCAGGGTACGGGAGGCGGGCTTCGACCTGGTGGAAATCCACGGCGCCATGGCCTACCTCCTGATGCAGTTCCTGTCGCCGCGTACCAACCGGCGGCAAGACGAATACGGCGGGCCCCTGGAAAACCGGGCGCGGTTTCCGCTGGAGGTGCTGCGGGCCGTGAGGCGGGCGGTGGGGCCGGACTTTCCGGTGGGCTACCGGTTCCTGGCCGACGAGTGGCTCCCGGACGGCTTCAAGCCGGAGGAGGCCGTGGTTTTCGCCCGCATGGTGGCCGCCGAGGGCGTGGCCTACCTTTCGGTGATGGGTGGATGCTACGATTCCATGGCCCTGCCGGAGGTGGCGGCGCGCTCCGCACAACCGGCCTACATGGTGGACCTGGCGGCCGCGGTCAAGGGGGCCGTGCCGCAGGTGCCGGTCATCGCCGCCGGGCGGCTGGCCACGCCGGAGATCGCGGGCCGCGTCCTGGCGGAGCAAAAGGCCGACCTGGTGGGTCTGGCCCGGGTGATCCTGGCGGACCGGGACTGGGTGCGGAAGGCGCAACGCGGCGAACCGGTGGTCACGTGCGACCCCGCGTGCCATGTGTGCCAGAAGCGGGTGTCCAGGACCCTGCCGGCCATCTGCCCGCGCTGGCCCCGGGAGCGCCAGCGCAAGTGGCGCGGGCTGCTCCGGGAAGCAGAGTAGGGGCCTCTACCGAGCGACGGGCCGAGGGGGAAGGATAAATCCCACAAGGGAGTTTTGCCCAGAGTTAGTTTACATAATACTCATTATGGGAAGTGAGCCGCTGGAGAAAAAAGAAAAACCGGGGCCCATCCCCTGTGGCGGCCCAGGCCAAAACTATAAAAGGGGGCCACCGCAGGCCCCCTTTCCCAAAATCTCAGTGCCCCCGATGTGCCCCCCGACGGCAGACCGGACCCCTTCAGGAACCGGGCATCTGACTGACTGCCAGAAAGCCCAGGCCGCCGACCTTCTGCTGGAACTCGGGCGCGAGGATGTAGTCTATGAAAGCCTTGACCGGTGGGTCCGGGTCCCCTCTGGTGTACAGGTACTCCCGGGCCACCACAGGGTACTTGCCCGCGGCCACGTTCTCCGGGCTGTAGGCCACGCCCTCATAACGCAGCACCTTCACCGAGGCGTCCACGTAGGCCGCGTCGATGTAGCCGATGCTGCCGGGCGTGAGGGCCACGTTTTTCTTCACCTCGCCCGTGGAGTTGAAGACCACCGCCGCCGGCGTTTGCTCCTGCCCGCGCAGAACGATTTCCTTAACCGTGGCCAGGGTCCCGCTCGCCTTGGACCGTCCCACCACGGTAATGGCCTGGTCCGGCCCGCCCACCTGCTTCCAATTGGTAATCTTTCCCGTGATGATGCCCGCCAGCTGCTCCCTGGTCAGGGAATCGACCGGTACGCCGGGATGGACGATGAAGACGATGGGCGCCCCCGCCACCACGTGGGGCATCAATCCCCGGTAGAGCGGGTCATCCGCCGGGGCCGGCACGTCCGACATGCCGATGTTCACGGTTCCCTCGGCCACCTGCTTTAAGCCCACGAAGGACCCGCCGCCCGTCACCTCCACGGTCACGCCGGGGTGCAGTCTCTGGAACTCCTCGGCCGCGGTCTTCACCAGGGGCAACAGGGCCGTGGAGCCGGAGGCCGTAATCCGCCCTTTCAGCTGCGAGGCGCCACCGGCGGGCTCCCTGGGCCCGCAACCGGCCAGCAATACCAGCACCGTCCCGAAAAGGAGCATGGCGATAAGTCGTCGCAAGCTACCACCCCCACTCCAATGTATCCGAGGGCCCTGTATCTGTCAAGGTTCGACGCGGAACGAAAGGGGCCACCGGAAGCCCGGCCCGCCGGCGGCTCCCCACCGGAGCGCCCGTGCCGGGGGGTGCCCCGGCCGTTTCACACCGGTTGCACGCACGCCGGCCGTCCGGTATAATGAAGCCGTATTCCCCCATCTCAGGAGGTCGGTATCTTGCCGTGGAAGTGATAGCCCTGGTGGGCCCGGCCGGTACGGGTAAGAGTCACCGCGCCATCGTAGTCGCCCAGCAATGCGGTGCGGATCTGATCGTAGATGACGGACTGCTGATTCGGGGCGACCGGATCCTGGCCGGTATTTCGGCCAAGCGGCAGCCCACACGGCTGGCGGCCATCAAGACGGCCCTTTTTACGGACCCGGGGCACGCCGCGGAAGTGCGGGCCGCCCTGCAGGCCCAGAGCCCCGAACGCGTCCTCATTCTGGGGACCTCCCCCGGCATGGTCCGGCGCATCGCGGAGCGCCTGCATCTGCCGGCGCCGCAAAAGGTTATTACCATCGATGAGGTCTCTTCGCCCAAGGAGATGCGCAAGGCCCGCTACCTGCGCCTCCACCACGGGAAGCACGTCATACCGGCCAGCACCATGGAGGTACGGCGGACCTTTCCCAACACCCTGATCGACTCCCTGAAGGTTTTCCTGCGCAAGCATCCCGCCCCCGCCGCCAAGACCTGGGTGGAACAGTCGGTGGTCCGTCCCACCTACAGCGAGTACGGCAACCTCACCATCGCCGAGGCGGCGCTGCACGCCCTGGTGGCCCACGCCGCTCGCGTACCCGGGGTGGCCTCTCCGGGCCGCATCGCGACCGAGGCCCACGGAGGTACCGTGGTGGTCCACCTGGAGCCGGTCCTCTACTACGGAAACAACCTGCACCACGTCAGCCGGGTGCTCCAGAGACAGATCAAGCGCCAGCTGGAGGAGCTGACCGGGATGTCGGTGGCCGCCGTCAACGTGCTGGTGCGGCGCGTCATACCCCCGCCGCAACCCGCCGAGGCGGGCCGCCACCGGTCTCCGACTGCAGAAGGGCGCGGGGCCGCAGAAAGCCAGAGCTGAACGCCGCCCGTGCTCAGGAACCCGCTTCGGGCTCCAGGGGGAGGGCGTTCACGTCCAGCCTGCCCCGCGCGTCCAGCCTGGCCTCCACCGCCAGGGACAGCTGGGCCAGGAGGGCCGTCTGGTCTCCCACGCGGAGCAAAACGTTTTCGTAGGCCTTACCGAGTTTGATGGCGTGGTTTTCGGGGACGCGGATCACGGTGCGCACGCCCAGTTCCGATCCGGCTTCCCTCACGTTGACGCGACCGCCGGCCACGATCTCCCCGCCCCGGAAAACGCCGTTGATTTCCACGCTGCCGCCCGCGTAAATATTGGTATTAAAACAGCCCTGGCCCGTTACCAGCACCTTGCCGGTGGCTTCGATGCGGCTGTTGGCCGCGTACTTTAAGATGACGTCCGTGGGTTTTTGTTCCTGACTGCGCAGGTAAGAGGCCACCGCGGCCACCTCACCCATCAGGGCGGCCAGGGCTCCCTCGTCCGGGAGGTCCGTGGCCCTGAGGCCGCCCAGGACCCTTATCTTCTGCCAGAGGAGGTCCATTTCCGGCGGCACCGGTACCTCGCTGGCGTCTGTTACGGCCTTCACCTTGCCGACGAGTACCGGAATACGGGTGAATTTGTTCTCCAGCAAAACCAGCACCAGGTGGCCGTAGCGCACGCCCTGGGCTTTGACCTGCGGGTGAACGTAGAGGAGGTGGGCCGCCTGGTAGAGCTGTTTCATCTGGGCGTGCAGTTCTTCCAAAAGGCCCGCGAGCTCCTTCCAGGCGGTTGGCGGCCCGGCCTGGATTGCGCTGCTCACCACGTTTTCCCTGATGATCAGCACGCTGCCCCCGGCGTAAATGTGGGCCCCGGACACCAGCCCCAGAATTTCCACCGTACCGCTGGCCTGCACCGTCATCCCGTCCTGGACGTTACCCAGGATCTTCACGTTGCCCTTAAACCTTATGTTGCCCGAATTCAGGTCTACGTCTCCTTCATGGACCAGAACCGGGTCCACGCGGATCACGCGCACGTCCCCGTATTCCTCAATGGCCGGCCGGCCGCTGACGGTGGCCACCACGGAATGGCCGTCCTCGCTGAGCCGGGCCCCGAAACCCGCCTTTAGGGTGAGGCGCCGCGGCTCGGGGGGTGGTACGGGTTGTCCGTCTACACCCATCCCGGGGCTGCCGGGAGCGGCGGGCTGCCTTACCGCCAGCAGGTCTCCCGACTCCACGGAAGGAATGCGGCGGAAGTCCCGGAAATCCACCCTTTCGCCGGGGTGACCCGCGGACTCTTTAAGCCACGGCACTTCCAGCCACTCGTCTCCGGGCGGCAGGGGCGCTTCGCCCTCGGCCACCACCCACCGGCCCTCACGTGGCTTCTCCACCAGCTCTTTGATAAGGGCGTGGTTGATGCCGCGCACCACCCCCTGCTCCACCAGCCGGACGAGCATCTCCTCGTAAGAGAGGGGACACTGTAGTTCCACGTCGGCCACCACCTGGAGTAGCAGGTCGGGGGTGGGCTCGGAGTCGACCAGGTGGTAACGCTCCACCCGCCGGGGTACCAGTTCCACTGTGGCACTCAGGCGGTCGGGCGCGACCTGCACCGTGACCCGGCCGGGGACCTCCCGCACCCGAGGTATAACCTCGATGCGTTCTGTGGCCCGCACCTCGGTGGGGCCCGCGATCTCCCGGTCGTTGACCAGCACCTGGACCTCCGGGGCCGGAATCAGCACCGCGGGGCGGCCCCCCGGCTCGGGGTCGCGCACGAAAACGCGGCCCTCCCGCACCCAGGCCGCGCCGTCGGCCCCGGGCGCTGGGGCCGCTTCCGGCGGGGCTCCGGCGGGCCTGGCCCCCAGCACCCTCCTGATAAGGGTCTTCAGCACCTCTTCCATCTCAATAATCCCTCTGTCAACGGTCCTCTCTATATCCACATAATAACCGAATAATAACCGAAATTCGGGACTACGTCAGCGGTCCGGCAAAAAAGTTACCCGCTACCGGAAAAACGGTGGCCGGGGCCGCGTTCCGTACCCCGGTCTTCCGGGCCGGCCGCAGTAGCCCCCGTCCCGCGGGCTGCCGGAAAAAAAGACCCCCGGCCCCGGATACCGCCGTACGCGCTCCGGGCCGGAGGCCGGGCCGGAGAAGGACTCAGGCCGGGTAGAAGGCCACCTCGCCGTCCTGGCCCACCAGGTTGAAATCCACGCCCGAGCGTCGGCTCATGCGCTCCTGCAGGAAGGGCAGGGCCACGTGGGGGAAGAGGGCCACCGAGATGACGTCCTCCTCCTTTTCCATGTACGGGGCCGCCTGCTTCCTGGCCGCCGGCAGTTCGGGTTCCAGGAGGTCCGCCGGCCGGCAGGTTATGGGTTGCTCGTCGCCGATGATCTTGCGTCTGGCCTCCTCGTTAATGGGGCCCGGCGGCTGGCCGTAGAAGCCCCGCATGTAGTCCTTCGACTCCTTGGTAGCCATCTTGTACCTCTCGCCCACCAGCACGTTGATCACGGCCTGGGTCCCCACAATCTGGCTGGAGGGCGTCACCAGGGGCGGATAGCCGAAGTCGGCCCGCACCCGGGGCAGCTCCTCCAGCACCTCGGGCAGGCGGTGCAGGGCGTTTTGCTCGCGGAGCTGCGAGATGAAGTTGGACATCATGCCGCCCGGGATCTGGTAGCGCAGCACGTTGGTGTCCACGGCCACCGAGGCCAGGTCGAACTCCCTGTACTTCTTGCGCACCTCGCGCCAGTACTCGGCGATCTCGGAGAGTAGTCCCAGGTCCAGGCCCGTGTCGTAGGGGGTGCCCTGTAAGGCCGCCACGATGGGCTCCACGGCCGGCTGGGAGGTCTGGAGGGCCATGGTGGAAATGGCGCAGTCGATGACGTCCACGCCGGCCTCCGCGGCCCGCCAGTAGGCCATGGCCGCCATACCGCTGGTGTAGTGGCAGTGCAGCTGCACGGGGATGCGCAGCTCCTGCTTCCAGCGGCTGACGATCTGGTAGGCTGGTTCCGGCGCCAGCATGCCCGCCATGTCCTTCAAACAAATGGAGTCGGCGCCCATGTCTTCCAGAATCTTACCTATACGCACGTAATATTCGACGTCGTAGACCGGTCCGATGCTGTAGCA
>Ga0209225_1003771_pt1 | contig 12394 bp, 8 predicted proteins | sample WasSprMetagenome_FD_184732 | JGI IMG/M metagenome (GOLD analysis project Ga0209225, IMG submission 184732) | Sulfidic aquatic microbial communities from Washburn Spring, Yellowstone National Park, USA - WS (SPAdes) (version 3) | ecosystem: Environmental > Aquatic > Thermal springs > Hot (42-90C)...
CCGCATCTCAGGCACCTGAGGTATGAGACGTCCTCGCCCTCCCTCAGCTCCTCGACAACCTCGTGGCCCCCGATCTTCATGGTCTTCGGGTGAATGGGCTCTGGAGCTGCTGCCAGCCTCGTCTCCTCAAGCTCCTCGGCCTCAAGCCTCAGCCCCTCCGGCTTGGGCTCCTCTGGCCTCGTTTCCTCCGCCTCCATTTCAGCCTCCTCAAGCATTTCCTCGAGCTCCGGCGGCTCACCCAGCTCAGGCTCCTTAATCTCCTCGGGTTTCTCGGCCTCGGGCTTCAGCTCTTCGGGCCTGCCCGGCCCCGCGGGGGTAGCTAGCACGCCTCCGCGTATGCGCGCCGGGAACCCTCCCGATGGGGTCTACCCTCCCCGCGGGGCCCCTGGGCCCCTCGGCCTCAACAGCCTCCTCTTCCTCCTCGAGCCTCAGCTCGGTTGTAGTAGCGGGCTTTGCAACTACCATGACGGTCGGCTTCGCCTCCTCGGCCTTTGCCTCCACCTCCGCCACATAGGCGGGCTCCTCCCTGACGATTGCGCCGAGGTCTATCGTCCTCTTATAAGGCCTCGGCCTCCCCCTCACATACAGCCTCCCATCATAGTAGATGTATGTCCTCATTCTGCCCGTTGTCTTGACGAGCTTTCTCGCGTCAGAGTATCTGTAGAGGGCCAGTAGCTCCGTCACGATCTCCGGCAGCCCCTGGTAGCCGATGCTTATGACGGCGCCCGCGTCCCTGGCCATGTGGTATGGTAGCTGCGTCGGGTCAGGTGATATTATCAGTGCGCCGACGCCATAGGCCCTCAGCTCGTTCACTATCCTCTCGCCGATCCCCGGGACCCTCTCAGGCCTCCGGGGCCTGATATAGTTCTGGCTCTCCTCTAGGATCAGTAGCTTTGAGAGGCTGGGCTTCTTCGCCGGGACACTCCTCGCCCTGGCCTCGTTGTATATCCTCCATAGGATTATCTCCGCGTAGAGGCATTTGAGCTGGTATGTTGTCAGGGCTGAGAGATCGTATATCACGACCCTGTCTGATCCACGCGTGTTCGTCGCGGGCCTCTTCTCATCCAGGGCCAGCAGGTAGAGCCTCCTGATCAGGCCCTCAGCGATATTCGCCTCCGCGAACGACCTTGCCTGGAGGGCTGCAAGCCTCCTAGCCTCCAAGTTCCTTATCAACTTGTCGAATGTCAATGCGCCCATCCTATACCCTCTCACCAGCTCGTCGTAGAGCATGTATGTCATCGGTTCCGTTAGCTCGAGAACATCCCTGAGGATGTCGGTGAGGACTAGGGCGTAGGTCTCATGGTCCGCGTCGGGCTTGAGGAGATCCAGCTTCCTGACAATCGTCGCGCCCCTGAAGTATCCACCATACTCGCCCTTCCAGTCCACGATCACCACGTCCGCACCCCTCCTCAAGGCCAGCTCCACGGCCCTCATGGCGGTGCTCGTCTTGCCGCTTCCAGTCGGCCCGAACAGCAGGATATGCCGCGTCATATCAGCGGGCTTAACCGTCTCCAGCATCCTCGTCCTAGAGACATAGACCTTGTACATTGTTGCCGCTACTCCGGCGAGCAGGGCGGCTGCAGCGCCCCAGGCGACTATCCTCGGCGTCCAGATATTCAGCATGCTTGAAGCGGGGGCCTCCTGCGGCTTCCTGCCCAGCTTCTCCAGCATCCTCATAGTCGCGTAGTTGATCCCATAGGCCATCACCGCTATCAGCAGGATTATTAGAGATGCCGCGATCAGCGTTCTCTTCAGCATCCTCCCGCCTCCAGGGCCTCGTCAAGATTATCGTAGACCTTCAGGCCGGAGTAATATCGCCTCCGACAATCCTCGCAGACAACTTCGTAGATCTGTTCATCATCACATAGCGCGTAGCCCATCGGCAATGTTTCCAGCTCCTCCTCGGTGACGGCCACCCTGCTACCGCATACATCGCACACGACCTCCGCCTTCTCAATCAGCTCCACGTCGCTTATCCTGCCCTCATCGTCCAAGAAGCAGATGGTCACAGGTCTCTTAACGACCTGCTGGATCCTCGGATCTCTGCAAATAGGGACTAGGAACATTTCTCCCCTCACGGCTCTCACCTCCTAGACCCCGGGAGGCGGGTCTCAGGCCCACCCCGGGAGGCCTCTAGCCCGGCTACCAGCCCGCAGGCCGCACCACCCCCATCCGGGGAGAATGGAGTGGATCTTGGCCCATGGGCATTCACCGGACACGGGCCTCCGGCGTGGACACCTTCATGGGTCCGCCGGGAGCCGGGCTAGCGCCCCCGGGTCTTGGCCCCCATCTGCCGGGGGCCGGGGGAATATTCTCCCCCAGATAGCCTGAGGTCGCCCCGAGGCCTAGGAGGCTGCTCTGGGTGGTTGATGGTCGGCGCGGTCCTAGCCCTCAAAAGCGTCATGCGGGGTATTTGGGGGATGCCACGCCCCTCACTGGCTACCCCTCGGCCCCTTCCGGCTGTTAGCGTCCCTTCCACGCCTCCTAGACGTCTTCTTACCCTCCTCTGGGATGGCATATATCCTCTCCATCAGCGCGTTAAGCCTGTCTAATTGCTCCTCAATCCTCCTCGGCATCATGGTTGCCTAGATGTCTGCCTCGCTGAGCATCTCGATTCTCTCAAGGCTGTCCGCAATCCTCTGAAGCTCCGACGCAGCGCCCCGCAGCGGATCATAATATGCTAGCAGCCGTCTAAGCCCATCCTCGCCAGCTCTTTCCTTCCTCATGCCTTGATCCCCATCACGCCTCCGGCGCGCGGACGCGCACACCGGCCCAGGCCTGACGCGAACGCGCGAACAGGCCCGGGAATGGGATGCAGCCTCCCTCTCAAGGCGCGAACGCGCGCCAAGAGAAGGCATGCAGCTGGACGCGAAACGCGCGAACCAGCCGCGGGGGCTGAGCCGCATCCCACGGCATGGGGTTGCATCCCAACACCCCCCACCAGCCCCCAGTCATCTAACCGGGGGCCCGGCCCTTACAGCCGGACAGAGAGGGTATAAAGAAAAAATGGGGGGTGTTGGGACGTGTCGCCACTGTCACAGGAATCCCAGTAATAGCGGGATTATGAGGTAAATGATTATTAGCCCAATGCCGCCTCCGATGATCAACCTGAGGCCGTAGAATTCCTGGCGGGCGGCGAGCAGGATTGCGCCGATGATTATCATCCCGACGCAGACGACCGTCAACAGCGGTGTCAGGAAGTCCACGACATCAACGATTATGCCTTTAATGGAACTCGCTATCTGCTCCGAGAAATTGCTCAATGACGCCAGGATAACCCTCATCCCGGCTCCCACCCTCTTTATTCAAGTAGGGGTTGCCTTGGGGCAAGAGGCATCCCCCAGGCCCCTCACCCTATGCCCGCCCCCACCCCAGAGGCGGGCGCCCTTTTCCGGGGCCCATCCTGTCGAGGGCCCCCTCCCCTTGCGGGGAGAGAGGCGCCCATCAACCCCGGCCCATCACCTGAAAGTGGGAAAGGCTGGGGGCCGGGTCTCCGACCCCTTGGGGACCGGGGCGGGCATAGGGCTGGTGGGGGTGTCTCCGCACCCCTTTAGGCCTCGCCCTGATGTCGCTGGCTTTGGCTGGCTTCGCTGGTTTGCCGGGCTCTCTACCCCTCCCATCCACCCCTCCCCTCCCGGGGTGGCTTCAGGGGGCTATGGGCGGCCCGGCTGTCGGGGAAGCCCGCCGCCAGCCACCGGCAGCAATCGGGAGTGGTAGCCCGGGCCATTGGCCGGCGACTGGATCCAGGATCCCCCCGGCCCATGGAGGATCCTGGATGAGGGGCAGCTCCTGCATCACCTGCGGCCATCACCCCCCCAGCCCCCGGGCCGCAGGCTCATCAGGAACGGGGGCCTCTACTAGGAAGCGTCAAGACGCTGGCATATAAGCAGGGTAGGGGTAGGGGTAGTGGTAGAGGTAGGTGTAGAGGTAGGGGAAGTGGATGGGGAAGGCGGATCCGAGAAAAATCTTTATAAAAACTTGTCTTTTTACAGCCCTTTTTCGGCCCTTCGTGGGCCTTGCAACAATACGCTCATAACTTTGGCGCTTTCCCTACCCCTACCACTACCCCTACCCCGTCCCCTACCCCTACCCTGTTTATATGCCAGTTCTCCGGGTCTCCCTGTTGGAGGTGCCTGGAAAGGTGGCTGGTCTAGCTAGGAGGGCTGCTAGGGCTCTGCTGGGGTTGGCATCTTACTGGTCCCTGCTGATGAGCGTCGCCGCCCAGGGATCTGGAGCAGCATCAACGATACAGGAGCTACAGGGGCAGATAGCGACCGCCGTCAGCGCCGCTGGAGGACTGCTCTTCGCCATGGCTGCGGCGCTCTTCGCCGCCGGGCTGGCCTTCAAGTTCACGCCATGGGCCAGCCAGAGGACGAAGGACCTCGGTGGGATGCTGCTGGATCATGGGCTGATACTGGCGGCCTTGGCTAGCGTTGGGTTATTCCTGCTGGTCTTCGCGGGCCAGATAGCGACGGGGGTCGTGGGCCAGGGGAGCGTCCCACAGGTTGGAGGGGCCTGGCAGGTGCCAACCCAGTAAGGCCCCCAAACCCCTCCTTTACTCATTTTTCATGATGATTGAAGGCTGCCTGAATGGCCTCCAAGCCCCTGACGCTCACAGTTTCCTTAGCTGGAGGTGGATGGGCTGAATGGCCGGGCTTGGCTTCAACCCCGTCCTCTTGGGCTTCGCGCTTGCTAGCCTCGGCTACGCGATAGGCCTGGCCCTCAGGTACTCCCCCATGTCGGAGGGGAGGAGCTGGGGAGGTCAGCTCATGAGCTACAGCCTCCTCACGGCCATGTTCCTGGCGGTCGTGGGCTCGGGCCAGGCCCTAGCCTCCCTGGCATCCTCGATCTCGGGCATGGCGGCGGGGCAGATGGGGGCCGAGGCCGTGAACGTGGAGCAGATACCCGAGCTATACTTCAGGGTGAGCGTGAACGCCATGGGCATCCTCGCGACGATTGCGGGCGCTAGCACGGCGGCCGCGCTGATACCGATAGTCGGCCCCGCGCTCGCCAACGTCCTCTCCGTCCTCGCAACACTCCCATCCATGGCCCTCACGGGAACCATGATACTTGGCATGATCATAGCGGTCACGGCCATGATATTCATCACCTTCGCCCCGGTCATGATACCGCTGGGCATAGTCCTCATAGCGGTCCCGGGAGGGAAGCTGAAGGGGCTGGGAGGCTGGCTAATCGCGATGAGCCTGGCCCTGAGCGCCATAGGCCCCCTCATACCCGCCGTGGGCCTCATAGCATGCAGCAATGGTGGATCGGCCTCATGTAGCTTGGCGGATGTGACAACGAAGCCCGACACGTTTGGCGGGGTCTTGGAGGGCCTCTTCGGCCAGGTGTTCAAGGAGGATAGCGTGATCATGAAGATGTGGAGCTTCACGCTCGGCAGCATGATAGCGTTCAGCATAATGTCCGTCACCGCGGCTGCCCTGAGCAGGGCGATAGGCGGCGTCGCCGCGAACCTCGGCATCGGGTGAGACCATGGACACATCCCTGCTAGTGATCTCGATAGCGGCGGCGGTATACGCCGCGGCCCTAGCCCTCATGAGCCTGCCGTTCAGGGAGTTCAAGGCATGGGGCCATGCGGCCTTCATGCACTCCATAACATCGATAGGCCTCCTCGCCGTCATCCCGGCGCTCGTGGCCGTGAGGGGCCTGATAGCCCCATACGTCGAGCCCTATATAGGCGTGGACATAAGCGCCGGGCCCGAGACCGCGCTCGCCCACGTAACACAGTACCGGTCGATGGTATTCGAGTGGATAAACGCGGTGAACCTCTCGGCTGAGGCCCTCGGCGCGATACAGGGCGTGATGATGCTGGCCCTCACCCCGCTCCTGCTCTCCGGCGTCGGCGTCCTCTTCGCCAGCATAGCGTCGTTCATCTTCTCCGCGGTCTTCGGCCTCCTCATATTCGCCCAGAGGTTCCTCAGCCTCCTATACCTGTTCAGCGAGGTTGTCAGGGTCTTCATGGCCCTGGCCCCGATACTCGGGCCGGGGATGTTCACGGCAGGCCTCATACTCTACGCGGTCCCATTCGGCAGGAGGCTCGGCAAAACCCTCATAGTCTTCGGCGCGGCCCTGACCCTCGTCCTCCCGCCCGCCATCGTCGCAGCCCTCCCAAGCCCCGCGGAGGCGGAGGCCGAGATCCAGAAGACCAGGGAGATACAGGCGTACAGCATAGCCCTCGACAACATCAGGCGGATAAACGCGGCCACCAAGATAAACGTCTACGACAGGAACGGGACAATAATCCACGTCGATAGGCCCGGCGAGGCCAGCTGGGAGGTGGTGGAGGAGAACGGGACGATAAGGCTGAGACCCAGCCGGGGCGGCTTTCATGAGAGCAGGATGGTGAACTATCCATATTTCAAGCTCAAGCTGAGGGAGCCGGAGGAGGCGCCGCCCCTCTTCGTGGACTGCTCCACGCTCCCGCCCAGCGTCTCATGCGAGCAGGTGACTGAGGCGGCCCTTGAGATGCTGAAGCAGCCGGAGTCCGGCTTCATAAACAGCGGGCAGGAGAAGATCGAGGACGGTTACAGGATGATGCTCACGATGCCGGAGCCCGCGGGCTCCGGTAGGAGGGCCGGGGTATACGAGCCCGACATCTGGCTCCTCGGCTTCTGGATGCATGTGCAGGGGGACTCGGAGAGGAGGGGCGACACAGTAAAGATCATAGGATATGAGGTCGAGGACCCGGGCAGCTCCCAGCAGGGCTCGGGTGGCTCGGAGAAGTGGTGGGAGAACGGAGACGTCTACGAGGAGTGGAGGCATAGATGGGAGGATTTCTGGGATAGCGTGCCCCGGAAGAGGCTGTATCTCGAGAACGCGGTCCAGGAGGGCGGGAACACCAGCCTTATATGGTTCACGCGGACGCCCGTCGGATCCGATGCGCCCTTAAACGTCTTCGTCGTGGACGCGCTGGCGAAGGAGGTTGTATGCAGGGTTATAGGTACCGAGACCATTCAGGTTGGCAACGAGACCGTAACCAGGCACAAATACGGGGTGTTCTACGGGGTTAAGTCGGACACCCCGGTAACATACTTCGCCTACCTTGATGGCGCCAAGTACGAGGTCCGCTCCAACTGGCCCGATATAAGGGTCAGGGAGCTGAATGGCTCCGAGCTCTCGAGGCTTAAGGGTGTTGCGAAGGCCGTCGAGAACCTGCGCCTCAAGCCCACGATACCAGCCGCCGAGAACTCAACGCCCCCGGACCTCGAGGCAGCCCCGCCAGCCCACTACATGGAGGTCTACGTGCCCGCTGGCGAGTATCTCGGGGGAGAGGGCTACACGTGCGAGGAGGCCTACGCCAACTTCCTCAAAAGCCAGGTCAAGTCCCTGATGATAGAGGACCTGGTCTATGGGAACAATACGCCGGGCTACCCCTCGGACCGCTCGATCAGGGAATGCTACCGGGAGCTCTTGGGCCAGTATGAGGGCTACATCAATTCAACCAACAATGAGGCGGGAAACTATACGGGCCCCGAGCTCATAATGGAGCCGGATAAGCTGAACTCCACCCAGACGCTCATCAACGACAGGATATCATGCTCGCCGCTGGGCGACGCGAAGCTAACCGTGACAGTCGAGTTCATCCTGCTCGAGGAGTCCCCATACGCCCCCTACAAGCCGGACGTCAAGTGGGATAAGTTCGATATGGATGAGCAGTATGCCGAGGAGCTGGCGTCCGGGAAATACGTCTCCGAGAACAGCCTCCCCGGAGTAAACGTTGAGACCCATAGGGAGGAGTGGGCGCGCTACCCCACTTTCAGGCCCGGCCTATACCGGGACAGCCCGATCCACTATGGGCAGAGGATCCTCGTCCAGAAGCTCCTAGAATACAGGAGCGGGAACTGGGAGGGGAACGAGATAGCGGCGCTCGTCTACAACACGTTCAGGAAGACCGTGGAGGAGGCCAGGTCGAGGATCCCGGGAGGCGGCGTCGTGATACCCGCGGCAACCGCCCTAATCACGGATAAGGGCGGGGTAACGATACTGGACGCGTTCGCGAGGCTCCTCGGGAACACAGCTGCCCTAGCCCTCGCCCTCATAGTCTTCGCAGTGGCCGCTGACGCGGTAAGCGGCATGATAGGCGGCGAGTCGGCTGTCAAGGCCACCATGGCATCACCCATGTCATCGCTCCTCACCGCCTTCTATAAGGGCGGCTCCATCGCGTCCGCGATAAGGAGTGGCTCAAGGGCCAGCATCGCCGGATACGTGGCGGCCAGGAGGCAGGAGGGCCAGATGCTCAGGGCCGCGGAGGAGGAGAGGAAGAAGAGCCGGGCGATGTTCAGCAAGGCCGGGTTGAAGAGCCTGCTCACGAGGCCCCGGGGCAAGCTCGGGACGGTCAAGTGGGCCGCAACCAGGCCCCTCGACCTCGCGTATAGGGGCGTTGCCGGGAGGAGCTTGGCCTGGCTCAAGGACAGGATGGAGGCGAGGGGCGGGGTACTCGGGAGGACTGGCTCCTTCATCATAAGCCAGCTCCCGCCATACAGGAGCTACATGCTCGCAGCCCACAGGTATCTGCTCAGGAGCGACCCGGCATACGCTGCGAGGCACTTGGACCAGGCGAGGCTCGTGAGCCAGATGAGGCCGGTCGCCATGACGCCCGGGGAGTGGGCCAGGGGGATGGGCCACATGATAAAGACCGCGTCCACCAGGCTCGAGAAGCTCGCCCTGATAGACAGGATGGCCAGGGATCCGAGGATAGGGAGGAACCTGATGATCGCGTGGGGCAGGGATGTGGATGGGAGGGTAAGCGTCCCGGCTGCGTTCGCGATAGCCGGGCAGGCCTCCAAGCCCCTGGCCGACGAGCTTGGTGGCAGAAGACCGGACATACCGCACGCGACGCCAATGAGGTTTGATGTCGGCTTGTTCACGTGGGGGCTGGATAGGGCGGACATGCCATATGTGCACAGGTATTCGGATAACCCCTCCAAGACTATTGAGGAGGCGCGTCAGGCCATAGGCTTCTATGAAGAGTACTCGAGGCCGCTCTCGCTCGAGGAGAGGTTCGAGCTGTTGAAGGGGCTCACGGGCGCCTACGTTGATCGACCGGCGCCCCATGGCGAGGTAATGGTGGAGAATGCCTACTGCGCGGTAACCATTGACGCCTCGCAGATACTCTCACATATAGATAGCAGGCTCGCGGGCCACGTGGACATCTACGTTGAGAGCGGCGATGATGTAGGGAGGCTGCCATTTCCAGATAATTATCTAGTCAAGGTTTCGCAGGTGGAGGAGAGGTTTAAGCCGGATGAGGTTCATGATAGCGTGATAGGCATCCCCCAGCTCTCGCCCGATGTGCGGGGAAGCTTCTGGTGGATAGCCGGCGATATAGCGGAGGCGGGTGCGCATGGTAGAGAGCAGTCCCTGAGCCCAATTACCGGAAAAGAGCCTCAGCTTGAGATCTCCCCCGTGACCCAAACAAGCCCTATTGACGCACATGAGGACAGGATTGCTTCGAGATGGTGGGAGGGTGACACGCACAGGGATAAGGTTGGTGAGAGGTGGTGGGAGAATAAGTAGGGAGATGTGGCGGTTGGATGAGGGCGAGCAGCCGGAGGAATACGTGGAATACTTCGACACGAGGTCTGGGAGATGGGTCAGGGTGCCGAAGCACATGGTAGAGGGCTATGAGACCTGGGAAGGCCTCGGCAGCGATTTCCCGGAACCGCAGGGATACGTGGGCTCCAATGATGAGGGCGGGTGGATGGTCTTTGACTCGGATTCTCCCGCCGAGGGCCTTCTAAGGGGGCGGGGTGAGGTCAAGAGGGGTGCGGGGAGCCGGGTCCAGCCCAGCGCCGGCCTCAAGCTATACCTGATATTTTCTTCCCTCATGGCCGGGTTCCTCGCCGCGTCCGGCAGGCTCTTGGAGCTCGGGATCGCCGCCGCGTCAATCGCGATAGTCCTAGTAGTCTGGGGGTGGAGGGGTAGATGGGCGTAGTCGGCAGGCTCCTGGGCCTGGGGCCGGTCCTGCTGTCGGGCGTGATCATACTCTGCCTGCTCGTGGCCTTCTCGATACCCGCGCTGGCGCCGATAGCGCCATTCATCGGCATAATACTCCCGGTAATCTTCCTGGGGGTCTTGGCTTGGAGGAGGGCTTACCCGGCCGCGGTCGGCTGGCTCAGGGGGAGGGTTGGCGGGGAGAGCTTCTGGAACGCCGCCCTCCCAGACCTAAAGGTAATCAAGGTCGTCACGACGGATAAGGGCCTCGCCAGGCTTCATCCGATGGCGGGGAAGGTTGTTCTACTGGAGGATAGGGTTGGAAACGGCTACGCCTGTAAGGTCCTGAGGATTGCTGATGTCGTGAACAGTTATGAGACGACGACGGAGGAGGAGCGCCTCCTACTACTGGACAGGATGGCTAAGGCGATCGAGGGGCTGGGTGATGTAGAGGCCAAGCTGGTCATAGACAGGTCGCCCGACGCGGGCGAGAGCGCCCACATAATACTCTGGAGCAGGATAATTGACGGGGATGAGAAGGCCGCGGTCCACAGCGTCGAGAGCGCCGCGAAAACCCTCCAGAGGAGCATGGATAGGATAGGGATAACGATGGTGGACGACATGACGTATCTCTCGCCATCTGTGAGCCTCAGGGCGGCCACGATCCCGGGGAGGCGGGCTCACGGCCTCGCGCTAGCCCTCTCAAGCCTTGGCACCGCCGCGTCCTCCGCGATGTGCCTCGGCCCGGGCGCCGGCCCCCTCCCGATAATCCTCCTAGCCTCCGGCATCCTCGGCCTAATTATATCCCAGAGGCTCCTCAGGGCATCGTCGAGGGCCACGTGCAGGGAGTGTCTGGGCAGGCCCCACGTCCACATAAGCCTTGGAGGCGCCGAGGCCTATCAGGTGGACTCCGGCGGCGTCCTCAAGGAGTATCATAAGGGATGCGTGGTCTACTCGAGGTATCTCGCGTTCACGGGCAACCATAACAGGGACCTGTCGCATGACGATATTGAGAGGAGGCTCCCAATGAGCCTGAAGAGCTTCTCAGCCCTATTATACACGCTGACGGACTTCAGGATAGCCCTCCACATAAAGCCCCAGCCCGTCGGCGACACCGTCAGGATAGCCCTCGCTAAGGCCGACTTCTATGGCATGGACGCCCAGGTTGGAGGAGCCCTCTCCGGCTACTACAAGGCAAGCAGGAGCATGAACCTGGCTGACAGGATAATGAGGGGCGAGAGGCCGTACCTGATCTCCGGCGTGGTCCAGGTAAGGGCCAGGGTTGATGGGCAATACATGGACGAGGCGAGGGCCCTGGATGTACTGGATAAGCAGCTCAGGGAGGCCGCCAGCTTCCTAGACACCATGAACATCTCAACAAGGGAGGTTAGGGATGGCTGGGGAGCCGTCCTCGCGAACAGGTTCCTCTACCTGCCGCTCCAGGAGGCCGCCTTCGAGTATAATCCGATCCCGAGGATAAGGGCGCTGACGAGGGACTTCATAGCGATAAGCCCGCTCGCGTTCAGGCGTAGGCCCCTGATGCCGAAGGAGGGCCTATACCTCGGGCGGGATGAGATGGGTAGGCCCGTCTACTTCAACCCATCACTCCTGCCAAACCCGCATGTCCTGATCCTCGGGCCTCCCGGGAAGGGTAAGAGCACCCTAGTCAAGACGATGCTCTTCAGGCTGGAGCAGCTAACCAAGTACACGGGGACCGGGAGGCCCCCCGCGGTCCTGATAATAGACCCGGCTGAAGAGTACGCGGACAAGGCGGAGGACCTGAGGGCCAAGGGCCTCAAGGTAACCGTTATAGACCTGGTTAAGAGCAAGTATAACCCCCTCCTGCTCGCGGGCCTCGAGCCCAGGCAGAGGGCCACAAGGCTCGTGGACTACATATTCGCGAACATAATACCCCTAGACAGGTACCAGGCCGGGGTCCTCTTCCAGGCGATAATGCTCGCGTACAAGAAGCTTGGCGGGATAGATGAATACAACCCCGAGACGTGGACTGATGACAGGGCCGCCAAGGCCACATTCAAGCACATATACGACTACATCGCCTGGAGGGCCGAGCAGGCCGCCAAGAACGTCATGGAGAGGGGCGGGAGCCCGGAGCTCGACCCCGCGGTAACCCTCCTAACGGAGCTTGCCAGGATGCTCACGCCGCTCGCCATCGGCTCATTTGCCCTGGACAGGACGGATATCACGATAGACCAGCTCATAAGGGAGGGGGGCATAGTCATCGTCAGCTTCAAGACGATGACTGTTGAGGGCATGCAGGTTAGGATGAGCGATGAGCTCCAGAAGCTCATCGTCTGGAGCATATTGGAGCATATACACAGCTATATGACGAGCCTCCACGCGGAGGAGGGTGTAAGGCTGATAGTGGTCATAGATGAGGGCCACAAGTTCCTCCAGGGCAGATACGAGACCATACCGC
>Ga0209225_1003779_pt1 | contig 12377 bp, 11 predicted proteins | sample WasSprMetagenome_FD_184732 | JGI IMG/M metagenome (GOLD analysis project Ga0209225, IMG submission 184732) | Sulfidic aquatic microbial communities from Washburn Spring, Yellowstone National Park, USA - WS (SPAdes) (version 3) | ecosystem: Environmental > Aquatic > Thermal springs > Hot (42-90C)...
GGTTTATGGAGATCTTAGTGGTGAAGAGTACTTCACTATAATAGAGCTCGAGATTGTTCAAAGACTAGATAATCTACCCATAGAGGATCCATACTGCGGCTTAAGCCCCGCAGACATTGCACGAATCTCCCTCAGATATCTAACTAGTGATTTAACAGAGCTGGATAAGAAGATACTTCTCGATCTCACGCGGACTAATAGTATTAGGAAAACCGCGGTGAATATATTCAGCGATCTAAATAAGAGGAGGTTAGTTAGAAGAGCGGTTAAGAATGCACTGAGGCTTTTAATAGAGAAAAACATCATTACTACCCATAGAGGAGGACGCGTAGAGGAAAGTAGTGGTGAATGATTAAATGGGCTATTGGGTATTGAAGTGTAGAGAGTGTGGTAGGGAGTGGAGTCTACTAGTTAGCTTTCCACTGAAGAAGGAGTATAAGCAGTTATACCACTACTGCGAGAACTGCGGTAAAAATGCATTCCACGATATATTGGAGTATAGAGAGGACGAATAACGCGGAAAATAGTAATTAAGTTGTCTAATTAGATAACTCTACGTTAGATAACTCTACGGGATGATGAATCCACGGGTTTGACTTTAAGGGGATGAAAACACCTGTCTCAACTGACGTGGATTTAGTCAATCCAGTCTCCACTACTAATCTTCTCGGGTATGTACTTATCCGCTAGGAACTTCAACCCCTTGCTAGCCATCGCCTCGATCTCTAGTTTACTCAGAGTGTTGAAGAATATGCAGAGTTCTCGGACCCAGTGGGGTGTGGCAAACCATGGATAACCTGTTAAACCCTCTTTTCTCTTGATTTTGCTTTTAGCATCTTTATCCTCCATGCATACATCTGCTACTTTGTAGCCAACGAGCTCTACTGCTCTCTCTAGGTCTTTTGTTTTAGCTCTAATTATGAAGTTTGATCTCTCTGATTCACTTAGATAAGGCGTCTTTGGCTTTAAGTCTTCGATCCCAGTAGCTACCTCCTCTAGTGTTTTCCTAGCCTCCCTCTCTCTAATGATCTTCTTGAATACAGTGTCTCCAAAGATATCCGTCATCATTACTCCAATAAACTTAGCTGATGGAGTTGCAAGTCTCTCGCTTTCATATGACAACGTAATACTCCCCGCCTTGAAGACGCTGTATATGTAGAATCCATAAGGATCACTATCTGCGAGTATGTAGACTGGTAGTTTTAACTCATCACTAAGTCTCCTCACAAACCTCCTTGTAGCTCTATCTGGTTGACCAGCACTAGTCACTAGTATTGCCTTATACTTCCTCCAGAATCCATACCTGTGGAGTTGCTGGAATACAGCATCCTTCTCCACTACTAGTATGTACTCTGCATCTACATCTATGAACTCTATTAAGTCTGGAGTAGGCTCTATAGAGTATGCTCCATGACCCATTTTACTCAAATCTATAGTGTCATCCCCACTCCTAATAACTAGGTTTCCAACAACCTTCCCCTTCTCCTTACTAAGTATCAACAAGTCTTCTCGTAGAACGGAGAGTAGTACCTCTAAGTCTCTTATAACACTATCAGACTCCCTCTGCTCATCCCACGTATTCTCGGACACTCTCTTCCCATCAATAGATCTATATACAATAGAGTGCTTACCCCTATAGTACAAGTCACGGATTGTTGGGTATTCATTGTTTCTAAGCGCCTCATATATTATCGAGGCCATTAGAAGAGTCTGCATGAATTTCTTAGCCTCATTGACATCTGTGAAAGACCTCTTCTGTAGCTCGGGGCCTAGGAGGAGCATTTTATGTTTTAAATCATATATTGTGTTCGACAGCGTTCTCTTCGGCATTATTAGTGTTGGCTTCTCACCTCTCTCAATCTGCTCTATTAGCTCCCTCATAGAGTACTTGACAATATCGAGGGCCCTGCTCCTAGCCTCAAGATCGATCTTTGACGTCACCCCACTACACCCCAGCCTCTGCCTCAACAGACTTCACAATACCCTGGATTAAGTCTAGTGATACGCCAGTCTTCTTGGCGACAACCGTGGTTAGTTTTCTGATCACCTCGCTTCTAAACGCATTGAATGAGCCTTCATCAGCGAGTATTATTGAGAGGCTTCTCGCAACCTCTGGTATGTACTTCGCAATGTTCTCAGCCCTCTTCTTCGCCTCCTCCTCTCTAATCTTCTTTGATAGGTATTGTTTAAGCCCTCTAGCAGCCTCCATTATGCCGAGCTTCACCTCTCTACGTAGCTCAGGTATATCTGCAATACTCTCTTTACCAACACCCTTGAATGGTACTTTAGTGCTACACACGTGGACTAAGATAAGTATTGGAGCTGGGAGTGAAACCATGTAGTTATTCCAACTAATCTCGTCTTTAACGACTTCTACAACTATGTCTGTCGCCTCATCGTATAGTAGTGGTATTTTATTAGCATACCTTAATACAACAGGCTTATCCTCCCCGATTGGTGTTTTACCCCCATACGCTAGCCCCACCTCTACAATGAATGGGTGGCCACTGTATGCACTAGGCCTCCTAGATACAGCTGTTACGAATTCAGGCTCAAAGGCGCGTTTTAAGCCAGCTGTAATTATCTCCTCGCCTAGTGGTGAAAGGGATTTGGGGGATGGGGGTCTGTATTTATCATAGGACTTGATCGCGTTTACTAGTGCTAGTAGTTCTTCATTAGTCAAAGACTCTGGTTTTTTAGCGGGGTCTAAGCCGGCTTTTTGAATAATCTGCCTAGCTGTAGCCTCACCTATACTCTGGAAGCTATTAATTAATAACTTCTCGAGTGTCTCGAAGCCTGTGTTTTTAACGAGGCTACTGAGGAATTCTAAGTCTAATCCCTGTGGATGTGGCTTTGTCTCTACTGGAGGCCTCGGCATTGTATTCACTACTCTCGGGTAGTATATAATCTCGTTTTCAGGGGTTAGTAGAGCTATGTTGGCGTATGGGAGTATAGTTGCTGTTCTATTTATGTACTCGAGGACTCTGCTCTTCGCTCTATTCCAATCACCCTCGATAGTCACGGACACTATTGTTCCATGCCAATCCCTAGTCTTCCTCCAACTCCCCGCTTCTAGGATTACTGGTTCATTTCTATTTACATCTATTCTCAACTTGAAGTAGTATATTCTCTTAAAGTTTGGCTTACTCGTAATTACCTCCACTGGTCTACCAGTAGTCATTTGAGCATAGAGTACAACCATCTTCACTCCTAGTCCATACATACCCCTAGACTGCCTCATCACGTACTTACTACTAAATAAAACCTTTCCAAAAGCGTTTGGAACAATGGTTGGAGGTATTCCTATACCATTGTCTTCAACAGTGATCTGGTAGAACTCCTGTGTTTCATCAGCTTTCTTAATCGTCACCTTTACATCAGGTGGTATACCATGGACATCTGCAGCGTCTAGAGCGTTCTCAACTAGCTCACGTACAGTTTGATACACTGCTCTAACTGGGTTTGCAAAACCAGCTATCTCTCTATACTTGTAGAAGAACTCGGCTGGGCTTACAGCTCTATACACTTCATCATACTGCGACATAAGCACACCGCTACATATTCACTACTTAATCAACTCGTTAAAAGACCTAGGGATTAGTATCGGCCAAGTCCACCCGGTAGAGCTTTTAAATAATATCAACTAGGCCGCTATTAAACCCCTACTCATTAAAACGGGTGGGATGCGTGAAGGGGATATCTAGTATAGTAGCTACAGCACTCTTACTAGCAATGACTATAGCTGGTGGAGTACTACTATATACTTTCGCAACGAAATACCTAGCTAACGCAGGCAGCGGCAGGATCATAATACACGAAGCATACTACATAAGCTCAACTGGTTCACTGAGAGTAACAGTGGAGAACATTGGGAGTAATGAAGTTAATGCAACTGGAGTAGAGGTAATATACTCAAATGGTGACTCTACAAACCAAGCAATAAACACCCCTGTGAAACCAGGTGAAGTAAAGACAATATCGATTTCTCTTAGTACGGGGGTTCAACCACTATACGTCATCGTTAAATACGACAATGATAAAGCCCATACAGAGCCCTTTGAAGTGAGGATATTGTAGCCACTGGTGCTGGGGATGCCTCGTTTAATACCCCAAATTCAATCTATTTTTTCACATATTCCCCTCTTCTCTAAGGGATCTCGCTTACTTAGTGATCGTAATAAGTTAACCTTAAAGAATATTATCAAGGAGTTTGTTAAGCCCTATGTAGAGCAGTATAGGCTGGAACACGTTGAATTAGAGGAGGTTCTATACGCTTACGAACTACGTGGTGGAGTGCGTGTTAAGATTGGTACTAGGGGTTGTGATGTATTATATGTCGTAGAGGAGCCTGAAGTAAATCTAGAGGGCATAGACCACGCAGTAGATAGGGTTTTAGAGAGGGTTTTACAAGGGGAGTTGGTTGCTAACCCCCGGAGTATTGTATCTTGGAATCTAAGTAGTCTAGAAGACTACTTATACTTCAAGATTGTGAGTGGTTTAGGCCCAATTGCACCTTTAATACTAGACCCCTACATAGAGGACGTATATGTATCTAGGGATGTAGGTAGAGTATTCGTTGTAAATAACAAGTTGTCTTGGAGTGGGTGGTTGAAGACAAACATTGTACTAGAGCCCTCCCTAGTTGATAGAGTAGTTGTCTCGATCTCGAGGAGGATTGGTAAACACATATCGCAGGCTTACCCACTATCCGAGGGGGCTTATGGAGGCTACTTGAGAGTAAGCCTAATCTACGGGGACACTGTTTCAACCATTGGGAGTAGCCTCGTTATACGTAAAAAGAGTACTTCAACCTGGACTATTACAAGGCTAATCGAGGAGGGTACATTAGATAAGTTTATTGCTGCATACCTCTGGCTATTACTCGAGGAGAGGGGCTGGGTTATCATCGCAGGACACGTAGGATCTGGTAAAACGACTCTTCTCCAAGCACTATTAACACTAATCCCACCCGAGAGGAAGGTTGTTGCAATTGAGGATACTCCAGAGTTATCCGGGTCTACTGGTATATGGGAGCAGTTAATTGAGAAGACAGAGGTTTTTACGCGTGAGTCTCAAATAGACTCCTATACACTATTGAAATTTGCTTTGAGGAGGAGGCCAGACTACATTGTTATAGGTGAGGTGAGGGGTGTTGAGGCCAGACTACTAGTTCAGGCTTCAAGGCTTGGACACGGTGTATTAAACACAATACACGCTGACACCCCTGAATCAGTTATTAAGAGACTAATGGCTCCTCCAATATCAATCCCGAAGAATCTACTGAACAACATATGGAGCATTGTAGTTATGGGTGTTGATCCAAAGGGGAAAAGAGGGGTTTTAGCACTAGCAGAGGTAGATGAGAAAGCAGAGCCAGTGTATATTCTCAAAAACCCTGACTCCGAGGTCGACCCCGTGGAAATCGCTGAGAGTAGTGTGAGGTTGAAGCGGGGTTATAGAGGTGTTGATCTACAAGCGGAGATCGAGAGGAGGGCATTATTCCTCGAGAAAATCACTGAGAAAGGGGTTTTCGAAATAGAGAACCTCGTAGAGGAGCTCTCTAGATTCTACTCTAAGGGGTTAGACTTAGAGGAGCTTAAAGAGAAGGAGGCTAGAGTGACTGGTTGAGAGGACTGGTTTTTTGAAGTGCCTCGACGGCTACTACATAGACTTCCTCACATACCTCAATGGACTAGAGATCACTGGGTTGAAGATATATGACTTATTCAGGGCTATTTATAGTGGAGAAGTAGATGTAAACCCCTGTTACCGCGAGCTCTCAAAAACCTATATTGCTCTTGAAGCAACACTCGGTGATCCCAGGCTAGCACTCCACACTCTTGGAAACCTCGTGGGTAAATCCAAGCTATCGAGTTTTCTAAAGGAATACAGTAGTGTCTTACTAACTACAGGTGATACAAAGACACTTGTATCTAGTGAGCTTAGATCAGAGTTTGAGTCGTTGAAAGCAAAGATCTCTGAGTACATGAAGGTTGTTGAAGTACTCTACGAGGTTGTACTAGTAATAGTACTAGGCCTCTCAATGCTTACCATTTTCCCCTTGTTTCCACTCCAGTCAATAATAGGTTCTATACTCTTGGTTTTAGCATGGGGCTTTGGCTATGCATTATCAACTTCTATACTGGGGAAAATGTTTTTCGAAGTAAACCCCTTGGTGTTCACACTCGACTCACTCTACCTTACTATGGGAGGTCTTATTACTCCTCTATTGGAGCACGGGCCCATCATACATGTATTATCACTACTAATACTCCATTTATTCGCTGGTAAGGCGTGGGGGTTGATTAAGAGTCTTGAACGAGAATCCATTAGAATATTTGAAAACGTATATTCTAAGTCAATGCTAGGGGAGTCTATGGATATAGCTCTCGCAGGCTCTATGAGTAGTTCCACATTGAGGGAGTATAGGATTTTATGGTATGGTTTCCTAAATGGAGTAGACCTCAAGCGTGTTGCTGAGGGATTAAAACTACCTATTCTCTCGCGTAGAATTACGGCTTTACTTACCTCCCTCACAATGTATAGTAGACTAGACAACTCATATGTCGCCGCTATAGGTCGTTACATCGATGAAATACTTAGTCTACGTAGATACGTAGCCGAGAAATCTAGATTCTACATATTATACTCAGTATTCACAGCTTTCCTAATACTCATATCATACTACATGATCGCCAGGATACCGGGTGCTACTAGTGGCGTAGAGGTTTTAGCACTATATGGCTACCTAGGAGTACTCGTTGTGTCAACACCACCATGCGTTATGCGTGATGGTGGATTAACGCCATCTAGGTCTTTCCTACTAGTATCTACTCTAGGGCTCTCTATATACTTCTCCTTGAAGACGCTACTATATTAGTTCTGGTTCTAGTCAAGGATCTCTACTAGTTTCTCAACTGCTTCAATAGCCCCCCTACCCAGAATCCTTATCATTGCTTCTTTGCCTACATCACCCGTGTCATATATCAAGTCCGGGGCTTCATATCCTTGTATTTGTGATGCAATCCACTCCATTGACCCAGACTCTGCTTTCTTTAATTCTAATGGCTCTCTTGTTCTATCAATAAACACTACTTTAAACCCCTTTCTACCAGCTCTCTCAACTACTTCTCTCGAGTATTTAATGTTTACAGCTCCCCTAGTCGTGAATCCCCTCCTCAATAGTGCTAGAACTAGTCTTGCAAGGTGGCTTGAACCACCCATTCTCACTGGGCCGACTTTCACGAGTCTACTTCCTGCTTTAACCACTCTACCCTCTACTCCTGCAACGTCGTTTATGCTCCTCGCGTATCTAGGGTCTATGGCTTCTACAATGTTTAATCCAACTTCGGGGGTGTGTGGGATGACGATGTCTTGGTTCTCTAGTAGTAGCTCCACAGCTCTCTCCACGTTCTCAATGGCTCGGTACTTTAGTGCGGGGATCTCGAGGATCGCCATTGGGTTGACGGGGCAGTGTCCTCTACCAATCTTAATGCCGTAGTCTATTGCGAGGTCTATAAACTCCTTTGCTGATTTCACAGCGTTCACTACGCCCTCCCCCCTCGCCATGAAAGCCGCTATTGCAGCTGAGTATGCACAGCCTGCCCCGTGGAAGCATCCATGTGGATATCTAGGTGACTTAAAGTAGTGTAGTTCTCCATTATAGTATAGTACGTCGACGACCTCGGGGTGTTTTAAGTGACCTCCCTTCACAACTACTCCTGGTACTCCATACTTCTCACTAATTAATCTAGCTGCTTTAACAGCGTCTTCAAGTGTCTCTACTTTGAAGCCTGCAAGTATCTCTGCTTCAAGTGCATTTGGTGTTACTACTTGTGCTAGTGGTAGTAGCTTGTGTTTTAAAGCATCTACTGCATCCTCTCGTAGTAGCCTAGCCCCCGACTTAGCAACCATTACTGGGTCTACTACAAGCCCTATATTGAACTCTCTAATAGCCTCAGCAACGCTGTTAATAATCTCGGAGTTACTCAACATACCCGTCTTAGCCGCATCTACACCTATATCCTCGTAGACTACTCTTATCTGCTCATAGACCATTCTACCGGGTAAATCATGTATTGCTGTAACACTATAGGTGTTCTGCGCTGTAATACTAGTTAGTGCAACTACACCGTATACTCCGAGAGCACTAAATGTCTTTAAATCAGCCTGTATTCCAGCACCACCACCAGAGTCGCTCCCAGCAATAGTCATGGCAACGGGGACTCTATAGAGACCCATACCTCTACACCAAGTCTCTTGCAATAACCTCAGCAACCCTCCTACCAGATAAAAGCATACCAGTAAATATAGGGCCCATTCTATAGAGTCCATGTAGTGAGGCAACAGCCATTCCAGCAGCGTAGAGTCCTGGGGCTACTCTACCCGTGTACTCTACAACATCCACCTCAGCCTTCTCAGCATACGCCGACCTCTCGCCTTTAACTTGGAAGCCTACATCTTTGTTCTTCCTCGCGAGTATGTTTAATAAGGCAGCGTCATGCCCTGTTGCATCTACTGTTGCCTTGGCCATCATGAATAGTGGATCTACGTGTAGCCCCGCTAGGCTTATAGCACTCCACTTAAATACAACTCCAACTACTCTAAATGGGTTTTCACGCACAATTAAATCCTCTACTTCAACCCCTAGAATCATCTTAGCACCCGAGTCGAGGGATTTAACTGCTAGCTTAGACATTAACTCAGCAGCGTCTACAACGTAGTATCCATTGATCTCGGTCTCCCTGTACCTTACCCCGAAGTCCCTCAAGATCTCTAGAGCCCTGGAGTCAACAACTACTTTGTGGAATAAATTACCACCACCCCCTATACCACCACCATAACTAAGCCTCTTCTCCAATACAACTACTTTAAATCCTCTATCAGCAAGGTACTTAGCCGCTGTTAATCCAGAGGGCCCTGCCCCGACGATTACAACGTCGTTTTCAAGGTGGTTTATTAATTCTCTACTCGCCTCTAGTACTATTAGCTTAGATATAGTGGACTCTAGCTCCATGGAACCACCATTGATTACTTAGTAATTGAGGAGTTAATAACTACATTATCGCGGCTAATCCATGGAAATAATTAAAAACACCCTGGATTATACATTGAGTTGCATAAGTGTATCTCGAAGCTAGGAGTTATAGGGGATAGTAGTTGGGATGATGAGTATTGGTGAGTGAAGACACTGCATTCACGAGTGTACTAGAGGAGACTGCGAAGGGTGCTTTCTACCTATTTAGCGGTGGCTTTGTAGCCACTGCTCTGTCAGCGCTGTGCGGGATCATTATTGCTAGGTTATTGGGGCCTGAGGATTATGGAGCATACTCACTAGCATTCACTATACCATTCTTCCTCACGGTTTTCACGGGTTTCGGGGTTAATAGTGCGTTAACTAGGTATATATCAAGCTTGTACCGGGGAGGGAGGTCTAGTAGAATAGCTTCAATAATAAGGATCGGCATGGTCTTCACCCTACTAGAGTCTATTGTAGTCTACCTAGTTGGATTATTATTTATCGACTGGCTATCTACGTGGTTAATTAATAGACCTGAGTTGTCTAATCCAACTCTATACCTACTCCCAGTAGTAGTGTTCCAGGCAATTGTGAATGCATCTATAGGTGCTCTACTAGGCTTTAACGACGCTAAGAGAGTTACGTATGTGAGTATTATACAGCAGGTTTTTAGACTTGCTCTAGCTCCATTACTAATTATCGCTGGGTTTGGATTAATTGGTGCATTAATTGGGAATACAATAGCGTACGCTCTAGCAATAATCCCCGCTCTAATATACCTCTACCACTACTATGCACTGGTGAGGGATGATGATAATGTGGAGTCGGGTAGACTACTACTAATCCAGATGATTACTTATGGTGCTCCACTATACGTATCGAGTGTTGTATCAAGCCTTGTAGACACCTATAGAAACGCCTTACTATCTAGAATCGCAGACGACTATGTTATTGGGAGCTTTAATGCTGCCTTTAGATTTGTAACATTGATAACCATTATCATGGTCCCCATATCGACAATGCTATTCCCCGCATTCTCTAGGCTTAGCAATAGCAGGGCTGAGTTGGGGAAGTTGTTCACTATATCTGTTAAATACTCCTCGCTCGTAGTTGTCCCAGCCGCGGTGTTGTGTATAGTTATGCCTCGTGAAATAGTAGCTGTGTTACTTGGTAGAGAGTACCTCGCGTTAACACCACACTACTTCGCCTTGATATCTCTAAACTACCTATATGTAGCAGTGGGATACATGGTTCTAGGTAGTTTCTTTAGTGGTGTTGGGGATACTAGGGTTAATCTAGAGTCTACAGTAGTCTACGCTGTGGTATTCGCTGGATTAGCAGTAGCTCTCTCTGGGTTAATAGGGGTTGATGGATTAGCATACTCAATAGTATTGGCTAATGGTGCTTCAACAATCTACAGCCTAGTAGTTGCACGTAGGAAGCACGGGGTGAGCCTAGACTACTACTCAACACTTGGTGTACTTGGAGCGGCAGTATCGTCAGCTATACCAGCATACATATTATCAGTGAGTATACAAGTAGTTGGAGTACTGCCCAATCTATTGAAAATAGTAATTGGTGGACTAGCATACCTATTAATTTACGCAACCCTCCTACCAAAACTAGGGGTTGTCAATAGAGGCGACTTAAACTTCATAGTCAACGCCTTCTCAAAGATCAAGCCACTAAAACCACTCATACTACTCATAGCAAAATACGAGGAGAAGTTAATCAAGTCATAAAGCCCATGGAGAGCACTAAGTGTTCTTTAATAACTAAGATTATTGAAGTAAACCTAGATATATCCCGGTTTAAGCCCATTGCAGAGAACTAAGTTTAAAAGCCCATATGATGAGAATATTAGCGGGGTGGGGTAGTGTCTACTACGATGAGTTTTGAAGTTAAAGTGTCTAAGAAGAGACTGATTTCACTGCCTAAGGCTATTGCAGATAAAATGGGTATAAGGGAGGGGATGAGGCTCAGGATGTACATTGAGGGCGATAAAATAGTTATTGAACCAGTTAGAGACGCGTTCTGGTATGCACTACATGGTCCTAAAGTGGGATATATAAGTTTTAAAGAGCTTGAAGAGGAGAGTGAGCGTGAACAAGAAAAACTACAAAATTCTACTTGATACCTCTTTCCTATTGCCTTTTGTGGGATTTAAAACCGATGAAGTGGTAATGAATTGTATAGAAAAATTAAGGGATTATGAGGTATACTATAGTGAATTGAGTATTTTAGAGGCACTATGGAAGGTAACAAAGAAAATGCGTGAACTAAGTAGTGGACAGAATTATAATAGAGATGACATAGTAGAAATCGTAGTTAACGGGATTAGAGCAATTAGAAGAGACTTAAACAGAGCCGGGATCACCGAAGAGGCGGTGAAGGAAGCAATAAAACTCTACATGCTTGGTCATAGAGATCTAATAGACAACATACTATATGGCATCACTGCTACACAAGAAGACATGAAGTTCTTGACAATAGATGAATCACTCAAAGCCTTTATCAAAAGTAGAAATCTCAAGAGTGACATGTTCATAAAGCCTCTTGATCTATAAAAGGCTTTCCGTGATTTTGTGTTTGAAATTGTTTCTAAAAATCTAAAAAGCAGTCTATTCTATTGTCGACACGTTTATTGTTACTGGTAATATTATACATACTTGTAGAGTTGGTGTAGAACACGATACCATATATAATCTGAGCAACGCTGTCTGTGTTTTGCTTGCGAAATATCCCTCTAAGAGCACATAGTTCCCCGCTCCCTGCATTATTATAGTGGAAGACGCGTCGTTTAATACAATACCATTTACTATTTGTATTTTACTAGTTGTTGACCCCGTTGCATTAACTAGTGAGATGTTTAGGTTTAATGTGCTCGGTATAACGCTATTAACTTTATCGAGCCATAAATACGTGTACCTAGTATCTCCGGAATATATCGTTATATTAAATAGTGGCCCTCTAGTCATATTTGAGCCATAGCCTATATACGCATTGACTACTCTGCGAGCTGAGTCTACAATAGTGTTATTCCAGTATACAATGTATACGTCTCCAGCCATTACTCTTTCTGCTGTTGGCGGAACCCGCACTAAGCAGGCAGTCATATTGGGGTAGTAGAGAATGATGTTAGACCAATTGCCCACTACTGGGTTTAAGACAGAGCTTATATACACGCTAGTTGTAGTTGAAGTCACATTAACTGCAAGTTGCCCTTTATCATCGTATACTGTGATAGCATAACCTGCGCCCGGTAGATTGATAAAGCTTACTCTTATTGGCGCGCTTGCATATATATCGCTTGAATGGGCCTGTGAGACTAGAAAGTCGTCAAAGACGGCGTCTACGT
>Ga0209225_1003784_pt1 | contig 12368 bp, 14 predicted proteins | sample WasSprMetagenome_FD_184732 | JGI IMG/M metagenome (GOLD analysis project Ga0209225, IMG submission 184732) | Sulfidic aquatic microbial communities from Washburn Spring, Yellowstone National Park, USA - WS (SPAdes) (version 3) | ecosystem: Environmental > Aquatic > Thermal springs > Hot (42-90C)...
CTTATTAAAAATTAAAATTTTCTTTCTATAATTACAGCTTCCCCATCTCTTTTTCATTTTTCTAAACAAAATTTTTTCTGGTTTAACATTTAAAATTTTACTTATTTCATCAATAAAAGCTTCTATCAAATTATAAAGATTTTCTTGTTTATAAATTTCTAACCCCTCTGCAATTCTTTTTATTTCATTCAATCTTTCTATTTTCTTTTCTATCCAATTTTTATGCCTTTCCAAAATTTCTTTTTCATTAATTTCAACTCCTACAGGAGCAATTATTTTAATACTTTCTAAATCCACTTCTAACCTTAAATACTTAACTTTTCTTTTAAAAACTAATGTTTTCATTTCATAATTAGAATGAATTTTTATTTAATCTTTTTATCTCAAAAATTTTGTTTCTTTCTTTAAAACCCTTAATCAATCTTATCATTGATTCATCAATTTTAAAATAATTAGCAAGAATTTTTATCACTGCTCTATTTGCTCTTCCCTCCTCTGCTTTTTTCACTCTAACTTCAAACTCATCATCTTTTCTTTTAACAATTTTATCTTTTTTACAACTCAATTCTACACTAGTTCGTTGGAAATCACTCAATTCTTTAACTTTTCTTTCTATTTTCGACCTCTTTCAATTCTACACTGGTTCATTGGAAATCAGTTTTAGTAGCATTATATTTTGTTTTATCCAAAATCTTTCAATTCTACACTAGTTCATTGGAATTTTTTCTTTATTACCAACCTTTAATATTGAAAATAACTTTCAATTCTACACTAGTTCATTGGAAATTAAATTTATTTAACAAAAAAGGAAGAATATGTTTCGGCTTTCAATTCTACACTAGTTCATTGGAAATCCCTTCATCTACATGATATTTCCATCCACGTACATTCTTTCAATTCTACACTAGTTCATTGGAAATGATAAAAATTTACTCTTAGACGTAGGTTTTGAAAGACTTTCAATTCTACACTAGTTCATTGGAAATATTTCCAATCTTTATCATTATTTAGAAACTTTTTTATCTTTCAATTCTACACTAGTTCATTGGAAATGTATTAAATGAAAGCGAGAAATGAGAAAATATTGGGCTTTCAATTCTACACTAGTTCATTGGAAATGTAGAAATAAATGTAAAAACTGGAGAAGTTAGATGCGATTGTTCTTTCAATTCTACACTAGTTCATTGGAAATCCTCCCAATGTCATCAAAAGAGTATTGAAGATTTTCCTTTCAATTCTACACTAGTTCATTGGAAATTCGGTTATAATTGGGGTGGTCGGAATTAACATTTTAACTTTCAATTCTACACTAGTTCATTGGAAATACAAATATGTCGGGAAAGATTTTACTCTTAAGGGTGTTCTTTCAATTCTACACTAGTTCATTGGAAATTGTGAAAGCTCGGGAAAAGATAAAGCAATAAATTTAACTTTCAATTCTACACTAGTTCATTGGAAATCAAAGTTTTTCTAATTTTTGATTAAACTCTTCTATTCTTTCAATTCTACACTAGTTCATTGGAAATGGTTGAAAAATTAGAAAATGTGTTTCGGGAGATTATCTTTCAATTCTACACTAGTTCATTGGAAATATTTGACAGAAAATAACAAAGGATTTAAAATTTAACACTTTCAATTCTACACTAGTTCATTGGAAATGGGGTTTAAATAGGGCTTTTAATATTCTGCTTTCTGTCTTTCAATTCTACACTAGTTCATTGGAAATACTCAAAAGTTTTATAAAAAGAAATTACAAATATGTCTTTCAATTCTACACTAGTTCATTGGAAATCCGCTGGAAGAACAGGTTAAATCTAGATTTCTTAAAATTATTATAACGTGATAATAAGTTAAGGTTCAAACTTGCAAAATTGCTTGTAGGTTCACCAATTTTTAAATTATATTGGAAACCGAACCTTTTTCTTTGCCTATAATCTTTTTGTTTATCCATTTTGGCTTATCAAATGTAAATATTATAATAGAATCCCTATCTGGATTCAGGATTTGAGATAATTCTGCTTCTAATTCCATTAAATTAGATTCTGAAATCTCCCCTTCAAAAACTGAATTTTGAACCCAATATAAATATCTTCTTAAAATTTTATTGATTTTAGAAACTTTTTTAATATTTACATCGTAAACTAATATACAATACATTTTACCAACTTATTTTGAAACTTTTATAAGTTTCATCGCCTACTAAATGTTTAATTAATTTATAACATTCTAATTTTATTAAATGCCTATAAGAAACATATCTTTTAAGTTTTTTATAAAAAACTGTTTGGTTTAATCTGTTTTCGTACGCAGTTATAAAAGTTCTTTTGCCTTTTTCATTAAGTGAAGCATAATTTAATTCTTTAATAAAACAGCTATCGTCGATCATTCTATTATTGACTAATTTAAAAATTACTTTATCTACTATTACGGGCTTAAAAACTTCAGATAAATCTAATGATAAAGAGAATCTCATTTCTCCTGGTTCATGCAAAAAACTGATAGTAGGATCTAATTGGGTTTTATAAATTTGGTTTAAAGAAGTGGTATATAATAAAGAATTACCAAAAGAAATCAGAGCATTAATTGCATTATCTGGAGGTCTTTTAATTCTTTTTTCTAATTTGTATTCTTTACCTAAAATTTCTTCGAATGTTTGGTAGTAAATAAATTTGCAATTCCCTTCAATTGCCATTAGTTCTTGAATACTTCGGCATTCATCTAATTTCTTGATTAAATTTTGCATTTTTAAAATCGGATCTTTCAAATTTTTCCCATATTTCTGATAATAAAGCAAGTTTTTAATAGAATTATGAATAGCACCTCTTACAAATTCTTTTGCTAAATACAACCTCTTATCTAAATCTAAATAAAAAGATACTTGTTTTACAAGCAAAAAACCAGAAACATGATTTTTCTTTGGAAGAAAACTTCCGTTATAAAAACCATAATAATTAAAAATATGGACGGGTATACCTAATTTAGCTACAAAATTAAAAAATTTTGTATTAAAATTACACTCGCTAAGAATAAAAATGGAATTAATGAAGTTAATGGGCAATGATTTTTTAAGAATTTTATTGTTTTCTTTATAAACAAAGTACAAAGTATTATGTTTCCTTCGTAATTTACCAGGCTTTAGAATATAAAAATCTTTCATTTAAGCCATAAAAAATTCATAATAGGCGGATTTTTTTAATCTAAATGATTCTTCTGTTTCGGGAGGCTTATCTAAGGTCATTATTCTTTTAATATCATCTAAAATTTCTTCCATTTTTAATTCTAACTCTGGATTTAAAATTATTTTTTCTGTTTTTCTTTCTAAAGGAAAATGTAAAATACCTATACAATTAACATTTAATTTTTTAAGCACATATAAATAATAAATTAATTGCCATCTAGATGCTTCTTTAAACTTAGATGACTTTTTAATTTCATGAATTTCCATTTTTCTTCGATAAAAATCTACTTTAATTCTTCCTATTTGAAGTTCTTTCTTTTCTCTTTTATAAAAGTATCTTGAAATTAATTGTCCTAATTTTACTAATTCTGATTCTTTTTCGAAAGTAATATAATGAGAGAAATACCATAGTTTTTTCTTATCAATGAAATAATACTGTACCTGAACACCAGTATACACTATTTTATCCCACATTAAATCGAGCATCTAAGTAAATTTAGAAATTAATTCTTCTATTTTATAAAATGATGTTATTCTTTTTCGGTGTTTTAAACTATTTATTTTTAAGTCAATAACTTTATAAAGCATTTCACCATTTAAACGTTGATATTTTAATAGATAATATAAAAGATCATTAACAAATTTAAGCGACATATCTTTGTAATTTTTGTCATCAGTAATCAAGCTTTCTATTGTTCTCATAAAATCTGTAGTAAACTCTTCATTGGCATAAAAAACATTTTTTATGAATCGGTTTATTTTAGTATAAAAATAAATTTTATTTTTACTACCAGGTACAATTTCCACTAAAATACCGACACTTGCATCATCTATACCTAATTCTTCCAACTCTTCATTCTCTTCTAAAAATATTTTTGCAAAAAATGCTAGAATGTACAAAACTGCTAAATTATCTATTTCTAAAGTAATTCTTTTTAAACCTAGATAATCTTTAAGTATATCTTTATCTAGACCTCTTTCTGAATTTATTAAGCCTGCTTCTAAGGCCTTATTTTTAAATTCTTTCAAAAATAAAACCCATTCCCCCGGCTTAGAGGAAATTATATTAAAAACATAATTCCTATAAAAAATACCTGATGTAATATGAAATATCCAGAAATATATTTCATTTTCTTCTATTGGATATCGATTAGATTTTAAATTTAAATAAAAGTTCTTTGCAACAGAATCACTAAGCATCGTAGGAATAATTGAGGAAGAAAAGTTCGCTTCTTCAACATTTTTTTGAACGAATTGATTTATTAATTCTTTAAATTCATTTTCAAAACTTTCTTCTATGGTAAGTTTTTTAAATTCCCCGCTTTTAAATTGAGAGAATAGTTTTTGAAAAATTTTAAAACTGTACTTTTTACATCCCTCATCTTGAAAATAATTGTAAAAAATTTGCTCCCACATTTTTATTTCATTATTACTAATTATAATATTAAATCTTCATCTTTAAATTCTTTCTTATATAAACCTAATTCCTTGTTATAAAAATAATCTTTCTTAATAATAGGAAAATATGATTCCTCAAAATCTGAAACACTAAACCAAATAGGCACGGGTATTAAAAACTCTTTTATTTTTCTAAATTTTTTCATGTTTTCCTCAAAATCTCTATATTTAAATTCCAGCCTTAAAGTTTTTTCAAGTTCTGTTTTAATATTCTCGTCTTCTATATTATAAACTTGAGGGATGCTTAAAACATTAAATTCTTCTCTATAGTTCAATGTATTTCTCACAGTCTCTTCGTTACAATCTAGGGAAAAAATTTCATTAAGAACGTTAGTAAAAATATAAGAATAATTAACTACCTTATTGCTTTCTTTTTGATACTTTTTTATAAAATTATCCTTTGAATTTATTTCGTCAAATAAATTGATTAAATCAAATTCATTATAGTCTTTATTTTTAATTTCTAAAAGTATTTGCTCTAACTCTTTTATTTCATCATTTGAATATGGATATTTATTTTTGTTTCTTTCTGATAGTTTATTTATTTCTGACGGATAAAAAACAAAAACATTTTCGTATTTAACAAAGTTGTTAAATCTATTTACCCTTCCGCATCTTTGTATAAAAGAAGAAAAAGAAGATAATTCAGTAAAAAGATAATCATAAGAGATATCAAGAGAAACTTCTGCTACTTGAGTAGCAATAAAAATATGAGGGGCATTCTGGTTTAGAAGATCAAAAATTTCTTCTTCTTTTTTAAATCTATCTTTTGTCATAAAACGAGAGTGCAAAAGAACTATTTTATGTTTATCACCTAATAATTCATCTAATTTTTGCTTCAATAAAATTGACTTATTGACGGTATTTAACAAAATTAAAATTTTTTTGTTTTCTTTTATTTTTTTTATAATAATATCGATTGCTTCTTTATCAGTTATATCACAATTAAAATAAGCTATTTTATGGCGTTTTAAATTTTTATACTCATTTTTAAAATTCAAAATATTTTTTTCTTCTATACCTAATTCTTCAGACAAAAATTCTATAATCCCTCTAGAAAGTGTAGCACTCATTAGCAAAAATTTTATATTATAAATTTCTTGAAATTGCTTCAAAATTCCTATAAAGAGCTTTATCATTACAGGATTTAAAAGATGAAACTCATCTACTATTATTAAACTGTCTCTAAATGAAAATCTCTTTAAAAAATATTTACCAATTTGTAAAAATGTAATTAAAAATTGATCTATAGTTGTAACTATAATAGGTTTAAAAAAATTCTCTGCCAAAAAAATGTCAACAACATTTAAATCTTCTTTTTGTGCTCTCCATACATCATAAAAGTAAAAATATGCATCAACTTTTTCTTTGCCAAATATAGCTTCAAGTTTTTCTGTGAATACTTTTATAGCCGTAATTGTAGGTAAAATATAAAAAATTTTTTTAAATTTTTTATTAGATGCAAATAAAAGAGAAGCATAGGTTTTACCCCAACCAGTAGGAGCTACTAGAATACAATTATCTTTAATATTTTTTATTTGTAATTGCTTTTGCCATTTATTTTGATCGCAATTTGTAATTTTTTCTTTTATAGAATCTTCGGTTAGCATAAGGGTTGATTTGAAATTATTAGATAAATAAAGCATATCTCCTCCAGAAACTATATCTGCAATTTTAAATATGCCATATATATCCACAATGTCAATAACTTTGTAAATTTCTTCATCACCTGAAAATTCTTTTACAAGCTTTATTATTTCCCATTTTCTTCTTAAAATAGAATGATGATGTTCGATTAAATATAAGAGCAGTTTTTCCAATTTTTCATCGTTTATTAAAGTGTTATCAAATATCTTAAGTCTTAAAAATTTTTCTTTGTTGATTCTATACATTTCCACTGAAAGCAAGGAGTGGCGAGGTTTAATTTCTTTTTCCACATTCCAATCCAAATTCAACTTTCCTAAGTCATGAACTACGGCTAAAAACTTTAAAATTTCTCTGTGTTCTTTTTTAAAACCATAATATTCTAAAACACTATCTCCAAAATTGATTATTTCTTCTATATGCAACAAAAGAGTTTTCCCTTTATGACTTAATTTTTTTTCAATATTATCTAGACCTTTTATGTCTTTAGGAGCTTCTAACCTTAAATCTTTAAGTAAAACTGTAAAATTTTGATAGTTCATATAAACCTATACCGTTTAATGAATAAATATTTTGTTTAATTTTGAACTTTACATTATAACCAAAGTAAAAATTCCTATCTTCATCCAAACTATGCATTACTGGCAAAATAAAAATTAAACTGTCCTCTTTTAAAAGCTCTGTTTTATCTACCCAATTTTTAGGAGCATAATTTTCTATTTCATTAGTATATTCTAATTCTCTTAAGTCAGTATTAAGATAAATTTCTTCGATAAAAAAATCATTCTGGCCACCAAAAGGTAAATAAGTAAAGTTGTATTGTTTTATTTTGTCTAAAAATGCTTCCAAAATTTGTTTATTAGAACTACCTACTGCTAATTCATATTCTACATCAGAAAAAAATTGTAAGGCAGTAACCCCTTTTATATTTTTACCATATTGAATATATGTATAATTTTCAAAATTTTCTATAGGAGAATTTATCAATTTACTACCAAATAAAAAATTTGAAAATTTTTCTTTAATTTCATCTCGCCTAACGCCTAATAAAGCTGCTAAAATACCAGCTACCGAAGAGGGCAAAGGAATAGGATATGATAACGAGAATCCTTTAGTATAATGAAGAGCAAAATGTGCTTCTGAAAATTTAATTTTTATACTAAAACCATAATACATTTTTGTGCAAAAAGTTTAAAAATAAAATCTAATGATTTCATCAATAATTTCATTTACATTTTTTACTTCTACTACATTATTATCCATTGCATAATCATTAGCATAATCAATAAAAAGTAACTTGAAATCTGCGCTAGAAAAATTTTCTAAATCCTTCATTAATTGAGTAAGTTTATTTACGTCTATTATTCCTTTTTCACTATCAATAGCAATATATTTAAATACAGGAAAAACGAATCCCTTGCTCATAAAAACTACACCATACAAATATTCGGGTACATTCAAGGAATTAGTTCTTCTAGGTAATACATAAGAAGGAGTTAAAAATATTTCCAAAAAGTCTTTCAATCTTTTTCTTCTTTCTTGTTCGGGTAATGTGAAATCTTTTTCTTTGGCATTAAACTCGTCTTTTTTACCAACATAGTCGTAAATAATACAATTTAATTTACCAATAAATTCTGCTACTTCCACTTCAAAAGGAACAGGATTGGATTCTTCTTCTGCTGATCGAGGAAATCTAGCTGCAAATTCAGTATTTATTGGCGTATTTAAAACTGCTTTAAAATAGCTTAAAGCTATTGGCGCTTGTCTACTAACAGAGCTTCCTTCACCTCTTCTTCTCCCTCTTTGTGTACTTAAATAACCAAATAAATCATTATCTACATATCTTATCGGATCTCCAGAATCATTTAACTGATTTCCTTCCGGATCTTTTATATAAGGATCTATTTCGTATCCTTTTTCTTTCAAAGCTTGTCTTATTGCGTATTTTATAGCACGAGGCGAGACAAATGGGTAAACATTTCCTTGGCTATCATACATTTTTTTAAGGGTAATTCTCGTACCTATTACTTCGTCAGCATTTACATTGCCATAAATTTTTCCTAAAAGTGATATTTGTATGTATTTTCGTCCCATATTCACAATGGTTGGTGTTTTAATATACGACTTCAATTTTCTTCTTTTTTAGAATATAAAGCATTTACTAATCCTGCTAAAATAGCTGATTTCAAATAATAAAATTGATCCCCGCTTATTTTATTTTCTAAATCATATAACTGGTACGGGATTTCTATATTAACTCCAAATCTTTTATTGAAATCTGCTATCCTTACAGAAAGTTTATTTAAAAATCGTCCTGGAGTATCTTCTGAACGCAAATCGAAAATTAAAATTTCTCCAAGTTTTTTGTCTTTCTCTGCTAAAGTTTTTCCTGTTTTAAAGCTCCATTTAAAAATATTTTGTATATATTCCATAGATCCTTTAATCTTTTTGTTTTAATTTTAAAATTAATTAATTTCGACCTTTTAAACTTACAAAACCATATCCCTGGCTAGTTAATTCTCCAAGCCCCGTATCTAATATGAATCTGATAAAATTATATCTTATATCTGGATTAATTTCAAATTCCCACAAAGTACCAGGCTGAGAAATTTTTTTACCTTCTTTAAAATATGGTAAATCAATTGTTTTTTTATATTTAAATTTAATAAAAATAGGAATTTCTTCTATTTTTTCATTATTTGTAAATAATTTGTAATTTTTATAAACGCGAGATTCTAGTTGTTTTATAAAAGGCTCTAAGGGAACTTGTTTATTTTCTAGAGGACGCCAATAAAAGTATTTGTAATTTTTATCAAGTTTTATCCCGTAAAGAGCAAATTTTTCTTGAGGAACTCTTACAATAATAGGCGTTTCTGTTTTTATAATGATCGGGTGTTTTAATTTGTATTTTATTGTTTTTATATCACTAACTAAAAGAGGAATTTTATTTAATATAAGCACTTTATTTTTAATTAAAAATGTTCTAATGCTTTTAATTAAATCATCGATAGGAGAAGCAATTATAATAGCCAAATGGTTATTACTCAAAAATAAACTTGAGAAAGAGAAAAAACGTGGAAATTTTTGCGGGAGATCATGAATGTAGCCATACCCAGCATTTTTTATTAATTTATAGATTAAACCACCCAATTGATTTTGTTGATAGTTTATTTTTTTATAATTCTTAAATTTAATTAGAATTCTCATATTTTTATTATTAAACTAATCAAATAATTATTTTAATTTTACCACCTCCTATTTTAGGGTTCAAATGATTTTTGTAAATTTTGTGAATTAATTTTTACCTGCTAATCTTTTTACTTCTTTCATAAATTCTTCCAGAGTTATTTTATTTCCCATATCGTCTTTTATATCTGAAAATTTGTTGAAGAATTTTTCTGCTGTTTCTTGAGCTATTTTTTCCTCGTCTGCCATCAAATAATTATAGACAACTTCACCAATGCAGGTAATATCTGGCTCTTCTTTGTTAAAACATTCTTTTGACCTTTGTTCTGCTTTTTTGAGATATTCTTCCTTAAATTCATAATAAGCATCAATTATTTTATCAGCATCAAGGAGATAATATTCTACCGCATTAAAACCTGAAAAATGGGGTCCAAAGAAATAACCCAAATAATCAGGCAGTTCTATATAGAGTTTATTATTTTTTATCATTAAAGACGCAACATCAACGTAAGCATATTCTGAAATAAAGCTTTTAACGAATTTTAAATCACCATTCGGTGTTAATGCAAATATATAACTAACTGAACAACAGTGAGCTCCGCCAGTATAGCTATTTATAACCAAATATTTATAATCTTTATAAGAAAAGCACCATAAAGATGTATATTCATCTAAAGTCAAATCTCCAAACTCATAAATTTTTCTTCCATTATAAAAAAGTTCTACAACAGGATTTTTGTCTTCTTTTTTGTTAAATTCAATTATTCCATTACCTATTTTGTATTTATATTGGTACTTAAGGTCATATCTTTTTTCTTTTTTAGAATCAGAAACAAATTTTTCATCAACATTTATACATTCTATTTCACTTTCGCCAACTTTTCCTTCTGGTATCTTTTCTTCTGCTATTTTTGAGGGCTTGTTTGTTTCTTGATTTATGTTCAAATCACCCTTCCCTCTATTGTAATTTAAATAAATGAAATATCCTAAAGAAATAAAAACAACAAAAATTGCTGAAAAAATTATAAACTTGTTTATTCTGATTCTATTTTTTAAAAAACTTGTATCAACCATGTTTTCATTTTAATTCAAACTTTATTTAAAACCTCGCTATTATTTTCTAAACCCAGAGCTTTTAATACTTTTTCTTGAAGTTCTGGAGAATAGTTTGGTAGATTTTCAAATTTGTATATTTCGTGAGGAAGAAGTTTGTAATGAGTAACAAAAATTTCTGTTTGAGGTGAAGGTTGTTCTACGAAAGAATGATTGCTGGTAAAAACTAAAAATGGATATATTGGAATTTCTATACCATTATTTTTTAAATATCTTTCTAAAGCTTCTTTTTGTCTTTTTATTTGGCCCATAACATCTTTAATCAAAAGTTTATAAGTGCGAAATTTTGTTTTTTTATAAAGATCGCTTCCGGATAATCTAAATGTTCCATTATAGTTTTTGCTTTCTAAAATAAAAATTCCTTTAGGCGAGATAAGTAAGGCATCAATATCTCCTATTCTTGGTTCTGGAATTTCATAATTAAAAACTAAAATGTAATCATCTGGATAGTTTTTCAAAACTTCCTCAAGCCTTTCTTCTCCAATAATACCTTTTTCAGCTATATCTCTTTGAAAAAAATAATAATCAGCAAGATCTTGAAGGTTAGGTAAAAATATTGCACCAAATAAAACTAAAAAGAAAATGAAAAACCAATATTTTTGAAATAATGAAGAATACCGAATGGAGAAATAGATTAATAGTAATATTAACCCTGTAAAAAATATCAATAAAATTAATGCTTTAATAGCTTTTTTGTGTTCCCTTTCAGCTTTTTCCTCTGCAAAAGATTTTTTATATCTAACTACCTTCATTAATTAAATTTTACCACATTTACATTCAAAAACAAAAAATAAATTCCCCACTTTAATACAAAACAATATTCCAACATTCTATAGAATGTTAGAATGTTTTGTATCTTAGTTTTAATTTGCAGAAGATTCTAAAAATTGAAAAATATGATAGGAGACTAAGGAAAAATCATCATAGGAATGATCACTACCTGGGATGGTAATAAATTTGTAATTTTTGACTTCTAAGCCTAAAAGAAGTTCTTGAAGATTATTTGCTGGAATCGCTGGATCTTCAGATTGCTGAATAAAAAGAGCAGGGGTTTGGAAATTTTTTAGATATTCATCTATAAAAAAATTGTTAGCTCTTGCCCAGAAAATTGGAATTCCAAGAAAAATACAAGCTTTGGGTTTTAATTTATTTTCAAAAATTCCTTTTAAGATAACTAAAACACCTGCTGATTTTCCTAAAAGCAAATATTCTTGTGTGTTTATTTCTTTTAAGAATTTTTCTAATTCTCTGTCCAGATTAATAATTTCCTCTCCTGTTTACCAATGGTCGTAATATTGAACATAAATTTCATTTACTCTCTCTGCAAGACTTTCTTTCAATTTCTCCGCCCATTCCTTATTTTGTGGACTATTACCTGGAAGAATAAATAATTTCATTGTTTTAATTAAATTAAATTTTATCACCTTTACAAAGATCATATAAATTTCCCGCTTTTAATACCAAACAACATTCTAACATTCTATAGAATGTTGGGATGTTTTGTATCTTGATCTTCAGATTGGGATATTCTTTATAGATTATATTCCCAATAAGATTGCCAAATAAATGGAGTTCCTAAGTATTCTTTAATGGTTTTATTATTAATCAAAATTTCAAGACCATAATGAGTAACAAAATATATTTTTATAAATTTTTAAAGATTGATTAATTTTATTCATATCTCAATGCAACGATTGGATCTAGATCTGCCGCTTTCTTTGCAGGCCAGTAACCAAAAATTATTCCTACTAAGCTTGAAAAAGTTAAAGAAAGAAAAATTGAATATAAA
>Ga0209225_1003786_pt1 | contig 12363 bp, 15 predicted proteins | sample WasSprMetagenome_FD_184732 | JGI IMG/M metagenome (GOLD analysis project Ga0209225, IMG submission 184732) | Sulfidic aquatic microbial communities from Washburn Spring, Yellowstone National Park, USA - WS (SPAdes) (version 3) | ecosystem: Environmental > Aquatic > Thermal springs > Hot (42-90C)...
AACATGGGTTCCATAGGAGTATGGCTGGCCATAGCGATAAGCAACATTATAGGGGGAATAATAGCCATCCTCTGGATAAAATATGGAAACTGGGCGAAAGCAGTTATCAAAGAAAACACCATCATGTGAATGTGTTACTGCAAATCTTGTTCAAATCTGCGAAGCACTCCTAAAGTTAAGCCCAATAACATTTGTATTTAAAGCCAAAATAGGAAAGAGGTATCCAATTTAGGAACAACGATCCCCCTTAAATTGATTTTTTGTGAACGCTATTTTGTTCTTACAAGCCGGAGGTGGAGTTGAACGATCGCGGCATGGCGAAATCTCCCGCAAAATCCATTTTTTCTGTTTTCCAAAGTATTTTGGCGTCTAGCATAATTTTTAGTGATTTTTGAGGAGTTTATTGGTAAATCCTTTTTATGACGTCTATTTTGGCGACAACTATTATTTTTTCTTGCGCGTAGACTTTGAATAGGGCTCTATATTTTCCAATGCGTAGTCTGAAGGCGTCTGTTTCGCCTGCAATCTTAACAATGCCAAGTCTAACTGCCGGGAAATCCTCAAGCTGTTTAAGCTTATCGACTATGCGCTGCTTCTCTTCAGACTTTAGATCCTTTAAGAATTCATATGCCCTTTTATGAATGAGAACCCTAAACTTCATTGAGGGATTTCAACTCGCCAAAGCGTTTGTTCTTAACGATCTCGTCAACTTCCTTTAATAACATGAATTCCTCGGTGGTTAGGAAAACATCTTCAAGAAAATCCCTTAACTCATCAAGCTTCCTTCCAATTTCCTCAACCTTTTCCATCAACGTCTCCGTCTTGCCCAAAAACTCACCAAAAATACAGTTAGAAAGCACACATATAAACACTCACTTCTGCCGACCAACCGACCCGAGTAAAAATGATCGCTGGCTGGTAAAACTATGGAAAAATCATCCTAAATCTTTCAGAAAAAGGTTTATTGCTTCTTAGATTGTTAAGGCCTCAGCAATTTTTAATGGGCCTTGACTTTTGAATGTTCTGGATGGTTTTATGGAGTGGTTTTCCTTTATATGTTAACTGCTTCAAATTTTAGTGAATATATGAGCTAAGCTGTTTTTAATGTGCTACGTGGTCTTGTAGTTATTGCCCTTACTTGAAAGAGCCTCTTATTAGTAGGGAGGATGCCCTACTGAATCATTTCTTTAGTTTTTTTTAAGGTTTGTGACTGTTGCTTTTACTGTTGGGTTATATTCTGCGAGACTTTTGCATGCATCAATAAGGAAGCCGAAAAGACACGAGAGACTGCAACTTATAATCCACAAACGTCAACACTACAAAGCCTACATCATAACCGACAATCCAACCCTTAATGGATCATCAGCTCCAAATAGTATTGTTTGAAAAGCAACTGAAGAACAACAGTAACCAAAACGTCCAAAACCAGTTAACCAAGCCCTTCCATTAACAGCAACTAACAGAATACATAAAAATTCTTTAAAGCATAATTTTCTATTTTATATAGCTGTTTGATAAAGTGATGTATGAATCCCATTGTAGGGAGTTGAGTGAATTTGCCTGTTGAGGTTAGTTTGGAGTTGTATGGTGAGCGGGGTGTTGTTTTGCCGTTTTTTACTGGGCATGTGGCTAGGGGTTTGTTGCTGCATATTGTTAGGCTGGTGAATCCTAGTGCAGCTGGTGTTTTGCATGAGCTGAATGTTTCTAAGCCTTACAGTGTTACGCCTTTGCGTTTTAGGAGCCTATCGCGGGTTGATAATGGCTTTGTTTTGGATCCCACTTCTCCTTGTCATGTGAGTTTTAGGTTTTTGATGGATGATTTGGCTGGTTACGTGTTAAAGTTTTTTGAGAAGCAGAACAGCGTCATGATTTTTGACAAAGTTTTTCGCATAGCCTCCTTAAACATTAAAAGTAAAAGCTACAGGGATTTAGAGCGTGAAGCCGATGCGGCTGAACGGTTTAAGCTTGTTTTTGAGACACCTACCTACTTGCCATGTTTGGGAAGCAGTTACCGCTGGATGTTTCCCGACGCTGTAAGAGTTTTTTGTGAGTTGATACGTGTCTGGAACAAGTTCAGCGATGGTAGACGCTTTGGCAAAGAGGAGTTTTTAGCCTATAAGGGGTGGCTGAGTAAGAATATTGGGGTTTGCGGTTACAAGCTTAGAACAAGGTTAGCTGTTATGCGAGAAAAGAAAGCTGTGGGGTTTATGGGATGGTGCGCTTACGAGATGAAAGATCTGGAAAGCGAATGGAGCAAGGTGACGGTTATGCTGGCGAAATACGCAGAATACTCAAACATAGGAGGAAACAAAACAGCAGGATACGGAGTGACAAAAATTAAGTATAATCTATCCAAGTTTCGTTAGGATTTGCTGTGCACTGTGTAAACCAAAAATTTTGTATTCTTTCTTTCTAAGCTCATAATTTGTTTTGAGTTCTACGGCTCTCGAAAGAAGCTCGCCATTTATATGTCCTTGAAGCAAGTAATAAAGTAATTTGTTTAATATTCCTACACATATCTTTCTGTAATTCGCATCGCTTATGTAAAGTGAAAAAATGAATCTACAAATGCTTGGAATTTGGTCATCGCCTATAAAGAAGTCTCCATAATATTTCGTCATAATCTCTTTTAGTCTGGGAAAAACGTACATTCTTTTCTTTTGTCGTGAAAGCACAAAAACAACTAGTGACGCGTCATCAGGTATCTCTAAAAGAAACTTCCCAAAATCTCTAGCAATTTCAATTCTTTCTTGCATGTCTTTCCAGAATTTAGCAAAATATGAAAGAAATATGAAACTCATTATAAATTCTTCTAATGTCAATCCTCTAGGTATATTCAGGCTTGAAAGTAATTCCTTAACATTTAACCCAGAACGTTCAGCGCCTGTTACCAAATAGTTTTTATTTATTAGCCATTCTTTGAAACTCTCAGTTACCTTCGCTGGAGCATTTTCAATATTTAAGACGTAATCAAAACAATGCACTCCTGTTAGTAAAAGGTAAAGAAACCTCCATAATTCTTCCGATTTTGGAACCTCCTCCTCCAAATAAAAATTGGGGGCTTGCTCCTTGCTGATAATGCAAGGAGTAACCAGCACATTATAACCTTCTAATAAAGCCTTCTTTATTATAAAATCAAGAACTGTTTGGATCTTCGCCTTCATTTCATTAGGCGCGACAATCATTTTTTCATTACTGGCCGTTATAACAAAATTACCACCCCGAAAGTTAGCTTGCAACAATTTTTTTACGATAGGTAAGCAGTATTGTGTGTTTATGTCGTTTTCCAAAAATTTGAAAAGCATTTCTTTGTAACTCATATTTCATATACCTCGTTTATGAAATCCATATTTAGAGTTATAAATTATGCCCTTTAAGTTAGCTATAGGAAAAATGCTTTCTTCAAGTTTTGCGTTTCTTAACCACCAAAATGGAATAGGAACAGCCAATTCTTTCAATTCTGCCATTAACTTACTTTTCTCATCGAAACTTTTGCATGAAAAATCCTTTCGCAATAATTCAGCCACATAACTTCTCATGGGCTTCTCCTCTATACAGTTCGGATGTGGAATTACCAGCGTAGTGAAACTTTCTCTGTAATTTAATGCTCGGGATATTTTTTCATCTTTTACATCAAAAGAGTAAAAAAATTTCAATAGTTCCTCCCAGTATTTCATGTTGATGCTTCTTTTCGCAAGGGTCATCTCATTTAATAAATCTTCGTAACTAAGCGATAAATCTGCTTTTTCTATCAACTGTTTTTCATTACGCAGGTTTTCGCCTTCAAGCTCCCTAATGATCTCTTCAGAAATTTTTAGTTCGCTTTCAGAATAAGGATAACTTTGTGGATTTTCAACATGCGGCTTAAAGATATGGACATTTATTTCCTTGGTTCTATCTCCATACCTGTTAACTCTGCCGAACCTTTGAACAAGTGCTGGAAGTGAAGCAAGTTCTGTGAACATGGCATCATAGGATAGATCTAGTGAAACTTCACATACTTGTGTTGCGATAGCAATGTGCGGTTTTTCTCGGTTATTATTTAACCAGTTCTCTTTTTCTTTCCTATCGTTATACATGGTTCTGGCATGAAAAACTATGAACTCTTTGCCGTAGGATAATTTGTATTCATTTTCAAATTTTTTGCCCAAATTATTTGCATTTTCTACGGTATTGGTGATAACCAAGACTTTTTTACCCTTTTGTCTTTCTCTAATAATGCTCTCTACAGAATTTTCAATTTGCTTATCCATGTATTCCCACATTACTCGCCGCTTTTCCTCATAACCCTTAGAATAATCCAAAAAATGATTTATCTGAAAATTTTCACAAAAATATTCAATTAATGCGCGAGGAAAAGTTGCTGACATGAAAAGAACTTTGAAATTGTAGGTCATGGCATATTTTTTTAAAAAAAATGTCAATAAATCGAGCATCAAGGGATTTAATAAATGAACTTCGTCTATTATTAGACCGGAATCTCTAAACATAACACGTTTAGTATAATATTTTCCGACTTGAAGAAAAGCCAGTAAAAACTGATCTATGGTAGTTATGTTATAAGGCGCCGTGAAGTTCTCTATAAAATATAGGTTCAAGAGTTTTTCATAATCTTCCTTCAATTCAGTGTCCAGAAAGTAAAAGTATTTTGCAACTTCTTCGTTAGATGCTTTGCGAAGTTTCTCAAAAAAATTGTTTATTGCTGTTATCGTAGGAAGAAGATAAAAAACTTTCGAAACATTTTTGTCTCTAAAAAATAGTAATGAAACGTCGGTCTTTCCCCAGCCAGTATACGCTCTAAGCATTGAAATATTAGGCAGACCAGCCAGAGTTTTCTGCTCATTCCACCTATTTTCGTCTAATTTTTTGGCAACAATTTGCTTCACAAAATCTTCTGTGATCACTGGACGTTTCAACTGCACCGCTTTACCTTTCGCTGAACATACGTCGGCTATTTTGAAAAGCCCGAAAACATCAACCACATCGATTATCAAATTAAATTGGTTATTGACCATTTCGCTTAATGAAGAGTTCATCTCATCCTTGAAAAGCACATTAAAAACATTTCTAATCGAATACCTCTTCCCACCATACTCTATTGTTTTTTCTCCGATGACATCAGAAAGTGGTGAGTGATGTTTCAAAATTAAAAATTTTAGAATGGGATCCAGATTTTTTTCATGGTATTCGATTTTTTTCTCCAACATGTACTCTAGTGAGTGGTGAGCATGTCCCTCTTTTGAGTTAAAGTTCCAATTAACATGCATTTTTCCGGTATCGTGATACTCTGCAAGAAATTTTGCTATTTCAAAATATTTTTCTCTGAGCCCATAAAACTGTAAATATTCGCCTAGTATTGCCAGAACTTCTTGGATATGCTGGGAAATTGTTTTGTTTTCATGGCTTAGCTTACAAGCTGGGTTAACCCATTTTTCCATTATGCTTCTCCATTTTAAAGTTATTTAAATTATAAAGACCTATTTTTTCGCTATATGTGCAAGGTATTTTCCTATTCAACTTTACTTTCCCTCTTGTTATAAAGTAAAAATTAGGATTATCTGATAGTGTATGCATCACTGGGAGGATTTGTAATGTAACTTCTAGATTGCTTTTTATGCTTAGGTCAACCCAGTCTCGGGGAGCGTAATTTGTAATTTCATCTGACTCTATGACGTCATCTATTCCAACAACGGCCCAATCTTCTGCAAAGAAATCATTTTGCCCACCGTAAGGTAAGAATTCAACAGCCTTTCTTACCTTATCTTGTATTTTAATTACCTCTTCTTTTTCCCCTGCAAGTGCAATTAGGTATGTTGGATTGTTAACGAGGTTTAATGTCGCAACGCCTATTTCCACTCCATAGCTTTTGTATTGTCTAAAAGTCGCATTTTCATTTATGAAACCGTTATATTTAACAAGTTTTGCCCCAAACATAAATTTTTGAAGATCGCTAATTTTTTCCCTTTCCATACCTAAAAAAGCACCAAACATCCCAGCAACGGATGTTGGTAATGGAATAGGATATGTAAGCCTGAACCCCTTTGTGTAGTGAACCTTAAAAAAGGCTTCAGAGAAGGAAACTTTAACTATGGCAGCCTTCATTATCTTGTCACGCAAAAGAAGTCGGCTATCTTATTAATAGCCTCTGACACTGATAGCTTTTTGAGAATCATTTGATCAGATAAGTGCAACTGTTTTGTATAGTCGATTAAAAAGAAACTCGCACCACTTCTCACAATTTCATCTCTTGATAATAGATTATTTAAACCATCTAAGCAAACAGAGTTTTGATCGAAGTCGAATGTTAAATGCTGGTAAATTGGTAATGGTCCATTGGCTGACAATGCTATTAGAGCTGTTAGATATTCCGGCATGTTTAATGAGTTTGTTCTTCGTGGTAAAATGTAGGACGGTGTTAAGAAAACCTGTAAAAAGGCTTTAATCCTCTTCTTTCTAGCATCTTCATCTAGCATGAAAATTGATTTTCCGTTAACTTCTTTATGGATAAGCTTCTTTTTTAATTCATCTTCACCTTTCAGCTCGCTTTCATCAAACATCCCAATGTTTTCGTACATTATACAATTGATTTTTCCTATAAACTCGGCCACTTCTACTTCAAAGGGAACGGGGTTTTCCTCATCCTTTTTACTCCACGGTCTTGGAAACCTAGCAGCAAATTCAGCTTTTACAGGAGTATCTCTTAGCGCTTTAAGATACGAAAGGGCAATTGGACCTTGCCTCCTTCTGGCAGTCTTACCTCTTCCTAGCGTCACCATGTACCCAAACAAATCGTTATCAATAAATCTTATAGGATCACCCGTATCACTTAATCTAAGCGTTTCCTCCGCCCCAGGATTTTCAATGAAAGGGTCAACCTCAAACCCCATGTCCTTCAAAGCATGTCTTATGGCGTATTTTATCGCTCTTGCTGAGACAAAAGGTAAAACCTCACCACTTGAAGAATACATCTTCTTCAGTGTTACTCTAGTTCCTATTACCTCATCTGCATTTACATTTCCTGAAACTTTTGCGATTATGGATATTTGGGCAACTTTCAACTTTCACACCTCAGTAACTACTTAAAGCATTTAGTAACCCAGAGAGAATCGCCGATTTTAAATAATAAAAACTATCTCCGCTCCATCGTTCCTTTGACTGAAAAATTTCAGGGAGCAAACTTACAGGGGCTTGTATATTGATGTTCGTTCTATATTCACCAAGTTTTTGGGAGAGTTTATCTAAGAATCGGCCGGGCATTTCCTCGGCTCTAATATCGAAAATCAGCCGCTTTAAGTAATCCTTCCCTCTCTCATGCCCGCATTTAGACTTACTAACGATGTCCTTACCTACCGCAAAAGCCCAGTCAAAAATTTTCCTAAAACTTGCTTCCGACATATATCATCGTTAACCTTGTTATCCAATTTAAATTTTACGTTATAGGTCAATTTGGCATACTTGTTTGTGCCCACATCCTCCTTGGCATTTGTTTTTGGCCACTCTTATGGGGGGTAGCGTTTCCTCTTTGATTATTCTTTTTACGTGTCCAATCACCCTTTTTACGTAGCCTTTCATTGTCGGCGTAATTTCAAACTGTAAAATTAGCTGTTCTGGGATATAATTGACAAAGCCCCGCTTAACAATGGAGCTAAAATTTTCTTCAACAAGCAAGGCGTAAGCCACAAGCTGATACTTATGATCCATATAGGCCTTTCCGCCGTCAGAATTCATGTTTTTATACTCAACTGGTATGTATTCGCCTTTAGCTGTCTTGATTACGCAGTCCACAACGCCTTGAAGCTGGAGCTTTTCTGAAAAAAGTTGAACAAAAAGCAGTTTCTCGGCGCCGACAAATTCTGGCGAGTAGTAAACTGCGCCTTTGCGGCGCAGTTCTTTGCGCACATAATCTTCATGCAGTTCTTGACTTTCCTCCTGTTGAGAGCCGAAAACGGGTTGGGCATGCAAAACACGGTCAAAATACACAAGCCTAGGACAATAAATGTAATGTTTAACGTCAGTTACTGAAACATAAGGTTCAGCAACGTCCGAAACAGGCAAGGGTTGCCTCTTTCCCAATCGGACAACCAATGTTTAACCTCACTCATCATCTATTTTTCGCAAGCTTTTCTATGGTTTCCATGATTTTGGCGTAGGTTTCGATGCTGCATCTCCATCCGGCATAAACCATCTCGTTTATGGCTTGTTTAGCCCTCTCCCATGTAATAATTCCATCAAAAACTGCCTTCGCTAAGATGTATGGTGTGCCCGCATAGGATATTCCGTAAATTTTAGCTGTTTTCCTCGCCACTTCATCGTCTATTATGGCTGTTCCACGCTGTTCCTTAGCTATTGTTAGAACTTCAGCGTCAGCTATATGAAGCCCCCTCGTCTGCAAAAGACTTTCCAGAAAAACCTTATCTTTAGGTTCAACAATCTTGAACACACCTTTTAGAAAAAGCTTGTCTAAAATTATGGCATCCACAACGCCTTTACGTTTTCCTTCATCTACCACTTCTTTTTTAACGCTTGGAGAGGTTAACTTCTCATCTTTCAACTCTTCAAAAATCTTGCTAAGCCCTACCTTGGTCAGGTAGATTAGCGGAGTAGCATTAAAAACGAACGTTTTCACTTAGATTCCGCCAAAAATGCTTCTTTAAACTCTTTATCGATTTCTTCTGGCGTATAACTAACCCACTCGATATTGCGTTGCTTTACTAGGTCTGCAAATTCCCAAAGGGAAAGTTTAGCTATTTCAGCAGCCTTAGCAAAAGTCACTTTTCCATCGCGTAGCAACTCTAAAGCTTTTTGCTTTCGCCATTCTCCAATACCCAATTGGAGAAGAGTTCTCACTGCTGTAGCCTTATCCAAACCTTCCCGCTCAATTACCTCTTGAATTTCTTTCTCGATTTCTTCAGGAATCCTGACAGCCAAAGGCTTAAGAGCCAACAGCTCACCGTATACAAATGGTACCGAACGCATACATAAATATTGCGGCACGTCAAAAGTAGGCTATTTTCTCTTTTTCCTCTTTAAATTCATACTTTTTGGGTTTTCCCACTTCTTTTCTACCCTTAAAACACGTATCACACAACGGATAAAGCTGAACATTTTCTGTTAAATCCTTAATCAAGTTTTTCAAGTCCACGATTAGGCTGTTTAGTTCGTCGCGGCGTAGATGGCCGATGAATGCGCTGTATTGTATCCTTTGCAATCCATAATCTTTAAGGGTTTCAGCAACCAAAGCTCGCAAGTTATCGTCGGTAATATCATAAATAACCACGTAACGCATATGCTATCACCAGCCTAGGGTAAACGGTGTATAATCTGCCTCGCGTAGTAGAAAGCGTGCTACACGCCTAACTTGATGGTGAATAAAGTTTTTTATAGATCCACGTCGCCCCTCAAACATGACATCTGTATCTAAGCGCTCCTGAAAACTTGCAACCAAAGTTTTAACAACTTCCCGATTTAATATTCTGCTCTCTTCCGCAGCTTCAGCAACGATGATCTCATTAGGTTTAATCACGTTCTTCGTTACTAAGCCGATAAGGGTTCTATCCACAACTTGCTGTCTAAACTCCTCCATCAAATCCAAAACTAGCGAGGGTTTGCCAGGTCTGTCAGCGTGTAAGTAGCCCGCATAAAAGTCTAAACCAGCATAGCCAATGGCTTTCCAGACTTCTGGAAAGAGAATTGTTTGATAGCCAAAGTTTAGCATAGCGTTGAAGGGGTCGCGTGCTCCTCTTGTTATTCGCCCTGTGAAGCCTAACTCTGCTGGCAATACTTGTCGGATAGCATTCCAATAAAAACGTGCGGCTTCAGCCTCTAAATTCATCAAATCTTGGCGTTTATCATCAATTTTAAAGCCTTGCTCTTTATCAACTTTGGCATATGTTTCATCTATAGCCTTTCCAGCTTCATAAAGCCTTTCGGAAAGCGCTGGATCGCTCTGACGCCTATTTTTAGCCATTAACTTTAAGAGATTCGCTTGGTTTGCAAGTTTTCCAGCTATGAACTTTTTGGCTAAAATAAAGCCTCTTTCATCGTTGTAGGCGATGAATTGTTCTCTGCGAGCCCTTACTGAACCGGTCATTGACGCTGGCATTAAAACAGCGTAGGGCCAACCGCTGTAACGGGCAAAAACAACTTGAATGTTGTTTTGGACAGCTAAATTTAAAGCGCTGGCTGAGAATGCGACGCCAAAGGAGCAGCAAATTATGGAATCAACATCATCAGCAACAGTCTCTTTTACCTCACCTTCTTTCTTCACGATAAAGCGGTTTCTTTTTCTGCCCAAGAAAATGCCGAAATCATCTAATAAAATCTTCATAAACTCACCGCTGATCATTCATAGCAAATTTTGAAGTACATGCAATCCTCTTTGCATTGAGAACGTTCTGGCTTGCCTGGATCTTTTCCCTCAGCTACAATCTCCAGTTTTCTATCTCTTTCCTCTATCCACCATTGCCTCAACTCGTCGCTGGCGAAGAACAGATCCTTACGCACCAGAACCTTTCCATTTTCCACATTAAGGTATACGTTGCAGCAGATGTCCACTGGAACTTCGTGGACGCTTTCGAAAACAAGCGCATAACCCACAGGCGAAAGCCTATGCCATTCCTGCGGTTCGCTTGCAACTTTCAAGTCAAACATTATCGCCTTTAAATAATCATAACAATCCAAGCTGAGAATACCGCTTAAACCAAGCAGCTCGCCTGAAATCTTATGCTCTACCAGAAAAGGCACAGCTGAAGCTCTTAGGTCGAGCTCCGAAGCGTAAGGTTGTCTGCTTGAAACATCAGCCAACCGTGCCTCACAAATTTTCTGCACAAACTCCCAAACCCTTTTGGAAGATTCTCTCAAATTTTCAGGCTTTTCAGGAATTTCAAACCAGCGGATAGTCTGCCACCAAGCATCAAAATCCATGCTACCACGCTGAATAAAAGCCTTCAAACAGTCGCTGACCACTCCATGGAGAATTTTGCCAAGCGCAACCTTACCGCTTAGAACAGGCGAAATTTTCTCCACATAACGCAAGTAAACATCGTGATTCGTGGGACAGTACTTTGAGCTAATAGCGTACATGGGCAACTTCACATTGTCATAGTAGGGCTTTAAGGGAGGCTGATGCCAACTCCAACCCCGCAGTTCTCTGCTAACGCCAACCTCCCTAGCAGTAGGCAAAAGCTGATAAAGCAAATACTTGTGCTCAACATCCGACAGGAAGTACAATATCCTTCAGCCATAAAAAGGCTAATTTCGATTATCTTTATAAACCAAATTACACCAAAGTAATAATCGAAAATACATACCAGAACTAAACTAAAAAATAGCCCAAAGCGGCGAAACCGCCAAAAATGACAACGGATGCAAAGCAAAAATCCCAATAAAGGGAATTGAAAGTCTTCAATCTGTCGGCGACTAACGTCTGATGGATAAAGCCGATGCAAAGCAAAAATCCCAATAAAGGGAATTGAAAGGCTATTTTAAGCACTACAGCTTTAGGCATGTCATCTATAGATGCAAAGCAAAAATCCCAATAAAGGGAATTGAAAGAAATGGTAAATTTACAAGCTATTTCACTTATCCAGAGTTGATGCAAAGCAAAAATCCCAATAAAGGGAATTGAAAGGATTTAACATGCGGAATAAGCCTTGGTTTGGTTATTATAGATGCAAAGCAAAAATCCCAATAAAGGGAATTAAAAGCCGTGCGCGCGCAATATGCCAAGATGCGAATATTGCGGAAAGGAATTAATTGCGCGCGCATCAGATGCTCCAGTTTCAATGGCTATCATGCACATGGCTCTAAGTTTCACGTTGCCTATTCTGTAGATGAGTTGTTTAATCATGGAAGGCGAAGGGACAAAGAGTTCTTTATTTTTGTATGCTCTGAACTGTGGTCTAGGGACTTTTAACCCTTTGAATTCTGAGAACTGTTCAATTGTGATTAAGGCATACTCTTTTGAACCATCAGACCATTTTGAAGCTAACACTTGCTTGTACATGTCTTCAATGCTACCTTGCAAATGCTTCAAAACCTTAAGTTTTCTATGAATTGTTGACTCTCTATTACCCCTTTTGAATAGCCATAATGCAAAGCCTAGAAGGTCACTGTTATGTGTAGGTAGACGCTGTAAGCCGGGGGTGGGAGTTGAACCCACATATAGCTGCTCTGCAGGCAGCCGCCTGAACCGTTCGGCCACCCCGGCGCCTTCAAGTAAAGTTTTGGTTTGCTGCAATAAAGGTTTTATTGGCTTAGCCCTATTTTTTCCGCTATCTCCTTGTATGCTTTTAGGGCTTTTTCTTCGTTTTCTACATTTTTTATTAGCATTCGTCCGTTGTTAAATAGTGTTACTTCGTAGTT
>Ga0209225_1003791_pt1 | contig 12355 bp, 10 predicted proteins | sample WasSprMetagenome_FD_184732 | JGI IMG/M metagenome (GOLD analysis project Ga0209225, IMG submission 184732) | Sulfidic aquatic microbial communities from Washburn Spring, Yellowstone National Park, USA - WS (SPAdes) (version 3) | ecosystem: Environmental > Aquatic > Thermal springs > Hot (42-90C)...
GAAGTGCCCCTGAAAATGGGGATTGAAAGTCGGGAACATCCGGCGACCTTGTGATTTGGGATATGGGTTGCAGTGAAGTGCCCCTGAAAATGGGGATTGAAAGCTGAGATTTGCGGATTTGTCAATCACTTGCGCGTATGGGTTGCAGTGAAGTGCCCCTGAAAATGGGGATTGAAAGAAATGCAGAGACAACGGGTATTTCGGTAGGCTGCTAAGTTGCAGTGAAGTGCCCCTGAAAATGGGGATTGAAAGCGCAACTGTGCCAGCTCTGCCTGCCTTACCTCAACCTGTTGCAGTGAAGTGCCCCTGAAAATGGGGATTGAAAGTGGAGGGATGGGGGTACACTTAATAGTAATACCCTCCGGTTGCAGTGAAGTGCCCCTGAAAATGGGGATTGAAAGTTGTCAACGCGCTCACTTACACCATTTTCGTCAACAGTTGCAGTGAAGTGCCCCTGAAAATGGGGATTGAAAGAACCCTTCCACTTCATTCCACTTATCCGCTCACCACGTTGCAGTGAAGTGCCCCTGAAAATGGGGATTGAAAGTTTTAATTGCCTCTTGTGAAGGTGCTACCGTGACTTGTTGCAGTGAAGTGCCCCTGGAAAATGGGGATTGAAAGCCGCCGATTACGTACTTGCGTATCCAACGGTCTTCTTCATTGCAGTGAAGTGCCCCTGAAAATGGGGATTGAAAGAGCAACTCGAACAGGCTAACGCTGTAAGCCCCCGACGTTGCAGTGAAGTGCCCCTGAAAATGGGGATTGAAAGCAAGGAAACTCGACGATGCAATCGCTTTGCACCAAAGTTGCAGTGAAGTGCCCCTGAAAATGGGGATTGAAAGCCTACTGGCTCGGGGGGACGAGGGCGCCCGGGCAGCGGGTTGCAGTGAAGTGCCCCTGAAAATGGGGATTGAAAGTTCTTTTTTGGAGGTGAAGTGATGCGAGCAAACGAAGTTGCAGTGAAGTGCCCCTGAAAATGGGGATTGAAAGCGCCAGGTTGCCACCGTGAACCCGAGCGCCTCCAAGTTGCAGTGAAGTGCCCCTGAAAATGGGGATTGAAAGGTTACAAGTTGCCATTGTATCATTGAGTCTAGATATTTCGTTGCAGTGAAGTGCCCCTGAAAATGGGGATTGAAAGGTGCTATCGCTAGCTAATGTAGCGCCTCCGCTATTTTAGGTTGCAGTGAAGTGCCCCTGAAAATGGGGATTGAAAGTCCCAAACAGCGTAGTCCCAGTTGTTTATCTCAGGGTGTTGCAGTGAAGTGCCCCTGAAAATGGGGATTGAAAGTTCAGTAATTCGCAAAACCATTTATTCATTCTTCTAAGGTTGCAGTGAAGTGCCCCTGAAAATGGGGATTGAAAGTTAACCCCGATAAGTGCCAATGATAACGCTACCCAACGTTGCAGTGAAGGGCCTCTGAAAATGAGGATTGAAAGTTGCCCCTGGCACTTGCTGGCATCAGCAGAACGGTGTGTTGCAGTGAAGTGCCTCTGAAAATGAGGATTGAAAGACCCTGTTCTCCACCATGATCTCCCTCTCCTAAGTCGCAGTGGGGCGCGGGCGTCTTCTGCGAAACCCACAGCTATAAGCTCTGATGAGAGTTATTCAACTTCTTCCCATTTACCCTCGGACCCCGAGAGCAACCCTAGGGAGCCACAAGTATTTTGGCAGTTATGAAAGACCCACCGGGATGAAGGTGCCATAACCAATCCTTCCTCCAATTACACTTAGCCCCCGGTTGTAGGTATCCACTATACTGTCCGCATGCTCAGGTTTGTATTCAATTTCGATTACCGTTCCTGGAGATAGTGCAGCGTAAACAGGCTTGCGGCACTTTCTATTTTCATGAATGCTGAAGCCCGTTCCTAGTAGACAAGCGCTACCAACGATGCTTCTAATGTTCACACCAGATGGCAGGAGCTTCTCAATGGAACGGTGAAGCGGGGGATACACATAAATCCCGCTCTCGATCATCTCGGGCTTGTTAGGGGGCGGCTCTATTAAGGAGTGTGAAACTAGAACCAAAGCACACCTGCTCGCAGGGACTTTTTTGAACTCCTCTACGAGCTTGTATATCTCCCTACTATCCCGCCGTTCTATTCTTGTGATTCTCCCCTCGCCGCCCAGTTTTGCTACTCCTCCCACGTTTGGCTGGAAGTTGTGAGCCTCCATTCCAACCCAAACATCCTTTCCCTCGAAGGCTGCGAGATAATCGCGGAACCGAGCGAGGTATATCCCGCCCTCTTCAATAGTCTTCTCTTCGGACTTGAGCTTGATTCCCAGGTGCTCGAGGGTATAATCCTTCATAGGGACGTAGCTTCCCCTGTCCGTGAGGCTCTTCCAAATCTCCTTTTTCTCCTCTTCCGAACCAAGCAGGGCTTTGACAAACTCCCGGATTGCCAAGAGCTCTAAGAAACCATACGTTTTTCCGTGCTCGATTGGTATATAGGTTTTGTCGCCTGCGATCAGGTAGGGTCCCCTCAAGAAGGCACCCTCTGGGAGAGCGAGAGCATTCACAACCTCTTCCTCCCAATCCTTCCCACTTACGTCGCTAAACCTCCCCATCAATGTTGCTAGGCACCCCGCAATGGTAGACGGAGTTGGAAGAAGCAGGGATCTGGCAAAGGAGAATGGACCACGGGCTTGCGGGGAGAACTCGCCCGAACTTCTGAAAAGCATCGGTTCCGTTATCCTGAACAAGAACTCCGAGATCATTCTATCCCCCTCCTGCCGACGCTGATAATGCGGAGTGTCCGTGAGATCGCCAGGAGTAGACTATGCTCTTCATCTCTCCCAGTCATCCTTTCCTGTCTCTTTGGCTTGAGCCTCACCTTCGCCGCATTCAAGACCCTTTCCGTTCCTAGGACACCAGAGAATTTCTCAAATGTCTTGAGTTCCTCTTCGGTCACGTTTCTCTTCCACACGTCGAATACAAGACTTCCGATCTCCGGGCAATCTATAGTGCCCGCCATGTCGTATTTCTCACAGATTCTCATCAAATCGTAGATAAAGGAGTTTGATAGCTTTTCATCCTCGATGAGATTCAAAAGTTTCTTTACTGTTCCAAGGTAATCCAAGTGCTCTGGTGAAATTGACAGCACAACATGCACTCCGGCTCCTCCTCTCGATCGGTATTCGAGAAAGAGGCTGTCCTTCTCAAGCTCCATGTTGGGAGAAATCGTCTCGGTGCTCTTTGCCTCCTCTAGTCCCTCCCTCGCCCTTTCTAGTGTCAGGGAAAGGGGTGTCCTGTAATGGCTGATTATCACGCTGTAGGATCTTGAGGAGTTGCCCAGCGTGGGCAGGAAGGCTATCTTGCTCTCACCGAGTTTTATCGATATAAACGTTTCATCATCTCCTTCGCTGAAGTGCTTTCTGGTTTCTCTTACCAGCTCGAGCGCGTAAGGAACCGGGGCAATCACTAAAAGATCGTCTCCCCCCGCGTATACAACGGTGCAGGCCTCGGGAGCAATGTCCATCGCCTTCTTGGCATCTTGCAAGGCGGAAAGCATCAGTGTCCGGCTGATGGCGGAGAGAAGGGACGGCCAGAGTTTCTGTGTCTCCTCCTCGTCACGCTTCGTTTTCCTATCATCCCCCTCCCTCATGGACCGTAGCCATAGACTGGCGAATTTTCTGAACTTGTCCAGTTTCTCCTTCTCGTATTCGCCAGTTTTGCTCACAACCTCCACAAAGAAGTCCTCCTCCTTCGGCAATCCCCTGATCTTGCCGAGTTCTCCACGCAGTAGGTACCCCATGTTGTCGGCGTCCGCCTGAATCAGTGCGAAATACTTCCCACCGATGTCTTCGCTTAGGAGGTTTTCGATGTCCTGCGGTTTAAGCATTCGTAGGATTTCTGGGATAGCATCCTTACCACCTCCCACACATGGGTAGCGCACGCCGGCCTTCTCAAACTCTCCCTTCAAGATCCTTTGCAAGGGCTCTAGTTCTCCATATTTTTCTTCCAGCTTTTGACCCAACTTTGGGCCCTTCTCCTTGTCTGTGAGGTTTTCTATCAGGGGATATATCGCTTGCCAGTCCACCGTAGGTGTGCTTATTTTCGATTCTATGCCAATCGTCCACTCTAGGAATTTTTCCCTAGCTTCTGTGGCCGCAAGACGCTTCACCAAGCAGTACTGACACAGGTGCTCCCCCTCATCGAAAATCCAGCCAGGTATCTCTTCTCCCGGTTCCACACGGAAAACAGAAGGCACCTCGCCACACACAGTGCAATAGGTGAAGCTCTTTCTGCTTCTCCAGAGTTCTTCGGTCTGCCGCTGAAAGTCCACAGCCAGCAGCGCTTTAGATTTTATCTCTTCTGACTTGTGGAACTTGCAAGCCAGCTTTCTCAGAGCCAAGAAGGGATAGAAATCGCTCTTATTGATCTTCTCTTTCAAATCTGTTTTTGTCCTCTTAAGATCTTCGTGCTCCAGAAGTTTCTTGAGACACCCCTCGGCTTCTTCCACAACCTCCTCCGGAACCCTGACTATTGCACATCTCAGCGCAAGCGGGGGGATCCCGCTTACTTGCTCCAGCGCTTGCCTTATCTTCTCATTCTCGTGACACTTCTCCCTCACCAGTTGAACCAATTTTCCGTAGGCTTCCTTGTACCTTCTGACAAAGTACTCTGCCAGCTCGCTTTCACTTTCAGCTATTTTCATTTCCCCCAGCACCTCAAAAGGTGGTAGAACTAGGCGGACGGATGTAGGCAGGATGGGCATGGGTTTTTTCAACATCAAAATGTCAAGTTTTTCCAATAAATCGGTCAAACTCTGTGTGAATTCTAAATTGAGTTCGGCAATCCTCTTCTGGAGCCATCTGAAGTAAAACGGATTCCACCTGCAGGAGGGGGAGAGAAGGATGTCAGGCCCAAGCCTTTCCACAAGCTCCTCAACCAGCGACCAAGCGAGGTAGGAGCAGAAAAAGCTACTGAACCACATGTCACAAAGCTTCCTCGAGCATTCAATGTACTTCTGCACACCAGCAAGCTCAATCTGGACCAGCAAACCGCGAGGCTCTTCGCTCACTGTGAACCAGTTGGAAAAGGTCGCCGTCACCGAGAGGTGATCAAAAATGGTATGGTGAGGAACACGCGTATCCGCCGGGCTGATCGAGCATGGGTAGCACTTGTAGTACAGTGGCTCGCCGAATGCATAGAGGAGGTAGTAGAACCACTTGTACTTCTCCTCCTCTGGCAGGTCGGAGCCCCATATACTGTTCTTTATGTTTCCAATTTCTTTTACCCATCTGTGCGGGTATTCTTCATCCGGCTCTACCGGTTCTTTCGATCTCAGGCTGAAGGGGTTTACAAGCACTATTTTCTGCGGGCGAGCGCTGACAAGTGCGCTGAAGATTTCCGCAAACCAGCGATCCGCAGCGGCGGCGATGCAATCGGCGGTGCTTGCTCTGTTTGTGCAAATCTCCCCCAGCTCCAATCCAAGTTCCCTTATAATTCTCTTGCTAACCTCCTCATGCCCCATTTTCTTCCTCCCCATCACATGCCAAGCCTTGTCCGGAGGATCGTGAAGCATCGCGGCTATCTTGAGCTTGTAGATGAATATCTCTCGTGGAACAGTCTCCTCGCTCATTTCTCCCCCTCCACTAGCTCGAATACACCATATCCGGCGGAGGTTCTTGCGCCGATTCCCATGTCGATCGCTAGCTTAATAGTCTCTCTCAAAATCTCATCTGTTATCTCCTCCCTCTTATAGGCGACAACAAATCCGAAGCATGTTTCCGGGGCAATCGAAAGGTGGGAAATGGGCTTTGGTTCGTGATCAAGCTCGCCCATCAGATCGGCTGGGTAGTGGGGAGTTATGACATCTGGATAGAGCACATACCCTCCCCTGCCTGCCTCAACGGGATAACCATCCGTGAATATGAAAGCTCCAATGGTTCCACCACCTTCGGGAGATCTAGAACTGCCGAAGATTTTTTCGGGGAGAGGCCAGCCACGCTTAGGTTGAAGAGTTTCGTATGCTTTTCTTAGCGCCCCTTTGATGGTGGAGGCAGGAATTATAGGGACATTCATATACGGGTCGATTTCAAGTCCAACTTCAAAGAGATACTTCGCGAATTTTTGAGAAGCTCCAAAAAGCCCCCTGTCGATTAACTTGACGCGAATCATTTCGGACTTTCCCAGCCAGCTGTAAACATCCTTCAGTTCCTTGAGGTATTTTTTGCATTCGCTCAGAGAATTTTTCGAAAGTTTTACAACACACTCTAAATGTATTCTGTCCAGCACTTTTAGGTCTTTTAGCAACTTGGCGGCCTTTCCAACGTATTCTCTGATTTTGTGAGGATCTCTTTCCCGCTCTATCCCTGCGAGATATTGGAGGATTTCTTTTAGGGTGGGAATTTTTCTCGGCAATTTTATGCTCTGGGGTAATTCAAAAAGAGAAAGCTGTTGTAGAATTTCTCTGATTTTTCCTATTTCTTCATCCTGTATGCCCAGATTTCTTTTCTTCTGTAGTTCCAGATCTTTACCATATATTTTCAGAAGATTGTAAAGAGATGAACTCTTCTGCAAGTAGCTAAAGATATTCACTTCATACATGATAACCCCCCCTTACTCTTAGTTGTTTGGCTGTCACTGACCGTTTTGCCGAGCTTTTTATATAGGTATCAACATTTTCCCAAGCTTCGTCGAAGACCTTCTTGATATCGGGTTTAATAGGTTTAGGTTTATCTCTTCCCCTCCACATGAGGGTTTGTGGCCAGTCCTTTGAAAGAAATCCAAATTTAAGAAGCGTCCAACCGTTTTCGTCTTTTTTGAAAGGTTTTATGCTTATCGCACTAGGTCTTCTGCCTGGTTCCTTATCCTCAAAGTATCCAGTATTTCCTACTGCTCTAGGCAAACCCAATATCCATGTGTGATATCTCTCTCCAGATTCACCTCTTCTTTTCCAGTTGACTTTGAGTGTGGACTCTCCTATTATTTTTAGCAATTGTATATCATCTAGAGCGGGAACGGAGAGAAACTCAAACCTAAACACGTCGCTGTCCGTAGAAACTAGAGGAAAGGGAGGCTGTGCATGGACTGCATTCTCGGTTCGGACCTCCAAAAAAGTTCGAGCATCCTCCAGCGCCTGTCTTACAATTTCCCCAAGTTTCTCCTTAGTAGGATGTTGATAGAGCTGGCTGATTTGTTCTGCGATGTCTTGCTCTCCTTTAAACTCTTTGATTTGTAGAGCTCCAAAGCCTCTCCTAGTGATGGCACCGATGCCACCAAAAATAGAATACAGCGCGGCAGACCAGAAAATCACGCGTTTCGCTTTTTCATCAATTCCATCCTCCATTGTTCGTAAATCCAAAGTCATTTCCCAACCAGGCTTGTAGCAAGAGATCGATGGAGCCATCTGCCTGCTCCTAGTCTCGCTGGAGGAGGCCCGACCTAATCCCAGAAGGCGAATTCTGGGAACTTCCCGCAAGTCTCTCGCCTCAATTTGGGCAAAGTTGGAATAGCTGAGCCTTATGATAATTTTTGAGGATTGCCCAGTGGAGCCCATGAGTTCGCTGACCTTCTTTTTGACCTCTTCGACTATTTCTTCTCTATCTCTCTCTCCTGCATCCCAAAGGGCTCCGGCCAAGAGTGCACGAAACCACCATCGAACCGCACCTCTCACGGATGTTGGTCGGGGAAACTCGTTGATTTCGAGCTCCTCAGACCTACTTTCGGTGTTATAGCCCCCGATAAGTGCATGGGTTATCGTCCGGAGCTTCAGAGCTCCAATCTGAATCACTGCCTTATTCACCTCCGGCCTCAAATTCTGCCTCGGCGAGTTTCTTCAGCTCTAGGAGGTACGGGAGGAGTCTTCTCTTCATCAGAACAAGGCGAAGGGGTGGGCTCTCAACTATTTCCTTAAAACACTTGAGTGGCTCCATAGGACTAGAAGACAGGTGCAGGTGCTTCAATATAAGATACAAAATGGCCCCGTAGGCAAATTCTTTTTCTTCTTTTTCATTTCTACCTCTCTCGATTGGAGAACCCTTTTCGACGGCATCGCAAATCTCTTCGTATTTTCCTCCTGCTTGAGAATAGTAGTAGGTCAAGACGGGTAAAAAGTGGATTGAGAGGGAGGAGGGGGCATCTCTTACTCGTGCCCTAAAGTTACGTCTGAATTCAACGTTATCTCTAGCGACCTGCTTTATTTTACGGAAATCTTCGAGGGCGTCTCGGACCGCCCTAATCTCCAACCTTTCCATCTCACCACTTCCCCAGCCTCACAAGTCCTCTCCCTATGGTCTCGTGTCCACCCAGAATGAGGTAGCCTTCCCCCACCTTTTTCTCGAGTTTTTCCCGTAAATTCTTCCCTATTTCTTGATGTAACAGGAAAAGGCTGGCGAACAGAGAATGGGGTGGCATGTCCTCCTCTTCCCATGGTCCTTGCCTTACGACTTTTGCTGTATCATCCAGCGCCACCCTAGCCCGGCGTATAAGGCTTGTATTCACGATCTCCACGATTAAGTCATCACTAACAAGGCCGAGACGCCAACTTTCCTCAGGCAAGAACATGGATCCTACTTCCGAAACCTTCGGATCCACAACAGCTTCCAACTCGAAGTCTTCATTCAATACAATCTTTCCCTCTACCTCCAACCTTCTTTTTCCATCCTCTGACACCAAGATTTTATCACCATCTATTTCAAGTTGAAGCAAGGATTCGAATTTCTTTTGTATGGCGCTTTCGGCTACCTCAGCGAGCATTTTAAATCGTTTGAGAAGGAACGGAGACGTTACGAGAGCCCAAACCCCTCTAAGGGATCTCGCAGGTGTTGCGAGAAGGTAAGCATCGTGAATCAAAAGTTTTCCTGATTGCCCTTTTTCGCCTTTTTCGCCTTTCTGAGGAGGACTGCCGAACAATTCTTTTCTTTCCTTTTCGTCGAATTCGGGTTCATCCCTAAGAGCCCCTTTCAAACCGCTCGCTGGTATATACGGCAGGCCAAAGCCGTCTCGATCTATCGGGAGATCCACTTCACCTCTTCCTGCACCAGCACCAACGTGTAATGGAGTGATTGTCTCAATCTTGGTTAGTATTTTGTTCATTAGCATTACATAGTGAATCAGTATCCATATAAAAAAGGCTTTCGGTAAGCAGGTAAGCATTTTTGCTTAAAAAGGTTAAGTCTAAACCGAAAACGATGGGGGTTTACCACCTGAGTGGCATGGGGAGAAGCCCCGGAGCCGTAACCGTTCCCCTCACCTACGTTTACCTCCTCCTGCATCATGCGGAAAAAGGGAATAACGCCGCAGTAGATTTTTTTGGAACCTCCGGAGAGCGGGACCAAGATAAAAAAGGTGCCCCCGAGTATCTCATCGTGTTTACTTCCAAAGAAGTCATCGAACAAACCAAGCAGGGGAAAATCGAGAGTGATAAAATGAAAGACGACTGGTTTAAAACCACATCGGAATTTCCTCAGAGGGTGCCGGATTATCTAAACCGTCTCTGGGTGGCTCTCAGTAGGGAAGGGCTCAGCCCATTTTACGAGGGGAACTGGATTAAGGGCATTTACTTTGTGGAAGTCAATCACCTGAACTTTGAGAGAACCTTCGAAAGAGTGGCATCCACAGTATACGCACTTCGAGAGAAGGAACTCTGGATTAATATGATCGGAGGTGTAAATCAGATTAACATCGCCCTACTTATTGCAGGGACTTTTTACCTCGCCTCAACCCGGTACTACTACGTGTTTCAAGAAAACACTTCCCTCCTCCACCCCGAAGGAGTCACGTTCAGCAAGACGCTCGATCCTTCTTTTGTCAGGACGGCGCTGGACAAATGGCACGAATTTCCGCTGGTTAGTTTAGAAATGGGGAAGTTCGTAACAAGCCTGGCCGAGAAACTTAAGGAGAGGGGTAGCATCAACATAGGCGAACTTGAGCTTGAAAAGTACGGGCTTCCCAAGCAGGCCATCCCCAAGCTCAGGGGGACTCTTGTAACCATTGAGGGCGACAGGGTGTCAGAGGGGCCTAGGTTGAGAAGGATTGCGGAGCTGGAAAGAAAAACCGAAAAGATTGACAACTTCTCAGAGTGGAAAAAACGATTCGGAAGGGAAGGTGTTTTATATGAGTACGACGAAAGGAGGATGCTGGTGAGGGTTCAATGAAGCCACTGAAAACTGGACCGCCAATGTTCGTCCACATAGCCACGGTTGGGGTCTCCCTTCTCCAGAACGCCAGGAGGGAGCTCAAAAAGGAAAAACCCTCCGAGGACGAGCTCGTCTCCTTCATCGGGAAGGACCCCAGGAGGGCCAGCGCGGAGCTGAACACGATCTTCCCCCTCCTGGAGGAGAACAAGCAGCACCAGCACAGGGTGTACCTGCTCCACTCCGACACCGAGGAGGGAAGGCTCTGCGCCGGGGCCCTCAAGCAGTTCATCTCAGGTCTTGGCCTGAGGGCCCACGCCTGCTGCGTAGAGGTGAAGGAGCTGGGGAGTCCCGAGAACTTCACCAGGGGGTTGGCCAACCTCCTGGAGCAGGTGGTGAACCTGATAAGGCGGCACTACGCCGAGGGTGACCGCGTTTTCGTTCACGCCAGCGGGGGTTTCAAGCCGGAAACGACCATGGCCTTCCTGGCCGCCAACCTGCCCACCACGGGGGCACCGGTGTTCTACGTTCACGAGTCCTTCAGGGAGATGATAAGGCTTCCGGCCCTCCCCGTCTGGCCCAGGAAGAGGAGGAAGTTCGTTGAGCTCATGGACCGCATGTGCCAGGCGAGGGAGATCTACCCCGAGGCCCTGCAACGCATGTTCGGAAGGGAGGTCATCGAGGAGGCGAAGAGGCTCGGCTGGATAGTGGAGGAGGGCAACTGGCTCAAGATAACCCCGATGGGGCTCCTCCTCTGGCAGAGGTTTGAGAGGCTCGGACTGTACGGATCCAAACCCAAGCCTCCCCAGAGCATCGGGGGTTCTGAACCTCGAGAAGCTCGGTAGCAGATATAAGTATCCACATCGAAGTTAAAGTGTGGAGCGAATTCTGATAGCACCCTGGGGCTTACCCAAAGGATGGAGGGAGGTAAACTACATCATCGAGGGACACGAGGAGAGTTCTCGAAGCTCCCTCAAACCACTGGTGAGCAAGCTACATCCGAACAGGGTCATTCTGGTGGTGGTCGACACCGCGATAGGGGAGGAGTTTGAGGACTATGAAGACCTCTGCAGGAAGGTCGAGGAATACTATAAGAAATTCTGCGAAGAAATCCAACTCCCCCTGACCCCTGAGGTGATAGTCGCACCGGGGGTGGGTGACTTCGAAAAGGCTAAGTTTGAGGGGGAGATGACGGACTTCTACCACTTCGTGAGCTTTGAGCTGGCCAAGAGGCTGATTTCCGCGGAGGGGGAGCTGGACCTGATCCTAGATCTCACCCACGGGGTGAACTTCGCTCCGACCCTGCTGTACCGGAGCCTGCACGAGCTTCTGGGGGTTCTGGCGTACACCAGAAAGGTTCAGTTCAGAGTGTACAACTCCGAGCCCTATCTTAGGGGGATCTCCGAGTCCCACCGTGAGGAGGTGAAAACGCTACGGATCCACCTGGTGGAGTCGAGGGAGGTGCAGCCCAGGCTCAGCGCCCATCTGCTCGGCGAGGAGGACGGGAGGGCCCACCTCGTGAAGCACGTGAGAAAACCTGCCAAGAGGGGAAACGTGGAGGCCGTAAGGATAGAGGAAAAAGAGACGAAGGAACTCAACGCTTTTTTGAGCTCCATCGTCAACGGGCTCCCGCTGGCCCTCCTCACCTTTTACCCGGGAAAGGAGCTGGAGGAGAAGCTGAAGGAAGCCTGCGACCTGTGGCGCCGATCCATAGAGTGCCTGAAAGACGAGAAAATCGTGGTGAGGAGGGGGATGAGGTTCACGGCGGACTTCATGAGGTGCGTCAGGCTGTGGGTGGCGGCCAGGTCCTTCGGGCTCGAGAGAAAGGAAGAAGCCTCCCTGAAAGAGCTGGAGGAGCTGTCTGAGCGGTTCAAGTCGGAAGGGATGAAAGAGGCGCTGGTGAGCAGGACGCTGACGGAGCTGAAAAATAGACTCGGAAGCAAGGAGAGGGTCAAAGAGTGGATCCCGCTCTCCGAACTCATGGAAGGAAAGTCCGGAGGGTTCTCCCCCCAGAACTTCCTAGCCCACGCCGGGCTGGAGTACAACGTGACGGAAGTCCGCATCTCCGGCGGGGTGAGGCTGCGGTACCCGAAGAGCCAGCGTAGGAAGGTGCTGGAGGCCTGTCGCCAGGGGCTTTTCAAGCCCCAGCGAAGGGCTGGGTAGGAGAAGTTGCCGGGGTTCTCAACCCGGCTCGAAACCCTCCGGTTCCGTGAACTTCTTTATAAATCCCCGACGCAGAAATCGAAGTTCACGGACATGAAGCGTAATCTTTAA
>Ga0209225_1003803_pt1 | contig 12327 bp, 12 predicted proteins | sample WasSprMetagenome_FD_184732 | JGI IMG/M metagenome (GOLD analysis project Ga0209225, IMG submission 184732) | Sulfidic aquatic microbial communities from Washburn Spring, Yellowstone National Park, USA - WS (SPAdes) (version 3) | ecosystem: Environmental > Aquatic > Thermal springs > Hot (42-90C)...
AAACATCGATAAAGAGCTTTGAGGCGTTTTCAACGTCTCGAGCTTCAATTTTACTCGACCCACGGGTTTCAGCGAGGATCCTAGCGGGCTCCATTAATTGCACTGCATACCGCAGGCTCTTCTTTACTCCAAGTTCTACTAGTTTCTCGAGTGCTTCATTTGTTAGCTCGATCTCCATTTCCTCAGCTCTTATCTTAATTATTTCTCTGACTTCATCAGAGTTGTAGGGCCTAGTGGGTATAATTAGTAATCTATCGAGTAGGTCTAATGGCATGCCGTGGGGTGAGTCGAGGTCTGTTCCACGAATTCTCGCGAAACCCCTGTTTGTGGCTAGGATTATTATTGGTGCAAACTCGCTCTCCATAGCCCTCGTTAGGAAGCTAAAGGCTTCAATATCCATCATGTGTGCGTCGTCAATGAACAATACCCCTGGAACGAGCTCTGCTTTCTTCTCCTCAAGCCACTTCTTTACTCTATCATCTACGTCTTTCCTAACCTCACTAGGTATCTCACGCTCAAACGTTAACCCGAAGAAGCTCACTAAGCTCCTCTGCGTTGCGAAGTATACATCGAGCTCGTGTAGTGAAAACACAGTAACTATTTCTTTCTCCTTCTTCACCGGGCCCTTTGGTATTTCAATAATCTTTTTTACCTCGATATCGTATGTTTTAGCCCCCTCTATTTCCTTCGTTCTACCGACTCTGTGGACTTTACCTGTTTCAGCGTCGATCCATATTACATCTCCTTTACGTATCCCCATCTCCACTATTTGCTGTGTAACCTCCTCGGGAACTGTTAGCGTTGCCTCCTCATCTTTCGTTGCAAGAGTGATTTTAGCTTCCACGGGGATAGCGTAGTATGGCATGAGTGGGTGTCTAGCTCTCCTTATTTTAACCTCCTTCACTACTCCCTCATAGACTTTCCTCATCTCTCTAATTCTCACTCCAAGTGCTCTCCGAACGGCCTCCATTAATACCTCTGTCTTCTTCCGCTCAGTACTATAGATCTCACTACCACTCATCATAACAAATGGTGTGTCCTCACCGAGCTCCCTCGCTATTGCAACTGCAAGGGCTGTTTTACCAGTGCCGGGTGGTCCAACTAGTAGTATACCTCTACCAGAGAGCTTACCCTCCTTGATCATCTTGACTACAATCCCAGCTGCCTCTCTCGCCTCCACTTGCCCAACTAATCCATCCGCTACAAATATTGCTTTACCACTCTCATCTAATCCAAGACCACGTATGTGGCTGTGCGCAGTAATTCTCCTCCTATATGTTGGCTCAAATCTAATACCCACACCACTCACTTCAACCACCATGACTCCATGCTACTAAATAATGGGAATTGGGGTTTTTCACTATTAACAATTAGACTCGAGAATAGAGACGTCTTGTAGGGATCTACCATTGAAAAACCACGCTCTATAGTCACCCGTTCTAGAGTCTACTATAAGCCATGGCTTTCTCCAAGTCTTCAATCCCTCTAAATCCAGGTTGCTTGGTTGTGGTGGTGCTGGGTGGGAGTGTATTAATAAGATAATGTCTAATCCACGTGATTCAGCTGATAAAATAACATTGTATAAGCAAGTGGGTTCAGCTTTAAACTCTACACGTGGATCCCTTGCAACATTTAGGCATTCATGGATTGAGAGTACATGGGCTTCATCTCCCTTCATTAAACCCACACCAATAAATACTCTTTCGATTACTGAGCCCTTAGATTTTCCAACTATCTCTTCCACATGGCTCCTACAAATGATGAGATTCAATATAATCTACCTTTAAAACCCGCGATTGCTATATGAAAACTGAGCTAGTTTAATGCAATATGAGTGGTTTATCTTGAGAAAACTCGTTGAGGATATTAATACAAGACTCGATGCCCTTATAGGACGCCTCCGCGAAAAGGGTTATAGTAAATGGGTTTTGTCATCTATCTCAGAGCTTAGAGAAGAGCTTTCACACTCAAAGACCCCGTTAGGGTTGTCTAGGAGGATTTGGGATAAGTATGTTCTTGTAGTTGCACTCATCGAAGAGACTTCGAGAATAGCGAGTAGGTCGGGGTATGAGTTCGTTGTCTACAATATATTGCCCTCTATGAGGGAGCATATTAAGGAGTTCAAGGTGCTCTTAGAGAAAGCTTATTTACTCGAAAGAATACAACTCTCACTACCCATAATACTGGGTTCACTATTTGTCTTCATTAAGGTCATTCAAGAGGGGTTATCTGGAAACATGTATTTATTCACAATAGCTACAACTGCATTAATAGCTCCACTAATTGGCCAAATCTATGGGTTGATCGCAACCGTAATACTAGGGCTCGGATTACTTGTTTTCGGAGGCGACATGGGGTCTGGTTTTACGGGGCTTCTATTAATTGCTGTTTCAGCACTCTACTTCTACATACTCTACTTCACTAAATCCCAGAAATTCACGTTTAAACTCCAGCAGGCCATGGAAGGTGTTAATAAAACTATTCAATCAATACTTGAACCTATGGGGGTAAATATAGAGGAAGCTATAAGAGAGGTAGTTGCATCTGGGGCATTTAATGTAGAGTTGAGTGGATTATTCAAGTATATAGATCCAAGTGAGTTGTTGAAATATAAAGCATCTCTCCTAATAGCGCATAGAGTTGCGGGATCTACTCAAATCCCAAGATCTAACTATATAAAACCCGAGGAGAAAATAGAGAGTAGGGAGTTTAGGGGCTCTAATGGTGGTTAATGTGGGTGGATTAAAGAAGCCAAAAATATCTTCACAGCAGGCAGCAACTAGTGGTGAGAAGGGGAAAGAGATCCGGATTGTTACTAGACACGTGGTTACAGTGAATGATGTAGTGAAAAATCCAAGACTCATTAAACTCCTCTACTTGATCTCTCTATCCAATAATGGACTAAGCGAGAAAGCACTAAGTCACCTTGTATACAATATCGAGAAGGAGCAAAAGGGTAGATTTGGATACGGATTTACACTCGTAGGAGACACTCCAGTTAGCAAGGAACTACTAAACGACCTTACAACCCTAAAATACACAGGCCTTGTCGAGGTATCTATTAAGAATAGAAAACTATACGTAACAAGTGGAGGCAGGGAGATACTTGATAAAACCATAGAATCCATTAAAACAGATATAGATGCATTAAAGAAATCCTTCGAGGAGACATGGCCAAAAATAGCTCCAATAGATGTCGAAGCGGGCTTGAAGGCGAGTAGGAGGTAATTAATTGTATTAATCTCCATAAACAATGAGTATAAAATAGCGACACAGCGTTCTCAAACTACTCATTGATTTTATTGGATGATAAAGACTGAGAAGAAATAACTATTATATCTCTTGTTTAAGACTTATTAAATAACCGTTGTGGGTGGCTGTCTCCTTCTAGACTCCCCTTCCTCCCGTGTTATTCTAAGTGTGAATAATGGGTTTATGTTTTCTGCATCTTCCAGTTTCTTCAAGTGATCTGCGAATTTAGAGGTATGTGTAATGTCTAAGTCTATTAGCTTGTAGAATATATCCCTTAGTTGACTCCAAAGCTCAATTAGCATTTCCCTAGGCATATGAGTTGCAATCATTGGGTCCTTTAACCAGTTGTCAAATGCCTCAATAGTCCTCTCCATGTGTTGGAATGCAAGCCTCGATAGAGTTATCAACGTAAGTCTATCTGCTTCCTCATAGTTTTTCTCCGCCTTCATGAATAGCTCTTTTGTCTCCCTTTGCCTCTTAACCCATGCTTCTAGATTATCGTAAAACCCACTCATAATTCACCAACCCTGCTTTAGGTTTAAGTTATACCCTACTTTATACTTTTATGAATTACAGGCTCCATAGTGATTTATTCTCGAAGCCCGGGAGGCTTATACATAGATAAGGACTCTGTTTCTCTAAAAGCGAATTCCTGGGTATAGAGGGGTATTATTTATTTACGTAAATACATAAACATCTATATGGGGGTTCAATCTATTTACTATTCGTAATGGTATAGTAAAAATATAAAAGATTAGAGGTTAAAAGAATACTTTGAAAAGGGGTATGATACCTATGAATGCAATTACTAAAACCACAGCCCTCATTCTAGTGGTAGTAGTCGTGATCGCGGTTACAGGCATAGTATTATACTTATCAACGAGGCCTCCAACAACTACTCCAACCCCAACTCAAACCACAACTACTCCAATTACAACTCCCACCACCACACCTACAAAAACAGAGACCATGACTACGCCTACAACTACACCCACTACTCCTACCACGACTACCCCGACAAAGACTCCAACAACCCCTCCTCCCGGGCTTGTTAAAATCACTATTGGTGATGTCGAGGTGACAGTACCACGTGAATTCGCTGATTTTGTTGAGAAAGCAAAGAAGGGGGAGGTTAAGGTAGCGATTTACTTCGGCCATGCATTCACCCCCGAGGAGAGAGAGGGATTTTTAAAGGCTATAGATAAGTTTATGAAGGCTTATCCAGGAGTCGAGGTTAAAGAGATCCGTTATGGTGGAATGAGTGAGCTACAAGGTCAAATTTCAGCTATTGCTAGTATACCTCCAGAACAGAGAGAGCAGTTTATTGGAAGTATACCAGAGGTCTTTACATGGGCTCATGACTGGATTGGGTGGTTTGCTGATGCAGGCTGGATCATACCACTAGACGACATTATCGGTAGTCAAGCATATCAAGATATATATCCACACATTCTTGGAACAGCGATGGCGGCTGTAACCTATAGAGGTAAAGCATATGGACTACCATACGCTGGCGAAGCAATCGCGTTATTTGTTAATACAAAACTAGTCTCAACACCACCGAAGACTTTTGATGAAATGAAGGCTATTATGGAGCAGTATTATAACCCAGATGTCGGAACATATGGTGTAGCCATTCCAGGTACATCCATGTACCATATTAATGCGTGGGTAACCGCCTACGGTGGATTCTTCTATGATGAGGCAACTAAGGAGTTAGGCTTCACAAAGCCTGAGACCGCTGAGGGTATTAAATTCTTTATCGCAAATATATATAGGTACGTCAATGTTCTAGCAGGAGTCGATCACACGACACAGAGAAACTTATTCGGCGAGGGTAAAACACCATTCTACATATCTGGCCCATGGGACGTTAGCTACGCTGTGAAAACTTTTGGAGTAGGCAATTTCACAGTTGTCCAACTACCAAAGATTGGAGATAAGGTGCCAAAGCCATTTGCAGGATTTAGAAACCTCTACATTACAAATATGGCAATCGTTGGAGCAAAAGAGCGTCAATATGCTGTTGCACTATTTATCCTCTACATAGCCCTCGACAACGACGCAATAATTACACTAGTTAATGAGTGTGGATACGTACCCGTGAAGAATAGTGTAGCAGAGTACATAATACAGCACTCTAGTGAGAACCCACTATATCCAGTTATAATAGGCTTCTTCAGGCAGCTCGTAAACGCTGTACCAATGCCAAAAGACAAGAACATGCAGAGCGTGTGGGGAGCAGACACACCTCTAGGAGCCATTTGGCAAGCCTACGCTAATAAACTACAAGAGACGAAATCAGTTGATCAAGCCGTAGAAGCGGCTGTAAGTGTAGTTGATCAAGCATTAAGAGACGCATACAACCAAGTTGCGCCAAAAATTGAGAAATAGGGGATAGTATGGCTGGAAAAAGTAAATCAAGTATTCTTTTTCCCACTCGTATAGCCCTCCTCCTCGTTCTCCCGAGTTTGATTCTATACTTATTCTTTAATACATGGCCCATGGTTTTCTCGATTGGAGTGGCATTGACGAATGCTAATCGCTATAATATATCACCCGACCCAGCTAAGATCAAGGGGTATGAAAACGCTATAGCGTGTGCAAAAATATTAAAGGAGACCCCTGAGTATAGAGATAAAGCTTCCACTCTCTTCGATAAATTAAGGATCTATTTCTTTAACTTATCACATGCCTTGTACAAATTAAATGAAATAATTAATCAAAGTATAGATGTCTCCAAAATACCTCGAGATATTAGAGATGAATTGGCTTACTCTACATCACAACTATACGGCTTACCTAGTGAAGTTAGGAGAGTCTTCAACTGCACTGAACTAAACTATACTACTAAAGAGGAGATTATTCCTGTAGTTCTACTAGATAAATTAGATAGCCTACTATCACTAAGTGGAACTATTAAAGATAGGCTTCAATATGCTCAATTGTTTCCAGAAGAAGTAAGTATCTCAGAGTTGAGAAATCTCACGAGTAAGGCCAACACGATCCTAAGCGAGATCGAGTCTGGATTCTCGAAATTAGCGGTTAGATATGATGAATACGTGTCTGAGACAATAGAGAGGTTTCAGAAGGAGAGAGATGAACTAGAGCTTAGATTTATTGGTGCAGAGAACTTTGCTAAGCTCTTTAATGACGTAAGGTTTTACAATGCCCTGTATAAAACACTATTATTTGTCGCAACTAGTGTTCCATTAAAAGTAGCTCTTGGAGTGTTACTCGCGGTGTTTTACTCCTCAAACTTGGTTCTAGGTAGGAAAGCTATTAGAGCTCTTTTACTAGTTCCATGGGCGATGCCATTCCTCCTATCGGCTTTATCGTGGAGAATACTGTTTAGACCCCAAGATGGGCCAGTAGCAGCGATTCTAGGACTCGACATGTATACTAATGAATGGCATGCCTTTCTAGTATATAACCTCTTCGAGGCATGGCTAGCCTATCCATTCATAATGACTGTTACACAGGGTGCTCTCAGGGGAATACCTAAGGACGTTATAGAAGCTTCATATATTGATGGAGCATCCGTTTTCTATAGATTTAGAAGGATTATTCTTCCACTCGTTGCTAAACCATTAATGGTTGCAACTATATTGACGACTGGTGCATCGCTACAAGTATTCCTAATACCAATAGTCCTCAATGGCGCTGGCCCCACGGGGGCTATTTGTATTCCATTTATTGGCTGTACCTCGGGTCCATTGAATGAAATGTTGCTTATTTTAGGTTATAATAAAGTGGCTTCGGGGACCGAGGGTGGAGAGTATGGATATGCCGCTGCAATCTACCTCGTAATAGTGTTAATTATACTCGCCTACGTAGCAGTTTGGTTTAAGATATCGAGGAAGACTGGTGGTTGAGTGTGAATAGTTCTTCGTTAACAATATTAAAATTGTTTGCCACAATAACTGGGGTGATTATTGCCGTTGCACTTGCATATCCATTAGTTTTCATTATAGCTCAGTCTATAATAGGTAAAGGTACTATTATTCTACGCAGCCTGGATCAATTAATCCAATATGGGATATCAATAGAAAGCTTCATTAAGGTAGTTAATAATGAGGGGTTTCAGACTTGCCTATTAAATACCTTACTCGTTGCAGTCATCACTACAATACTGGCGATTTTCATAATTATACCGAGTGGTTACGCTTTCTCAAGGTTTGAGTTTCTAGGGAAGAATACACTATTATACTACTACCTCATTGTTAGCCAGGCTGGCGGGGGATTGGGCATTATAGCTGTCTTAGCCCTCTACATATTCTTCTATAGAATGGCAGCATATGGCGTAAACTTAATGCAGGTGTATGTTCTCCCATTTGTCTATGCATCGGGAATGGTACCGTTCCAGACATGGCTTGTAAAGAGCTACTTTGACCAATTACCGAGATCCCTTGATGAGGCAGCATTTATTGATGGTGCTAATTGGTTTGAAATCATATTTAGAGTTATATTCCCAGCTTCTAAAGCCGCATTTATTTTAGTGTTATTGTTTGGATTCATGGGTGCATGGGGAGAGTTCTTTATAGCTGGAATATTTGGTATTAAGACTCTTGGATGGTTTTTATTCACTCAAGCAATGGGTCAAGCCGGTTTACAAAATCCAGGTTTTTACGCAGCAGCATCAATCATGTACGCTACTCCGATCATTATATTATTCATAGTATCGCAGAAATATATTGGAGAAGCATATAGGCTTGGATTAAAAGGCTAGGTATCTATATGTTTCACTATAATCGATACTTCAACCGGAAATGCAGAATACACTATGTGAAAGCTCATTATTTATTTGTAAGATGTTGATAATTAGGTAAATAAGTTATGGAGAGGAAGCTTTTCTACATTGGTGTAGATGAGGCTGGCCGTGGACCTGTTATTGGAGACATGGTGGTGGCTGGTGTACTCGTGCATGAAGAGGTAATTGAAAAACTTGTTGGAGTGGGTCTTGCAGACAGTAAGAAAATGAGCTCTACTGGTAGGGGTAGATTGTATTGGATGGCTTTGAGTAGTGGCGTTGTGTCAGTTGCTATATACATTCCCCCTTGGAGGATTGATAGGGAGAACATTAATGATGCCGAGGAGAGAGTAATTGGCGAGATCCTCAGGGTTCTCGGGGTAATTAGTAGAATCAATGGACTTAAGCAGGTTGTAGTAATAGTAGATGAAGTAAAGGGGAGGGATAAGGGGATCAGGGCTCGGGCTGAAGAGGTATTGAAGAGCATACTCCATGGATTTATAATGGAGAAGAAAGCTGATGCTAGGTATCCACCAGTTTCACTCGCCAGTGTAGTTGCTAAGGTTTCACGAGATACCAGTTTAATGGCTCTTCGAAGACTTGTAGGAGGCTTCGGCTCTGGGTATCCAGTAGATCCTGAGACAAAGAATTGGATTCTGCAGATTTATTCGCAGGGGCTCTCTCCGCCACTATTTCTCAGAAGGACCTGGGGGAATCTAAAGGATTTAGCGCCGTCATGGTATATAGTTAAGAAGAAGAGGAAGTCGGGGCAGAAGTCGATTCTAGACTATGCTAAGGGTAGGTAGAAATGCCAACGAATCTACCTGCTGAGGCTAAGGCTAAGTGGATTAAGGTCATGGAGGCTAAGACTCCTGAGGAGAAGATGAAAGCAATTGAGGAGTTTCTATCTGCTGTACCCAAGCACAAGGGTACAGAGAGACTTCGTGAATGGGCTACGAAGAGGCTTGCCGAGTTAAGAGAGGAGATCGAGGAGAGGAGGAGGAAGAGGGGTTCAAGGGTTTCATTCTTCATTGAGAAAGAAGGCGATATCCAGGTTGTCGTGGCCGGCCCACCAAATACTGGGAAAAGCTTATTGGTTAATAAGTTAACTGGTGCTAGAACAACTGTTGCTGACTACCCGTTTTCAACTACATACCCTGTTCCAGGGATGTTAAGGTATAATGATGTCTACTTTCAGCTCATTGACACTCCCCCGTTAACTCGTGGAGTCTACTTGAGAAAAGTTGTTGGATTAGTAAGAAACGCTGATGGGGTACTATTAGTTCTCGACGCAACAAGAGACTTTATATCGGATCTACGCGAGGTATTAGACCTATTAAGGGTGGAGGGAGTACTACTCGTTAAGCCCAGGGGGCGAGTTGTTTTAGATGTTTATAGAACCGGTAAAGAGGGAATTAGAGTAACATTAATGGGGAGAATATTAGATGGTACTATGGAGGATGTTAGGAAGATACTTGAAGGCTATAGGATCTTTAATGCACATGTAAAAATATATGGTGAAGTAACGCTAGATGATGTAGAGCAGTCAATATTTGAATCCACAGTCTACAAACCATTAGTTGTATTTATAAATAAAATCGATGCAGTGAAAGTAGATGATTTGGGAGTCAGGGAATTAGAGAAAATATTGCCAGGTTCACCTATTGTTACGGGCTCTGCACTAACTGGCTATGGATTAAATAATATTCCTCCAAGTCTATACAGCGCGCTAGAGATCATAAGAATATATACAAAAGCCCCTAACGCACCTCCATCCGAAAAACCACTAGTTTTAAGAAAATATGCAACTGTGAGAGATGTAGCTAGGAGTATACATAGAGACCTCTTAGAGAATTTTCAATATGCACGGGTTTGGGGCTCTTCTGTTAATTACCCCGGTGAGAGAGTGGGGTTGGATCACGTATTGTCGGATGGAGACATCGTAGAGATTCACTTTAAGGGCTAACACTCGATTATATCTACTGGAGCCCTGGTCATAAAGTCTGAAATCGACTTTAGATAACCACGCTCATCGCATAAGTAGACTATATCGGGTGTTACTGTACTGTATATTTTTAACGTAAATTCCTCGGGCTTCCTTCCATTGAAAACAATAATTCTCTCAGAGCTAATTTGACTTAACACGTTTGATTTTGCGAGGAGATCTGCGGATTTAGAGTCAGTTAATAGCCATGTGTTTGGGTATTTACTTATGATTTTCTCGATTTTTTCAGTTTCCTTGGTCTTTAATGAAACTATGATTAAAACCCTTAACGCAGTCTTCGTCAAAGAAATCACACTTTGTTAAATACCACTATTTATAATATCATATTTCGTATATATTGATACAGAGGTACAAATATTGCTTGATACATAGTGGTGAACGCTAATTGAGTATGCCGAGCGATCTGATGCTTTACCTAAAGAAGCTAGGTTATAGAGTAGAGTATTCTAATGGAGAAATAAGAGTTCTTCACGAGGCTCTACCACTATACCTTAAAATAGAGTTTCAGGGTAGATTTGTGCATATGAGTATTAAACCAGGTGAGGGCTTTAAAGAAGCGATAGAAGACCTGAAAGACATGGGGGAAGATGTTGAGGAAATAGTGGAAAATGCTCTTTCATACCTCAATATAGCTTCATTAAAGGCACGTCAATGGATTGAAGAACATGGATTAATACCTGTATTTAAACTCCGAGAGGGTAGTATCGAGGTGTATGAAGCCCTTGAAGAGGTATTAGAGGAGGGGGAGGAATAGGTGTTGTCTCTGTGAATAGGTTGTTTGGTACTGATGGCGTGAGGGGATTGGTTGGCTCAGAACTAAACCCCCTCTTTATAGCGAGGCTTGCACACGCTATTGGCTCTTATTTCGGAGAGGGTTCAAGGATTTTAATAGGCTCTGACTATAGATATGGGAACGATGCAATAAAAAGAATTGTTGAAGGATCGCTATTACTCGCTGGTTTAAAAGTATATGATGCAGGCTATGCTCCAACTCCCGCGATACAGTACGTTGTAAAGAGTCAGGGCTTTGATGGAGGAGTAGTGATTACGGCTAGTCATAATCCACCAGAATATAGTGGAATAAAAGTAATTGGTCCAACCGGTATAGAGATAGATAGAGATGAAGAGAGAGTTATAGAGGAGATCTACTGGTCTGAGAGATTCAGGTTTGCGAATTGGAGGAGCATTACTGATCGGGTTGAGGAGTATCCATATGTATTAGATATATATGTCGATGCAGTCGTAAGGGAAGTAGACTCCGAGAGAATCTCAAGAAGAGAGTTTAAAGTTCTAGTAGACCCTGCCAACAATGTTGGTTCATTAACAACTCCGAGAATTCTAAAAAGACTAGGGGCAAAGCCCATTGTTATAAATGGAAACCTAGACGCCTCCCCCGCTAGACACCCAGAGCCTACACCAGACACTCTCGTTGAAACAGCTAGATTAGTTAAGCTATATGGGTGTGACATTGGAGTTGCTCACGATGGGGATGCAGATAGAGCAATAATTATTGATAATGAGGGGAGAGTTCAGTGGGGTGATAGAAGTGCTCCTTTGCTAATAAAACACTTGGTTTTAAACAGAGGTGAGAGAGGGAGGGTTTTTACCGGAGTTTCATCAAGCACTATTGTAGAGGAAGTATTGAAGCCTCTTGGTGTTGAGATTGTCTGGTTGAAGGTGGGAAGTGTGGATATTGCTCATGCCATGAGGAGGGCGGGCGATGCACTTTGTGGTTTTGAGGAGAACGGTGGATTTATGTATCCAAAACATCAATTTGTAAGGGATGGTGGGATGAGCACGGCGTTATTCCTGGAGTTACTAGCGTGGGAGAATAAGTCTGCATCCACGTTATTCAATGAGTTACCAAGACTCTACGTATTGAAAACAAAGTATAGAATGTCTAGGGATCAAGCGTTGAAAGTTGTAGAGTTTGTTAAAGAAGAATTTAAAGGCGAGAGAATGATCACTATAGATGGAGTTAAGGTCATTCACCACGACTACTGGGTTTTAGTAAGGCCTAGTGGGACTGAGCCATTATTGAGGGTTATGATCGAGGCTAAGAGCGAGGAATTAGTGAGAATAATCCTGGAGAGAGTAGAGAAATGCGTTAAACAGGTGGTTCCGCAGTGATGAGGTATTGGGGCCTCGATGTATTAAAATGTGTTCACTGTAAGAGCTTTCCACTTGAAATATACGTGATCGAGTATGAGAGGCAGGATATAGACACCAGTGGTATTGAAAAACCATTTTGTAAAGTCTATTGTGGTTATTTAAGAGAAAGCATTCAGCAGGGTAAGGAGTATCCATGTGGTGAATGCAT
>Ga0209225_1003804_pt1 | contig 12321 bp, 14 predicted proteins | sample WasSprMetagenome_FD_184732 | JGI IMG/M metagenome (GOLD analysis project Ga0209225, IMG submission 184732) | Sulfidic aquatic microbial communities from Washburn Spring, Yellowstone National Park, USA - WS (SPAdes) (version 3) | ecosystem: Environmental > Aquatic > Thermal springs > Hot (42-90C)...
CAAGGAATAAAACCTCAATGAACTGTTCTTTAAGTAGGTCGGACTTCTTAACCCATCTCGAGGTAGGTCTATCATAACTCCACTTACGTCCTAACTCATACTGACTCAATATCTTAGGGTCTGTAACTCTCTGCTTGATATTGAAGGGTGGGTGTGTGATAACTATGTCGAACTTACCCTCCTTAGGTATTAAGCCCTCAGGTATTGAGTATTTCCGAGATATGCTTTCTAACTCATCAAACGGTGCTAAACTATTAGTTACTAATACATTACCTACCTGACCTAAGTATAAGGCCATGTAGACCTTAGCTAACTTAGCAATCTCTGGGTTTATATCAACACATAATACATTATTTCTTAAGTATTTTGAGATTTCATCAAAACCTAACTTATACTTACTCCTAACGTAATCTACTGCTAAGTTGATTAATGTTCCAGTACCGCATGCAGGGTCTATTATTAACTCGTTAGTACTTGGGTTTACGACCTTAACGATTAACTCAGCTACAGGGTAAGGTGTTAGTACCTCACCCTTATCAACACTCATCACATCCCTAGCCATATTATTTAGGGATTCGAATTTTACGTAGCTACTTGACTTAAGTATTGATATTCCATGGAGTCTCCTAAAGAACTCAGCTACAGATTTAAGGTTTATTTTTAAGTCTTCATCAATATCTAAGAACTTATCCCTAGCTCTCCTCATTAATAACGATACCCTATCCCTAAACCCGACAATATCAACACCTCTACGTAAATCGTTGAATTCCTTATTAGAGACCCATGCTAGTACCTCACCACCCTCTAACAACTCATCACTTAACTTAATAGATACTAACTTAACTACCTCCTTAAACAACTCACGACCTTTAAGACCTTCAACATCCCTTAAATACTTACATAAGTCATTAATACAACTACTTAACTCGTAGGTAGGTCTTAGTAAGTCCTTACTTAACGGGGCGTCAAACTCGTTAAACCCCTCACCATACCTAGGTAACCTACTAACCTCCTCTACCACACCACCTTCAAACTTCCTCAAAACTACGTATCTAACACCATCGTATAGTAATCCGTACTCAGCACTAGTCTGAAGTAGTAATTCCCTTAAGTCCTTCAGATCACCTCTCTTAACCAGTATTAAGATGTATGAGTTGTTTATCGGGTCTTTAGATGTTGGGTCTTTAAAGACTATTAGGTCAACCTTACCTAAGGACTTACCATCTCTTAAGACATCCACATCAACGCCTATTAATTCTTTAGGGTACCCTAACTCTAGAACTAACCTCCTCTCAATGTACTGCCTCCTTAACTCACCCTCAGTGATCTCGTGAGGAGCTCCAGTAATATAATCCCTTATATACCCCCTCTCCTTAGGGGTCTCCCTCTTAAACATCTTCAGAAAATTAATCATGAATTTACTCCACCTACGATGGAGTACTACATACATAACTTAAATATGTAGATCAAAACCTAACCTAGAAGGTTAATAGTTGTGAGTTAATAATTATTAAGGGTTTGACCTGAGGTTAGGGCTACTGTTATCGTCGGTCTTGACTTTAGGTATAATTCTATATGTAGTAATGTCTTTATATACCCCAGTAACTAATGTAGATGTCGGTGTAGTTGATTTGGGTGGTGAGTTCTTACTACCGCTACCGACTAAGGTAACTACAGTAAGTGTTGAGGAAGCAATACTTCTTAGGAAGAGTATTAGGGAGTGGAGTGATAAGCCTTTAAACATAACACAACTATCTATGATTTTATGGGCTACTCAAGGAGTTGTTGAGGATGTTCATGGATGGCTTAGGAGGGCAGCACCTAGTGCAGGTGCTACATACCCTCTAGAGATCTACGTAGTGGTTGGTGAGGGAGGTGTTTACTTAGGTGAGGGTAAGTACTTACCAGCAGGTGTTTACAAGTATGACTTTAGGAGGCATTCATTAAGACTAGTTGTTAGTGGTGATGTGAGGGAGGGGCTTTGGAGGGCATCACTTATGCAGGACTGGGTTAGGGAAGCACCTGTAAATATAGTGGTATGTGCAGTCTATGAGAGGACTACTAGTAGGTATGGTGATAGAGGTATTAGGTATGTCATACTTGAGGTCGGTCATGTAGGTCAGAACATATACTTGATGGCTACAGCGTTAGGTCTAGGTACTGTAGCTATAGGTGCTTTCTACGATGATGAAGTAGCTAACGTCATTAAGGCTGCGAGGAATGAAAAACCACTCTATATATTCCCGGTAGGTGTACCGTTAACACCTCATAAGATGACCTTTGAAGAACTCCATAAAGTTTATAGTAGGTTAAGGAGATGAGTAAGAAGGTACGTATATGTTTAAGGATTGTTGAGTATACCTCAATCCCACTATCCCTCGTAATGTTCTTATACGTGTTAAGTGGTTATGGTATGGTATCACCGATACCATCATTAGTAGGGTTTACATACCCTACATCAGTTAAGATACATACATTACCATTACTTAGGTATGTAACGTCTCTACTAATAGCTCTCCACGGATATGCAGGTATTGTAGTACTAGCTAATAGGTACTTATGGAGGTATAAGGTCGTTAAGGATTTAGTAGACGTCCTAGGTACTATATACGCATTACTAATAATTATGATAGCTACTCTTAGTGAGGTTAGGTTATACCCGTGAGTTAAAACTTAAATTATGTTTTACTTAGGTTTTACTGATGATGAGGCACGAGCTTTATGAGTTAGTGATTAGTAGCAAACCGGCTGAGGGCTAATGTTCAGACCTCCTAGAGACCATGATATAGTTGTGGATTGGTTTGGTAGGCATTTTGTCGTAGTAGGTAATCTACACCCTCCTAATAAGTTAGTAGCTTATCTAAAGTATGTCCCAACTTATGAGAAGACGTTATGGGGTTACGGCGGTAACTACTATAGGAGGGTTTTAAAGACATACGGTGTTAAGAGTCTACATAAGTACTTAAGTGATTATCAGGAGTTAACATTTGACCCAGTATTCAATGCTTTAGTACCTACTGTAGGGTTAAGTAGTATCGCTACTTACTACTACCCAGAGTTAAGACTTAAGGAGATGTTCTCAAGAGTTAATGATGTGTTAGAGTTAATCACTGTTGAATTCGTAGACACTATAAGGGATTACACATCCATCAACTACGACCACTTAGGTGTGACTGGCTCACTACTTACTAAGATACATAACGTCGATGTATCGGATATTGACTTGGTAGTATATGGTTGTAGGGAGGCTTTAGAGTTCATGGGCTGTATAGGTAATTACGTACGTGTTAAACCAACTACTGAGGAGTTGATTAAGCAGTCTCAAATCTATGGAGTACCTACAGATGTGTTAGTTAGGATTAACACATACTTTAAGAGGTTTTTATTTAGGGGTAGGGAGGTGAACGTCATATTCGTTGATGATTCTCAGCAGAGGTATGGTTCTGAGGCGTACTTAAGTATGTATCCTGTGGAGTTAGTAGTTGATGTAGTTGGTGGTGATTGTAGAGCTCTTCAATACCCAGGTATGGCTGTAGTTGAGAAGGTTGTAGATGTCTTAGGTGGTAGGTTAGGAAGTGATGTAGTGGGTAGTTTAAGGTATGTAGTGAGTTACGAAGGTATTTTCTCATACCCGCTATACTTAGGCGGTAGGTTAAGGGTTAGAGGCCTACTCCAGAGGGTAGTACCTACTAACGAGTATAGAGTTCTTGTGGGGGGTATTGAAGAACCTGGATACGTAATCCCTCTAGAAGTCAGTGAGAGGAAGAGCAATCATTAACTCATCACGACCGAAAGCTCATCATCACAGAATTAATGATTGAGGAACTCTTAAACCTTACAACTTAAATACCTAGTTTAAACTATGTTATGGTGATTTAATGCTGGATGTGGTTAAGGCCTTAAGTGATTTAATATCGTTTCCAAGTGTTAATGACCCTGTAAGAGGTGTTAAGCCGTCATACGACATTGTTAAGTATATCTACGAATTCTTAAGTAGTTACGGTATTGAGGTTAACGTCTTGGAATCTAATGGTTACTACAGTGTCTTCGGTTCAGTAGGTAGTGGTGAGCCGTACGTAATGTTATTAGCTCACTATGACGTAGTTCCTGCCGACGCGAGTAGGTGGAGTTACGACCCATTCAAACCTACCTTAGTTAACGGTAGGTTATACGGTAGGGGCGCCCTAGATGATAAGTCAAACGTTGCTGCTATGATGGTTTCATTAGTTGAGTTAAGTAGGTTGAGGCTTAATCGTAGGGTGTTATTCGCGTTTACAGGTGATGAGGAGGTTGGTGGTGAGTACGGTGCGTTATACATACTTAATAGGTTAGTTAGTGAGGGTTCACTACCTAAGTACTTAGTCAACGGTGATGGAGCTAACCACGTAGTTATATGTAGGAGGAGGAAGATCTTCGAGGTCGTTGTTGAGGTACCTAAGGAGTCTGAAGTTGTTAGGGGTAGGAAGGGTATTAAGACCTTCAGTGCTTACTACCCAGTAAGTCAGCACGCACATGCAGCTTACTTCATACCTAGTGTTGATTCACACCCGTTAGTATGTGCTTCAATACTTATTAAGGAGTTAGGTGCTTACGTAACATTAATTGATGGTAAGTTCTTAAAGAGTAATGTAATACCTTCAACAGTTACTGTAGAGTATGTAGTCCCTGAAGCCTTAGGTGATGAGGTTAGAGTTGATTTAGGCTTAACTAAGCTTGTTAAGGCAGTCTCAACATTAGTTAGGACTCCAATACCTGTTAAGGCATTCAGTGAGTTCGGTATATCTATAACACCTAACATGTATGTTAGTGATGCTTACAAACACACTTTAGTACTTGATGTTAGGGCTATGACAACTAAGGAGTTACTCTACCAGGCATTTAATGAGGTAGTTAATGAGTTAATACCTGAGGCTAAGGTAGATGTTAGGACTGATGTCGGTGGCTTCGTAAACACCCCTAAGAATTCGAGGTTAGTTAACGTATTTACTGAAGTACTGAATAACTTAGGTGTTAAGTACTCTGTAGGTGAGGGTGCTGGTGCGAGTGACTCAAGATTCTTCACACCATATAATGTTGAAGTCGTAGACTTCGGAGCTGTAGGTGGTGGTATGCATGGTGATGATGAGTACGTAGATGTTGAGTCGTTAAAGACATTACCGAAGATATACTCTGAAGTCGTTAAGAAATTACTAAGTTAGGATAGCTAAATTCAAACCTCCTCAACAGCTTGATGAGTTGTGAATAACGTTTAATTACACCTATATTAAATGCTGAATATACCTCCTTAAGATCAGCTGTAGCTGAGTTAAATTAGTTCCTAACTTCTCTAAACATACCCTCAACACATACTTCATCAATCATCTCTACAACCTAAACGGTTTCTTCTTACTCACACCTACTTTCTTCTCCCAATCAGCTCTTACCCTCCTCTCAACGCCTTTAACCTTATTTACGTAGTTAATAGCGCTTAGAGCTGCTATCACGCCTGAAGCAGCAGCTATCACTGCCTGCTTATAGGGTATGTTTACTAGGTCGCCAGCTGCGAATAATCCTTCAAGTTTAGTCCTACCTAAGTTATCAACTACTACCTCACCGTTCTCGTTAATGTCTACGTATTGTTTTAGGAAGTCTATCCTGGTTTCAAAGCCTAACTCTACGAATACACCATCAACTTCTAATTCCTTAACGTCGTTCCCGGACTGTATCACGGCTTTGGAGACCTTACCCTCACCTAATAACTTAATGACTTTATACCCTGGATATATACGTACGTTACTAAACTTCTTAGCTACCTCAACACTTACGTCATTCACGTTAGGTACTACGTAATGTACTTCTAGAGCTATCGGTGCTAGTAGTTCTAAACCTTCAACACCTTTAACACCGAAGCTAACTAATAGTACTTTCCTACCCTTGAATAAGGGGCCGTCACATACTACACAGTAGCTTAACCCCTTACCTATGAAGCCCTCCTCACCCTCAACACCTAACTTCTTAGGTGCTTTACCGCAGGCAGCTATAACAGCTAATGACTTATACGTAAACCCCCTCCTAGTCTTAACTACGAATACATCACCTACCTTCTCAATACTTACGACCTCATCAACTATTATGTTAACTCCGTAGGACTTAACCTGATCACGTACTTTATAAACTAACTCAATACCTGGTAATGGCTCTAAGCCAGGGTAGTTCTCAATTACTGGGGCGTAAGCTAGTTGACCACCAACATCTACTGAAACCACGACTGTTTTAAGGCCTAACCTACTTAAGTATAGGGCTGCTGATAGGCCTGAAATCCCAGCACCAATAACTACTACATCGTATAGGTAATCCTCACTCACGGATTAACCCTTTAGAAAATCCTCAACTGGGGTATATTAACATTAATATGAGGTACTTAAATGTATTACGGGATGTAGTGTGGATGTAGTTAAACGTATTGAGGATTTAGTTAGGGAGTTCTTACTACTTATTGGTGAGGACGTAAGTAGGGAGGGTCTTAACGAAACACCGTCTAGAGTTGCTAGGATGTGGGTTGATGAGTTAACTGTAGGGTATAGGTTAGACCCTAAGGAAGTGCTTAAGTCATTCACTATAGATAACGATTATGAGAGGTATGATGAGTTAGTGATTGTTAGGGATATCCCAGTTAGGAGTATATGTGAACACCACCTACTACCTTTCTTCGGCTACGCACACATCGCATACATACCTACTGATAAGGTCTTAGGTTTTAGTAAGCTTGCTAGGGTAGTAGACATACTCTCTAGGAGGCTTCAAGTACAGGAAAGACTAACTAATCAAGTAGCTGACTTCATCTACGAGAACTTAAGCCCTAAAGGGGTTATGGTGATTATAGAAGCCTACCACACATGCACAATAGTTAGAGGGGTTAAAGAGTTAATGTACATGATAACTAGAGCTTGTAGAGGAACCTTAAACAACGACAACTTAAGAACTGAAGTCCTAACACTCCTGAACTTAAGTAAGGGTAAGGACTTAAAACCAACGGTTAATACCGGTAATCAGTAGGACGACTTAAGTCCTTGAATGGCGGGTAGTAGTTTTTACTTAAATTGTAGATATTAGTAGGGGATTAAGTTTTGGTTAGGTTGAGGGAACTACATGAGTTGATTATTAGGGAGCTTAGGTTGAGGAGTGATCCTGTTGGTGTTAAGATATTTAAGGATTTGAGTAATGTTCCTTCAAATATTAGTAGGGTTCCTGATAGAGTTACTGTATGTCAGTTATCTGCTTTAGCAAGACTTCACGGTCTTACATACTACGCTACATCTGATGATATCGCATGTAGGAGGGGTGCGGCTTCGTTAGGGTTGATACATGTACCGGAGGATGTGATTGTTGGTGAGGATGCATACGCACATACAGTAGATGTTGAGACTGCTAGGAAGTTATACACTTCAATACCTATGCTACCTCCGGAGAATAAAGCAGTTCTTATGGGTCCACTTAATGAGTTATCAGTAGATCCTGATGTAGTACTTATTGTTGGGAACCCTGCACAGATGTTAAAAGTTGTTGAGAGTTGGGTATGGTTTACTGGGGAACCTGCAACGTTAGTAGCTACAGGTGTTCACGGGATATGTGGTTACGGTATCGTTAATACCTTAAGGACTAATAAGTTAGTACTATCACTACCATGTAGTGGTGCTAGGAGGGTAGGGTTATATATTGATGATGAGATGGTAGCTATAATACCGTTTAAAGTAATTGATAAGTGGGTTGATGGTCTAATATCTACACGTAAGACAGGACATCCATACCCAATACCACCTAGGATTGTCTGGAACCCATCCCCACCACCACATACACCATTAAAACCTAAGACATGAACTTAAACAAACTTAGAATTATTTTCCACTACTTAATTTAATGAATAAATTTAACTGATTAAGTAGTTTAGATTTGTGGATGTTGATGGGTTTTACACCTAGTTATAAGGTCGGTGTTGAGTTCATTAACGAGCCTTATAGGAGTGTGATTCGGGGTTTACGTGATGCTTTAATTAGTGTGTGGGGTGATAACTTAGTCTCATTAGTTGTTTTCGGTTCTGTAGCTCGTGGTGATGCTAGGAGGGATAGTGATGTTGATTTACTCATAGTAGGTAAGCAACTACCTAAGTCTAGGTTTAAGAGGTTAGAGCTTTTTGAGGAGGCCGAAAGGTTGGTTGAGCCGTTAGTAGAGAGTTTATGGTCTCAAGGATATTACATAGACTTCACATCCATAATACTTGATGTTGAGGAGGCTGTTAAAGGTTTGAAGTAATTTGTGAATAACTGTGAATAGTTCTAAACGTTTTCAGGGTTGTGGGGTGTGTTGATGTTGTGTGAGATTTATAAACTCCTTACCTTACGAATTTAGCTGGTGTCCCTAAGTTTCCGAGATCCGTAGGGCTTTGAAGCCCCTGGCGACAGGGGTTGAGCTACTACGGTGAGGGGGCTCGGGGGTAGCGTGATGAACCACCCGTCAAGTAATTACAAGTCTTGGCGGGTGGTGAACGCTAGAAGACATAGACCTATATACCTAGATATGGTTGTAGATGCAGTCATAGTATTTGATAGGGAGGACTTCTTCAGGAAAGTCCTAGATGAGTTATCCAGTAGGTTATTAGCTTTAGGTGCTGAGAGGAAGAGGGTTGGTAAGTTATGGTACTGGGTTTTAAAGAAGGATTACAGACCTGGTGAGGTTATTGAGATATGAATAACGTACTCATGGCTAAATCATATATTAGACAAGCTAGTGAGAGGTTAAGACATACTAGAGAAGCACTTGAAAACAGTAACTACCCCTACGTAGTGAGACAGTCTCAAGAAGCTGTAGAACTATTACTTAAGGCAGTCCTCAGATTAGTTGGTGTAGAACCACCTAAATGGTATGATGTAGGTCCAGCACTTAAGAAAGAAGCTGAGAGATTCCCACAGTGGTTTAGAGATGAAATACCTAAACTAGCTAGGATCTCCAGGAAACTTAGGAGGGAGAGGGAGCCATCACTTTACGGTGATGAAGAATCTAAAGTACCACCTGATGAGTTATACAGTGTTGAGGATGCTGAAGAAGCACTTAACTAGGCTACATACGTCTTCGAAGTAACTTCTAAATTATTTAAGGAGCTTACAGGGTTAAGTATTGAGTGATTAACCCTAGGAGGACTAGTAGTGTAGCTGTAGTATGTGAAGTTAAAATACTTGATGAGTTAAGGATAAATATTTATCCCCACTAATCACCTCTCAACTCAACACTTCATTAAATTCATAACGTGTAAGTTGTCTTAGGATTTCAACCACGCATTCCCTCTAATACAGTATGTACCACTAATCCGTTCTAACGTATCGTTAACTAACCTATATGTTACTATATTTACACAACCTTCATCACCTACTTCAAGTATCATTAGTGATGGTGTGTAACTACCTCCTCCACCACCCCATACACCTGTTAATGATCCTGGGTTTAGGAGTAGTACGTCGTTGTTAGGGCTTAAACGTATGAAGTCTGTATGTGTATGTCCTGAAACTAGTAGTCTAACCCCTAACTTACGTGCAATCCTAGATAACTCTACCGGATTACCTCGTGGGTATACACGATCGCCGTGGGTTAAACCCACCTTCAACCAATCAATACTTAATACCTCATAAGTAGGTAGTGGTAGGTAATCCATATTACCACGGACAACATATAAAGACTTACTAATACTTCTTAACCATTGAAGTACGTCTTCATCAGTTAAATCACCAGTGAATAGTACTAACTCCCAAGGTGAGTAACTACTTATGAAGCTAAGTAATTTATCAGGGATTGAATCAGCTCTATCATGAATATGAGTATCACCTACTATTAACACACGTCTCAAGGTTCTCAGCCGGGTAAGTTCTCTTCATTACTCAAGCCGGGAATAACTCATCACCTAGTAATATTAATTAATAAGGACTTAAAATAAATGTAAATTACGTTTGTTGGATTAGATGCGCTCAATACCTGACTTGAACGTGTTTGGACATATACTACATCTTATCGGGTCTACATCTGGGTCTATCCTTGAATGGAAGTTACATAAGTATTTCTTAGACATAACATATATTGCTATCTTAATTAACTTCTCATTAATTTCATAGATGCTTAAGTCCTTACTAACTACTTCATCAGCTAACCTACTTACTAACTCATTAACGTCTTTAAACTGTCTTAACTCTATCGTATACCCCCTCTCACCGCTGATGTACTTACTTACTAGTGAGTGTGATAATAGTAACTTACTAGCTATCTCCTTCTTAGATAACTTCCTCTTATAGAGTTCTTCTGTGAGGGTCCTCCTTAGTGAGGGCATCACATACCTATAAGCTATTTCGAATACATCCCTCAACTACAACACCATAATCTTCTTCTTAACCTCATCAACGTTATTCACAACATCTGTTAGGTCTTCAACTACTTCAGTAACACCTAATACCTTACCATCACCGTCTTTAACAGGTGTTATCAGTACTCTAATGATTCTATCACCTATCCTAGTCCAGAACTCTCTAAACTCTACCTTACCATCTATAACCTCCTTAGCTATGTTCTTAACCATAGCCTCAAGTCTTGGTGGGTGGCAGTACTCAAACCTCCTACCAACTATTGTCTTAGTCCTTACAAACCCTCTATGTAGGAAGCTCTCACTGTAGAACTTAACCCTACCGTCTGTGTTAGCGTAGGTTATCTCTATAGGTAGGGATTTAAATATTGCTTTAACCTCATCAACACTTAAGAACCCAGTACCTAAGTCTAGATCACCCTCCCTCCTCACTTGGTAATTATCTGGTTGTATCCCTTTACTAACCACATCTGCGAACTCCTTAGGTAACTTACTTAGTTGTTCCTGACTTACTGAGGTGTTTAACTCGTAAGGCATTATAGGTCTTTCCTTAGGTACCCAACGACTCTCAACACTAACTAACCAACCTATATCATCACCTAACTCAGCTACTGTAGCCCACTCACCCTCACTAAATAATATCCATACAGCTGGGAAGAGTATCTTATCCTCCCTAAAGACTAACTCAGAAACATCTTTAGATAGTTCTAAAGCCTTACTAGCTAACTCCTTAACAGTAACTCCATCTAATGTCTGTAAAGCCTTACCTAGTAAACTACTTAACTCCCTAAGCTTAAGTATTACCTGATCCTCCCTACCCCATAAAACCCTAGGAACTGCAACAATACCACGTCTCTCAAGGTATGGGAATATCAACATCTGAACCTTCCTATAGTGAGTCCTAACCTTCCTCAACTCTTGAAGGACTGTAGAGACTATGTTTAAGTAATTCCTAACCTCCTCACTACTCTGAGCTTTAAGTAATGCTGATGCATAAAGTGCTAAGACTTCAGCCTGTTTTAGGATATACTCATTCTCACGTATAAGTAAGTCTAGAGGATGACCTTTAGGTAAGTCTTTAACCTCCCTAGACTGTAGGTAATCCCTAAATAACGCTACATGTAAGTCACATAACTTTAAGATCTCATCAATCGAGACACCCTCCTTAATAAGCTCCTGCTCAATTAACGGTATCTCAAAAGGTGATATCTGGCTTAACACATCAGTAAAACGTCTCTTCAACTCATTAACATCCTCACCCCTATGAATAGCCTTAAGTATTTCCTTAACCAGGTTTAACTTCTTACCTACATCATTTGACACGAGTCACACCATGTACTACATCACTACAGAGTTTATAAATATATATGAAAACACAGTATGGAAGCAGTTAAAGAGTTAGGGAATTAGACCTACCAAAGACTTATTAAGTATTAACGTCTGACCTAGTATTAAACCCTACCTATCAAGCAGGTTAAGTCTTACCAGTCTCTACAATTTTCTTAGTCTCTAAAACAATCCTCTCTATATCCGGTAGCCTATCTCTAATAGCTCCTACGCCGAGTCTTCCTTCATGAAACCCCCATACATGTAGTGTCCATGCATGATCCCATGAGTCAAGGAACCACTTACCTAACCTACTAGCTATTAACCTAACAACATCATCATCTAACTCACTAACAGTCCACCTACCGTTTCTCAGTAGATAGTGGTTCATTACCATTCATATTGTTTTCAGGCTCTCCACCATCTACCTTCCAACGGTCTCCCCGAACCCACTCACCGTAGTGACTCCCCACTAGTCACCTAGGGCTCACAGCCCTACGGGTCTCGGGAGCTCGGAGGCACCAATAAGTTTGTAAGATAAGGAGCTTATAAATATTATTGAGGGACTATACATAACATCAGCATATCTCATGGCGTTGAGAGGTTTTAGACATCAA
>Ga0209225_1003810_pt1 | contig 12309 bp, 10 predicted proteins | sample WasSprMetagenome_FD_184732 | JGI IMG/M metagenome (GOLD analysis project Ga0209225, IMG submission 184732) | Sulfidic aquatic microbial communities from Washburn Spring, Yellowstone National Park, USA - WS (SPAdes) (version 3) | ecosystem: Environmental > Aquatic > Thermal springs > Hot (42-90C)...
CAAAGCTGTTGTTCTGGATGCCATATATAATGCGATAAACTTCGTTAAAAATGCGGCTAGCTGGATCTCATCTGTTATTTCAAATGCGGCTAGCTTTCTACAGAACGCTATATCAAATGCCGCAAGTGCTATTGGATCTGTTGTGTCCTCAATAGGCTCAGCTTTATCTGGTATAGTCTCATCAGTGAGCTCTGCATTAACAGGCTTGGTCAACTCGGTATCAAACATTGTGTCATCGATAGGCTCTTCCCTCAGATCCATTGTCTCATCAATAGCTAGCTCTCTGTCTGGTATTGTTACATCAATAAGCTCCTCTCTGGCAGGAATGGTGTCAAACATAGGAAACATAGTGTCAAACATAGCATCTGGTCTGTCAAACCTTCTCTCATCTGCTGGATCTGCTATATCCAATCTTCTGTCATCCTTTAGCTCGGCTGTCCAGTCTGGGGTTCAGAGCTTTATGGGCTTTATACAATCTGGAATGGGTGCAATAAAGGGTTTGATAGATTCCGTGATGACTGGAATAAGGTCTGGTCTTGATGCGATAATGAATGCTTTAAAACCAATTGTTAGTGCAATAGTTGAGACTGGCAGATCCGCTCTTAGTGCAATAACAAACATACTTCAATCAGTTGGATCAGCAATAGGCGGTGTAGTGCAGAACATTGTTAATACGGTTAAGGCAATTCCTGAGTACATATCAAACATAGTGCAGATGTTTGCTCCACTTAAGGATTTTGTAACTGCTGTTGTCTCTGGAATTGCAAAGATACCAGATATGATAAAAGGCTTCATCGATATGATAAGGGGCAGTATTGATATACTGTCAAAGTTTGTATCTGAGCAATTGCCTAAGCTTCAGGAGTTCTTCAAAGATCCCTTTGGTTCGATAAAGAAGGTAGTATCAGACATAGCAGGCTTTATATGGGATCACCTTCCTGACTGGGCTAAAAACTTCTTAGAGGAGGCTCCAAAGACATTGACACAGCTTGGACAGGGATTTCTTAATGCCGCAAATGCTTTTGCCATGCTCTTTGCTCCTATCCAAAGGATAGGGGATTTCATAAACAATCTTATAAATACAATAAAAGGAATAGGGGATGCTATACAAAGCTTCCTTAAAGATCCTTGGGGGACACTAACAAAGGCTCTATCCGACATCGGAAAGTGGATCTGGGATCACCTTCCAGACTTCATAAAGAATGCATTAAAGATGATAGGAGATGCTCTTAACGCTCTAAAGGAGGGTGTTGTCAACTTCCTCAAAGATCCTTGGGGAAACTTGCTAGGTGCCTTGCAGGCTATAGGTGAGTGGATCTGGTCTAAGCTTCCACCACAAATACAGGGGGCTCTTGAAACCCTTAAGAAGTTTGCTGAAGGTGCATACAATTTCGTAACAGATCCCTGGAAAGGACTACAGCAATTGGGGGAGTGGATATGGAGCCATCTCCCTGAGGAGATAAAAGGCGGAATTAATGCAATAAAGGATGCTCTTAACGCTCTGAAGGATGCTGTTGCTGGATTTTTCAAAGATCCTGTTGGCTCCATAAGGAGTGCATTTGAGAACATGGGAAAGTGGATCTGGGATCACCTTCCTGACTTCATGAAAGAGGCTTGGGAAAAGATAAAGGATGTCGCTCAATGGTTTGCTGACTTCACAAAAGATCCATTGGGTAAGCTGAAGGAATGGGCTTTAGGTGTATTCCTGTGGATATATGATAAGTTGCCTGAGCCTCTGAAGAAGATAATAGATGGTCTTAAGACATTTGCTATGAATGTAATAGAGTTCTTCAAGGATTCCTATGGGTATATAAAGAAGGGGTTTGGCTGGATCAAGGATAAGGTATGGGAAGCTCTCAACTGGATCTTTGATTCCATAAAAGCAGGTCTTATATCGCTTTGGGATACACTCGCAAAGGGTGCTGAGGCTCTTGCATCTGGTTTTATATCAATACAGACAAAGCTTTTCACATCCCTCTTCAGCATTGGTAGAGCCATAGCTACACCTATAGCAGATGCTTTCGCATCCATATTTGGAACTCTGGTACAGTCAGGAAGTCCATCTCCTGTCGAGGAAATGATAAAAATGCTTGCAGGGACAAAGGAAAGAGTCACTACTATAAATAGAGTGTTCTTTGCGGCATTTATCTCTCCCATGCTCTGGGCACTTCCAATAAGGATTGCCGCTGGTGTTCCGATGTCAATAAACCAATTACTAAAGAAGTGGAAAAAGGAGATAGAAATAAGCTTAAGACCTATTGGGATTGGCGGTAGCATAAAGCTACATATAGCTGGTTCTATCAAGTACTGGATCGGTGTACTGGCTAAGCTTATGTCCGAATATCCAAGGCTATTTACAGAGAGATGGTTAGAAGGATGTCTTTTATCTCTCAACTTTGCTCTAATTAATTCATACAGATTTGCTGTAAAACAGTATTTCAGAACTCTCAATCTTGGTGATGTCCCCCTGTCAAGACCAGACCTGAGAGCATCGTTGGAGGCTACAAAGAGGTACCTCTTCTCTGATGAAATAGTGAAAAACCTTGAGTGGATGCTTGAATATCTTGGCTATCCAGACTGGCAGATAAAGACATTTACAACTAAGGTAGGCAAATCATCAGCACTAGATGTGGCTCTGTTAAAGAAATTTGAAGAAGAGGCTAAACAGGGATACATCACATTAACAGATAGGTTTGGCAATGAGAGGATAATACCCGTTTCATTGATGTATGAGCTTCCTTCTCTTACGGATGTTGTGAGGATGATGATAAGGGATATGTTCATGAAGGCTGATGAGACAGCTAAAGAGGCGTTACCTAGATTTGCAAAGTTTGCACTAGCTAGGGGCATGCATCCAGATATTGCATACATGTACTACCTGTATCACTTCAAGTATCCACCACCTGAAAGATTGTGGACTTTCACAGTAAGAGGTATATCTGGTCTGCTGTGGTTCTATCCCTCAAAGGATGACTGGGAGAATGCAAAGGATGAAGCCTTTGCACTTGGGGCATATATGCCTGAGATCCCATTCAAGCTCAACTTTGAACATGAAACCCTGATAAGAGCTTTCTCAGCTTATATGAAGTGGTTAGACTATGCCCGTCATTCATGGATCTTCGGCTTCACATCAGACAACTACATAATGACCGATACTGTTGCAGACATACCCACAAAGATCGATCAGAGGTGGCTCGTGAGATGGACTCTATACGAGCTTATATCTGAGAAAGTGAAGAATTTCGAAACCCCAGTCAGGGAGATAAATATAGCATTGCTCGATAACAAAGCTGAAAACGAAAAGATAACTATGGATTTATCTCACTTCTGCAGGACGCTACAGGCTACTGGATTGCATCCAGACTGGGTTCCGATAACTGCGGTTGCAGAGACAATAAACGCTCTAGCAGACGAGAGAACACTGATGAGGACTGGTTTCATAAACCTATATGAGCGGGGATTCCTCGATATTCCTAAACTTGAGGATCTGCTCTCAGGCTTCTTCACTGCCTCATTTAAAGTGGCATGGTTTGACATACAGAACCTGAAATGGGAAAAAGACAAGTGGATAAACGTTCCTGTAAGGTTCCTTCCTGCAGAAAGGAAATTCCTAGAGCTAAGAAGTGTGATGGATAGAGCCGATCTTCTGTTAAGAGAGCTGATGTCTCTTGTAATGTCATCGATAAGGGCTTATGTTTTCGCTCCGACAAAATCAGATTTTGATCAATACATGTCGATTTACGGGGATGTTCTGTCAAAGATGCCCGAAAGGATGAAAGCTACACTAGAACAGTACAGGGCATCACAGCAGACAGCAGAAACTATAACAAAAGTGGTTACAAAGGTTCAGGAGTACAAGCCCAGAGAAATATCTGAGATAATATACCAGTTTGTCGATGACCTCAACAACAAGTTCTACAAGGATGCTGTTAAGTCGATAACTGGAAAGGAGATGACCTTAGCAGTTGACAAGCCTTGGCTTGAGCTGTACAAGCAGATTGCATCATACATAAGAGAGTTCGAGACAATAGACAGGGCTAGGTATTACGCTAGGTACTTCCTGTGGAGAGCTTTAGGTAGGTTTGAGAGAGGTTACATAAGCTTTGATGAGATGGCTCAGTGGGTTCACGACATAATAGGCACGATAAGGGAAACTCCTGTCGCTGAAGTTCTGCTATTGCAGACATCAAGGGTACTGCTGGAGGGATTCATAAGGGAGACAAAGGCTAATGCAATACTTTCAAGGCTCATGAGGAGGGTGATAACCGAAAAAGAGGCATTGAAACAGCTTCTGGATCTGGGATTATCAGAGGATGTTGCTAAGGCATTGGTTGAGGCTAAGGCTAGACCATACGTTCCTCAACCCGTTACGTATGGGGTTATGATGGATGTTGTTCCTGAGGCATCTGAGATAGTTGATAGAATGCTTGAGGTATTTGCATTTCCTGAATGGGAGAGGAAATACTGGGAGATCTACTTCAAGAGAAAGCCCATAGCAGATGAGCTCACTCTGTTGAGGACGAGGATATACAATGCATTTGGACTAGGTGCTACTCCAGAGAGGATAATACAGGTGCTTGACATAAAAGATAAGAGAGATCAACTGCTGTCGATATACGATGCGAACAAAGAGCTACTACAATCCTACGGTATAACTCCAGATGAGTTCGTCATGTACTATGTCATAGGTAAAATGGAGCAGTTCCTTGATGTTCTGAAAGGAGAGGAGAGAGAGCATGGTGCTGGATACACACCTGCTCTCTCAACACTTGCTACTCTGATAGAATATGTTCCAGAAACATGGAGTTTAGTACCTGAAGTATTACAGATAAGAAATATACCAAGCAAATGGGCAAATATATGGACAAAGTACTATCTAGCTAGAGAGCTAAGGGATGATGTAAACAGACTGCTATCGGTCTTCATAAGAATATCAGAGCTGACCCAGATCCCAACTGAGACTATAAACCAGATGAACTCGATGCTATCAACAATAGGCTACTCTCAGAAAGAGTTAAACGTGCTGAACCAGACAATAAACTTAGGCTCCTATGTAAGGGCATTTACCTATGTCGTTCCCTCTGTTAGAGGTGCTGTTACAGACTGCCTCTACATCTATGACTACAAGAAGATAATGGACATGATATTCGAGATAAGAAAGCTCCCATCGGTATGGGAATCCTACTACCTGAATCTTATAAGAAACAGAAAGGCATGGAGAATGGTTGGCAGATACATAACCGAGCTCATAACCTCATACGCAAATGGCATTATAGGGGATGACTTCCTCAACAAAGAACTTGACTCACTCAAGACATTTGGATTGAGCGATGATGAGAAAACTTTAATAATAAAGACAGCACAATTAAGGTTTGAGAGGTTATCAGCAAGGAGGGCGAGATGATGGGCGTTAAGCCGTTGAAAGATTTGGAGAAGAAGAGGACTGCTGAGTCATCTAAAGCACCAGAGGCTCCAGACATAAACAAACTGATAGAAGATCTGAACAAAATGGCTGAGGAGACAAAGAAGCAAGCAGAACAGCTTGTAAAAGATATAGAGGAGAGCAGGAAAAAGCTACTTGAGTCTCTGGGCATAAAGTGAAAAAGGGATCAAGATGACATGGATAGGGCTGACAAAGAAAGGTGTAGCTGTAATAAGACCTGACGAGTGGAATCTGGTGATAGATGCACTAGATGACCTCAAGAATAGTGTTGACACAATAATACAGATGTTCCGCTACATAACAATATTTGTTGACAACTCTCTGGATCAGGATGTCTCAATTACGATAAAGGGAAACAGAGAGCCTGCATTAGCGAAATCTATAAACATACTCTCAGCATTTACAGTAGCTAAGAACTCAACTTATGCTAAAACGCTTACTCCTGACAACTCCACATATATGCCCTACATAACAGTTTCCGTGTCATGCTCAACAGCACCTACCTCTGGCTACCTCAACATCTACAGGATAAGACCCAATTTAACAGAGAATAAAATAGTCGATAATCTGGCAATAAGAGATACAAACGTTCACGACAACTCAACAGATCCCGCTTTCATCAAGATAATACAGTGGTGAGATGCGATCGATATGGTATGTCTATCCGATGTTCAAGAGGGTATCATGGAGCATTGTAGGCTGGAGACATGTTCATCATCTGAGAAAGCTTGGCATGCACATAGAGGAGGTAGAGGAGAGGACAATTCCCACTTTATATTTGGAAACCCATCCTTTCCTCATTTTTCATCCCTTTTTCTATCCATTTCAGGCTTATGAAAGAAGTATAGGAAGGCAGTTGCCTCTAGCATCTGGTGTCATTGGCATAGATGTTGCAGATTCCGATCGAATATCTGAGCATGCAGTTCACCTTACTGAGTATGCTGATGCTTTAATAGTTCCATCCGAGTTCTCCAGAAAATCATTTATTGATAGTGGTGTTAGAAAACCCGTATATGCAATACCTCACGGTCTGGATGAGGAGTTCTATGAGATGCCACCTAATCCCATGGCTCACTTCAGTGCATTAGTTCAGAAGAAGAGAAGGGAAAACCTTATATATGCCCTCTTCTTTTTGCTTCATAGTGATTATCGCAAAGGTATGGATTTGGTATTTTCATGGTATCAAAAATTAAAGAAGGAGAGACCCAATGTTGTGCTGATTGTTGTTACTCCTGTCCCTTGGATAGAGGGAAAGAAGTTCAATGGAATAGATGTATGGGGATGGTTCAGCACAGAGCAGAAGATAGCCCTCTACGATCTGGCTGACATATATCCCATGTTCTCACGAGGCGGGGGATTTGAAATGTGCTCATTAGAGGCTTTGGCTAGGAGGGCTGTTGTAATAGCTCCTGAAGGCGGTTCATGGGCTGAATACCTTCCAAAATTTTCGCTTGTTAAATCCTACAGATGCTCTTATGTCCTTCCTGATAATCCCATACATGTAGGTGGTGGAGTGGAGATAGATGTTGATAAAGCTGTGGATAAGGCTGTTGACATAGTGGATGACCTTCAGGAGTACAAGCAGAGAACATGGGAGTATGTTCAGCAGATAAAGAGCAAATACAACTGGGATAATGTGGCTTTCATGCTAAAATCAGTAATTGAGAAGACCTTTAAATTAGATTAAGCTGTGGCTCAGAACAGGAGATCCCGCTATATTTAATGCTCTGTTTCTTTTCTCCTCAAAATTAAGATCGGTTATCCACACATCCGTGTAATCCGCACTTCCGCCTACCCTGTATGCAAATATTATCATCTCATCGTATGTCGCTAAAGGAAATGTTGTATTAGCACCTATCTGGTATCTAGTAAGGTAGTTGCTACCATCTGGCTTAACTACACTTATGTATCCCCCTGCATCCCTGAAAACCAGATGTCCAGATCCACTTATCGATATTGGGGTAACTGCCCTTCCATTCGTTAAAATATCCGTTAGGAAAATAACAGATGGAATTCCCATCTCATCAACTCCCCATATCATCCCGCTTTTATCTCCCCAGAACATTATTCCGTTGTAATATGCTGTTGGAGACCATGTGGGATCTGGTGTGTTCATCCTTATCCTCACATTGCTTTCTTTGTCTATGAAGACCATCCATTCATAGGATCGAAAGGCTACCATCCCGCATGGCATATAAGCAGGTGGGCTATATGGAGGCTTTCCAACATCAGCATACCATATAATCTGTCCGTTTGGATCGACAGCATATAATCTTCCTACATCAGAACCGCCTAAGAAATCGTAAATAACACCATCCTCTCCTATTACAGGTCTGTGATAGTAGAGAAATGGAGAGGGTACTGTGTCCTTCAAATGCCATATTATCTCTCCGCTTTTCGATATTCTAGCCATGTCTCCATTTTCAGATGTAACAACTACCGTCCCGTCATCGAATATCGCTGGTGCCATCATCTTCTCAACAGAGAAGGGTAAACTCAGAGAGAGAAACACATTTCCATCTATTGTCATTCCATATAATCTGCTATCTATTACTGTGTATATGTTGTCTTCATCATCAACTGCTGGCTGGCAGTAGTATTTTGTGCCCGCAGAACCTAGGCTCTTTTTCATCAAGATGTTGAGATCCCTGTCAATTACGGCTATGGCTCCTGCATCTGTCATTACTGTGAAATAATTCCATTCATATACCTGTCTTCTCACATTCCCGCTACCTCTCAGATCTCCTAGTGGAGATAGCCATGAAACTCTGCTTAAGTTTAGATCCCTGAAAACCCTGTATATCTGCCATATCGCTCTGTTCAGTAAAGACCAGTCGGCTGACATGACATAATCCCCTGCTTTCTTCTCAAAAAGTGCGGCTAGGCATATCATTGCATCGAATATGGCATCCTTTGCTATCACTGTTTGCTTGAATCCAGAGTTCTCCAAAATATCCAGAAGCTTCTCCGTTACATCATAGAGCTCTGCTGTTGGCTTTAAACACAGGTTAAAGTCCTCAGAGCTCACATACTCTCTTGTTAGAAACTTCTTTCTGTGCCTCTCCTCTAATGTTTTAGCCTCGTCTTTTGCCCATACTGCATGGTAGTACCACAGCTTGTCTCTATCTGTTGGAAAAGCTCCCATCAATGACGATAGCAGGGCTGATAGGTTCACGGATATGGTGGACATGCTCTACCTCGACACCTTCGGTATGTTTTTTACCTCTTCCTCTATAGCCTTTATCCTTTCCAGTAAACTGTAAATATCGGGTATTATAACTTTAGATTTCTCTCTCGTTCCTGCTCTATCACACACTATTGTTGTGAATGTTATCTTATTCGTATCAGTTGGGAATGCTGATGGTGAGAATCCAGAAAAATACTGGGAGACAACAGCCATTCAGAGCACCTATCTTGGTGGCTGTTGCATTGCTCTCCTCATAGCTAAAATACCAAATGCCTCGGCTATTCTCTCCCTTATATCGCAATAGCTCTTCGGCACTACATGCATGTTCCCGTATAGTCTGTAATTCATTGCAATGCATCCACCATTGCATGCATCCCTGAAAAAGCATGTCTCGCATCTCCCCTCGTTTACAGCATAAGGCTTCTTCTTTATCCACTCCTCGTATAGCTTTTTCACCTTCTCCATATCTATCTTAGGTACTTTTCCTATCGTTAATTCAGGGCTCTCTGTTACGTATCTGTGGCATGGATAGATGTTCAAATCGGGATCTATCGCAAATCCTGTCGTTCCCAATCCACATCTGTTCTTCCACGAATCAGCTATCGAGTAAGTAACCTCACCTGCATCCCTAAGTATCTTTATGTTTGTTCTCCACTCCCATACTGGCTTGAACCTTCTCAGCTTTCTCAGCTCATCCGATAGTGTATCAAGAGCATCATCCCAGCTAACCTCATAGACCCATTCTATAGCCAAATTGTTGAATCCGTGATTCACAAACCACATAATATCATCAGCTAAGCCTTTCACTGTATCTGGAGCTACAGTCCACCTTATTTGGGGATCATAGAACTGTCTGATAAACTTCAGATTCTTCCACACTATGTCCCATGAGCCTCTGCCATCTGGAAACACTCTGTGCTTGTCATGCTTCTCCTTTGTCCCATCCAGGGAGATTAAGAGACCGTATCTGTGTGATAAGAGCCATTTCACATTCTCCTCTGTCAACAATGTTCCGTTTGTAGTCATTCCTATCATCAGATTCATTCCTGAGATTTTTCTCTTTTCAAAAAGGTAATCATCCGCCTTCTTTATGAGATCCATTTCCAGAAGCGGTTCTCCACCAAAGTACCAGATGCTGTTTATCCCTCTCTCTAGTATGAAGTCTATACTCTGTTTCAATCTATCATAGTCCATTTCTCTATTTCCTTTTCTTATAAAGCAGTAATGACATGCAAGATTACATTTGTCTGTAATAAAAATTGTAGCATTGTTGGGTCTGAAGAATGGGCATTCTCCGCTCTGCTGTCCATGTGCCTGAGGTACCTGAGGAAATCTGGGCTCTCCCCTGAAGGCTAAAGGTGCGTATGCTCTCTCACATGTGAAGCAGACTTGGCATCCCACCTTCTCACAGCTTACACATGCCTGACATGTATAGCACTTCTCACAATAGGACATAAGGTTTTTACACTACAGCTTCTATATTAACCTTGTTATGCTACTGAATAACATAGGTCGCACTTCTGACAGCTGACACATATCTGACAGCTATCACAACTCTGGCATACATCACAACTCTGGCATACATCACACTTCTGGCATGTATTGCATACCTGACAGCTGTAGCATATCTGGCATGTGTAACAGGTTCTTATGTTCGACATGTTTTCACCTTCCCCTCGATCACACAAATGTTACGGTGTAGCATACCATACAGCTATAGCATATCTGGCATGTATTACAGCTCTGGCATGTAGCACATATCTCTGAAGTATAGCATATCTGGCATCCATAGCAATCATAACAGCTGTTGCATGCTTGGCATCCATCGCATACTCTGTCCTTTAAATTTGGTGTCTCAGTTGCATACTCCCTCACGTTCTGGCTCATCTCACATACACCTCCAGTAGTTTATTATATGTAACATAAGATCCAGAGTTGACAAGCTTCACACGCACCGTGTGTATTCCCGCTGATAAATCTCCTATGCTGAATGTATCTTGGAATCTCGTCTCAGATGTTAATGTTGTGGAGAACTGTAGTCTAGGAGAGGTCTCTGAATCAATGTAGATTTTAAGATAGCCCGTTCCACCTGATACCCATAAAGTGGCTACTATCATCATCTGTGTCCACTTTATCACTGTGTTGGCAAACCTCGTGTACTTTATTTCTGTTTCCGTTGTTCCTGTAACAGATTTTTGGGTGTCATCAAAGGCTACTATGGCAAATGGCATCTGCTGTATTACCGTCTGTTGCAGTAGGTCTGGCATACTACATCCTGTTTAATGGGGGCAAAGGTTTATATAAAGATTTGTCCCCTAAATTTGTGGGGGTTGGCTATGAGAGAAGGTGCCAAGTTGCACACTGTAACAAGAGTGTATAAGTTTGATGATCCCAATGGAGAGATATACCAGAAGCTGAGAAAGGGGGCATCCATAGCATCTCTGGGAGTTGAGCCAAAGGAGTTCTCAATAAAAGAAGGAAACGTATTTCTCAATGAAGGGCTGAACTTCATCTGGATGGCAGTAACTGGTGCTACTGGTCTTACATACTTCAACTCAGCTAACTCGTATATAGGTGTAGGGGATGGAACCACAGCCGCATCTGCATCTCAAACTGGTTTGCAGGGAACTAACAAATACTACAAGCTTGTTGATTCTGGCTATCCTACCGTTAGTGGAAATACAGTAACGTTTAGAGCTACCTTTGGAGGCACAGAGGCTAACTTTGCGTGGAATGAGTGGACAGTGGCTAATGGAAACAGCGATACTGCCGTAAATCTCAACAGAAAAGTTGAATCTCTTGGTACTAAGCCCTCTGGTGCTACATGGGTTCTGGAGGTTCAGCTGTCTATAAGCTGAAAATAGGTGATGTTCAATGACGATAGTAGTATATGCAAAGAACAGATATGCTGGTACATGCTCTCCATCTGCTCTAAATACTGAAACAACAGTTTTGGAGATAACTGGTGCCTCTGATGACTATTTAGTTGAGGGATGGCTTGATATATCAGCTCTTGCATCTGGAGATACGTTAGTGGTTACTGAGTACGTGGCGATAGATGGTACAAACTACCGCATCTTCCTGCAATCAACATTCAATGGTGCTCAGAACATGCCTGCAATCAGATTCCACACGAAGACTCTTCTCTATAATATGAAATACAAAGTTACAGTAAATCAGACAGCTGGAGTATTGCGTTCTTATTCATACGGTTTCATACAGGAAATATTGGGTACTCTGTAATAGTTAGTGAAACTATTTTATTCCGCTCTCCCCTTTTTTTCTGATTTAGATGAGCGTAGCTAGAGGGTACCTCGGATCATATCCGACAAACATACCAAAGCTCAGCTATGGTGCAGTCTCCAAAAAGTCTGCTGATTTCGCAACAGGTCTGGAAAAGATAACATACCGCTATATCACGCTGTTTGACTCAGCTTCTGGAGTAGATCTTGTATTTAACCGTTCTCTTGTTCTAATCGATTCTGCTTCCTGTGTTGACATACAGAGCTATCTGAGCAGACCTTTATCCGATTCCGCCCTAAGTACTGACTGGATCTCAGTAATAACGAGGATAACTGCGGGAGTTCCACCACTTCTGTTTGAGTCCCTTGTAACAGGTGCGTATCCAACTGCATCAGTACTCCTGCATCCCTACATCGTGAAGAAGACAGCATACGAT
>Ga0209225_1003814_pt1 | contig 12295 bp, 11 predicted proteins | sample WasSprMetagenome_FD_184732 | JGI IMG/M metagenome (GOLD analysis project Ga0209225, IMG submission 184732) | Sulfidic aquatic microbial communities from Washburn Spring, Yellowstone National Park, USA - WS (SPAdes) (version 3) | ecosystem: Environmental > Aquatic > Thermal springs > Hot (42-90C)...
TTCTCTCGAAGGTCGGGGTGTACTTCGAGGATAAGAGTGTAGAGAAGGTGATGATCGATGGCGGCTGCGAGCTGAAGGAGGGGCGGGTCCTTGTCCCCGAGGAGCTCGTGAAGGAAGCGCTCTCCAAGGCTCCGAGGAGGTTCGATCTGTACGATCGCGATGGGAACTACGCGGCCACCCTGGGGAATGGAGCCCTCCTCTTCAACCCTGGTTCCGCTGCGGTGAAGATCCTCGATTACGGAGCGGGAGAGCCGAGGCCTCCCACGCTCGAGGACTTGAAGCGTTTCGTCACGTTGGCGGACGCGCTGGAGCATATCGGGGCGCAGAGCACTGCGCTCGTCCCGAAGGACGTGCCGGTGGAGGTGAGCGACGCCGAGCGCCTCTACGTCGTCCTCAAGTACTCGAGGAAGCCCGTCGTCACCGGAGCCTTCACGGTCGAGAACCTCCCCTTGATGGTTGAGATGCTGGCGGCCGTGCGGGAGGACTACCGGGAGAGGCCGTTCGCGATCTTCGACGTGTGCCCCTCGCCCCCGCTCTCGTGGAGCACGATCACCTCTAGGAACCTTTTGGACTTGGCCCGGCTGGGCGCGCCGGCCGAGATCATCTCGATGCCGGGGCTCGGCGCGAACGCCCCCGTGACCGTGTACGGCGCGCTGATCCAGCACCACGCCGAGGTGCTCAGTGGGGTCGTGTTGGCGCAGCTGGCGGCGCCGGGGGCGAAGGTGATCTACGGCGGCTCGCCCACCCTTGTCCACCCGCGCCACGGGACCGCGATGATCGCCGCGCCCGAGGCGGCACTCGTCAGCCTAGCTTACAGGGATATGGCGAGGCTCGTCGAGCTTCCAGCTCACACGTACATGGCGATCTCCGACGCGAAAGCTCCCGACTTCCAGGCTGGGGCTGAAGCGGGCTTCACGGCGGCTCTCGCAGCACTCTCTTCTTTCGACGTGGTCTCGGGACCCGGCATGCTCGAGTTCGAGAGCGTCCAATCGATGGAAAAACTGGTTCTCGACAACGAGGTGTGCGGTCTCGCGAGGAGGCTGGCAAGGGGTTTCGCCGCAAACCCGGGAGACGTTGACGTCATCCGTGAGGTAGTTCTCTCGAGAAGGGGTAACTTCATGGCGCACAGACACACGCTGGCAAACCTGAGGAAGGAGATCCACGTGCCGAGAGTGTGGGATGTTGAGCCTACAACCCGCCGCGACCTGCTGAACTGGGCGCACGAGGAAGTTGAGCGGCTGCTTAAAGAGCACAAAGCGCCGGTGCTCGAGGGCGACAGGCTGGAAGCTCTCGACGAGGCTCGCGGCAGGCTTTGGCGTAGGGCGGGAGCCGGGACTCCACCTCCAGTCTAGCGCGCGCCGTCACCTTTTTCTACCTTGAGGGCAAAATCCTCTGATGCCGGTAGAGTTTGAGCCTTACCCGGAGTTTCTAAAGCCCGGTTACAAGCCAGACCCTGAAGGCGATGTAGTCGCGGTTTTCAGGGTAACGCCGGCCGAAGGCTTCACGGCGGAGGATGCCGCGGGGGGCGTGGCGGCCGAGAGCAGCACGGGGACCTGGACGACTCTCTACACATGGTACGACAAAGCTCGGGTCGACAGGTTGATGGGCAAAGCTTACGAGATAAGGAGCTTAGGCGACGGCTCCTACCTGGTGAAGATCGCCTACCCGCTGGAGCTTTTCGAGGAGGGGAACATGCCGGCCTTCCTAGCCTCCGTGGCTGGGAACGTGTTCGGGATGCGGAGGGTAAAGGGTTTGCGCCTCGAGGATATCTACCTGCCCAAAGCCTTCCTTGAGCGCTTCAAGGGCCCCTCTAGGGGTATGGAGGGCGTGCGCACCGTGATGAAGGTGGCTGGGAGGCCGATTGTCGGAACAGTTCCCAAGCCGAAGGTCGGCTACTCGCCCGAGGAGGTGGGGAAGCTCGCTTATGACCTGTTGACGGGCGGGCTGGACTACGTGAAGGACGACGAGAATCTGGCGAACCCGAGCTTCTGCAGGTTCGAGGAGAGGGCTAGGACTATCATGAGGGCGATCGACAAGGCAGAGAGCGAAACGGGCGAGAGGAAAGCTTGGTTCGCGAACATAACGGCGGACGTAAGGGAGATGGAGCGTAGGCTGAAGCTCGTCGCCGACTACGGGAACCCCTACGTGATGGTCGACGTGGTGGTAGCCGGCTGGTCGGCGCTCACCTACATTAGGGACCTGGCGGAGGAGTACGGGCTGGCGATCCACGCTCACCGGGCGATGCACGCCGCTTTCACCCGCAACCCGAACCACGGCATCTCGATGTTCGCTCTAGCGAAGCTGTACCGCATTATCGGTGTCGACCAGCTGCACGTGGGCACGCCAGAAGTGGGGAAGCTGGAGGCGAAGACCGTGGACGTGGTGAGGTGCGCTAAAGTGCTGAGGCAGAGCGAGTACAAGCCGGACCCAGACGACCCCTTCCGCCTCGAGCAGAGGTTCTACCACATCAAGCCAGCCTTCCCCGTCTCGTCGGGAGGGCTCCACCCCGGCACGCTGCCCGAAGTCGTGAGAGTCATGGGCGCGGACCTGGTGATACAGGTCGGGGGAGGAGTCGTAGGCCACCCGGACGGCCCGAAAGCGGGGGCAGCGGCAGTGAGGCAGGCGATCGAAGCGGCAATGAAGGGGGTACCGCTCGACGAGTACGCAAAAGAGCACAAGGAGCTTGCGAGAGCCATAGAAAAGTGGGGCTACGTCAAGCCGATATAGCCGCTTTCCCTTTTCCCTTTTTCCCTCGCTATCCTTTCTGCGCGCCGTTTACACGGAAGAAAGTGCTTGCCTGAGCGTTCAACCCAACCGCGTAGCACGTTTCAACAGGGTCTCGTGAGCTTCTGCGCCGCGCGCCAAGCTAAGTGAAGTCCGTGATTTTCGCTGTTGAGGGTGGTTTACTGGGAGGGAAGGAAGGCTCGCACCGCGCGCCCAGCTCCTTGCATGCTCTCTCCACTAGCGCAGCGATTTGTTCGCGCCACCAGCTGGGTGTGGTGGAAGCGCCTGGGAACCTTCTCTCCAGCGGCTCCAAGTGCTTCTCCAAGCCCGGTTTGAGCCTGAGGAAGTCGTAGATAAGCTTCGAGCCTGTCTCAGCCGCCAGTTGAACCACCTTTCGCACGTTCTCTTCCGAATCGTTCACGCCGCGCACAATGGGCCCGAGGAAGATCCAGGTTTCAACGCCTTCGGAGGCGATCCTCCTAAGTGCTGAGGCTCTGGCCGAGGGCGGCGGAGCTCCCGGCTCCATCAGCTTGGCGATCTCGTCGTCGAGCGTCGTTATCGTAAAGCCGACATCGACGAGATCTCTGTGCCTTGTGAATATGTCGAGGTCTCTAACCACGAGGGGTGACTTCGTTTGCACGCTCACCTTGAAGCCTGAGGAAACCAAGACTTCTATACCTCCGCGCGCAAGCATTTCCAGCTCCTCGACCGGCTGGTACGGGTCGGTCGTCGTCGATACGCCGACGACACCCCGCTGAAGCTTTTTCACCTCCCGCTTCAATACCTCAACGACGTTCTCCTTGACGTAGACGAGCCTCCCCCAGTTCTCAGCGACCTCCCTGTACGGCGTGTAGTAGCGGGCGTAGCAGTAGAGGCACCCGTGAGCGCAGCCAGCGTAGGGGTTGTACGCGTAGTCCAGGTCGTAGAGGCCCGACCTCGAAAGAGCGCTCGAAACCCTCACCCTCCTGTACTCGACGCTCACAGCCACACCTCCAGTCGCTCCTGCCCGAGCATCCTCCTGAGCAGCGCCGACTTCTCCAGCCAGACGCTGAGGGGTAAGCGCGTCGACCTGCCCAAGCGGTCCAGCACCTCTCGCAAGCTGTCGTACCGCTCCGGCTTCGAACGGAATAGCGCTCGGACGTTCTCGCGCACGAACCAAACCCCTATGGGCAGGAAGAACCCCTCGTAGATCTCTCGGATGAGGATCGCTGTACCCTGGAACCCCTCCTTCACCATGTACTCGGCTGTGGCGAGGCGGGCTGCGTAGTAGCAGCCTCCGAGCGAGGCGTAAGTGGTTCTACCCCGGTAACCCTCCCAATCTCCTTCAACCTCCACGGTGGCCCCCGGGTTCCAAGTGGTGTGGGGGAACCACGCCTCGATCCACTCGTAGCTCCACGCACCCGGAGCGATCACGGCTACGAAGGTGTTGTCCGCGTACTTGCGCTCAAAGAATAGGTAGCGGTCTAGGAGTTTCAAACCCTTAACCTGCTCGATCAAGCGGCGGGAGAGAGCGTCGTCGACGGCTGTGATCGACCAGCGCGTAGGCACAAGCCTCCTCAGCCTCCCCGTGCCCAACGCTCCCACGGAAAAGGCGCGCTGGATTGCGGACACGGGAACCCCGCTCTCGTAGAGGTAGACGACCGCTTCCTCGGCCTTCAGGTCAGTGTCGTAGAAGGCTTTCTCCAGCGGGTGCGGGGGTTTCGGGTTGCCGACTACTTTCACCCGCTCCGCGGGGGCTGCGGGGCCCATCGGCGGAGCGAAGACGTCGAGCTTCACGCTGGGCTTAGGCGGTTTCGCGAACTTGAGCTCCACGTCAACAGGTTTCGAGGATATCGCGAGCAGCTGCAGCTCCTCGAGCCCCCAGGGTTTCCTCACATCGACTTCAGCCACCCCTCTCACCAAGCTCAACCGCATCTCGAGCACGTTGCCGATGCCCAGCTCGAGCCAGCGCTCCGGCGTGTCGTACAGGCTCGTATCCCCGGTTTCGGGGGGTGCAGCAGGAGCCAACCGGACTCTAGGGTAGCCGATTCTCCCGACGAAGACGGAGGGAGGGGAGGAGCCTTCCAGCACGAGGTCGCCCGGCGGCTTTACAGCTTCGACAGCCCTCCATAGAGCCAGCACTGGGCATACGGGCTTGCCGCAAAGCCCTTTGGCGCCTCTGCAGAGCAGACACAGCGAGGCTGCTTTGGAAGACATCCTCCAGCCTAGCTGTCAGCGCCGGGAATATTAACGTATTGCCGGGCGCGGTTTTTCCAAGCTTCCACTTTCCCGAAGTGCGTTAAAGATAACTATGGGCTAATCCAGCTAGCTACCGGGGCTGCTGGGCTCTCGTAGGGGCTTGAGACCTACCCTAAGCGATAAGCAGGGGGGTCCGCCCCTCCGCCCAGCAGCCCCCTCTTTCTTTCAACGGCAGGTAATTTTTTAAACTGAGGAGCTGTGTTACCGCGTGCCACGGTTCCAGGCTAGCTGGCTCTTGCCGATCGCGCCTCTCCTGGCGCTGTTGGCATTTGCTAGCCTGGCTTCGGCGCAACCTACAATATACATCCTGAAGGTGACGGAATCGCAGAGCTCGTGGACCACGCCGGAGCTCCTTGCCGCGAGGCTTCAGGATTACCTAAAGGCGGCTGCGAGTGACCTTGGTCTTTCCTTCAACGTGGAGGTGATCGATTCGATTGAGAAGTGGGAGACGCTATGAACGAGTCCCCGCCCAACGCGGTGATCATCAACGCGCACGGAGAGCTCGTGCCGGTCCCGCCGAAGTACGGGACGGACTGGCAGAGCTTCTACAGGGACCTGGCGATGAACATAATGTACAAGGGCTGGGTCTTCGTCAACCCGATCGGCTACGGCTTTTACTACGTCACCTACAACTACACGAGGAGGCCCGACGGCACTTGGGACTGGACCCTCCTTACCGTGGGGCCGGCCGGCTTGGACACTTTAGGAGGGTGGTTGGGGATCGTCGCCACCGCTTGGCCCGAGGCTGCTGGCGGGACTCCCAAGCTGACCGATTTGGGCAACCACGTTTTCGGCGTGCTCGGCTACGACATGCCCGATACGGCTAACGCGCCGAGACCGGTCACAACGAACGTGCCTGCCAGCTGGTACTTCTACGTGTTGGAAGCCGGTAACGTGACAGCTTACGCGTGCGTCGAATTCAGAATAGGTAAGGGAGCCCTGCTCTGGGGCGGTTGGGCTGGTAGCCCTGTGGAGGACCAGGCGAGGGTGGCTGTGGCGATGACTCTCTACCACTTGTTCCCCAGCGAGATCGAAGCCGCGCAGCCCAAGCCCAAGGGTTTGAGGCCCGAGCAGATAATCCTGATCGCTTGGGGGGCGGTTGCGGTGGTGATAGTCCTCCTGCTTCTTAGGGTCTTGAAAAAGAGGAGTTAACGCTGATGATGTAAAGTTAACCTGCTTTTTCTACGCGCCGTGGAAACCGCTTCTCTAGAGCTTTAACCAGCGAAATCCCCAGTAGCGATCCGAGCAGCCCGCCAGCCGCGTGTAGCGCCGAGAACCAGGCTAAGGGGGTGTTCCCGCCCATGAAGAAAGCGCCTATGACAAGGCCGGCTACCCACGTGGAGGCGGTGCCCAGTGCAGCTAGGAGAGCCGGTCCCGCGCCGCCGGAAAAGCAGCGACCGTAGCCGGCAGCTCTCGTTAAAGCGTCGAAAACCGCACTAGCTGCTGTGAAGCCTAGGAAGTGGATGGCGCCCGGTCTCAGGATGAAGTTGAGCACCGTGGCTAGCAACCCCACGAGGGTTGCTGTGCCGAGCTTCCTCACCCACCAGACGGCGACGATGAGCGAGATCATAGCGAGGAGGTCGCAGAGTATGGGTAGCCTCGTAACCTGCCAGAAGAGGGGGGCTAGCGTGGCGTTAAGCACCGACCAGAAGGCCGCGCTCATCGCGATAACCGCGACGTCGTCCGCTTTGAGTTTCACACCTACCCTTGCTAGCGACCTCTTTTAAGTATTACTGATTTTGCGAAAGGTATTACGAAAGCGATTTAACAGCGCCAGCGGGGGTTTGCGCGTGCCCGTGAGAGTTGCGGTGGATACGGACATCGGCGACGATATCGACGACGCTTTCGCTTTAACGCTCGCGAGCCTTTCTCCAGAGCTTGAGCTGAAAGGTGTCACTACCGTTTACGGTGATGTGCGGGCTAGGGCGGAGCTGGCGGCGAGGCTCCTCTGCGCTCTCGGAAGGGATGACGTGCCGGTGGCTGTTGGGGCGTCCCACCCTCTCGTCGGCGAAGCGCCGACGTGGCGCCCCACTTACCACGAGGGTCTGAAGGGGGTGGAGGGGCGCAGCGCTAGGATCGTGGAGGTCAGCGCGGTCGACCTACTCGAGGAGCTGGTTGAAGCCGGTGAGATCGACGTGCTGGTCACGATAGGCCCTCTCACAAACGCCGCACTCTTGTTCTTGAAGCGTCCGGACCTCGCGGGGAAGGTGCGCTTGGTCTCGATGTGCGGCGCTTTCACTCTCAACACAGCCGAGTACAACATTAAGTGCGATCCCGAAGCGGCGGGCAGGGTTCTAGCGGCGCCGTGCGATAAGCTGCTAGTGGGGTTGGACGTCACGCTGAAGTGCCGGATGAGCCGGGAGATGGTGGAAGAGCTTTACGGCCTCGGCGGGGAGTACGCGCGCGTGCTCTCCTCCTACCTGAAGGTTTGGATGGAGCGGAGCGGGCACCTGCCGATACTGCACGACCCCTTAGCCGTGGCGACGGTGTTCGCGCCCGATCTCGTGAAAACGGAGCCAGCTCGCGTGGAAGTGGAGCTCGCCGGCCGCCACACTAGGGGTTACACTGTGGTGGTGGGCGGGAAGCCTAACGCGCGAGTGTGCAAGGACGTGGACGCGGACCGCTTCCTGAGGTTGTTCGCCGAGCGCGTGCTGCGCGCCTAGTTGCGGGTGCTCAGCTAAGGAACGAATCGAGTGTCGACCCATGGGTTTTTCTATCCTCCTTTTTAAGAACGATTTTTTCCACGAAGCTATCCCGGACCGGTTCGTACACCTTCTTGTAGAACTCTTGAGGGTCTTCGAGCACGTTTTTGGGAAAGCTCTGGACGTACTCTAACGCTCTCCGCCAGGCTTCGTCGTACGGTATGGCCGCCTCCAGGGCGCGCGCCACCTGCCTATCGTAGTCTGAAGGCTTCTGCGCAATACCACCCATCGCAAACCAGCCGTCTCTCGTCGTGTACACAGTTTCTCCGAAAACCTCGCTTCCCACTAGCTCGCCGGTTTTCTCGCCGGAAGGTGGGCGGCGCGGCTTAAGCCCTTGACCACCTTTCTGGGGACGGGCGGACGGACCGTAATGCTTCGCCCAAGCGTAGAAGATAGCTCTGTTGAGCCCGAACGATTTGGCTTTCTCCAGGTCGCCGGTCAGCGCGTAGTAGCGGGCGGCCTGGAGCAAGGCCATGACCTGGAACCGCCCAACCTTCGGTTTACCGCTTTGCTCCACCTTTTCAGCCTTAACGCGGGATAGCGGCTCTCGAACCGCTGATAGAGCCTTCAAGGCTTCGAGGGCGAGCGCATCAGCTTCCCCTTCCCCGTGTTCGCGCCAGCGGGGGTCGTGCTTAAAGCTCCCCAGGTCGGCCCACGAGGGGTTGAAGCTGTCGATGCTTTCGGGTTTGAAGCAGACAGCCACCTTGTCTACCCTCCTGTGCACGGAGAGGGGGACGGTGAAAACGCGCTTGGGGTCGATCAGGTTCTCGACCTTGAGGACTGGCCACTTCCCGGTGAGATCCTTCAGCTTGCCCTCCAGCTTCCTGATCGTGTACTCGACGAGCGCCCGAGCGGTTGTGAGCGGGTCGGCGAGCTCCAGCACCCTGCGCGAGATCGCGCCCTCGTGAACGTGCACGTGGACACCCTCGCCCGACCACTTCAGGTAGACCGACTCCCGCAAGCCTTTCTCCTCGAGGAACTTCACAATGAGCTTCGCCGCTTCGATCGCCGCTTCCCACTCGCTTAAGCTCGCGTCGATATCCCAGCTAGGCGTTGCGGCCAAGAGGTTGCCGGGATCCTCGACATCCGCTTTCGATGCGACCCTACCGTAAAGGCATACGGTCGCGTATATTGAGCGGACTCCCACTCCGCTGAAGCTCTCGACGAGAGCTTCAAACTCCACGGGGGACGAGACGGTAAGCGGTTTACCCCTCCACCAGCGCACGAAAACCCTGCCCTCCTCGCTTTGCCCCTCCAGCGCCAGCCACCTACCCCTGGCGAACTCCGCAACCTCCTTAGCCACGTCGTCGCGCCTGTAGTGCTCGAGGATCCTCGGGTTCACAAGCTGAACGCGAACTCGATCCCCAAATTCCTAGCGTTGAGCGTACCTCCTCGCGAACTCCTCTTCGAGCAGGATGATGCTCGTATCCTCCCTCTTGTCCGCGAGGAAGCTGAGCAACCGCGCGTCCCTCGTGAGCAGGAGGAGCCCGTGAGAGAGGGCGGTGACGTACAGCAAGAGGTCAACCATGTCTTGAAAACCCCTCCTTTTTAAGTTCGAGCGCCTTCACGTAGCCCCTGGGCGTCGGGTTGGCGAGCACGAACTCCTCCCCCACGGGGGAGAGCCCCGTCTCCACGACGCTTGGATCGTAATCCAGCTTAGCGAGCTTCCACAGGGCGCGCGCTTACCCGAAGAGCTCACGCTGCATCTCCTCCGACTCCCGCTCGAGCTCCTCAAAAGTCGTTCGAGCGAACTTCGGCCTCTTCAGCGCGAAGCCAAAAGCGTCCAGCGCGGGTTCCACGATGATTCTCGAACCCTCAACCCTGAACTCCACGATATCCCCCTCCCGTATGCCGACAGCCTCGGCGATGGCTTTCGGGATGTAGAGCGTGTACTTCTTCGAGACCCTCACCCTGACTTTACCGCCACCCCTCGCGCGCATCCCAGATGTAGAAAACTTCCTCCTGTATTTTTTTTCTGGGTTTCGCGAACGCCCCTGCAGGTGTGAGCAGCGGCGTTTTCCCTGCAAACGCGTTTTCGCGAAAATGGGGTTCCGAATTCAAGGGGCAAGCCTAATTAACCTGAAGGGCTCTCCTCGCGCGTGCTGAGCGCCAAGAAGTTCACGGGTTTCGGCTGGCAAGGTTTAGTCCCCGCCGCTTACCTTCTCAGGGCCAGGAGGTTCAAGAGGGTGGTTCTCGAGCCGCCCGACTACAACCCCGGCTCGTGGAGGGGCGCTGGGAAGGTCCTGGTGGATGTTGAGCGCGGCGAGTACCTGCTGACGTGCAGGCCCCGCAAAGCGCACCCGGTGAGGGGCTACGCGGTCGAGATCTACTCGTCGAGGGACGGAGAGGAGTTCAAGCTCCTGGCCTCGATCACGAAGGAGGAGCTCAGCGAGATGGCGAAGCTCGAGGTTCGGAGCATCGAGGGCCAGCAGCTGCTCCTCGACCCGGCGACCGGCCGCTACCACCTCTACCTAGCGGTCGACAACTTCACGCCCGGCAGGGGCTACGGCTGGGACACCCTCCTGCTAGTCTCGGACGACCCTAGGGGCCCCTGGGAGTGCAAGGGCCTCGTGCTGCGGAGGGGCGATTCCTACGACTCGGTGGAGGCTAGGGACGCGGTGATCGACGTGGTCGACGGCTTGTACGTGGCGCTCTACAAGGCGAGTGACGGCCTCCGCGTCAACACCGCCCTCGCCGTGAGCAGCGACGGCGTCGAGTGGAGGAAGCTGGGCCTCCTCAAGCTCGACGGTGGGAGCCAGCCGGGCTACCTGCTCCTCTCGGGTAGGCTCCTCGCGGGCGCGCTTGGGCCCGTCTTCGTCGGCTTCGAGAGCAGGGTCGTCGTCGAGGGGGCTGCGGTCACCGACACCTTCTCCTCCTACCTCATCGACCTGCGCGGCTTGAACCTCGTCCGCCTCTTCTCGGGGAGGTGGGAGCCCCGCTCGCCCTACGAGCGCCCCGACTACCCGGTCCACAGCTACTGCGACGTGGTCCCCGACCCCCTGCGGGACAGAATCCTGATCTACGTGGAGGCGATCGACCCCAGCGGCATAGGCTTGAACAAGGAGATGGACAGGCTCATATTGTACGAGGTACCGCTGTAGCTGTACAGAAACCTAACCGGCTTCTGCCACTTCAAGCTCGGCGGTCGGGTGGACGTAGTAGGGTTCGAGCGCGATGGAGTCCACTCTAGCGTCCCCGCTGACGACGTGCACCATAATCGCTACGGTGTTCTCGCCGCTCTTCACGAGCGGCTCTGGAACGTAGAACTCCGTCTGCGGTCCCTCCGGCACGAACCTGCCCACGAACTGCCCGTTGAAGTAGATCAGCATGCGCACCCCTTTCGCCGATACCCTGAGCCGGAGAGGTGCCACCGCCCTCTCGCCTAAACTCACGTTGAACATGCCCCGCAGCCAGACCACCTTACCTTCGCTCCCTTTAAGCTCCAGCGGCAGCGTCGCCTCGCTCCAGCCGCGCGCGTCAAGCTCCTCTTTAAACCAGCCCTGGGCCAACCCTTTCGTGCCAGCGGCGGCGCGCCACTCCCCCTCGATTTTCACCTCGTACACTTTAAGCACAGGGTTCCCGCGCGGCAGCCAGTCCCACGCGATTGCTATCTCGTTCTCCCCCTCCCTGAGGTAGTCCGTGATGTCTGTGGGTCCCAGGTACACGCCCAGGTAGAGCTTGTTCACGAATAGCAGGGCGCGCGATGTGAACGTAAGTATGTAGCGGCCCTCCAGCCTCTCGATCGTGAAACGCTTGAGGTAGAGACCGCCGCCGTCGATCGTATCCACCTTTTCAGCTTTCTGCTCGAGGTTGGGATCGTTGAGCGCGTCGATCACCGTTTTAGGCTCATGCAAGAACTGCGTTATGCTGAAGTCCCTCCCGTATGGCAGGGAAAGCTTCACCCTCATCCAGCCTTTAAGCTCTTCTTCGCGGACCTTGCCTAGGTATATGCCGCCCGCGATCCCGTTGGGGGCATGCACAAGCCCGTCGTTCGGGTGGCCTATGCTCTCAAGCAGCACGACGAGCTCGTTGGAACCCTGCTTCAACGCTTTAGACGCGTCGGTTTCGATGCTATGGTACGCTGAAGCCAGCGGGACACCGTTGAGCAGCACCGTGGCGAAATCGTTGAAGTAGCTGACGTACAGGTGGCGGTCTTCGGGGAGCTTGCTCGAGTTGAACCTTATCGTGTACGTTGCGTAACCGTTATCGAGCATTCCGGCGAACTCGAGCGGTGTTTGCGGCGCCAGCGGCGACCCCTTTACGAACTCCTCCTCAGCCCTCGCCACCCACCCTGCCTGAGTCACCGCGGGCCCCTTACGGCTGGGCACGTGGAGCGTCAACTCGTAAAGGTTCCCGTACACGCGCGCCACAGCGATCTCGGCGCCATCGACCGTCGCGCTCTCCAAAGCCTTCGGGTAGTAGAGGAGAGCGGCACCGCCGCTCCTCTCGTCAAGCTCGAGCTCTAGCGCGAGCCGCCGACCGCTTATCGAAGCTCTCCCGGCGAAGTAGACGTTGGAAACGAGCACAAGGGGCTCTCCGAAATCATCGATTAGCCATGTCCTGCCGACGCGCTCCCTCGAGGTTCCGACGATCGACAGGGTGAAGCCGCCAGAGCTCAGAACAGCGATGCT
>Ga0209225_1003817_pt1 | contig 12291 bp, 12 predicted proteins | sample WasSprMetagenome_FD_184732 | JGI IMG/M metagenome (GOLD analysis project Ga0209225, IMG submission 184732) | Sulfidic aquatic microbial communities from Washburn Spring, Yellowstone National Park, USA - WS (SPAdes) (version 3) | ecosystem: Environmental > Aquatic > Thermal springs > Hot (42-90C)...
AAACATCGATAAAGAGCTTTGAGGCGTTTTCAACGTCTCGAGCTTCAATTTTACTCGACCCACGGGTTTCAGCGAGGATCCTAGCGGGCTCCATTAATTGCACTGCATACCGCAGGCTCTTCTTTACGCCGAGTTCTACTAGTTTCTCGAGTGCTTCATTTGTTAGCTCGATCTCCATTTCCTCGGCTCTTATCTTAATTATTTCTCTGACTTCATCGGAGTTGTAGGGCCTAGTGGGTATAATTAGTAATCTATCGAGTAGGTCTAATGGCATACCGTGGGGTGAGTCGAGGTCTGTTCCACGAATTCTCGCGAAACCCCTGTTTGTGGCAAGGATTATTATTGGTGCAAACTCGCTCTCCATGGCCCTCGTTAGGAAGCTAAAGGCTTCAATATCCATCATGTGTGCATCGTCAATGAACAACACCCCTGGAACGAGCTCCGCTTTCTTCTCCTCAAGCCACTTCTTTACTCTATCATCTACGTCTTTCCTAACCTCACTAGGTATCTCGCGCTCAAACGTTAACCCGAAGAAGCTCACTAAGCTCCTCTGCGTTGCGAAGTATACATCGAGATCGTGTAGTGAGAACACAGTAACTATTTCTTTCTCCTTCTTCACCGTGCCCTTTGGTATTTCAATAATCTTTTTTACCTCGATATCATATGTTTTAGCCCCCTCTATTTCCTTCGTTCTACCAACTCTGTGGACTCTACCTGTTTCAGCGTCTATCCATATCACATCTCCTTTACGTATCCCCATCTCAACTATTTGCTGTGTAACCTCCTCGGGAACTGTTAGCGTTGCCTCCTCATCTTTCGTTGCAAGAGTGATCTTGGCTTCCACGGGGATAGCGTAGTATGGCATGAGTGGGTGTCTAGCTCTCCTTATTTTAACATCCTTCACTACTCCCTCATAGACTTTCCTCATCTCCCTAATTCTCACTCCAAGTGCTCTCCGAACGGCCTCCATTAATACCTCTGTCTTCTTCCGCTCAGTACTATAGATCTCACTACCACTCATCATAACAAATGGTGTGTCCTCACCAAGCTCCCTCGCTATTGCAACTGCAAGGGCTGTTTTACCAGTGCCGGGTGGTCCAACTAGTAGTATACCTCTACCAGAGAGCTTACCCTCCTTGATCATCTTGACTACGATCCCAGCTGCCTCTCTAGCCTCTACTTGCCCAACTAATCCATCTGCTACAAATATTGCTTTACCATTCTCATCTAGTCCAAGACCACGGATATGGCTGTGCGCAGTAATTCTCCTTTTATACGTTGGCTCAAATCTAATACCCACACCACTCACTTCAACCACCATGACTCCATGCTACTAAATAATGGGAATTGGGGTTTTTCACTATTAACAATTAGACTCGAGGATAGAGACGTCTTGTAGGGATCTACCATTGAAAAACCAAGCTCTATAGTCACCTGTTCTAGAGTCTACTATAAGCCATGGCCTTCTCCAAGTCTTCAATCCCTCTAAATCCAGGCTACTTGGTTGTGGTGGTGCTGGGTGGGAGTGTATTAATAAGACAATGTCTAATCCATGTGATTCAGCCGATAAGATAACATTGTATAAGCAAAGGGGTTCAGCTTTAAACTCTACACATGGATCCCTTGCAACGTTTGGGCATTCATGGATTGAGAGTACATGGGCTTCATCCTCCTTCATTAAACCCACACCAATAAATACTCTTTCAATTACTGAGCCCTTGGATTTTCCAACTATCTCTTCCACATGGCTCCTACAAATAACGAGGTTCAATATAATCCACCTTTAAAACCCACGATTGCTATATAAAAACAGAGCTAGTTTAATGCAATATGAGTGGTTTATCTTGAGAAAACTCGTTGAGGATATTAATACAAGACTCGATGCCCTTATAGGACGCCTCCGCGAAATGGATTATAGTAAATGGGTTTTGTCATCTATCTCAGAGCTTAGAGAAGAGCTTTCACACTCAAAGACACCGTTAGTGTTGTCTAGGAGGATTTGGGATAAGTATGTTCTTGTAGTTGCACTCATCGAAGAGACTTCGAGAATAGCGAGTAGGTCGGGGTACGAGTTCGTCGTCTATAATATACTGCCATCTATTAGGGAGCATATTAAGGAGTTCAAGGTGCTCTTAGAGAAAGCTTATTTACTTGAGAGAATACAACTCTCACTACCCATAATACTGGGTTCACTATTTGTCTTCATTAAGGTCGTTCAAGAGGGGTTATCTGGAAACATGTACTTATTCACAATAGCTACAACTGCATTAATAACTCCATTAATTGGCCAAATCTATGGGTTGATCGCAACTGTAATACTAGGGCTCGGTTTAATTGTTCTCGGAGGCGATATTGGATCTGGCTTCACGGGGCTTCTATTAATTGCCGTCTCAGCACTCTACTTCTACATACTCTACTTCACCAAATCCCAGAAATTCACGTTTAAACTACAGCAGGCCATGGAGGGTGTTAATAAAACTATTCAATCAATACTTGAACCAACCGGGGTAAATTTAGAGGAAGCTATAAGAGAGGTAGTTGCGTCTGGGGCATTCAATGTAGAGTCGAGTGGACTATTCAAGTATATAGATCCAAGTGAGTTGTTGAAATATAAAGCATCCCTCCTAATAGCGCATAGAGTTGCGGGGTCTACTCAAATCCCAAGATCTAACTATATAAAACCCGAAGAGAAAATAGAGAGTAGGGAGTTTAGGGGCTCTAGTGGTGGTTAATGTGGGTGGATTAAAGAAACCAAAAATATCTTCACAGCAGGCAGCAACCAGTGGTGAGAAGGGGAAAGAAATCCGGATTGTTACTAGACATGTGGTTACAGTGAATGATGTAGTGAAAAATCCAAGACTCATTAAACTCCTCTACTTGATCTCTCTATCCAATAATGGACTAAGCGAGAAAGCACTAAGTCACCTCGTATACAATATCGAGAAGGAGCAAAAGGGTAGATTTGGATACGAATTCACACTCGTAGGAGACACTCCGGTTAGCAAGGAACTACTAAACGACCTTACAACCCTAAAATACACAGGTTTCGTCGAGGTATCTATTAAGAATAGAAAACTATACGTAACAAGTGGAGGCAAGGAGATACTTGATAAAACCATAGAATCCATTAAAACAGATATAGATGCATTAAAGAAATCCTTCGAGGAGACATGGCCTAAAATAGCTCCAATAGATGTCGAAGCGGGCTTGAAGGCGAGTAAGAGGTAAACAACTATATTAATCTCCATAAACAACGGGTATAGAATAGCGACACGGGATTCTCAAAATACTCATTGATTTTATTGAAGGATAAAGACTAATAGGAAACAACTATTATATCCCTTGTTTAAGACTTATTAAATAACCGTTGTGGGCGGTTGTCTCCTTCTAGACTCTCCTTCCTCCCGTGTTATTCTAAGCGTGAATAATGGGTTTATGCTTTCTGCATCCTCCAGTTTTTTCAAGTGATCTGCGAATTTAGAGGTATGTGTAATGTCTAAGTCTATTAGCTTGTAGAATATATCCCTTAGTTGACTCCAGAGCTCAATTAGCATTTCCTTAGGCATATGAGTTGTAATCATTGGGTCCTTTAACCAGTTGTCAAATGCCTCAATAGTCCTCTCCATGTGTTGGAATGCAAGCCTAGATAGAGTTATCAATGTGAGTCTATCCGCTTCCTCATAGTTTTTCTCCGCCTTCATGAATAGCTCTTTTGTCTCTTTTTGCCTCTTAATCCATGCTTCTAGATTATCGTAAAACCCACTCATAATTCACCAACCCTGCTTTAGTTTTAAGTTATACCCTACTTTATACTTTTATGAATTAAAAGCTCCATAGTGATTTATTCTCGAAGCCCGGGGGCCTATACGTAGATAAAGACTCTGTTTCTCTAAAAGCGATTTTCTTGGTATAGATGGGTATTATTTATTTACATAAATACATAAACATTTATTTGGGGGTTCAATCTATTTACTATTCTTAACGGTATAGTAAAGATATAAAAGATTAGGGGTAAAAGAATATTTTGAAAAGGGGTATGATATCTATGAATGCAATTACTAAAACCACAGCCCTCATTCTAGTGGTAGTAGTCGTGATCGCTGTTACAGGCATAGTGCTATACATATCAACGAGGCCTCCAACAACTACTCCAACCCCAACTCAAACCACAACTACTCCAATTACAACTCCCACCACCACACCTACAAAAACAGAGACCACGACTACCCCGGCAACTACTCTTACAACCCCTCTTCCCGGGCTTGTTAAAATCACTATTGGTGACGTCGAGGTGACAGTACCACGTGAATTCGCTGACTTTGTTGAGAAGGCTAAGAGGGGGGAGGTTAGGGTAACGATCTACTTTGGCCATGCATTCACCCCTGAGGAGAGAGTGGGATTTTTAAAGGCTATAGATAAGTTTATGAATGCTTATCCAGGGGTCGAGGTTAAAGAGATCCGTTATGGAGGGATGAACGAGCTACAAGGTCAAATTTCAGCTATTGCCCAAATCCCCCCGAAGGACAGAGAGCAGTTTATTGGAAGTATACCAGAGGTCTTTACATGGGCTCATGACTGGATTGGTTGGTTTGCTGATGCAGGCTGGATCATCCCACTAGACGACATTATCGGTAGTCAGGCATATCAAGGTATATATCCACACATTCTTGCAACAGCAATGGCTGCTGTAACCTATAGAGGTAAAGCATATGGACTACCATACGCTGGCGAAGCAATCGCGTTGTTTGTTAATACAAAACTAGTCTCAACACCACCGAAGACTTACGATGAAATGAAGGCCGTCATGGAGCAGTATTATAACCCAAGTGCTGGAACATATGGTGTAGCTATTCCAGGTACATCCATGTACCATATTAATGCCTGGGTGACAGCCTACGGTGGATTCTTCTATGATGATACAAGGAAAGAACTTGGATTTACTAAGCCGGAGACTGCTGAAGGCATTAAGTTCTTTATCGCAAATATCTATAGGTATGTTAATGTCCTAGCAGGTGTAGACCACACGACACAGAGAAACTTATTCGGCGAGGGTAAAACACCATTCTACATATCTGGCCCATGGGACGTTAGCTACGCTGTGAAAACTTTTGGTGTAAGCAATTTCACGGTTGTCCAACTACCAAAGATTGGAGATAAGGTGCCAAAGCCATTTGCAGGATTTAGAAACCTCTACATTACAAACATGGCAATCGTTGGAGCAAAAGAGCGTCAATACGCTGTTGCACTATTTATCCTCTACATAGCCCTCGACAACGACGCAATAATTACATTAGTTAATGAGTGTGGATACGTACCCGTGAAGAATAGTGTAGCAGAGTATGTAATACAGCACTCTAGTGAAAACCCACTATACCCAGTTATAATAGGCTTCTACAGGCAGCTCGTAAACGCTGTACCAATGCCAAAAGACAAGAATATGCAGAGCGTGTGGGGAGCTGATACACCTTTAGCGATAATTTGGCAGACATATGCTAATAAACTACAGGAGACGAATTCAGTTGATCAAGCCGTGGAGGCGGCTAAGAGTGTAGTCGACCAAGCACTGCAAGATGCATATAACCAGGTAGCACCGAAGATTGAGAAGTAGTGGTGCATATGGCTAGTAAAAATAAATTAAAAATTCTTTTTCCCACACACATAGCACTCCTCCTAGTCCTCCCAAGCTTAATTCTCTACGTATTCTTTAATACATGGCCCATGGTTTTCTCAATTGGAGTTGCATTGACTAATGCTAATCGCTATAATGTATCCCCCGATCCAGCCAAGATTAAGGGGTATGAAGAAGCAATTGCTTGTGCAAGTCTATTGAAGGAGATGCCAGAGTATAGAGAAAAAGCCTCCGTGCTCTTCGATAGGTTGAAAATATACTTTTTCAACTTATCGCATGCTCTATACAGATTAAATGAATTAATCAACCAGAGCATTGATATTTCAAAAATACCCCGAGACGTTATAGATGAATTATCCTATTCTACTTCGCAACTATATGGTCTACCAGGTGAAGTTAAGAAAGTCTTCAACTGCACTGAACTAAACTATACTACTAAAGAGGAGATTATCCCTGTAGTTCTACTAGATAAATTAGATAGCCTACTATCAATAAGTGGAACTATTAAAGACAGGCTTCAATATGCTCAATTGTTTCCAGAAGAAGTGAGTATATCAGAGTTGAGAAATCTCACGAGTAAGGCCATCGCGATCCTAAGCGAGATCGAGTCTGGATTCTCGAAGTTAGCAGTTGGGTATGATGAATACATGTCTGAAACCATAGAGAGATTTCGGAGAGAGAAGGAGAGACTAGAACTTAGATTCATAGGTATAGAGAATTTCGCCAAGCTATTCAATGATGCGAGGTTTTACAATGCCCTGTATAAAACACTATTATTTGTCGCAACTAGTGTTCCATTAAAAGTAGCTCTCGGAGTGTCGCTCGCGGTGTTTTACTCCTCAAACTTGATTCTAGGTAGGAAAGCTATTAGGGCTTTTCTACTAGTTCCGTGGGCGATGCCTTTCCTCTTATCGGCATTGTCGTGGAGGATAATGTTTAATCCAGCCGGGGGGCCTGTGGCAAAGATTCTAGGACTCAACATGAGTACTAATGAATGGCATGCCTTTCTAGTATATAACCTCTTCGAGGCATGGCTTGCATATCCATTCATAATGACTGTTACACAAGGCGCTCTCAGGGGGGTACCTAAGGACGTTATAGAGGCTTCATATATTGATGGAGCATCCATTTTCTATAGATTTAGAAGGATTATTCTTCCACTCGTTTCTAAACCACTAATGGTTGCAACTATATTGACGACTGGTGCATCGCTACAAGTATTCCTAATACCAATAGTCCTCAATGGCGCTGGCCCCACGGGGGCTATTTGTATTCCATTTATTGGCTGTACCTCGGGTCCATTGAATGAAATGTTGCTCATACTGGGTTATAATAAAGTGACTTCGGGGACTGAGGGTGGAGAGTATGGATATGCCGCTGCAATATACCTCGTAATAGTGTTAATTATACTCGCCTATGTCGCGGTCTGGTTTAAGATATCGCGGAGGAGTCGTGGTTGAGTATGAATGGAGCTTCCCAGACAATACTAAAGATAATTGTTACAATCATTGGAGTCATTATAGCGGCTTCCTTAGCGTATCCACTTGGTTTCATTATAGCTCAGTCGATTATTGGTAGAGGAAATATTATTCTAACTAGTCTAGGTAAATTGGCCGAGTACGGTGTCTCGCTAGATAGCTACATTAGAGTAATTAGCGATCGGGTGTTTCAAACCTGCCTACTAAATACTCTAATCGTCGCAGTAATCACCACGATAATAGCTATATTCATCATTATACCAGCTGGTTATGCTTTCTCAAGATTTGATTTTCTCGGAAAGAATACGCTATTATACTACTACCTCATCGTAAGCCAGGCTGGCGGGGGATTAGGGATTATTGCTGTTTTAGCCCTCTACATATTCTTCTATAGAATGACTGCTTACGGCTTAAACTTAATGCAGATCTACATCCTCCCCTTTGTCTACGCTTCTGGGATGGTGCCGTTTCAAACATGGCTTGTTAAGAGCTACTTCGATCAATTGCCGAGATCCCTCGATGAAGCAGCATTTATTGATGGCGCTAATTGGTTTGAAATTATATTTAGAGTTATATTCCCAGCATCTAGGGCTGCATTTATCATAGTGCTATTGTTCGGATTCATGGGTGCTTGGGGAGAGTTCTTTATAGCCGGTATATTTAATCTTCAGACTCTTGGATGGTATTTATATGTGCAGTTAACTGGTCAAGCCGGTTTACAAGATCCAAGTCTTTACGCAGCTGCATCAATACTGTATGCTACTCCGATCATTATACTATTCATAGTATCACAGAAGTATATTGGAGAAGCATATAGGCTTGGATTAAAGGGCTAAGTTTTACTCATTACTCAATACTATGCGGAACTACAAGGTAGAGATAAGAGATATATTGCGTGAAAATACACTTAATACAGGAGTAGGGTATTGGGTATACTTGTAATGGAGAATAAAGTACTCTACATAGGCGTAGATGAAGCTGGTAGAGGCCCAGTTATCGGGGATATGGTAGTTGCCGGTGTACTTGTAGATAGAAGTGTACTTGGAGACCTCGTGAGAGAGGGCCTCGCGGATAGTAAGAAGATGAAGTCGGGGAAGAGGAGGAGACTGTATTGGAAAGCTATAAGTAGTGGCATAGCGGCTGTTACTGTGTATATTCCACCATGGAGAATAGATAGAGAGAATATTAATGACGCTGAAGAGCAAGTTATTGAAGAAATCCTGAGAATCCTAGGTGCACTTGTCGAAAGCAAGGGTGTTGAGCGCGTCATAGTAGTAGTAGACGAGGTGAAGGGTAGGAGTGCTAGGATCAAGGCTAAGACAGTGGAGGTATTGAAGAGCATACCCGGCGAATTCATAATGGAGGAGAAAGCAGATGCTAAATACCCACCCGTATCACTAGCCAGCGTAGTCGCCAAGGTTTCACGTGACACTAGCTTAATACCTCTACAAAGACTCGTAGGAGGCTTTGGCTCTGGATACCCCCTAGACCCAGAGACGAGGAAGTGGATTGTAGAGACCTACGCACAGAAAATCACTCCATTGTTTATTAGGAGAACTTGGAGGGATTTAAAGGAATTAGCACCCTCATGGTATATAGCTAAGAAGAGGAAGAGAGTGGGGCAGAAATCAATTCTAGACTACGCAAAGAGGTAGATTAAGATTGCCGACAAATCTACCAGCTGAAGCCAAGGCGAAGTGGATTAAAGTCATGGAGGCTAAGACTCCCGAGGAGAAGGTGAAGGCGATTGAGGAGTTTCTATCAGCAGTACCCAAGCACAAGGGGACGGAGAGGCTGCGCGAGTGGGCTACGAAGAGGCTTGCTGAGTTAAGAGAGGAGATAGAGGAGAGGAGGAGGAAGAAGACTGGGGCTAGGTCTCTATTCTTTATTGAGAAAGAAGGCGATGTCCAAGTTGTTGTGGCTGGGCCGCCTAACACTGGGAAGAGCTTATTGGTTAATAAGTTAACTGGTGCTAGAACAATTGTTGCTGACTACCCGTTTTCAACTACGTACCCTATTCCAGGCATGTTGAAGTATAATGATGTATACTTCCAGCTCATAGATACACCCCCCATAACTCGTGGAGGCTACTCGAGGAGAGTTATTGGATTATTGAGAAACGCTGATGGAGTACTACTAGTTCTCGACGCAACGAGAGACTATGAGACAGAGCTCCGAGAACTAGTCGACCTGCTCCGAGATGAGGGGATACTACTTGTTAAGCCAAAGGGCCGTGTAGCCATAGAAGTCTATAGAACGGGGAAAGCGGGGATTAGGGTAACACTCATGGGTAAAATCATGGATGGTACTGTGGAGGATGTTAGAAAGATCCTTGAAGGTTATAGAATTTATAATGCACATGTAAAGATATATGGTGAAGTCTCATTAGATGATGTAGAGCAATCAATATTTGAATCCACAGTATACAAACCAGTAGTTTTATTCATAAATAAAATTGATGTAGTTGAAATAGATGAGTCGAAGCTTAGAGAACTAGTGAAATCAATCCCTGGATCACCCATAATCACCGGCTCTGCACTGACTGGCCGGGGACTAGACAATATTCCACCTCATCTATACAGCGCACTAGAGATAATAAGAGTATATACAAAAGCCCCCAATGCTCCACCATCTAAGAAGCCACTCGTCTTGAGGAAATACGCAACTGTGAGAGACGTAGCTAGGAGTATACATAGAGAAATCCTAGAGAATTTTCAATACGCAAGGGTTTGGGGCTCGTCTGTTAACTACCCCGGCGAGAGAGTGGGGTTAGATCACGTGTTGTCGGATGGAGATATTGTAGAGATCCACTTCAAGGGCTAACACTCAACTACATCTACAGGAGCCCTAGCCATAAAGTCCGAAATCGGCTTTAGAGAACCACGCTCATCACACAAGTAGACAATATCTGGAGCTAATACACTATATATTTTCAATGTAAACTCCTCAGGCTTCTTCCTATCGAAGACAATAATCCTATCAGGTGATAGTCGACTAAGTATATTCAACTTGGCGAGGACTTCCACCGAATTCGGATCGGTTAGTAGCCAGGCATCTGGATTTTTATCTACTATATCCTTGATCTTCGAGACATCTCTGTTCTTCAATGAAGCCATGATTAAAACCCTTGGCACTATACCTGTCATGAAAACGACACCCTTCGTAATACCTCTATTTATAATATCGCAATTGTATATATTCATATGGAGGCTAGGAGGCTGCCCAGTATATAGTGGTGAATACTGATTGGGCACGCCAATAGACCTGTTGAATTATCTAAAAACACTGGGTTATAGTGTGGAGTACTCTAATGGAGAAATAAGAGTTCTCCACGAGACACTGCCATTATTCCTTAAGATAGAGTTTCATGGTAGATTTGTGCGTATGAGTATTAAGCCTAGAGAGGGGTTTAAAGAGGAAATAGAAGACATGAGAGATATGGGAGAGGATGTCGAAGAAGTAGTTGAGAGTGCTTTATCATACCTCAATATAGCTTCTTTGAAGGCACGTCAATGGATCGAAGAGCATGGATTAATACCTGTATTTAAACTCAGAGAGGGTAGTATTGAAGTATATGAAGCCCTTGAGGAGATATTAGAGGAGGAAGAGGAGGAGTAGGTGTAGTATCTGTGGGCAGATTATTTGGCACTGATGGTGTGAGGGGAGTTGTTGGATCAGAACTAAACCCCCTCTTCATAGCCCGGCTTGCATACGCCATTGGATCCTACTTTGGAGAGGGCTCAAGGCTACTAGTAGGCTCTGACTATAGATATGGAAACGATGCGATAAAGAGAATAGTTGAGGGTTCTCTACTACTCGCTGGATTAAAGGTATACGATGCGGGTTACGCGCCAACCCCAGCAATACAGTATGTTGTAAAGACTCAGGGTTTTGACGGTGGTGTGATGATTACTGCTAGCCATAACCCGCCGGAGTATAGTGGAATCAAGGTGATCGGCCCAACTGGTATCGAGATAGATAGAGATGAGGAGAGAGTTGTAGAGGAGATCTACTGGACTGAGAGATTCAGGTTTGCGAGTTGGAGGAGCATTGCTGATCGGGTTGAGGAGTGTCCATATGTATTGGATATGTATGTCGATGCAGTCGTAAGGGAAGTGGACACTGAGAGAATCTCAAGAAGAGGGTTTAAAGTTCTAGTAGACCCTGCCAACAATGTTGGTTCATTAACAACTCCGAGGATTCTAAAAAGACTAGGGGCAAAGCCCATTGTTATAAATGGAAACCTAGATGTCTCTCCCGCTAGATACCCGGAGCCTACACCAGACACTCTCGTTGAAACAGCTAGATTAGTTAAGCTATATGGGTGTGACATTGGAGTCGCCCACGATGGGGATGCAGATAGAGCAATAATTATTGATAATGAGGGGAGAGTCCAGTGGGGTGATAGAAGTGCTCCTTTGCTAATAAAACACTTGGTTTTAAACAGAGGTGAGAGAGGGAGGGTTTTTACCGGAGTTTCATCAAGCACTATTGTAGAGGAAGTGTTGAAGCCTCTTGGCGTCGAGGTTGTCTGGTTAAAGGTAGGAGCTGTGGATATTGCTCACGCCATGAGGAGGGCGGGCGATGCACTTTGCGGTTTCGAGGAGAACGGTGGATTCATGTATCCAAAACATCAATTTGTAAGGGATGGTGGAATGAGCACGGCGTTATTCCTGGAGTTACTAGCGTGGGAGAATAAGTCCGCATCCACGTTATTCAATGAGTTACCAAGACTCTACGTGTTGAAGACAAAGTATAGAATGTCTAGGGATCAAGCGTTGAAAGTTGTAGAGTTTGTTAAAGAAGAATTTAAAGGCGAGAGAATGATCACTATAGATGGAGTTAAGGTCATCCACAACGACTACTGGGTTTTAGTAAGGCCTAGTGGGACTGAGCCACTATTGAGGGTTATGATCGAGGCTAAGAGCGAGGAATTAGCGAGAATAATCCTTGAGAGAGTAGAGAAATGCGTTAAACAGGTGGTTCCACAGTGATGAGGTATTGGGGCCTCGATGTATTGAAATGTGTTCACTGCAAGAGCTTTCCACTTGAAATACACGTGATCGAGTATGAGAGGCAGGATATAGACACCAGTGGTATTGAAAAACCATTTTGTAAAGTCTATTGTGGTTATTTAAGAGAAAGCATTCAGCAGGGTAAGGAGTATCCATGTGGTGAATGCAT
>Ga0209225_1003819_pt1 | contig 12288 bp, 10 predicted proteins | sample WasSprMetagenome_FD_184732 | JGI IMG/M metagenome (GOLD analysis project Ga0209225, IMG submission 184732) | Sulfidic aquatic microbial communities from Washburn Spring, Yellowstone National Park, USA - WS (SPAdes) (version 3) | ecosystem: Environmental > Aquatic > Thermal springs > Hot (42-90C)...
AGAGGGTTCACTGGGGAAGCAGCCTCGAAGGCGTAAGGTTCCAGTACGTTGACATCATGTGAAATGTTCCGCTTAAAGGAAGGTTTCAGTGAAGAAGTGTTCGGGCACGCTCGAACCCAATCCGATGCCAAAGCGTCCGCTAGCGGACGCATTGCACTTGCACCGGCGGCAAAAGCTACCCCCACGCAGACGACACCCTCTCCCCAGAACCCAGATAATGTTCCAGATAATGTTAATGTTATGTTATGCACATCCTTCCTATATAGTGTACAGTACTCTATAGTACTACTATAGTCACTAGTACTATAATATATTATATAATATTGCACTGTTCTAGGAAGATTGGAGGTTTAGTTAGAGGAGGGTTCGGAGGGTTTCGGGTCTGCGGTGGAGGCTGCATTAATAGCATATTAACTTTTTTTGCTTGAGGAAATCTAGAGCGTGGGTGGGGAAGCATCTGCTTCAAAACGGAGCATCTGCTTCAAAACAAGGTTTATATTCTTCGAGCACGCTAAATTGTTTCAGGTGAAAGCCTATGCTGTTCGACAGGGGAACGGACAGGCACTTGAGGGCGTGGAAGAATAGTGTAGAGTATGTGAACTTTAGTCCAGACGAAGTGCTGGATCTCATGGAGAAGTTGAAGAGAGAGTATCCTGGAAAATGTGGTAGGCTTTTCCGGTTCGAAATCCAGTTTAATGTTAGAAAAGAGTCCGGATGGGATCTTGCAACACTAGTCCTACACAACATGGGAGAAGAGGGGGAATGGGACGACTTTTACGCGGACCTCCAGTCCAAAAACTTCCTTCTAGAGGAGAAAATAGACTTCTATAACATGGAATACTATAGAATATTTTTCGAGGAAAGGTTGATGAACGCGATAATGGGGGTTCTGAAGGAAAGCGAGTGGGCGGAAAAAGACAGTTTCTAGCCTCCGCCCACAATTTTTTTATGAAATAGTCGAGAGGACATTTATTTCTCCTCCAATATTCTGGTCCAAAAGTGTCTGCTTGCTCAAACGCCCAAATTTCTCTTTTAAAGATACTATTTACCGTCAAGCGGGTAAAATGCATTCCCTCTTTCACACAAGAGCATGGGAGGTGGATGGGCTGTGATAGTAGCGAATCCTGCAGTGTTCACTGCAAAATATGTTCCACCAAATATTCCTAGAAGAGATGAGGAGCTTTCGAAGCTCAAGGATGCTATACTATCCGGCAAAAACGTTTTCCTCTACGGCCAGCCTGCAACAGGCAAGACTGTCATGGTATCCTTTCTTGGAAGAGAGTTGAAGGACAGGGTTAGGTACGCTTACGTCGACTGCAAGTATCAGCAGAACCCATATGCTATAATGCAGACCATACTCCAGCAGTGGCATGGTAGAAACTATCTTGGCCTAGGATATGGGATGGTATTCGACTATCTTGTTAAAACATATGGTGAAAAGTGGGTTGTGTTCGACGACTTCCCAATACTCTCATCCTATATTCCACGGTCGGGGCAAGGGCGTCCTTTTCCACTAATAGAAAGCCTTGCTGAAAGGAGTGTTAGGATAACTCTTGTAACATACTTGAGCAACGCATACGATGACCTTAACCCGAGCATAAAGTCCAGGCTCAACGCGACAAGAATAGTGTGCAGACCATACTCTGAAGAAGACATTTTCGAGATATTGAGGGATAGAGCCATCTTAGGCCTCTCCAGAGACTCTTGGAAAAGCGAGCAGATCGCAATAATCGCAGAATACGTTACGAGAAAGAACGGTAACGTTAGGAGCGCGATAGCAATGCTATATGATGCGGCGAAAAGGGCTGAAGCGAGGGGACTAGATGTTATAGGAGACGAGGACATTGACGCAGTGTTAGCTGAGGAGCCTGATGAAGTGTACTGGCTTGAGGTTATCGCAGCGCTTCCACAGCATCAGCAGGCTCTCGTGGCAGCAGTGGCAGAGGCCATGGAGAAGACAGGCGAAGAATATGTTGTAAGCGGAAAAGTTTACTCCTTCTACGGAAAATGGTGCCAGAAGATGGGAATGAGGCCGCTAAAGTATCCAGTATACAGTTCAGAACTCATACCGTATCTGAACATTTCCGGAATAATAGAGGCTGAGAAGGTGAGCATGGGAAGAGGGAAGGGTGTGACAAGGCTCCTGAGGCTAAACAGGTACATAAGCCCGTCGACGGTAATAAGAAAGACCCTCACAGACCTAGTGAAGCAGCCCATCCAACTCCCCCAATAACTTTTTTTTCACGTGCTAAATGACAAGTCTACTGTTTAGAATCGTTTTGAGAGTATTTTTCGTCCAACCACAACATTGTATCAGCGTAAGTGCGTATCGCCAGAAAAGCAATTTTTTCATCATCCGTAAGCTTCTTTTTCGGAGGAATTGTCGACCTAATTGACTTGCTGGCAGGATTGAAAAAGAATATGATTCTGAGAGCGTTCCTTCTGTCTTCCTGCTCCTTCTTCTGCTCCGGAGTAGCATATTGTGGGAGAATATACACTGGTTTTCTATCGCGAATAACTTTTACAAGAGTTCCACGTCGCACCTTCTTCCTCAGTATATCATAAATTCTCATCCTAATCTTCTCCGAAGCATCCTCTCCAAAGCGATCACGAAATTCTTCATGCGAATAAAACTTGTAGTCGCCGAGAAAAGCCTCATGTAGGTCTCCCACACTCATGCCACGGTCTCCGAAAAAGTATAGGAAGTAATTGATGTATAGTGAAATCTTTTTCTTTAACACAATATACTTCATCACATCCCCCTGCTTATACTGTGGAACCCCGTCAACCTCAGAACTCTTCTCAATCTTGGCTTCAGAAATAAGCTTCATGAAAGTTTTCTCCGGTATACAGAGAATTTCAGCCCACTCATCCGCACTATATTCGGATTTAAACTCCAGTTTCTTTACTTCCCTCTTCTCTACGGGTTTAGGTTCCGACATGCTCTCCAGTACTGTTTGCTCTTTTAAAGAATAAAAACTTTGCGGGCGTCCGCTAGCGGACGCTCTAAGATTAATAGGCACAAGATGCAATACATCCGTTACCGGGTTCAGACACCCTTTCCTTCCTTTAGGCGGCTGGAGGAGAACCTATGATGCGTTCGCTTGCCGAGCGCTCTAATTTTAGCGCCAGCACAAATGCATTGCGTCCGCTAGCGGACGCTTTAACATCAGCAGGAACAAGATGCAATACGTACGTTTATCGGCGATTTGGCATTGGTAGGCGCAAGGTGCATGGCGTCCGTTAGCGGACGCTCTAAGACTAGCAGGGGATGCAGAGTGCATTTTTTACGGTAAAAGACTTTGGAACCTTGAATATTTCGCGCACTAAATCAACTGGCCTAACACTGCCTACATAAAGGATGCTGGACATCTTACCCAAAAATTTTGCGTTCAAAATGCTTTGTTGCAAAATGTAATTACCTAATAATTTATTTAAGTTTTAGTATCTAATTCAAAAAATTCTTTATAAAAATGGCTTAGATTCTTAAAGTTATGAGGTTAGCATAGAGTTTTGCAACAAAGCAGTTCAAAAAAAAATAAGGGTTACTGTTTAGAACAGTTTTAAGTGGGCGTTTCGTTCAAGTACAGCACTGCATTAGCGAAAGCACGTATCTTCTGAAGAGCCTTCACTTCATCATCCGTAAGCCCCTCTTTCGGCGGGATTGTCGACCTAATTGAGTCGGTGACAGGATTGTAAAAGAACTTGATTTTAAGAGCGTTCCTCCTATCTTCATGCTTCTTCTTCTGCTCCGGAGTAGCATACCTCGGGAGAATGTACACTAGCCTTTTGTCGCGGACAACTCTTACAACAGATCCACGCCGCTCTCTCACCCTCAGTATGTCATAAATTCTCATCCTAAGCTTTTCCAGAGCATCCTTTCCAAAGCGATCACGATATTCTTCATTTGAATAAAACTTGTAGTCGTCGAGAAAACCCTCGAGTATGCTATCCAGACTTCTGCCGCGGTCTCCGGCAAAGTATAGGACGAAGTTTATGTATAGTGGAAGCTTTTCCTCTAGCACAATATACTTTATCACATCAGCCTGCTTATACTTTGGAACTCCGTCGACCACAGAACTCTCCTTGATCTTGGCTTCAGAAATAAGCTTCTTGAAGGTTCTCTTCGATATATCCAGCATCTCAGCATATTCCTTAGCACTGTACTCCTGTGCCCCACCACTGTTTTGCATACCCTGTACGGCTTGCATGTTTATCTGTACGATTATAGAACAAATAGGTATATATATTTTCTTTTTTCGCACCAGAGAGTAAAATGTATTTCTAATCCAGTCCTCCTCCTTTTATTTACTTTCCAAAACTTTTCTCTTGATGCCTTCTAGAATCTTTCCTAGAAGAAGGCGAGGGCAACTTGGGATAGAGAGCATCGTATGGTGGGCTCTCTTTATAGTATTCGCTCTCTCGATCAGCAGTTTTGTTCTAGGATTTCTTCAGGGGGTTCAGCCTCCTCCAACAAAATACTTTTACGTCTTTCCTCTTGCTGGAAGCGGGACTGACGTAAACAATGGAGTAATAGGGGTTCCTCAGATGGAGAAACTCTATAACCAGGTCAGGGACGTCTCGTTCCTTCTCCTTGGAATAGTTTTCATGTTCGCTGCGCTAACGTTTGTCCTAGAAAACTTTAGAATAATGAGTCCTGGAACAGCGTGGAACATTATAGCAAAAAGCATCTTCTATGTGGTGATGATATGGCTTCTCCTCTGGCTATACAATGGCATTGCTGGAGGAGTTTCCCAGCTTGCACTGTACTTTGACAGGCTTCCGGATGGTTCAAGTGCGGCTGAAACAATATGGAAAAGGTTCACGAGCATACTCTATATTCCTCAGGGTGCAAGCGCTTGGAATATTGTCACAAGCATCGAGGGTGCTATTGTAGGAAACTTAGCCGTGCCAATTATAGCGATTGTAGCTTTCACTACAGCGATTGTGGTCTGGATAACTTCTGTTGGGAGAATTGTTATACTTGCTGCAGCAGTATGCGCTCTACCTCTAGCACTAATATTCGACCTAATTCCTCCATTGAAGAGGTTCGCTGACACACTTTTTGGAATGGTTATAGGGCTAACGTTTTCGCCAATAATTGTCGCGATAATGTTCAACATTTCTGTCCCAATAGCTGACGCTATAGTCTGCACGTCGAGTATACCGCTTTTCCACATACTAGTTTACGGTGCAATAATCAGCATGGGCAGTGTCGTGATCGTAGCCTTTGCTCCGATGGTTGGAAGTGCAGTAAGCGCTGCAACGACCACGGCCCTATCAGGTGCTGGAGCACTTATCGCTTCAGGAATGATGATCGGGCAGACTGCTACAGCTGGGGGAGCGTCGCTTGGATCTGGAGCGCTGGCTGCTGCAAGAGCAGGGCTTCCGATGAGAGAGGCTTTGAAGGTTGGAGGCATAACCGGCTTGAAGGGTGCTGGAACAGCGTTTTTCACGACAGGAGTTCAAGTGACATCCGGGGAAAGGACGCCTTCAGCGATAGGAGTTGTTACACCACAGTATGTTGCTGGCATAACAAAAGAGCATGTGCAACCACACTATAACAGTGGAATCGTTGCACTCACTAGCAGAGTTCCCATGGACTTGACAGCTGATCCAGAGAGGCAGAAAGAGTATAGAGATTACGCCAAAAACTTCCTCTTCATGAACTCAAGCGAAAAAGTGAACTTTCTCACTAACGCTGGACTGAGAAGAGACCAGGCTGAAATTTTCGCTGAAACAGTGGAGGCAAACAAAAGCTACTTCATGGAGCCGGAGCATGCTACAGCCCTAGGATACTATCTCAAGGAAGGAGCTGTGGCCGGACTACTGCAGAAGGAGACTCCGGTGACGATCGCTCACATTGCACGCGCTGGAGGATGGCATGGCACAGCAGATGGACTAAAACGCAGTCCAAAAGAGAGGATAGCAGATGTTAGGAAAGCACTTTCTTCCACAGACCAGATTGAAGGCAAACATAAGATGCTTCTTCACCTAGAACGTCACAAGATCCAACATGATGTAGGAGAATATCATAGGGTTGGAGCAATAGGCGAAGACAAGAAAGCTAAACATGAACGTGAATTACAGTCTCTTGTCCGCGAGGTTCTGTCTAAGCCTGAAAAAACTTCACCCCCACCATCACCGTCGGGAGGAGGTGGCGGCGGAGGAGGTGGCGGAGGTAAAGACAGAGATAGGAAACCTGCACCGTGCACGCTAGCGAAGCCTAAAACTAAAAAGAAGAAGAGGGGAGAAAATGAGGGGGAAGGCGAAGAATTGCCTGCGTTTTCGGAGTGGGTTGCGCGAGTACCCGAGGAAAGTAACCGTCCAAGAATGTCCCATGAACCTAGGTTCCTACAAAACTCCGGCCCATCTCAGCCTTCTTGAACACGAACCCTTCATCCTTTATTTCGTAGAAGAAGAGCAGATGGCGTCCCAAGAAAAACATGTAGAAGAGGGTTCTCTCAAGCGACTCAGAATTCCATTCCAGACAGTCTGGAAGCTCTCTAGCAAGATCCCTCCTAAACTGGTGATAGTCTTCCGCGGGCATAACTCCAGCAAGATAAAGTGTATCCTCTTCACCATCATATAGTTCGATCAACCCAAAGTTCTCGGATATCCCGAAGTCTGGGAGAGGCTTGAAGAATATTACCGTGTCCGGAAGCTCCGGATAACGTTTTTTCAGAAACCTGTAAACTTCAAGTTCCGTGTAATATGCAGGCCTACATTTTTCTATCACAAACTTAGAGAAATTTTCCTTCGGATAAGAGTTCTCCTTTTGAAGAAATTCTTCCGGCGAAAGGCTAACCTCGTTTTCTGGAAGATCCATGAGAACCGAACAAAGCACTCCTCCAACTTCACCGTATCCGAAAAAGTAGCGGTAGATGTGGGAGAGAAAGCGTAGAAAATATAGTGTCAGCCTAGGATCCTTGTCCCCAAGGCAAGCTATAGACGGGAGAGCCTCCAATGTTCGAAGATCGAAGCCACTATACTTTCTCCAGAAGACATTAATCTCTCTATCGCTTGAAAAGTTTATGTTATTATGGTATGCGTAAAATTCTGCAAGCCTTATCAGTGCAGGAACTTTCCACATGATAATGTCCTCGGGAGCAGTTTTCGCAAGATCAAATATAATGTATACGTCATCACACTGTAGCCTCATCTCTTTGAAAAGTTCAAAGGGAGGCTCCTGCGTCCTATAAAATATGTCGAAACAGTACTGCCACTCGATCCTCGCCAAATCCTCTCTACGCTGGCGATAAAGTTCAAGAAACATTCTCGAATACTCTTTCATGAAAAACGATGCTATAGTCTCTTCTGCAGCAGCCTTTGCGACAGCATCGACAAGCTGATATTCCCTCATACTCTCTAAAGCGTTCAATTTGCTCAAAATCTCTTTCGCACTACACCCTCTGTTCTTCAAGAACCTGCTGTAAGCCTCCAACATCACATCCCCCCTTTGAGAGTCCCTGTTCAACTTCGCTAAAGCAAAATCGTGCACGTAATAGTGTTCTGGAGCATTAGAGTCTCCAATAATCTCCGGATCAGCCGACGGAAAAAGGTACGTCTGCAACGGAACATACCCTTTCCACACAATCTCAGAAACCCTATGTTTTTCCGGATAAAGTACCGCCAATGGAACCTCAGGCATTTCTGAGAAGAGGTCCGGCCTCCTCCACTCACCCTCCCTCCCCTGAAGAAGCCTAAAATGCTCCGCCAAATTGTCTACAGCCTTAAGGCAGGTGCCATAGAATTCAGTCCACATCTTCTTATCGTTGGCGATGGTTTCTGGACTAAACTTTTCCTCGTACGGAAACTTTTCAGGAAACCTTATCGCAGACATCTGAAATAAAATTGGGGGAGGCAATATATAAGGACTTGAGCGTGAATTGAACAGAAAATAGCATCCTTGCTCCAAGGAAGCACCTGCTTCCCTAAGATCACGCGTGCACCAATAAGGGAGGGATATTATATCATTGCGTCCGTTAGCGGACGCTCTAAGACTAACAGACGCAAGATGCAAAGCGTCCGTTAGCGGACGCTTTAACATTAGCAGGGGGTGCAAATCTAATGCGTCCGTTAGCGGACGCTTTAACATTATAGCTGGTGCAAAGGTGCATCCGGAACCGTACAGGTTCCAGGCACCCCTCCCTTCCTTTAGGCGGCTGGAGGAGAACCTATAATGCGTCCGCTAGCGGACGCTCTAAGATTAGTGCTGACGTAAAAGTGTATCTTGGCGATAACCTCTTTTATTTTCGAAGAAGAAGTTATGGTGATGTCCGACAGTATTTTTGTCAGAAGCAAGAGAACCGTGGACGAGGCATGTGAAATGTTCAAGGTTTCTAGGTCATATATTCGCGTGCTTGCTGTCGAAGAGGGTTTAGAGGTGGAGCGTGAGGATGGAAACGATTTTGTCGACGTCTTTCAAGTGCTTAAAGCGATTATGGTTCGCTCGGACAAGAGGGAGAAAATTGGTTGGGCGTGCAGGATGTATGCGAACCTCATGCTCTGGAACAGAAGGGATGGAATGACCTTAGATGACCTCACATGCGGATTCTATACTGCATACATGAAGTATGTTGGCCCAAGATATCTTGGTGTGCCGAACCTCACTATTGTGGACATGAAATTTCACATGAGCAGAATGTTGAGGAAAATGCGTAAGAGCGGTGAGGTCGTCAAAACCTTCAGATCACTTTATGGGCCAAAGAAGGTTGTGTGGCTGAGAAAAGAATATGCCAGCAAAGAGGACATTAAACTTGACAGAACATACTCTGGAAAAAGATACCTGTTCACGATCGTTGACGGGAAAGTCGTGTGCACAAAATACCTTTACAGAAACGTCAGAGGAGACGAACTCGAAGACCTTATAAATATAATGGGCTACATTCGAAACCTCATTAGAGAATATAATGTTAGCGGCAACCTTACCCCCGTTTAATCCTCCAAAAGTTACCCGTACGGTTACTTTTTTAGGCTTTATATGGTCTGGCGGCAGCACAGGCTCCCCTTAGTCTAGCAACCAACATTTTATAAAGTTACAGTACAGTGTACGTCTATGAACACATTTTACTCCTTTTATATTTGTTTATCCAACTATTTTCTTGACCGCCTATGAAGATCGCGGGCGTTAGGGATATAGAGATTGACAAGATAGAGTTTCCAACTCGATGGAGGAGATACATTGACAGGGAGAAGGTTGAGGTTCTGAAGAAGGATATTGCAGCACATGGGCTCATTAACCCGATAATGGTTCAGGAGATGAAGGGTGGCGCGTACAGGCTTATAGCCGGATACAGGAGATACACCGCATGCAGAGAACTTGGAATGAAGACTATTCCAGCAACCGTTGTCACGGAAGCCAAAGAAGATGAAGTGCTCTCTCTCGTCCTCAGAGAGAATGAGATTAGGGAAAACTTTAGTCCAGTTGACGTCGCAAGACTGGTCTGGGACCTCAAGGACATGGGCAAGACCGTGGAAGAGATAGCGGCTTTAACCGCAAAGGACCCTCAAGAGGTTCAAGACTATATAGCAGTGCACGAAAACTTGTGTGAGGAAGCAAAGGATCTTGTGGCTAGAGCTCGTGATGTAGACTTCCAGACTGTATTGCTTCTATCTAAAATCGATGACAAGCGGGCGCAGATCGGATACGCTAAAATGCTTGCAAACGGGGCATCGAAAGAATATATCAAGCAACAAATTCTATCCTACGAGATTCCAAGGATGTACAGCACGCAGGTGATAAGCCAGCCGCAGCCTCAGGAAACTTTACCTCAAACTCAACCGCAGCCTCAGCCACAGCCTCAAACACAACCACAGCCTCAACCTCAAGTACAGGCTCAATCTCAAGCCCAGACCGTACAGGAGCCTAAAATTTCTTCGGAAACACATCCGACTCCAGAGGAAATGGGGAAACCCGGAATATGGGTTACCACAGAATTCGGCGAAAAGTTCTTTGTTCCAGAAGAGCCTGGACACACTACACCCTTCAAGAGGCCTATAGTTATTCCCCCAGAAATCAACACTCCCGATGCGGTAAGGAAAGAGCTTGCATACGTACAGAGTTTTCCAAGGGTGGACAGGGAGCTTCAGTATGCACTACTGTCGAAGCTTGTTGAATTGCAGGCTGTGGAAGCGAAAAAACATGCGGAAGAACAGAAGACTGAAGAGAAGCCTGAACCGGTTCAAGAAAAACTTCAAGTGCCAGAACAGAAGCCTGTCGAAGCACAAGCGGAAGAGAAGATGGAGATACTCTTCAGGTTCTACAACAGAGAAAAATATGATGCAGTGAAAAGGTTTTTCATGAAACCCGACGGGACAATGGACTCGAACCTACTCTACGATATTGTGGAGGAAAAGCTCGCGGAACAGGCGTAGCCTCCACATTCTCCCCCCTCCTTTTTTTTGTCGAAAGGGAGACATGTTCTTTCTCTTTTAAATCTAGCCTTTCCCCGTAATCTGATGAGCGATCTTAGGGGAAGGCTTGTTAAGATAAGATACTATGATCATGTTGAGTTCAAGAACGTTAGCCTCGACAAGGTTTCCCCAGTATTGAGGGAGGCTGTCGGATGGATAGTGTACGAGGACTCCTGTGCCATGATCATAGTATTCGATAGACCATGCGACGTTGATGAGAGAGTATTAGGCGGCAGGCCTTCGGGACTATGTGTTCTCAAAAACGATGTGGTGGAGGTGAAGGAGGTTGGAAGGTGACGTGGAAAACCTTTTAAAGCGTGAAAGTGTTGGAGATTCTAAAATGCTGTCCAATGTTCCAAAAATATTTTGGGAGCACCTCCAAAACTATGATGCAAAAGATCTTTCGAAAACAGGCTTCATACTGCGCATAGAACGTGGTGCAAGCGGTAGGAGGCTGAAGAGGCCGGTGGAGGTTGAAGTTGAACCTGGAACGTCTAAAGCAGACATAGACATCCTCAACTACATCTGCGCACCCCTTTCCACCAAATACTCTAACCTCATACCCTTCGCGTGGAAGAACGCGAGCGTGAGAAAACTCGTGTCATATCTTAGAGTCTACAAAACTTCTTCAGCAAAGTCTCTTCAAGTCGCAGTCTACATACTTTACATCTTTTCAGAATATGCTGGAATAGAGCCTGACAAAATAGTTAAACTCGCTGAGGAAGCGGACGGGGGAAAGAAGATAAAAAAGATGATGGAAGACTTTGTCGCATACTATAGAGGCGCCGGATGGAGTCCAGGATCAGTTAGAGTAGCCCTCTCTTGGATAGAAACGTGGCTAAAATGCAACGAAATATACGTGGTTAAAGCAACTAGACCAAAACTCTACAGCGTCTCACCGGACAGGGCTCCGACGCCAGAAGACCTAGAGAAGATGATCGAGATAGCTGACCTGAAAACCAAGGCCATAATAGCCTTCCTAGCAACCTCAGGCGTCAGAGTCGGCACGCTCGCAAAACTAAAGTACAAGCACATAAAACAGGACTTCGAAAAAGGAACAATACCATGCACAGTATACGTTCCAGCAGAAATAACAAAAGGAAAATACGCCGACTACTACACGTTCATAAACGAGGAAACAGTAAACTATCTCAAAGCATACTTTGAACAGAGGAAACAGGGGACAAGATGGATTCCGCCAGAAACTTTCACAGACGAAACACCAATATTCAGAAGTAGCAGAAGAAAAGACGTACGCCACGAAACAGCAGAAGGACTAGAATACGCGGTAGACAACATAATAAAGAAGGCTGGAATAAAAGACTCAGGCGGCTACACACTAAAAGTCCACTCACTAAGAAAATACTTTAAAACACATCTAACGGCAGCAGGAATACCATTCGAGTACGTGGAATTCATGATGGGACACAAGACAAGCACATACCTCGACGTAAAAATGAAAGGAGTAGACTTCCTAAGAAACCTCTACAAAGCATCAGGAATAAGCATAAAACCGAAAACAAAATACAGCAAAATCGACATCCTAAAAGAAATGATAAGAAGCCTAGGACTAGACCCAGAAAAAATACTCGTAAAAGAAGCCCTGGAACCACACCGCACAATAATAGAAGAAGAAGACGAAATAACAGCACTCAGAAGAACCCTAAAAGAAACCCTAAAAGAAATACTGAGCGAAAAAACATGACCAAAAAAAGGATATACAGGCAAGTGTACACCAAAATTTATTCGCATAAATCTTTTATTTTCTCTGAAAAAAGGATTGAAATACGTCTACTGTCGATTTTCATGATATTAGAGGGAGAATAACCAATGTGCAAGTCGCTAATGCACAAAAAGTGTTCTTTTCCAATT
>Ga0209225_1003826_pt1 | contig 12264 bp, 16 predicted proteins | sample WasSprMetagenome_FD_184732 | JGI IMG/M metagenome (GOLD analysis project Ga0209225, IMG submission 184732) | Sulfidic aquatic microbial communities from Washburn Spring, Yellowstone National Park, USA - WS (SPAdes) (version 3) | ecosystem: Environmental > Aquatic > Thermal springs > Hot (42-90C)...
CATTGATGTAGGCGAGAAAACAATAAACATAGAGATTGACGATAAAAGAAAAATGGAAAAAGTTGAAAAGATCATTAAGGAATCTTTATCAAAAAAAATAGAAGTAAAAATTAAAGGAAATCATATCGTTATTTATCCCAAGGATAAAGAAGTCCAATTTTCTGATTTACAAAAAATGAAAGAAGAAGTTAGCAACATTATTGTCGATGGAATAAAAAACATAACAGCAGCAATAATAAGAAAAGATGGAGAAAATTGGATAATTCAAACTATTGGTACGAATTTAAGAGAAATACTCAAATTAGAAGAAGTGAATGAACTAAAAACCATCTCAAATGATATTTTTGAAGTTTATGAAGTTTTTGGAATAGAAGCAGCAAGAAATGTCATAATAAAAGAAGCGTATAAAACAATACAAGAACAGGGTTTAGATGTTGATATAAGATATCTATTACTCTTAGCGGATGTTATGACGTGGAATGGAGAGATAAATTCAATTGGAAGATATGGTATTGCCGGAGCTAAGGCTTCTGTTCTTTCAAGAGCAGCATTTGAAGAAACTATAAAACATTTAATTAGAGCATCTATTAGGAATGAAGTGGATGAATTTAAAGGTTTGTTCGAAAATGTTATGGTCGGTCAGCCAGCACCAGTAGGCACTGGAATGTTCGAGTTAATTGTTAGAGGTGAAGAGCATGGAGACAGAGGAGAAGATAAAAAAAGCGATAAGAGAGAATAAAATCATTATTGGCTATAGAGAATGTCTAAAATACATAAGAAATAATACTCCCGAAGTTGTTATAATAGCTAAAAATGCTCCTGAAAGAATAAAAAAAGTTATCCTCAATAGTAATGTTAAAGTAGAGGTCTTTGAAGGAAGTAGTAAAGATTTAGGAACTATTTGCGGAAAGCCTTATCCAATAACAACAATAGTAATAAAGGTAAGTTAATATGACAATTGTGTTTGATACTGAAACGATAAAAACAATTAATCTTTTTGAAACAGTAAGTCAAGCAAACGTAAAAGATTGTATTATAATGGATGATAGAATATATTTTTTAGTAGAAGAACAAAATCTAAAGAAAATAAGAGAAAACGGCCAACTTATCAAAAACTTAGAAAGAATGCTAAATAAAAAAATTTTGATTTTTGAATACTCTAAGGACGTTTCAAAATTTTTAAAAGATTCTATAAAAGGAATAAAAGAAATAAAAATAAGAAATGAGAAAGAAGAGACAACAATAGAAATAAATGTAGAAAATTCTCTCAAAAGCTTGGTGATTGGAAAAGATGGAAAAAATATTAAGGCTTTAAGACAATTTTTGAAAAGAAACTATAATATAAATAATTTGGTGGTGAAGTAATGCCAGGAGAATTCGCTGGAAGAAAATTAAAGCAGAGAAGAAAAAAGTTTAGATGGTCTAGCGAATCTTATAAAAGAAGAGTTTTGCAACTATGGAAAAAAGACCCGCTAGAAGGAGCTCCTATGGCTAGAGGAATTGTTATAGAGAAAAGAGCTGTAGAGCAAAGAAAACCGGCTTCTGGTTTAACGAAATGCGTTAGGGTCCAATTGATTAAAAACAATATTCAAGTTACTGCTCATGTACCTGGAGTTGGCGCAATTGATAAAATTAGTGAGCACGATGAAGTACTTATTGAAAAGGTTGGTGGAGCGCAAGGCGGATCAAAAGGTAGCATGGTTGGTATAAAATATAGAGTTATTGCTGTTAACGGAGTTGCTTTAAGTGAAATACTTAAAGGCAAAAAACAAAAACCTGCTAGGTAGAGTTTATGAATGAGGAAATAAAATTGTTTGGCAAATGGTCTTATGATGTAAAAGTTTTGGATAAAGGTTTGGAAAGATATATCAATCTAACTCCTAAAATCATTCCAAAATCTTGTGGTCGACATGCTAAACAACAATTTCATAAGTCAAAAATGAATATTGTAGAAAGATTTATAACACACTTAATGGTTCCCGGTCATAAAAGCAAAAAACATGTTTTGACTTCTGGAAGAGTTGTTGGAAGATGGCAAACAACTTATAAAATTGTAGAAAAAACCTTTGATAAAATATATGAAATAACGAAGAAAAATCCTCTAGAGGTTTTTGTTAGGGCTATAGAAAATGCTGCAATTAGAGAAGAAATAGCAGCATATCAGGTTGGAGGAGTAATAGTTAGAAAAGCTGTAGTTACTTCACCTCAAAGAAGAGTTGACTTAGCTTTAAGGCATATAGCACAAGCTGCATATAGGAAGGCTTTTGGAAAAAAGGCAAATATGATTGATACATTAGCTGAAGAAATTATTGGTGCTTATGAAAACAATCCTACAAAAAGCGAAGCCATAAGAGAAAAAGAGAGAATAGAAAAAGAAGCAGAAGGAGCAAGATAAAGATACATTTTAATATATATACCTTACTATAGAAAACTTTAAATACTAGTATTGCTAAATAATTATTAGAAGTATAAAAGTGGTTAAGATGAAAAGAGTAAGACTAGATTTGTTCAAATTATGCGAGGAGGATGAAAAAGTAAAAGGATGTATAAAAGTTATCTTAACTCCTGCATTAAGAAAAAGATAAGTCTCATGTTAAAAATAATCAAAGCAAAGGAGAAAATAAAAGTAGGAGAGATAGTAGAGAAACTTGGAATGAAATACTCGACCTTCAAAATGTCGATACATAGAAAAAGATTGCCCCTAATTTTTATTAAAAAACTAGTAGAGCGTTATGATTTGCACGAAGGAATGGAAATAGTAAGAGAAATAAAGGAGCTTTCTTCAGGGACAGGAAGTAATTATGTAAAGGTTAAAGCGCCAAAATTTCTTACGGAAAATCTTTGTAAAACGGTTGGAGCAATCGTTGCGGATGGTAATATTTACTTAGGTAAGGGAAAAAGAAAATGGCAAATAAAAATAGGCGACCAATACAAAGACAATTTAGAGTTATTCTCAAAATGGATAAGACAAGAATTTGGTATAAGTCTTAAGATTAAAAAAGAGAAGAGATATCGCATGTTTTATATCGACTTTTCTAACAAAATAGTATTCAGTTATCTTCATAAAATATTCGACGTAAAAGTAGGTAGTAAAAGTTCAATTATAAGCATACCGAAGATTATCAAAAATTCTCCGTTCAAATATCGCAGAGCTTTCTTTGTTGGGTTATGTATGTTTGATGGTGGTATAGGCTTTGAGCGAACTTACTTCTGTTTAAGTACAAAAAGCAAAAATCTCCTTAGAGAGTTTAATAAAATTTTGAAAAGGCTGAAAATAAACTACTCGACTAGTGAGCCTAATAGAGCAAATAAACTATACCAAACGTATGTTTGGTCAAAAAGCGATTTAAGAAAAGTGTTGAATTATCTTCTTGAACCAAATACTACAAAATGGAAGCAATTAAAAACATTACTAGATGGTTTGAGATCCTCAAATTACAAAGAAAATTTAAAGATAATTGCCACGCTATTTCCAAAAGTAAGAAGAACGTGCATAGGATTTTTCGACGTAATAAAACTGTTTGAAGAAAACAAAATGTTAACAAAAAAAGAAGTCAAAAGAAGGTTGAATAGAAGTGAAAGAACCGTAAGGTCTTTGTTAGACTCTTTAGAAAGGATGAACATTTTAAAATCTAAAAATGAAAATTCTTATAAAGCTTGGTATTTAAATTATTCCAGGAGGTGAAGAAATGAAGAAAGAAATGATTGAAAGAATCAAGGAATGTATGCAGCATCCAGAAAGAATAAGAAACGTGGCCACAAGCTCTCATGTACACCATGGAAAGACAACTTTAAGTGATACTCTAATGGCAGGCGCAGATGGTGTTTAACACCAGCGCAAGCATGCTTGCCGAAGAGATGGCCGGTAAATATTAAGCCGAAAGCCATGTATACTTGGTTTGACCCGGAAGAAAGAAAAAGACAATTGACAGTATATGGAGCAAACGTTAGCATGGTTCATGAATATGAGGGACAAGATTATCTTATAAATCTTTTGGATACTCCCGGCCATGTTGATATGAAGTAAGTATTGCTTACTTCACAACATTTTGGCGGGGATGTAACCAAAGCAATGAGAGCAGCAGACGGAACAATAGTTTTAGTAGATGCAGTAGAGGGAATAATGCCACAAACCGAAACTGTATTTAGGCAAGCTTTAAGAGAGTATGTCAAGCCAGTATTATTTATCAATAAGACGGATAGACTTATAAAAGAATTAAAATTGACTCCAGAGCAAATGATGGAGAGGTTTGAAAGAATAATTAAAGATGTTAATGCTTTAATTGATAAATATTGCCCTCCCGAATTCAAAGGAAAGTGGTATGTTAGCGTAAAAGATGGTAGCGTTGCAATCGGTAGTGCTTTGAAAAGATGGGCAATATCTATTCCCTTTTTGCAAAAGAGTGGAGTCACGCTGAAAGAAGTTATTCAACTGACTTTAGAAGGAAGAGAGGAGGAACTAGCAAAGAAAGCTCCAATCCATCAAGTTGTCTTAGATATGATTGTTAGGCATTTACCATCGCCAATAGAGGCCCAAAAATATAGAGTTCCAAAGATATGGAGAGGAGATATTGAAAGTGAAATTGGAAAACAGATGTTAAATTGTGATCCGAATGGTAAACTTGCTGCAATAGTAACTAAAATGGTACCAGATGAGCATGTCGGTTTTGTAGCTACAGCCAGAATATTTTCTGGTAAAATATTCAAAGGTAAGGAAGTTTATTTAGTTAACTCAAAGAAAAAAGAAAAGATTCAACAAGTTGCTGTTTATAAAGGAATTAATAGAATTCCTGTAGATGAAGTAACAGCTGGTAATGTTGTTGCAATTGTTGGAATACCAGAAGCTTTCACGGGAGAAACTTTATGCGAAGCCGATTACATTATCGAACCTTTTGCTGAAATAAAACACATTTTTGAACCTGTAGTTACAAAATCTATAGAACCAAAAAATCCCATGGAATTACCAAAGCTTGTTGATACTCTAAGAAAAATTGGAAAAGAAGATCCGACTTTATTGGTTAAAATTAATCAAGAAACCGGAGAGTATTTGGTTTCTGGTCTAGGAGAGTTACATTTGGAGATTAAAGTCGAACATAAACTTAAAGATATGGGAATAGATGTTGAGCTGTCTCCACCGATAGTTGTATATAGAGAAACAATAACTAAACCTTCTCCAATAATTGAGGGAAAATCACCAAACAAACATAATAAATTGTATTTCATTGTCGAACCGCTAGAAGATGGCGTATACGAAGCTATGAGAACTGGAGAAATTCCAAGTACTATTGAAGTTAAGAAGAAAAACTTAGAGCTTTATCAAAAGTTAGAAAAAGCTGGAATGAAGGGGGACGATGCAAGAAATGTTTTGCTAATTTACAATAAAAATGTTTTTATAGATCAAACTAAAGGAGTTCAATTTTTGCTAGAAGTTATAGAAATGATTAAAGATGCTTTTAAAGAAGTTATGGATGACGGTCCTTTAGCTAGGGAGCCATGTATGAAATTAAAAGTTAAATTAGTTGATGCAGAATTACATGAAGATCCTGTTCATCGTGGACCCGGGCAAATAATGCCAGCAGTAAGATATGCTATTAGACAAGCGATGCTTGCGGCTGGAGCCGTAATTTACGAACCAAAGCAAATTTTGAGAATAGATATTCCTAATGATAGTATGGGAGTAGTTTCAAGAGAAATAGAAAATAGACGAGGGAGTATTTTAGAAATGAAAGAAGAAGGAGAAGCAATGACAATAATAGCGAAAATTCCTGTTGCTGAATTGTTTGGATTTGATGCTAAATTAAAATCTTTAACTAGTGGTAGAGGATTTTATAGCTTGATAGATATAATTTTCGAAAGAGTATCAGACGAATTGAAAGACCAGGTTATAAAATCTATTAGAAAAAGGAAAGGATTGCCTGAGGAAATTCCAAAGGCTGAGGTAGAACCTGTAGCTTAAATTTTTAAATGTTTAAGTTAACTATTTAAATTACAAATTTCAAAAATTTAAAGGAGGGATGAAAATGGCGAAACCGCATTTAAATCTTGTAGTAATTGGACACGTTGACCATGGAAAATCAACAATAGTTGGAAGATTACTTTTTGAAAGTGGAGCTGTTAGAGAAGAAGAATTGAGAAAATTGCAAGAACTTGCTAAAGAGTTTAAGATAGAAGGAGGAGAATTTGCCTACATTGTAGACAGAGAAAAAGAAGAGAGAATGAGAGGAATGACAATTGACATTATGCATAGACCTTTCGAAACTCAAAAATACTTCTTTACCGTTATTGATGCTCCAGGACATAGAGATTTTGTTAAGAACATGATTACCGGAGCTTCTCAGGCTGATGCCGCTATATTAGTTGTATCTGCAAGACCTGGAGAAGGTGTTCAAGAACAAACAAAAGAACATGTATTTTTGGCAAAAGTTTTAGGTATAAATCAGTTAATTGTTGCTATTTCAAAAATGGATTTAGCGGAATACAAGAAAGAAGTGTATGAAAAGTTGAAAGAAGATACAAGTAAACTTTTGAAGAGTATTGGTTATAATGTTGATAAAATACCATTTGTTCCAGTTGCCGCTCAACATGGTGAAAATATTTTTAAAAGAAGCGATAAAATGCCCTGGTATAGTGGGCCAACTTTAGTTGAAGCTTTAGATATGTTACAAGTTCCTCCGAGACCTGTAGATAAACCATTAAGAATTCCAATAGAAGATGTCTATTCAATTACTGGAGTTGGAACAGTACCTGTTGGTAAAGTTGAAAGTGGTATTTTAAAAGTTAATGATGTTATTGTTTTTGAGCCAAGCGGAGTAAAAGGAGAAGTTAAGTCTATAGAGATGCATCACCAATCTATACCTCAAGCATTACCTGGAGATAATATTGGTTTTAACGTTAGAGGAGTTAGCAAAACGGATATTAGAAGAGGAGATGTAGCAGGGCATCCAAATAATCCTCCCACTGTAGCAAAAGAGTTTACAGCGCAAATTGTTGTTTTACAACATCCAACAGTAATAGCGCCTGGCTACACTCCAGTATTACATATTCACACAGCAACAATTGCCGCAAGAATTGAAGAGATTATTGCAAAAATAGATCCTAGAAGCGGTAACGTTGTTCAAGAACATCCTGAATTCTTAAAGACTGGAGATGCAGCCAAAGTTAGAATAGTACCTGTAAGACCAATTGTAGTAGAAAAACAATCAGAATTTCCAGGATTAGGAAAGTTTGCGGTTAGAGATATGGGAATAACAGTAGCAGCTGGAATAGTTTTAGATGTAGTAAAAGCTAAATAGTAGCTTTCTCGCTTTTTATTTTTAATTTTCTGAGATGCTGATTATACTTTCTCGTTTTAAATACAACCTTAATAAAGGGTATGACAGGAAAGATTTATCTTGCTGTAAAAGCAATATAATCAAAGATAAAAAGATTAATCCTAAAAAGATAAAAAGTGATAATATGCAAAAGGTAAAAATAGACCTTAAAGAGATTGCAGAAGAGTGTTTCGTAAACAAGTCTCTAATAGAAAAAGTAGAAGAAAATAATTTAATAAAAATCCACTATTATGGGAAGAGCCCTAGAAATACACCAAAACCTATGATTCTACCAAAACAAATTAATATAGATGAAGAGTTTGTAGAAAACATAGGAATGTACATCGGAGATGGAACATTAAGCCCAAAAAGAAAACAAACCGAATTTACGACGATAGACATAGACATGGCAAAAAAATATCTAAGGTTTTTACGAAAAACTTTTAATCTGGCAATCGATGACATGACTTTTATTGTAAAATACAGAAGAGGAAGAAAAAGAGAGGTTAAGAAAAAATGGGCAAACATACTTGAGATTCCTGAAAAAAAGATTATAGCAAAGAAGGAAAATAAATACAAAATACAAGAAAACATGGCAATTATTGTTAACAGTATCATTTTCACTTTTCTGTTTAAAAAAATTATTGAAAAGCTACTGCCTATTATCAAGGAAAATCCAAAATTGCGCAAAGCATTTCTAAGAGGCGAATTTGCATCGGATGGAAAATTTGTTATTGAAAAAGATATTAAAACTTATTATATTTCTGAAATAACTTTTTGTTTTAACTACAAAAAGGAGTTATGGCTAAAGAATTATTTAATAAGTTGCCTTAAATTAGAGGGAATGAGCAAAATTAACACCAATAGGCCAGGGTTTATCAGAATTACAGGGTGGGATAACTATTTCAAACTATGGCAAATGAGAATCTTTGATTGTTGTCAAAGGAAGAAAAATAAGTTCTTATTTACACTCAGACAATCACATATCTATCCTATCATTGGTTCTGATGTAATCAATTCGATAGTAAATTCTATTAACCTACAAAAAAAAGTTATTGCAAACAAAATCAACATAAATCGAACAAACCTTTTTAGAGTTTTAAAGGGAAAACAACTTTTAACAATAGAACAATTTAACAATCTCACACAATTAATTAACAAGAGCCCAAAAAATTTTTATAATCAAATGAATGGAATTAGAATCGGTAAGATCACTTATTTACCTTTTTCCAAAAAATTTATAGATTTTATTATAAAAGAAAAATTTAATGGAGGTGATAAAATTGCAAATTGCGAGAATAAAGCTAGTGGGGAAAGATCCGAAGAAGTTAGATGAAATCGCTAGAGAAATAATTGAGATTGCAAGAAAATTCGGTATAGAGCACAGAGGACCCATACCATTACCAACAAAAAAACTAAGAATAGTTACTTTAAAAACTCCCTGTGGCGACGGGACATTAAACTAGCTAAAAACTAGTTTAACTTGATAGGCCACGGGAATGCAACTTACGACAAGTTTGAAATGAGAATTCATAAGCGTATTGTAGATGTGCAAGCGGATGAAAGAACCTTAAAGCAAATTTTAAGAGTAAGTATTCCACAAGATATTCATATTGAAATAAAGTTAATTGGCTAGTTTAGTTTTTAAAATCTTAAGCTTAAAATTATTTAAAAAATACTTCTTTTTATGGGTACTTTTGTTAAAAGATTTTTAGAATATGAAAAGAAACTAAAAAGCAAATATAAGCATCTAGGACTAACTATTACAGTTTCTGGATTGTCTTCATCTGGAAAGACAACCGGAGCAAAAGTTATTGCCAAACACTTTGGATTAAAATACCATTCTTCTGGTACTATATTTCGAGAAGTTGCTAAAAACATGGCAATTTCTCTTGAGAAATTTTCAGAGATAAGAAGCGATGAAATAGATTTAAAAATAGATGAAGAGACCCTTAAATTGGCTATAATTGGTAATGTTGTTCTAGATGGAAGACTAACCGGTTGGGTAGCTGGAGAATGGGCTGAAGTAAGAATATTTTATAACACTCCATTGAAAATAAGGGCAAGAAGATATGCAGAAAGAGAAGGAATAGACTATAAAACCGCTTTAACGAATGTGAAGAAAAGAGATGAAGCAGATATGAAAAAATATAAGAAATTGTATGGAATAAATTTAAAAGACCTATCAATTTATAACATTATCATTGACAATAGTAACTGGAGTTTGGAGGATGCAAACAAAAAACCAATCAAAATTATAGAAGAATTTTTGAAGAGGAGAAAAAATGAAAATAATACCAATAGCTTTTGATTCTTTTGGAGTTAGAAGCATGGCAACTTTTGTTAAAACTAAAGATATTTTGAAAAGAAAATGTATTACTCTTCACTTAAATCAAATTTAATTTTTGGAGTGCTCACTTTTGGATACCTCTCATATAGCTCTTTTCTCTTTGCTTCAAGCATTTCGATCGGCTTCCCTAAAAATTCTGCCGCTGTAATAACTTCTTTATTTAACTTTTCCGCTTCAAGATAAGCATTTCTAAATCTATTTTTATACTCTAAGTCACGAAGTAAATGATGGTCTAAAATTACTGTTTTTACTTTAGTTTGTTTCAAAATCCTGATGAAATTATTTTCTGCTTGTTTTAAATCTTCTAAATCAAATTTAAACCCAAGCATATAAGTTAAAGGTCCTCCAATAATAATTAAGTCTGGATTTTCTCTAATAATTAAATCTGCAGTTTCTGTTTCTACAGGACCTTGAATGTCAGAACAATGCATTACTTTTATTTCTTCTTCAATCGTTACCATGAGTACGTATCCTAATTTACTTCCTTTCTTACCGTGCCAACATGGAGGAGAGAACTTTATTTTTGTTTTCCCGAAAATAAACTCTTTATTATCTGCATACTCGACTCGTTTTGGTATTTTGTCTATCAGTTTTAAAAATTCTTTTGCTCTATTGAATTGAGATCTATTTATGTTTTCTTCAGGATGCTTTGTCAAAAGAATCTTATTTCGATAAATTTCCGGGTTATCTCGTATATAATGATCATAGTGCATATGAGAAATTGATAAAATGTCTGCTTTCTCAGAGTATTTTATTATTTCCCAAAGATGTTCCTTCAGGCGCGTCCACTCTATGGGGTGTGGTGGTTTTGAATATCTAATTGGCGCCAAAGAAGCACCTGGATCGATTAAAATATTTACATCGTTGGTAGAAATAAAAGTACACATGCTACGTACTCCAAGACTATCGAAAGCTATTGGTATGACTTTCATTTTATTTCCCTAGTTAATCTTAACCCTAATTTACTTATCTTGTAAAGATAAGGAATCTGACCTGCTTTTTGCCAACCAGGATATTCTCGTCGATACAACAATTTAGCATCGGATAAATTTTTAAGTATTGTTGATCCACTTCTCGATTTTAGTCTAAACCTTTTTTCAAATTCGAATCTGGTAAACCAATTCTTCTTAAAACTTTTGAAAATACCAAGCAAATATTTATGAACATCTATTTCTCTTACTCTATAACCTCTAATCAGTTTTTTTACTTCATCACGCTTGCGCTTGTGTTTCATAAAAGGAAAAATATATCGATAAAACAATTGAAAATCTTTTTCTCTTATTTCATTTCTATAACCAATGATAACGAGAAACTCTTTCTTGACATTTTTGATTCTCTTTCTCTTTGAGGATTTAGCACTAAAGCCGAGGTTTTTAAGAATACCTTTTAGCCAGATACTTCTATCTTTGTTAGCAGTGGAAAACCATAAATTGTTTGCCATCATGTCTACACTTCCCTCGGCATCAAAATATCCTGCTACCCATGCACATTTAAGTTTTCGAGGCAATCTTTTAAATAATTTGTCGATATTATTTTCAATCCACAAAAAAGCTTTTGATAATAGATTAGTGCCAACATCTACTACAAAAAGAGGAGTATATGAGTCTGTCAAAAGAGAATCTATTCTTATATTTACTAACGGTAGTTTGAATATCCTTGCATACTTTTTAATTATGTTTTTAGGGTTGAGATAGGGTTTTTTATTTGAAAGTCTTATACTTATTTTTATTTTGTCTCTAGGTATCAATTGTCCAATAATGCTAATGGTAGATTTAATAATCGAAGTTTCCGTGTTAGCTATCCCGAACGTTCTATAAGCAGAAGTTCTATCACCCATCCATAGACCAATAAGCCACAGTAATGATTCGTTTAAAATCATTCTTTTTGGAATCCACGTTTCTTTTTCATTCGTCCAAATTATGTGAAGGGAATACTTCCTCTTCTCTACCTTTTCAACAGTAGGGAAATAAATGAAGTTTTTCATATCAACACCTATCTTTTTTGCCATATAACTATATAGCTTTTTAACTATTTAAACTTTACACCTTATAACAATAAACTTAAATAGCTATTTTTATAAGTTAAATTATGAAGACGGTTAGAGGTCAAATTCCAGAAGAATTAGAAAAAAGGTTCAGAAGGTTGGCAATGGAAAAATTCGGATATTCAAAAGGAGCTATCTCTAAGGCATTAGAAGAAGCTATTAAAGAATGGATAAAGAAAAAAGAATAATAGTCAAAGAAAAATAGATTATTTCTCTTTTTTCTTTCCACACTTCCTTGCCATTCTTCTCACCTAAATAATTTTTCTTACTTCCTTTTTTAAAATTATAAGTCAAAATGCAATATGATTAACGAAAGAAATATCGAGCAAGTTTTTCAACTACTGGAAAGTTATTTAAAAGAGAAAAGCATGATTCAAAAATTTGTTGATGAAAAATTCAATCCATTCCAAATTTTAGTTGCAACAATCTTGAGCGCAAGAACAAAAGATGAACAAAGCGAAAAAATTTCAAGAAAACTTTTTCAAAGAGTTAAAGAACCAAAAGATTTATTGAATTTTACACAAGAGCAACTTGCAAGAGAAATCTATCCAATTGGTTTT
>Ga0209225_1003831_pt1 | contig 12257 bp, 7 predicted proteins | sample WasSprMetagenome_FD_184732 | JGI IMG/M metagenome (GOLD analysis project Ga0209225, IMG submission 184732) | Sulfidic aquatic microbial communities from Washburn Spring, Yellowstone National Park, USA - WS (SPAdes) (version 3) | ecosystem: Environmental > Aquatic > Thermal springs > Hot (42-90C)...
GGCCCCGAGGGTGAAAGCTTTGGTGTTCATCAGGTCCTGAAACAGTTCCTCGGAGCCCGCAATGTGTTCGGCGATGGCCACGGTAGTGTCGTTGGCAGAATAAACGAGGGCCGCCCGCACCAGGTCTCCCAACGGGATTACGTCCCCGGCGCGCATGCCCAGGTGCTGGCCTTCCGTCATGCCGGCGGCCCGCCCACTGATGGTCACCGGATCTTCCGGGGAACCCATTTCCACCGCCAGCAAGCCCGTGAGAATCTTGGTCAGGCTGGCCGGGGGGCGCCGCTCATCCGCATTTCGGGCGAAGTACACCTGGCCGGTGTCGGCATCCATGAGCAGGGCCGCGGACGCCGAAATGCGCGGCGGTGCGGCCAGCGCCACCTGGCAGGCCAGCAGGTTGAAAATCAGGACCAGCGCGAGCAGACGCACGGACGCCAGACCCCCCGTCGGCTATTGTCCCTCTCGCGGGACCCTTTATGAGTGCCAATATTGCGCTGTGCTGCCAGCCGAAAAAACCGGTTCTGGTGGCGGCGCCGCTCTAAATAAAACTATAGCGGGTGATCATGCCGATAAGGGGGTGGCCCTGTGCGGGTCTTCTTCCTGAATTTCGCGCGGCTCAAGGCAAACCTTATTCTGACCTTCGGCATACTGGCGGCCGGGTCCTTCCTGGGACTGGCCGTCGTGCGTCCCGAACCGCTAATCCGGCCCACGGCCGGCAAGGTGGGGGCCATCTACCGCGTTAAGACGGACCAGCCGGCCGTGGCCCTGACCTTCGACATCAGCTGGGGTACCCAAACCCCCCCGCCCGTGATGGACATCCTGAAGACCCACAACGTCAGGGCCACCTTTTTCCTCTCGGGACCCTGGGTGAAGAGATATCCGGAGCTGGCCCGCCGTCTCGCCGAAGAGGGGCACGAGATAGGGAGCCACGGACACCGTCACATCAACCTGAGCAGGGAGGCGCGGGACACTGTGGCGGAAGAAATACGCCTCGCCCACCAGGCCATCCGCGAGGTGACCGGCAGGGAGGCCCATTTGATTCGTACACCCAACGGGGACTTTGACCGGATGGTGGTCGAGGTGGCGGCCGGGCAGGGCTACCGCGTCATCCAATGGAGCGTGGATTCCCTGGACTGGATAAACCCCGGCGTGGAGGCCATAACTAACCGGGTGCTGCGCCTGGCGCATCCCGGGGCCATTATCCTGATGCACGCCAGCGATACCTGCAAACAGACCGTCGCCGCCCTGCCGGCCGTAATCGGCGGCCTGCAGCAAAAGGGATTCCGTCTGGTGACCGTATCCGAACTCCTGGAGATGGGTGAACCCCTTTTCGAGTAGGAACTCGGGGTACCCATTCCGGTTACGTTACCCGCGGCTTCAGCTTTTTTCCTCCACCGTGGAAAGGCCCAGCGCGTCCAGTACCGGGCAGTACCTGATGTAGCCGGAAAAAAGTTCTATCAGGCCCACGGTGGCCAGCAACGTTCCCCAAAAGCCCCTGGTGACCCCGAAGAGCCGCAGGGCCATCAGGGTCGCACCGCCCGCCATGCGTAAAAGGCGGTCGGTCCTGCCCACGTTTTCCTTCAAGGACCCACCCTCCCCGGGACCCGTTTTTCTCTATTGTGCCCGGGAGGTGCGCCTTTATGCCCTTGTGCGGCGCCACCAGTACCAGGCCAGCAAACCCGCCAGGCCCAGCAAGACAAAAACGTCCATCCGGTGAAACCAGGGCCCTATCAGCTCCCAGTGCTCGCCGAGCAAATAACCGACGTAGGTAAGCAGGAGGCTCCAGGGTAGTGAGCCGAGGAAGGTGTACACGACGAAGCGGGTCAAGTTCATCCGGGCCACCCCGGCGGGCAAGGATATGAAGGTGCGGATCACGGGGAGGAGGCGGGTAAAAAAGACGGTCGCTTCGCCGTAACGGGCAAACCACCGTTCTGCCAGCGCCAGCTTTTGCGGGGTAACCCCGAAATACCCTCCGTAGCGATAAAGGAAGGGGCGGCCACCGCAAAGGCCTATGTAGTACGAAACCACGGATCCGAAGGTGCCCCCCGCGGTGCCGGCCATGGCGGCCCAGAAAAATTCCAGCCGGCCCGCGGACACGAGGTAGCCTCCGTAGGGAAGGATGATCTCACTGGGCAGGGGTATATTGCAGCTCTCGATGGCCATACCCACGGCGATCCCCCAGTACCCGAGGGAATTGATGAAGCCGGTTACCACCCCAACCATCCGGGCGATCCATTCGCTCAGCAAGAAACCGCCTCCCGGCGCACCCGACTGTCATGCGCGCGGCCCCGGTTCATATGCCGGTGCACGTGGAACGGACCGCGTGGCATAAAGAATCCCTCGCCCCCTTTTACCATTATTACAGTGCGAGGGCTCCCGGTATTACGGGAGCCCCGGCCCTTCACAGCTTGAGGCTTTCCAGGAGTTTGGCCAGCAACGGGTCCGTGGCGGCCAGGTCCGTCAGAGGCAGCCGGTGGGTAGAATACCGGTGGTCAAAGGCCGTCAGGCTCAGGGTGCGGCACAGGGAACGGAAGTGGGCCGAAATGGTGGAGGGAGCCACCCCGTACTCGCCGGCCAGTTCCTGCTGGCTGACCCCGGAGTCGAGCTCAAGGCGTCCTATGGCGTAAACGACCGCCGCCACCCAGGCTGCGGTCTTGCGCAGCACCGGCTGCCGCTTGACGCAGAAGTCGTGCCAGAGCCTGAGGGCCCGTCTGGTCTGTTCCGGGTTGTAGCCCCTGGCCCGCAGGGAACGCACCACCTGCCGGGCCACCTCCGCGTAGGCATCGTGGGACCAGTGGTAATCTCCCGCGTCCACGGGCCGCCTTTCCTTTTCCTGCGCCGCGAGGCGTAAGATCAGGCGCCGCAGCCTTTCCCGCTCCGGCGCGGCACGCCGCAAGTGCCTGACCAGGTGGTCCACCCACTCGTGCTCCTCGTCGAGAAGCAGGTTTGCCAGGTACCGTGTTAGGGCGGGACTCGGGCTGTACTCCGCGCCCTCCCTTCCGAAAAGCTGGGGTATGGCCGCCGTGAGCCCCAATCTGGCCACCCATCCGTTAATCTTGTGGGCCCTCAATTGCAGGTAGCGTTGCCATCCGCCCTTTTTTTTCTGCTGAAAGGCGCGGAAATCGCGCAGGACCCGCCTGTGAATAATGTCCTTGCAAAAGGCGGGGAGGGCCAGTCCGCTCGTTGAAAACTCGTATTCCTCGCCCACCTTCAGCACACGCATGAAAAGAATAGTGCCGGGAACGATTTCGGACGAAGCCGCCGGATCGGTGACGAAATACTCCCGACTGCGCAGAATGTCCCTGATGAGCAAACCCTCCCGTGGCCGGACCTGCCGTACCTCGTACAGCGAACTGCGGGCCTTGATCCACTCGGCAAGGAGCACGAGCTCGTGAAAGGAAATCCGGTCCGCGTTTTCCTGTAAGAACGCCTCGATTATGGTACGCCCGTCCGACAGCGGGTAGTCAAAAATGAACCATTCGAAACAGCGCTCGACGGTCACCTCGTCGTCGGTATTGACCAGTTCCGGGTTCAAACAGTGAAAGTAAAGGTCCTGGGCCCTGGCGGCCTCCCAGGCCAGAGCGGGACGGTCGGCGTATTCGCCCAGTTTCCGGCGCAACCCCTGGGCCGCCCGGCGCCACCGCACCTGACTGAGGAATACAATCTTGCCCCCGTGTCCGCAACATTCCAGGAAGTCCCTTCCGCTACCGCAAGGACAGGCCCGTCCGGGTACCACCCTCCTTATTTGCCTGCACCCCCTTATCTGTTAAAGTCGTATTAGAGCCCCATCAGAAGTGGTTCCGAAGGTGGTGTTCCAGGACCGTCCGGCTTCTGATGAAGGCTGACTGCCCTGACTCGAACCAGGAAAATCGGCTTTTACGGCCAAGAGTTATCTTGATGTAGCAGGCTCACCGGGAAAAGGCCGCGCCCCCTGGCAGTTCGACTGCCTCGGAAAGACTTGCCTTTCCCGGTTTAGCCGCAGGCAAAAGGGTTTATAGAGGGGTCGCGCTTCGAGCGCCGTGTTAGATAAGGCTCACCGTTTGCCTGCCAATTTCGTTCACGAAGGAGGCTTCTTCATGGTCTTCGTGGGCATTGACTGGGCCGACCGGGAGCATGAAGTTTGCATCCTCGACCAGGAGGGCACGGAACTGGCACGCTTCCGCGTGCCCCACAACCGCCAGGGGTTTAAGGACCTCAAACAGCGGGTGCTGCGCCACGCCGGCACCCCCGAGGAGGCCCCCTGTTTCCTCGAAACCAGCCAGGGCCTTCTGGTACACTTCCTGCTGGAAAACGGTTTTCCCGTCTATCCCCTCAACCCAAAGGTGGTGGACTCCCGCCGCAAGCCCTCCGGGGCCAAGAGCGACGCCATCGACGCGCGGCTGGTGGCCGACATCGGGCGCAGCGACTTCCGCCGGCTGCGGCGCCTGGTGCCCGACTCCGAGCACATGCGGGAGCTGAAGATCCTGTGCCGCGACCAGGATGCCCTCCTGGAGCAGACCACGCGGCTCCGCAACCAGCTGACCGCCACCCTGAAGGAGTACTACCCGGTGGCCCTGGAGCTGTTTTCAGACCCCACTCTGCCCGTGGCCCTGGCCTTCCTGCAGGCCTACCCCACCCTGGAGGCCGCCCGCAGGGCCTCGCTGTCCAAGCTGGTGGCCTTCCTGAAGGCCCAGCGGCATCCCCAGGCCGAGGCGGCCGCCCGACGCATCTACGGCCTGGTGCACGCCCCGCAGCTCGAGGCCAGCCCCGGGGTGACCCGGGCCAAGAGCCGCTACGTGCTGGCCCTTATCAGCCAGCTCGAGCCCCTTCTGGAGGCCATCAGGCAGTACGACGAGGAGATCACCCGCCTTTTTGAGTCCCACCCCGACAGTGTGATCTTTGCCAGCCTTCCGGGAGCCGGGACCCGGCTGGCGCCGCGGTTGCTGGCGGGGTGGGGTGAAGACCGCGGCCGCTACGAGAACGCCGCCGCCATGCAGGCCCTGGCCGGTACCTCGCCGGTCCTGCACCAAAGCGGGAAGTACCGCTTCGCCCGGTGCCGGCGGGCCTGCGTCAAGTTCCTGCGCCGAGCGCTGCACCTCTTCGCCTACCAATCGGTGCGTCTGGTCTCCTGGGCTCGGGCCTACTACGCCCGCAAGCGCGCCGCCGGCAAGACCCACCACGAGGCGCTACGGGCCCTGGCCAACATTTGGGTCCGCATCATCTTCGCCATGTGGCTGAAGCGCGAAACCTACAACGAGGCCGTCTTCCTGGCGGCCAAGGCCAGACACGCATCCGTCAACCCCTAAAGTCCGTCGCACGACCCTCTTGACATAGAGGGATCTTTCCGGCATAGGAATTCGCAAGGGCGGGGCGGAAGTCCTGCTCCTGGTTCCCACGGGTCCCGGACCGGGCGCATCCGTCGCCCCTGTGTTATAATAGTTTAGGGGGTGGGGCCATGGGTCGGTTCAAGTTACACGCACCGTTTGAACCGCGGGGGGACCAGCCGCGGGCCATCGCGCAGCTGGTGGAGGGCCTCGGAAAGGGGTACCGCCAGCAGACCCTGCTGGGCGTCACGGGCAGCGGCAAGACCTTTACCATGGCCCACGTCATCGCCGCGGTCCAGCGGCCCACGCTGGTCATCGCGCCCAACAAGGCCCTGGCGGCCCAGCTGTGCGCCGAGTTCCGGGAGTTCTTTCCGGAGAACGCCGTGGAGTACTTCATCAGCTACTATGATTACTACCAGCCCGAGGCCTACATACCCCAAACCGACACCTACATCGAAAAGGATTCTTCGATCAACGACGAGATCGACAAACTGCGCCACGCGGCCACTTCCGCCCTCTTCGAGCGGCGGGACGTCATCATCGTGGCCAGCGTGTCCTGCATTTACGGTCTGGGCGACCCGGTGGATTACGGCACCCTGGTGATCTCCTTACGGCGGGGCGCGCGTGTGGACCGGGACGCGATCTTACGGCGTCTGGTGGACATCCACTACGAGCGCAACGACGTGAATTTCGTGCGCGGCAAGTTCCGGGTGCGGGGGGACGTCATCGAGGTCTACCCGGCTTCCTTCACCGAGCGGGCCATCCGCATCGAGCTCTGCGGGGACGAAGTCGAGCGCCTCGTCGAGTTCGACGTACTCACCGGGCGGGCCCTGGGGGAGCGCTACCACGTCTCCATCTTTCCGGCCAGTCACTACGCCACCACCCGGGACAAGATCGCGCGCGCCCTGGCCTCCATTGAGGCCGAGCTCCAGCAACGCCTGGCCGAGTTGCGGGCCGCCGGCAAGCTGCTGGAGGCGCAGCGCCTGGAGCAGCGCACCCGCTACGACATGGAGATGATCCGCGAGACCGGCACCTGCAAGGGCATCGAGAACTACTCGCGGCATTTCAGCGGTCGGGCACCGGGTGAGCCGCCCTACACCCTGCTGGACTATTTTCCGCCGGACTTCCTGGTATTCGTGGACGAGTCCCACGTGGCCCTGCCCCAGATCGGCGGCATGTGCGTCGGGGACCGCTCCCGCAAGACCAACCTGGTGGAGTACGGCTTCCGGCTGCCCTCGGCCTTCGACAACCGGCCCCTGACCTTCGAGGAGTTCATGGAGCGCATCAACCAGGTGATCTACGTCTCGGCCACTCCGGGGCCCTACGAGCTGGAGCACAGCCGGCAGGTGGTGGAGCAGATCGTCCGGCCCACCGGCCTGGTGGACCCCGAGGTGCTGGTGCGGCCCACCCGGGGTCAGATCGACGACCTGCTGGCCGAGGTGCGGCGGCGGGTAGAACGGGGCGAGCGCGTGCTGGTCACCACCCTCACCAAGCGCATGGCCGAGGACCTCACGGACTACCTGCAGGAGGCCGGGGTGCGGGCGCGCTACATGCATTCGGAGATCAACGCCCTGGACCGCATGGTGCTGCTGCGGGACCTTCGGCTGGGGGTCTTCGACGTGCTGGTGGGCATCAACCTCCTGCGGGAGGGTCTGGACCTGCCCGAGGTCAGCCTGGTGGCCATCCTGGACGCCGACAAGGAGGGCTACCTGCGCTCCGAGCGTTCCCTGATCCAGACCATCGGCCGGGCCGCCCGCAACGTCAACGGGCAGGTAATCATGTACGCCGACACGGTAACCGGATCCATGCGGCGGGCCATAGAGGAGACCGAGCGCCGGCGCCGGCTTCAGATGGAGTTCAACGAGCGGCACGGCATACAACCCAGAACGGTAATCAAGCCGGTGCGAGAGATCATCGAGGCCACCAGGGCGGCCGAGGAGACCACCACCTACCGGCCGGACCGCAGGCCGCGCTCGCGCCGCGAACTGCAGCAACTGATCGCCCGCCTGGAGAAGGAGATGAAGGAGGCGGCGCGCAATCTGGAATTCGAGCGGGCGGCCGAACTGCGGGACGCTCTCTTCGAACTGCGGGTGGAACTGGAGGCGGCCGGGGCAGGTTCGCGGCGCAAGGCCAGCGGTGCCGCGGCCCCGGTGGCCCGCGCCCGGTAGGCCGGTGGTGAAGCCTGTCCGGTTTGCGTCGTCCGTGGTGTGCGGTGGCAGGTGAAGGTACTGTATCCGAAGCCGACTGTTGCTTAAGTGGAGTTTGCTCCCTGGAAGGAGAACGGAATGCTGGACCGCATCATCGTAAGGGGTGCCAGGGTACACAATCTCAAGAACATCGACGTCGAGATCCCCCGCAACAAACTGGTGGTCATCACCGGGCTCTCGGGGTCCGGCAAATCCTCCCTGGCCTTCGACACTCTGTACGCCGAGGGCCAGCGGCGCTACGTAGAGTCCCTCTCGGCCTACGCCCGGCAGTTCCTGGGCCAGATGGATAAGCCGGACGTGGACGCCATCGAGGGGCTTTCGCCGGCCATATCCATCGACCAGAAGACCACCAGCCACAACCCCCGGTCCACCGTGGGGACCGTGACCGAGATCTACGACTACCTGCGCCTGCTCTTCGCCCGGGTGGGCCGGCCCCACTGTCCGCAGTGCGGCCGGGCCGTGGCGCGCCTGACGGTGGAGCAGATGGTGGACCGGCTGCTGGCCCTGCCCGAGGGCACGCGGGTGCAGATTTTGGCTCCGGTGGTGCGGGGCAAGAAGGGGGAGCACGCGCGGGTCTTCGAGGAGGCGCGGAAGGCCGGATTCGTGCGCGTCCGGGTGAACGGAGAGATCCGTTCCCTGGACGAGGAAATCAGCCTGGATAAGAACAGGCGCCATACCGTGGAACTGGTGGTGGACCGGCCGGTGGTGCGGCCCGAGGCCCGGCAGCGCCTGGCCGACTCCCTGGAGGTGGCCCTCCAGCACGGGGACGGGGTGGCCTATGTGCTGTGCGAGGACGGGCAGGAGCTGCTCTTCAACGCCAACTACGCCTGCCCGGTATGCGGCGTGGCCCTGGCGGAGATTACCCCGCGCCTCTTCTCCTTTAACAGCCCTTACGGGGCCTGCCCGGCATGCACCGGTCTGGGCAGCACCCGCGAAATCGACCCGGACCTGGTGATCCCCAACCCGGAGCTGACCCTGGCCGAGGGGGCCCTGCCGGCCTGGTACCGGGGGGAACAGGCGCGTCAGATCCTGGAGTGCCTGGCCCGCCACTACGGCTTCGACCTGCGCACCCCGGTGGGAAGGCTCGCGCCCGAACACCTGCGCGTCATCCTCTACGGATCCGGTGCGGAAAAGATCCACTTCCGCTACCGCGACCTGTACGGCCGGTGGCACGACTACCGGGCGCCCTTCGAGGGCGTCATCCCCCACCTGAACCGCCGCTACCGGGAAACGGCCTCGGATTACATGCGGTCCGAAATAGAGCAGCTGATGACCGAGCGGCCCTGCTCGGCCTGCGGCGGCGCGCGGCTCAGGCCCGAGGCCCTGGCGGTCAAGGTGGGCGGCAAGTCCATCGTGGAGGTCACGGCCCTGTCCGTAGCCGAGGCCCTCCCCTTTTTCCGGGGCCTGGAACTGACGCCCCGCGAACAGATGATCGCGCGCCAGATCCTTAAGGAAATTTGCGAGCGTCTGGAATTCCTGGCCAACGTGGGCCTCGATTACCTGACCCTGGACCGGTCTGCCACCACCCTTTCGGGCGGCGAGGCCCAGCGCATACGGCTGGCCACCCAGATCGGGTCCGGACTCACGGGCGTGATCTACATCCTGGACGAGCCGAGCATCGGCCTGCACCAGCGGGATAACCGCCGCCTGATCCGCACCCTGGAGCGACTGCGGGACCTGGGAAACACGGTCATCGTGGTGGAGCACGACGAAAACACCATCCGCTCGGCCGATTACGTCATCGACATCGGGCCGGGGGCGGGGGAAGAGGGCGGCCGGGTGGTGGTGGCCGGGACCCCGGCCGAGGTGGCCCGGCACCCCGCCTCGGTGACGGGCCAGTACTTGAGCGGCAGGCGCCGCATCCCCGTGCCGGAGGCGCGGCGGCCGGTGCAGGGACGCTTCCTGGAGGTGGTGGGGGCGCGGGAGCACAATCTCAAGGACCTTTCCGTGGCCATCCCCCTGGGGCTCTTCGTGTGTGTGACCGGGGTTTCGGGCTCGGGCAAGAGCACCCTGGTCAACGACATCATCTACCCCTACCTGGCCCACAGGCTGCACCGGGCCCGGACCAGGCCCGGGGCCTGCAGGGAGATACGGGGGCTGGAACACCTGGACAAGGTCGTGAACGTGGACCAGTCGCCCATCGGGCGCACTCCCCGCTCCAACCCCGCGACCTACACGGGGGTCTTCGATCACATCCGGGAGCTCTTCTCCCAGGTGCCCGAGGCCCGCATGCGGGGCTACCGGCCCGGGCGCTTCAGCTTCAACGTGCGGGGCGGGCGGTGTGAGGCCTGCCAGGGAGACGGCATCATCAAAATCGAGATGCACTTCCTGCCGGACGTCTACATACCCTGCGAAGTGTGCAAGGGACGGCGGTATAACCGGGAGACCCTGGAGGTCAAGTACAAGGGGTGCAGCATCGCCGACGTGCTGGACATGACCGTGGACCGGGCCGCGGAGTTCTTTCAGGCCATCCCCCGCATTCACCGCTATCTGCAGACCCTGCGCGACGTGGGGTTGGGGTACATCCGGCTGGGGCAGCCGGCCACCACCCTTTCCGGCGGCGAGGCCCAGCGGGTCAAGCTGGCCACCGAACTGGCCCGCCGGGCCACGGGACGCACCTTCTACATCCTGGACGAGCCCACCACCGGGCTCCACGCCGCGGATGTGGAGCGGCTGCTGGACGTGCTGCACCGCCTGGTGGACGCGGGCAACACCGTGCTGGTCATCGAGCACAACCTGGACGTCGTCAAGACTGCGGACTACATCATCGACCTGGGGCCCGAGGGCGGGGACCGGGGCGGCCGCGTGGTGGCCGCGGGCACGCCCGAGGAGGTGGCGCGGGTGCCCGGCTCCTACACCGGCCAGTTCCTGCGGGCGGTTCTGGACGGGCAGAGTCCGGCCGGGCTTGCGGTGGCGGGAACCGCCACTGCCCCGCAGGTCCAGCTCCACGCGTGACGCAGGACGCGAGCCGGCCCGGAGCGAGACGCCCAACAGGGGAAGCGGAAAGGAGTCATCACCCGGCAAGATGGTCCCGGATTGGGAGGAAAAGCTGAGGTTCATACCGGAGGGCACCGGGGTCTACATCTTCAAGGACGCCGGCGGGCGCGTGCTTTACGTGGGCAAGGCGGTGAACTTGCGCCACCGCGTGCGCTCCTACTTCCAGGGTGGGACGCGCCACCCGGCCCGCATTGCCGCCATGGTGGGCCGGGCCGCGGAGGTGGACTGGCTGGCCACGGATTCCGAGGTGGAGGCCCTGGTGCTGGAGTGCAACCTGATCAAGAGGCACCGGCCTCCCTACAACATCTGCCTGCGGGACGACAAGACCTACCCCTACCTGAAGGTAACCGTGCAGGACGAGTTCCCGCGGGTGGCCATCACCCGCCGCGTGGTTCAGGACGGGTCGCGCTACTACGGGCCCTACACCGACGTGGGTGCGGTGCGGGAAACGCTGCAGCTCCTGCGCAAGCTGTTTCCCTTCCGGACCTGCAAGGAAAAGGTGCCCGGGTCGCGGGCGCGCCCTTGTCTGAACTACCACATCAGGCGCTGCCCGGGACCGTGCGCCGGCCTGGTCGACAAGGAAGCCTACCGGGCGGCCATCGAAGAGGTGTGCCTTTTCCTGGAGGGCCGCCGGGAAGAGCTGCTGCGCGGCCTCGAGCGCAAGATGCGGCAGGCCGCGGCCCGGCTGGACTTCGAGCGGGCGGCCCTTTACCGGGACCAGCTCCAGGCCGTGCGCCGGGTACTGGAACAGCAGAGGGTAGACCTGCCGCGCCTCGGAGACCTGGACGCGGTCGGCGTGGCCCTCGCGGAGGACCGGGCCTGCGCCGTGGTCCTGGTGGTGCGGGGCGGGCGGGTAATCGCCGGAGGGCACCACGTTCTGGAGCGGACCGGAGAGGCGCCGGCTTCCGAGGTGCTGGCCGCCTTTCTGAAGCAGTACTACAGCGGGGTGGACTTCGTGCCGAAGACCGTCCTGTTGCCCGAAGCGCCCGGCGAGGAGGCGGGCGTAATCGCTGCCTGGCTCGGGCGGCGCCGCGGGGGGCCCGTTGAACTGCTGGTTCCGCGCCGGGGGGCGCGGCGGCGGGTGGTGGACATGGCCGCCGAAAACGCCCGCCTGATGCTGGCCGGGCACCTCGCCGACGAGGAGGCGCGCCGGATCCGCGCCGAGGCCGCCCTGGCCGAGCTGGCCGGGGCCCTGGGGCTGGCGCAGCCCCCGGCCCGCCTGGAGTGCTACGACGTCTCCGGCCTTCACGGCGAGCACGTCGTGGCCTCCATGGTGGTACTGGAGGGGGGGAACTTGCGCCCCTCGGAGTACCGGCGCTTCAACGTGAGGGCCCCCGGACCCGACGACTACGCGGCCATGGCCGAGGTCATCAGGCGCCGGTTCGAACGGGCCCGCCAGGAGCGGGAACTCCTGGCCACCGGACAGCTGTCAAGGAAAGAGGCGCGGTTCCACCGTCTGCCGGACCTCGTGGTGGTGGACGGCGGCCGGGGCCAGCTGGCGGCGGCCCGGCAGGCCATGGTGGAGGCGGGTTTCGGTCACATACCGGCCTGCGGCCTGGCCAAGGGCGAAGAGCGCCTTTACCTTCCCGACCGGCAGGCCCCCCTCGTCCTACCGCCTGACGCGCCGGCGCTGTTGCTGCTGCGGCGCCTGCGCGATGAGGCCCACCGTTTCGCGGTGAGCCAGCACCGACGGCGGCGGGAAAAGGCCGGGCTGGCGAGCCTGCTGGCCGAGGTCGAGGGCGTGGGCGCCAAG
>Ga0209225_1003835_pt1 | contig 12253 bp, 9 predicted proteins | sample WasSprMetagenome_FD_184732 | JGI IMG/M metagenome (GOLD analysis project Ga0209225, IMG submission 184732) | Sulfidic aquatic microbial communities from Washburn Spring, Yellowstone National Park, USA - WS (SPAdes) (version 3) | ecosystem: Environmental > Aquatic > Thermal springs > Hot (42-90C)...
AAACGCTGTCAGGGAGCTGAACGCGGTCATCGGCGGCGAGAAGAGCAACCACTTCTACTTCCCCGAGATCTGGGGCTTTGACGACGCGGTCTATGCGACCATTAGGATGGCAGAGATAGTTGCGAGGGCAGGTAAGAGGCTCTCCAAGCTCGTTGATGAGATACCTAAATATCCATCTATACCGATAAGGACATTCGAGTGCCCAGATGAGCTGAAGGGCAGGGTCGTGGAGGAAATCGCGAGATACTATAGAGAGAAAGGCCTCAAGGTGAGCACGATAGATGGCGTAAAGGCATATTTCGATGATGGCTGGATCCTAGTTAGACAATCCAATACCATGCCTCAAGTGAAGATGACGGCTGAGGCGAGGACGGAGAAGAGGCTGAGCGAGATAGTGGGCGAGGCAGAGGACATGATAAGGGAAACTATAAGGAGGCTTAGCAGGGGAGCATAGCGCGGAATATGCAGCTCAGGGTAGCCGTCATCGACAAGGAGAAGTGTGATCCGAAAAAGTGCGGGTTAGAGTGTATTAGGTTCTGTCCTAAAGTGAGGAGCGGCATCGAAGTTGTTAAAATGGGTGAGGACGGCTATCCAGTAATCGTCGAGCTACTATGCATCGGCTGTGGAATCTGCGCTGCCAAGTGCCCCTTTAAGGCGATCACGATTGTCAACCTTCCACAAGAGCTCGAGTTCGATCTCGTCCACCAGTATGGGCCGAATACTTTCAGACTATATAGGCTTCCATACCCTGAGCCCGGCGCGGTTATCGGCCTAGTCGGCAAGAATGGAACTGGTAAGACCACCGCCCTCCAAATACTCGCCAACATCATTAAGCCGAACCTTGGGAGATTCGACTCAAGCGAGCCGAGCTATGAAGAGCTCGCGAGGCAATTTAGGGGAACGCTGCTCCAAGATTACTTCGCTAGGATAGCTAGAGGCGAGATCAGGATAAGCTACAAGCCACAGTATATCGAGAAGATACCGAAAGTCGTCAAGGGTAAGGTTGGGGAGGTTCTCAGGCGTGTCACAAGCCCCGGTAAGCTGGATAAAGTTATCGAGCTCTTTGAGCTCGGGCACTTGCTGGATCGAGAGGTCTCAGCCCTTAGTGGTGGGGAGCTTCAGAGGCTCGCCCTCGCCGCATGCCTAGCTAAGGACGCGAACACATTCATCATAGATGAGCCATCCAGCTTCTTGGATATAAGGCAGAGGCTTAGAGCCGCCGCAGCGATAAGATCAATGCTCGGCGATGATGTCAGGATAATTGTCTGCGACCACGACCTCGCCGTCCTCGACTATCTCTCGGACAAGGTCTTCATACTTTATGGTAGGGCCGGGATCTTCGGGGTGGTCTCAGGGCCGTTCGGCGTTAGGGAGGGGATAAACATCTTCCTAAACGGCTATATCCCAACGGATAACGTCAGGTTTAGGTCAGAGAGAATAGCCTTCCATGTTAGGCCCCCATCGCAGCAGGAGATTGTCGAGGGTGGCATGCCGCTTGAGTGGCCTGAGATGACTAAGACTTATGATGGGTTTAGGCTGGAGGTTAGGGGTGGCCGAATATATCCGGGTGAGGTCATCGGAATACTGGGCCCCAATGGCATAGGTAAGACGACGTTCATTAAGCTCCTCGCGGGCGTGGAGGAGTGTGATGACGGCTATAAGCTAGAGTATAAGTCCGTGAGCTATAAGCCCCAGTACCCCGAGCCTAGGGACATAATCGTGGAGAAGGCACTGAGGAATGCAGCCGGGCCAAGGTTCGAGACGGAGCTGTACTGGAGCGAGGTGATCGAGCCTCTCCAGCTGGAGAGACTTCTCGACAGGAACATGAGCGAGCTAAGCGGCGGAGAGCTCCAGAAGGTCTCAGTGGCGGAGGCATTATCAAAGGACGCGGAGATCTATCTTCTGGACGAGCCAAGTGCATATCTAGATGTGGAGGAGAGATATTCTATAGCAAGATATCTTAGAAGAATCGCAAGGGATAGAAGAGCTTACATCTTCCTCGTAGAACACGACCTCATGGTTCTAGACTTTGCCTCGACAAGGCTAATGGTCTTCACAGGAGAACCGGGGATACGCGGCATCGCAAACCCGCCAACCGACCTGAAAACAGGGTTCAACCAGTTCCTAAGAGAAGTTGGCATAACATTCAGAAGAGACCCGGAGACCGGAAGACCAAGAGCAAACAAGCCGGGCTCACAACTTGACAAAATCCAGAAAGAACAAGGAGAATACTACTATCTATCCACATGACATTAACAGATGTTCTATGCTAGCCTCCTTGCTAATAGTCTTCTATAGATTGAGATGCTCATCAACATGAAATAGTAAACTATCCCGAACACCCCCATCCAAACACACAGGCCGTAGATTTCCGGCGCGAGGGATGGATTGTGAAGGGGGTTTGCGATAATTGGATAGAGCGGCTCTATGTCACCATAAAGGGGAGCGTCAAGCAAAACATGAAGCTCGGCTCCAAGTGCGCCTGCAATAATAAATGAATTAAAGCCTAGATCTACATCTGTCTCCAACAAAACAGTCTTGTAAAATGGTTTCAGAAATCTTTCAAGGAGATACATGATATAGCCTAAGGCCAGACCAATTGGAAAGGCCAGCAAGAAAGTATGCAAATATCCATGCAAGGGATATCTCAACCCGAATAGAAGGACTAAGAAAGGCTCAACATCCACAATAACATTGGCCAAAATAAATGTTGGAACATGAATATACTTCCTTAGCTCTTAATCCATTGTTTGTTGGTGGGTTTTTGTTTTGCATTTATTTAAGCTCTTCCCGTTTATAAGCTTTAAATCGCAATAAGGTGGACTGAGGAGGCTATTTATCAGCATAACCAGCGATCGGTATTACCATGCATTGACAGATGGGAAAACCTATAAACACCAACATAAAATGGATTAAGAGCGAAACTTTAAACATGAGTCTTATAATGCGATGATTATGCACTTAACGTCACGAAAATCTTGAAAAGGTATTAGTATTAAAGCCAAAATAACTAAAAATATTATGTTTTCATTATTAAGTTCTTCATATACCTTAAAGCTAGTTTTACTTGCCTATCAACCTCCTCTAATCCCTGCAGTCTTCCATGTTTTATAACAGGGCTGCAAACTTCATACGAGATATAACCTTGGTAATTGATCCTTTTAAGTTCTCTAACAAAGGCTGGGTAATTTATTATTGAGCCGCCCGGTGGGGTAAGCCCTGGAAAATCATAAGGTACTTGTACTACTTCTCCCTCAGGAGTCTCCTCAAACTTACCATTAAAGTGTGAGTGAACTATTAGATCCTTGCATTCTTGTACAGCTTTTGCTATATACTCATCTGATTGCTGAGTAAATTGATCAAAGCAAGCCAACCCTATATCCAAGCTCATTTTCAAATATTTCGAATTAACTTGCTTAATCATTTCTAAAGTATCCTCATAGCCAAGTCGAACAACAGGGCCATGCGTCTGTAAAGCTAGCACCAAATTATATTCTTCAGCCCATTTAACTGCTTCCTCTAGACAACTCCTGACCCAATTCCATCGATCCTGATGAGTACACCCGGGGTATTTCCAAGTGTGTCTAGAAAAATCATACGTACCATGTCCATCTTTAAGTGCTGTTCCCATCCAAGCAGCAAATACCCTTACAACAGGGGCTTCCAACCAGCTTGCAAGCTTAATTTGCTCTCTTAACATCAATAATTCATTTTCTCTTTCTTCCATTATAGGGCTTGCAAAGTTTGTATAAGTTGCTAGAGCTACTATAGGCATTTGATACGAGTTACATAGCTCCTTAACCTTTTCACACTTCTTCTTATCCCAATCTAGTGGAGATGCGTGTGGTCGCTTAGCCGCGATTTCTATTCCTTCATAACCCATTTCCCTAATCCTAGGAACTATTTCCTCAATCTGCAGAGCTGGACCAGCATACCAAATACCAGTATAAGATATCGTGTATAGGCTTACTTTCATACAGATAATAAAAAATTAAGATGATATATAAGCCTTTTGGGATATTAGAACGAGAGAAGTACCTGCCATATGAAGATGTATCCGTGTGCTTCAATTTCCTCCCATATTCTTTTTAAAAGATTTTCGTCTCCTGTAATGCGTGTTAATTCTTTCCTCTTCTCATACCAAGGAATACAAACGCCAGGTTCAACTTTCAGCTTCTGCCGAAACTCTGCTAATGATCTCTTTGCAGTAGGATGTATATTAGAGTACGCCTGCTTATTTAGCCGTTCTTGAGAGGGGCTACCTTTATATTTACCATAAGTTCGGGTATAGTCAGTCATAGCTTTCACGTTTTCTATCTTGGCATCATTTTGAATGATTGCTGAGGCATCCATTATATAGCCTCCGTCCGAAGCCAAGAGATCCAATATCTTCTTACAATAGCGTTGTACATCTTCTGGTGTTCCGATCGAAAGTAAATAATTCGGTATGCCCCCGCTTAAACAAAACTTATCTTTTAATTTTTTCTTGGCCTCTAAAGGGTCTGTCCTATCTATATGAAATATTATACTGCCTTCTGGTAGCTCAGCAAATGTATCAAGATGAGGAGTCCAATTACCCTCGGCATAGAAAAGCACGCGATATCCATTAGACCAGAGCTCCTCAACTATGGGTTCAAAAGTGGGCCAGAAAATCTCATTGAAGTGCTTGAAGTTAATAAAGGGCACGCAGCTTCGATGCATCCAAAAAGCAATGGGTAGTGTTTTCGTTGGGTCAGCAGTCATGAGCGCTACCTTAGCTAAATGTGGAGCGAGCGCCTCGCATGCTTGTAATACATTTTCAGGCTGACGATGCAGGTCTTTTACTAAACCAGTATAGCCACGGAACTTGTCAGCTAATATGTCGAGTGGGGCTTTGAGGATACCAGCTATAGCTGATGGCATGCCAGCTTCTCTTCTCATCCTTTCTACTTGTACGCCGAAAGCATTAAAATATTCGTACATCGCCATAGCTCCTTTTACAAGCGCGAGTTTAGCGCGGTACGATGACAGATTCCCTTCCTGAATCTCGGTAGAAACCCGCGGAAGCCAAACATTATACATATAAGCTGTTGGATCATCTATTAGTAGTTTGTATTCGTCAGGCTTCATAAAGGCTTTTTCTTCCGGAGGTTCAAGATATTGAAACCCAACATTTGGATCAACATCAATACCAGGGATAGCATAATATTTTAGGCCTAGGGCCTGAGTTAATCCCGTCCATACATAAACCATGTTCGGGACCATGGCATCCCAGTCAAAATCCATTGCACATTTAAGCACAGCATCAAAAGCTTTTCTATAATCATGCGTTACCTCCTGACAAGTATACCCGGCATATTTCGCTGTGAACTCCGCGACAAAAGGTCTTATTGGAACACAATCCGGTATTTCATTTTTCATAGCAGTTACATATCGTTTTAATCGTTCCTGATACAGAGCTTCTTTCTCGCTCATTTCAGGCTCAAGAAGATTGTTCTTTAGGTGATATTTATTTCTCGCTCTTAATCCATTTTATGTTGGTGTTTATAGGTTTTCCCATCTGTCAATGCATGGTAATACCGATCGCTGGTTATGCTGATAAATAGCCTCCTCAGTCCACCTTATTGCGATTTAAAGCTTATAAACGGGAAGAGCTTAAATAAATGCAAAACAAAAACCCACCAACAAACAATGGATTAAGAGCGTAAAGTTTATATATTACACATTATCAAAAAAAACTGTATGAATAGGAGCGAGAAAAAACAGGATGAAATATGTAATTGTGGAAAGCGAGTAACTCGAAGGGAAGCACTTTCTACAGCAGCGAAAATTGCTGCGACTGCGGTAATTGTAGGCGTTGTAGCAGGTGTAGGCGGTTACATGGGTGGCGTTGCGTCAGCCCCACAAAGAGAAGTAACAAAAGAGGTAACGAGGGAAGTAATCAAGACCGTTACTGAAAGTGTTGGAACAGCACCTGCAGCCACCGTAACAGTTACAAAAACTCAAACGGTTACTACGACTATGCCAGTAACACCAACACCTACGATTGTAAAAGTTCCAGGTGCAACCCCTGAAGAGAGGGTATTAAATGGATTAAAAATGTTGATTGAGGAGGGTAAAATAAAGCCAGGAACAACGATCACAATTCTTACACCGCCAGGAGCAGCAGCACATTTTGATGAAAAATACTATAGAGAATTCTTGGATGCCGCACAGGGATACGTTAAGTTGAATGTTGTTACCGCGCCTCCTGAAGGGATTTTTCCAAAGTTAGTAAGCGAGTCTGTTGAAAAGTCCGGAGTTTATGATATCGTAACTGTACCTGTAATAGCCTTGATATCGGAACTGGTGGAAATGGGTGTAGCATTGGAACTTGATGATTATATAGCGAAATACGATCCTGAACTCTATACAGGGCCTTGCCCATATCCTGAGCAAGTGCAGAGAAGCGCAGGATTTTACAAAGGAAAAACTTACGGCTTTAACATTGATTATGATGTTTGGCTAACTCACTATAGGGCCGACATATATGAGGATCCAGAAATACAAAAAGAATTTCTTGACAAATACGGTTATCCTCTAAGGCCGCCCGTAACATGGAGAGAGTTTAGAGATCAAGCTGAGTTCTTTAACAGGCCTGATGAGCCTCCACATACAAAGCTAAATCTCTCCGACACTCCGGGATTCTATTCAACTTGGGAGTATAAAGTCCCCTACTGGGAGCTATACAACATAGAACTCAGATGGTGGACAACAGGATGGCCCTTCTTTGACAGAGAAATGAATCCAACGATAGAAAAGCCTGAGGTTATAAAAGCTATGAAAGATATGCTAGAGGCTCATAAATTCCAGCCAAAGGAGAGTTGGACTAGTTACTGGGATGTTGCCTATCCAATGTTCCTAGAAGGTAAGATGGCATTTTATATCTCTTGGACTTCGCTCATGAAATCATCTGCTACTCCTGCTTCGAAGGTCAGAGGTAAGGTGAAAGTTGCTTTTACACCAGGTTATCCGATATGGGGAGATATGGATCAGGTGGGGATACCAAGAGAATCTGTTAGAACTGTTGGATATCAAGCAGCAAGCCACGTAATGATAGTTAATAGATATAGCAAGAATCCAGAGCTAGCGTATCTCTTTGCACAGTTCTTCATATCGCCAAGACCTAGCACAAGAATAGTTGAGGATCCGGCGGGATACTTCGAGCCGTTCAGAATGTGTCACTTTAAGTCGAAGGTCTTTGAAGAAGAGTGGGGACCGGAAGCCCTTAGAATCTCAGAAGATAATTATGACTACTATGCCCCTGATATAAAGATTCCGGGATGTCCTAGATATCAGGATATACTCGACAAAGAAATGAATGCAGTTATACAAGGACGTAAAAGCCTTGAAACTGCTATACATACAATAGCCGTGGAATGGAATAAGATAACCGAGGAAATCGGCAGGGACAAATTAATTCCACTTTGGAACGAAGTCCTTGATACCTGCATAGGTCCGAAACTTAAACCATACCTGAAGGTTTAGAAATGCTGGAGGAACATTGATGAACGGTGTTATCAGTAAACTCACTAAAGTACTTAATAGTAAACGTGGAATATCTTTAGTGCTCATGGGACCAGCACAATTCCTTATTTTTTTCATTGCGATAATTCCATTTGCTCTTGAAATATATTTGAGTTTCACCCCATGGTCACCTACCATGGGAGATCTTTTCAGCGCACCATTTAATTATGGAATGAACTATGTTAAACTCCTAACGCAAGATACTAGGTACTTACTAGCCTTAGGAAGAACAGTGCTTTTCACAGTCGTTGCAGTTACAGTACAACTGCTTCTAGGGATCTTATTAGCGGCTTTGGTAGATAGAGATTTCCCAGGCAGCAATATAGTGTTTGTGATATTGTTGATACCAATGATGTTTATGCCCGTGGTTGTTGGATTAGTCTTTTACATGATATTTCAATCTGGTGGACCATTAAATCATGTTTTAAGTATAATTTTGCAGCAAAATATTACGATTGATTGGCTCACAAATGAATTCACTCTATTCATAGCGGCTGTAATTGCAGATACATGGCATTGGACTCCATTCATGTTCTTAATAGCTCTATGCGGCATGAGAGCAATATCCCCAAATATTATTGATGCAGCAAGGACTTTAGGAGCATCAGAATGGCAAATATTCAGAAAAATTAAGCTTCCAATGATAAGAAATGTCCTACTTATTGCCGTTACCATAAGAGCTCTAGAGTCAACGAAAATATTTGACGAGTTGGTAATGTTTGCGGGTGGAAGGCTAAATTATCTTTATGAAAATGTATCTATATGGACATATATTATGAATGCTATACAAAATCAAATTGGATACGCCTCAGCAGGAGCTTTAATAGTATTGGTAATAATCGCAGTTCTCACATTTAATGTAATTCTTAAGGTGCTGAGTAGGTGAGATCCCATGAGGGGAAGATCTAGTTTGGAAAAAACGAAAATGGGGCCTTTTGGCTATTTGTTACTTGCGATTATCCTCGTATTAGTCATCTTTCCAATATACTGGCTCATAATAACGTCCTTAAAACCAAAGAGCGAGTGGATTGTAACTCCACCGTTATGGCTTCCTCGTTCACCAACCTTCTTGAATTATTTGGTGATATTGACCGAGACTACTGCTGGAGTAGAGTACGTGCTTGGATCATATGTCGTCTTTAAGCCAGCGGTAAAGGCATTTATTGATAGCGCAATTGTTGCTGGGATAGGAACGATATTAGCAATAATAGTAGGTGTGCTAGCTGCTTTTGCTGTCTCACGGCACAACATAGGAGGTAATAGCTTTCTAGGGTTGGTTCTCATGCTCAGGATGGCACCACCAATGGTGGCTATAATTCCATTAACAGTGTTTTATTCGCTACTTGGTTTTATAGACACATATCACGGATTAATACTTGCATACGCTACTTTTACAATGCCTTATGCTGTGTGGATTATCAAAAGCTTTATAGATGAAGTGCCTAGAGAACTTGAAGATTCGGCTCGGCTTGATGGGTTGTCTCCTCTGGCTGCTCACTTTAAGGTAACATTGCCCCTAATAAAGGGAGGAGTATTAGCGACAGCGCTATTTATATGGATTCTAAATTGGAGCGAATATTTATTTGCGCTGATGCTAACCCGTGGAAAAGTTATTACCTTACCTGTTCAAATTACAGCATATCAAACTTATGCCGGAATGTTATATGGGCCTCAAGCAGCACTGGCCATATTAGCAGTGATCCCCCTCATTATCTTTGGAACAATGATCAGAAGATATCTTGCAAGAGGTCTAACCTTTGGGGCGATAAGGAGGTAAAAGAAATGACCAAAGTGATGCTTGAAAACCTCACCAAAGTATATCCCGGTGGGACAAAAGCTTTAGATCATTTGAATATAGAGATAGAGTCCGGGTCCTTTACATCTCTACTAGGGCCTTCAGGATGTGGCAAAACAACAACTTTAAAACTCATAGCTGGTTTATTAGAACCAACTGAGGGAAAGATATTTTTTGATGACGAAGACGTCACTTACCTACCTCCTCAAAAGAGGGGAGTTGGTCTTGTGTTCCAAGATTATGCCGTCTTTCCACATATGACTGGGTTCGAAAATATCGCTTTCGGATTAAAAATTAGAGGTGTAGATGAAGAGGAAATAAAGCGTAGAATTAATGAAATAGCATCGCTTCTCGAAATAGAACACGTATTATCTAAAAAGCCAAAAGAGATGAACATAAGTGAGCTTCAGAGAGTTTCACTCGCTAGGGCAATAGTTATGAGGCCAAGAGTTCTGCTACTTGACGAGCCATTAAGCAATTTAGATGCTACGTTGAGAGTTAAGGCAAGAATGGAATTAAAAAAATTGCAAAAGCATTTAAAACAAACTATAATTTACGTAACTCATGATCAAATCGAAGCATTAACATTATCTGATAAGGTAGCTGTAATGTCACAAGGTAAACTCATGCAGTATGATTCACCTGAGAATATTTTTAATAAACCAAGAAATAAATTTGTAGCTGGTTTCGTGGGAACCCCACCTATGAACTTTATTGACTGTACACTTGTAAGGCGAGGTGATCATTTACTTTTGGACGCTGGATCCTTCCAGCTTGATGTTAGCCCAATTAAAAATGCATTTGAGAATATAAAATCAAACGAACTAATTCTTGGAATAAGACCAAGAGATGTTATAATTCAAAGAGAAACTATTAATAAAGATGCTATAACTGGTGAGATTTTGACTGTGGAACCTCAGGGAATGGAAAATGTTGTGGCTATAAAGATTGGAGAAATAATAATAAAAGCAATAGCACCCACCGCGCTCACCATAAAAGATTCACAAAAGATATGTTTTAAATTCGATCTACATAAGATACATATCTTTGATAGGAAAAGTGGGGAAGCGTACTTGTGAGGGATGAGAAATGGAAAAGTTAAGGCTCGAAAATATAAGAAAGGTTTTCGGTGCGAAGGAAGTACTTTGTGATGTAAGCTTTTCGGTCTTTGATAAGGAGTTTTTCTGTATTACAGGTAGACCTGGAGCCGGTAAAACGACATTGCTTAGAATCATTGCAGGTTTGGAGGCTCCAACCAGCGGGCAAGTATACATAGATGGAAGATTGGTAAATGATGTAGATCCTTCCGAGAGAAGAGTTTCAATGTTTTTCGAGAATCTTGCGCTTTATCCAAATAAAACGGGATTTGAAAATATAGCATTCCCGCTTAGAATCAGAAAATATCCAGAAACTGAAATTAGAAAAAGGGTGTTAGAGATTGCTAGACTTCTAAATATTGAGCACTTATTGGATAGGTTTCCAAGGACCTATAGTGGAGGAGAGGCTCAAAGAGTTGCTTTAGCCCGCACTTTGATTAAGGATGCAGAAATATATTTGCTCGACGAGCCCTTAAGCAATATAGATGCTTTACTAAGGGTTCAGGCGAGAACAGAGTTTAAAAAGTTGCAGAAAGAAATAGGGAAAACATTCATATACGCGACGCATGATCCCATCGAAGCGCTAGCATTGGGAGATAGAATATGTGTTATTCATGAAGGTAAAGTATTACAGATAGATACGCCTGAAGTAATATATAACAATCCAAAAGATATTAACGTTGCTTTATTCGTAGGAAATCCTCCGATGAATCTTATTCCCTCATATGTAACGCAGGAAAATGATAAAATTTACCTGAAATGTGAAAAATTATCGATCGATATCACCCGGCTAAAACCGCTTATTGAAAATTATATAGGCAAAACAATCTTAATAGGAATAAGACCTGAACACATAAAAGTTAGTAAACAGAGTGTCGGGAACGCTATTGAGGTCAAACTTTTATCAATTGAATATTTAGGAGATAGATTTGTGCTTTACTTTGAATTAGATGATGTAATGCTGAGGGCGTTGGGAGAAATAGGGGAAAAATATTCTATTGGGGAAACAATATGGGTGAAGTTTAACGAAGAAAAAATACATTTAATAGATAAACAAACAGGCTCAGTTCTAATATAGCTATTTTTATTGTCAATGGCGGTCATGTAATGCCCGAAAACCGACTTGACAGGATAAACAACATCAATAGGACACAACTATAAGATTCCCTAGTTCTTATTTCCACTCTAACCACATGAGCTTTGAGAGAAGAGAAAATGGTAAGCGAGCGAGTTTTCTGGAGCTTTTATTACTGGGGCAAGCTGGTAATTGAAACTGGACCGGGCGGGATTTGAACCCGCGACCTCCCGCGTGCAAGGCGGGCGCTTATGGGGCCTAGAAGCTCTCCCAGGCTGAGCTACCGGCCCGAGCCTTTTATTTCTACTCTGTGTCAAAGTTACTTCAACAATATTTTAAGTTTTTTCATAGTCTATTGTCCCGAATATTATGAACTAGTCCTCCATACGTATTATATTTTATTATAGTTCTCCTGAATGCTTAAGTTAACATTAAATCTCTTTATAACAGAATAACAGACTTCAATATCCTATATCCCTCTTTCCACCTCTAGGGTTTATAGGTATGTTTGCTGAACATGTTTCTCAAGCCTGTCCCTAACCCCACATGTATCGTATTCTGAATCCTCATAGAACTCCCCAGGCTTACGCTCTATTTTATTATGGAATTTGTTGAATATCTCAGACTCGACGAAGACTTATATTTTAAAATAATTTCCCTTTTAAAATATTTCGAGCGGAAATGATGCTGTTGAGAAAGGGGGGTGGGGCTGGCCGACGGGCTATCGTAGCTGGCCGGCGG
>Ga0209225_1003851_pt1 | contig 12203 bp, 9 predicted proteins | sample WasSprMetagenome_FD_184732 | JGI IMG/M metagenome (GOLD analysis project Ga0209225, IMG submission 184732) | Sulfidic aquatic microbial communities from Washburn Spring, Yellowstone National Park, USA - WS (SPAdes) (version 3) | ecosystem: Environmental > Aquatic > Thermal springs > Hot (42-90C)...
TCTGCTTACAATTTTATTTAAACCTTTTATAAAGAATCTGCATAAGCAACATTTAGTGGGGCTCGTTGGTTCATTGGGCGATGGTTATAGATCTAAGAAGGTGTATCGGATGCAGAGCATGCATGGCAGCTTGCAAAGCCGAAAACAATACGGGCGGCGGCATGTTTTGGATGTATGTGTTTAGAAGAGAAGTAGGTGGGTACCCTAATGTTACGAGAAGGTTTCTACCTAGGCCTTGTATGCACTGCCGCTATCCCTCGTGCGTGGAAGCCTGCCCAACGCAAGCTAGGCATAAGAACGAAGCCGATGGACTTGTTCTCACTAACTATTCAAAATGTGTCGGTTGCAGATACTGTGTAGTCGCCTGCCCATATAATGTGAACTATTTTAACTGGAAGGTGCCAAAGAAGAATCAGTACTTTGACTGGGAGGCGGAGGGGAAGGATTTGTATGGTAAGGGTGGAGTCACAGAGTACGTGGGTGACGCTATCCCACCAAATCTTAATCCGGATGTTTCGAGAAGAGATATCCCTACACTACAATACCGATTTGTCGGTGTAGTAGAGAAATGCACCTTTTGCGCCCATCGCATATGGTCCGGTATCAAAAAGGGTCTTAAGCCTGGTGTTGATAGAGATGCAACACCAGCCTGTGTTATCACCTGCCCAGTGAAGGCTCTACAGTTTGGCGATCTAGACGACCCTAATAGCAATGTTTCTAAGTTGTTAGCTAAAAGAAGGTGGCAGAGGGCGTTGGAGGACTTTGGAAACGAGCCCTCCGTTTACTACCTGTCTTAGGTGGTTTCTATGAGTTTTGAAATATGGGGTGTCAAAATAACAAGAAGATTTGTCGCTTGGATATCCTTCCTCATAATCCTCATCCTAATAGGAGCATATGCGTATATCCAACAGCTACTAGAAGGGCTTTCTCGGACAGGGATGCAGGTACCAGCTTTGGGCGGCGCACCTTGGGCCCTTTATATTGTGAACGACATCTATTTAGTAGGTGTTAGTGCAGGGGGCTTCCTTATCGCTGCTTCAGCGCACCTATTCAACGTAGAGAGATTTAAACCCATTTCTACCCTCGCTACTTTCGTCGCCTTCGTTACTATCCTAATAGGACCTCCCCTATTTGTAGCCGCGGATTTAGGAAGACCTGATAGAATGCTTCACCTCGCTTATCCGACGCCGAATCCTAGGTCCCCTCTCTTTTACGTCCTTGTCACACTTAGCCTCTACATAATTCTGCTGGTCCTCGAAGCTTGGTTCTCAATGAGGCGTAGGTTGGTGACGAAGAGGAGGTGGTTGACCGCCGGCTTTGACGACCTTTCAGAAGCTTCTCTTCATCATGATGAGCGGATTCTAAAGATGCTTTCTTTCGTAGGCCTTCCCATAGCGGTATCAGTCCACTCTGTGACTGGTTGGATCTTCGGCTTGATTAAATCGAGACCCTTCTGGCTCAGCCCGCTGATGGCCCCCATCTTCCTCTCCTCAGCTCTGGTATCTGGTGTTGCGCTTCTTATTTTCGTCTGCATAGTCGTTAAGAGGTTTGCTGGTTTCAGAATTGAGCAAGATACCCTCGCAGATCTCGCCCGGCTTCTTTCAATGATGATACCAATAGATATCTTCTTCCTCATGATAGAGGTGCTTACTGTAGGATACGCCCACGAAATCGTTGATATGAAACCGCTTCTCTTTTTACTAGTAGGCGCGAATGCGCCGCTCTTCTGGTTCGAAGTAATCGGGGGTGCACTAGTTCCACTTGTAATTCTTGCCTTCCCCAGATTTAGAAGATCTGATAGGGTGCTCACCTTAACTTCTCTACTGATCTTGGTAGGCATATGGCTGAAGAGGTGGAATATTATAATGTGTGGGACTCTATTCAGCCACGACTGGTTTGGGTGGGCTGAGTATCCGCCTGGCTCATATACCCCTACGTGGGTTGAGTGGTCTGTGATGACTTGCATATATGCTGTAGCCGCACTTCTTCTAACTTTAATCATTAAGTTTCTCCCTGTGGAGGAAGAAAGGAGGGTTATACCTACCCCAGCTGTTGCAGAGGTGGAGTAGGATGGGCGAGGGAAAAATCACTAGAAGAGATTTCGCTAAGATCGTTGCTGGAACAGGAGGTATTATAGCGCTTGGTAGTGTGCTGTCCAACTTTGACGCAAGCGAATTATTTACAGCCTCTGCTGAAAAGAAGGAAGATGGCCTCAGTCAGATGGAGGATGTGAAGATACCTTCCGTAGACCTAATGTGCACCGTGAGCTGCGGTATTCTAGCGAGGCGAGTCAACGGGAGACTTGTGAAGATAGAGGGCAACCCTAACCATCCGATCAACGAAGGTGGGCTCTGCCCAAAGGGAAACTGCGGCATTATGACCCTCTACGACCCATACCGTATCAAAGCGCCGCTAAAGAGGACGAACCCCAAAAAGGAGAGAGGAGAGGACCCAGCCTGGGTCGAAATCAGCTGGGATGAGGCGATAGAACTTGTTGCCTCAAAGCTGAGGGATATCAGGAGAAAGAACCCTAATGCCTTCGTTTTACTGCACGGAGAAAACCAGATTCCAGAGTTCACCGCAGCTTTCATGTCAGCATTTGGTTCGGTCAACGATATAAGTAGAGGAAGCCTTGGGGAGGCTGCGCTCGATGTGGCTGACTCTCTCACATGGGGTGCGCCGAGGCATAGAGTGGATGTAGATAACTGTAACCTTTTGCTACTCTTCGGTACTGGGGCTGCAGCCGAAGCCAATAGCCTCTTCCTGTGGTACGCAAGGCGCATCGCTGATGCTAGGGAGAGGGGCATGAAGCTCATTGTAATCGAGCCGAGGCTCTCAAACTCAGCAGCGGTTGCTGACGAGTGGATACGAATAAACCCGGGTACAGACTCCGCGCTTGCATTAGCTTTGATAAACGTTTTGATCGTGAGGGGGCTTGTCGATTACGATTTCATAAAGAACGTAACTAACGGCCCATATCTTGTGGATGTTAGTACCGGCTACTTTCTTAGGAGAGGAGGGAAGCCTCTTATATGGGACAGCAGAAGCTCTAGAGCTGTTCCTTGGGATTTCGGCGATGCTGACCCAGCTCTCACAGGGAGCTACGTTGTTGATGGTAAGGAGTGTAAGCCTGCTTTCCAGCTGCTCTGTGAGACCGTTGAACGCTACACACCAGAGGAGGCGGCTCGGCTCACAGGAGTGCCTGCGGATAGGATAATCGAATTGGCTGAAGAGTTCGGCAGAAGGGCGCAGATAGGCAGTACAGTGGTACTGGAAGGGCATGTGATACCATACAGACCAGTTGCCGCTGAATTCTACAGAGGTGTTTGCGCACATCAGCATGGGGTCCTCCACTCGAGAGCGATCCTCCTACTTAACATGGTGGTGGGGAACATCGACGCAGTGGGTGGTTTATCTATGATGAATGTAGGAGAAGGAGATGATATGAGCGGCATGTTAAAGACCCCGCCTTATGAGGTAAGGTTTCCGCCTGTGAGGATTGATCTTAAAGACAGCTTCTACCCGCTCGCTTACTATGGGATAAGACAGCAGGTATCGCTCAGCATACTTCACCCTGAGCGCTTTCTACTTCCATACAGGGTTGAGGCGATGATGATTTATTATGCGAACCCCTTGCTGCAGACACCTAATGAGGAGCTGCAGATAGAAGCATTCAAAGAGGTGCCCTTCTTATTCACCGTAGATTGCTTTATGAGCGAGTCGGCTGAGATGGCTGATGTGATCTTACCTGACCGAACCTACCTAGAGCGTTTTGACCTCGTACCCATCCATACTCCTACTCACACAGGTCACGCTCTTAGGCAGCCCGTAGTAGAGCCCCTCTACAACACAAAACACGTAGTCGATATACTAATAGATGTGGCTGAAAGAGCAGGGTTCCTCTATGGAGAGGGTGGCTTCAACGATCACCTAAATCGCCGTCTTGGTCTAAGAGGCAAGTATAAACTTAGCCTAAACGAAAAGTACACTAACGAAGAGATCTTAGATAGGCTCTGCCGCTCACTCTACGGGGACGAATACGACCTTGAATGGTTCAAAAGGCATGGTTTGAAAGCAGAAGCGCTTAAGCCGCACCAAAGGTATGTAAGATATAAGCAGAAGGGAAGAGTCTACAGGATGCACCTCTACTCAGAGACGATAAAGGAGGCTGGAGACGCTTTAAGAAGAGAAGTAGAGCGTTTCGGGTTGAGGTGGTGGAAAAGCTACCAGTACTACCAACCCCTACCTGTGTATATAGAGCCATCTGTATACAATGGCGACCCGAGTTTTGATCTACATCTAATAACCTATAAGCTCGTTGAGCATACCCTCTCAAGAACCGCTCAGAACCCGTGGCTTATGGAGTTGTATGGACTTGGGGTACCTGGACTCGAAAAACCTGGACTACTCATCAGCAGCATCGACGCAGAGAGGAGGAACATAAAGGACGGTGAAGATGTCTGGGTCGAATCCTCAGCTGGGAAGCTGAGGGTAAGAGCTTTAGTGGTTGAAGGCATCAAGCCTGGAGTGGTAGGCTTACCTGCACACTTCGGCCACTGGGCTTTCAACCGCTACGCTAACGGGGTGGGTGTAAACGCGAACAGATTGATCCCGTTAGGTGAGGACTACACAGACCCAATCTCGGGGCAGCAGCCCTTTAATGACACAAAGGTGAGAGTCTACAAATAAGCCAGAGGAGGTCTGATCTATACTTTATACGAACCTCGGAACTCTCCTACTATCCACATTAGCTTAAGCATTTCTATTTTAAAGAGCGCTCCACGTAGTGAGGATTATAGCAAGTATCGTGTCAACAACGATTGTAAGTATGACAACGATGCATAAGATAAGTGCGACTAAACTTCCCTTTTTACTCCCTGAGTTGAATGCGATGCTGCCTACCACAGCAAGGGCTCCGATGGCTGCTACCCACTGCTTGACTGCGAAGAGAAGCGAGAAGGACGGTTGCGTTGCGTGAAAACCGAGTGCACCGCCTATCACCTCTGCACGCATAGCAGGGTAGAGAAGACTACCAGCTACAAAACCAGCTGCGAGTAATAAGCCGCCTAGGAAGAGGACCCTATTCGCCTTAGGCGCTAAGGCTTGAAGCCTTTTCTGCTTGAATGCGGTGAGCATCATCACAAACCCGGTGAACCAAACGACAGCGCCTAACACGAAGAATAGGACGTGAAAGAGAAGAAGTGGTGGTGCAGCAACCTCTTCGAGGAGGACCATGCCACCTCTGCCATCTAAAGTAAAGCTTTTTAACCTTTTATGGTTTTTGCTAGGTGTTGGCCGAGCAGCTGCTTGAATTCCTCAACATGAATTATGTTTTGATAGCGCGTTGGACAGCTATCGCTATATTCATTGTTGGAGTCGTCTATCAGATATGGGTAAAGTGGGCACTGAGGAGACCAACCGCATACATGCTAAAAAAGATAGGGAGAGTTTCGCCGTTAGGATATAGAGTTGTAACGAAATTCTTCCGTACACTCATCACCAATATCGCTCTCCAGCTCTTTATTGTCAGAAGGAATCCCCTAAGATGGCTTATGCACTTTTTCATATTTCTCGGAGGCGTTGTCTTTGTTTTCTTCCACGCATTTCCACTGATGTTTGGCTACTCTAAATGGGAATTGTTTATAGGCGCATTAAACCCTAGAACTTGGATCTACCACTACATCTTCTTAGGAGTGATCTTAGCGGGTGTGATGATAGCTGCTATAAGAAGGGTATATCGCAGTGAGGCCCCAGAGGAGCTAGATAGATACAACCTACTACCCATAATCCTAATAGCGATTATCCTGATATCTGGTCTCATAGCAGCCATAGTATTACAAGAGCTTTATCAGATCGCTGGGTGGACCGCTTGGGAGCTAGAGTGTTTCAAGATTCTACACCTGGTCGCAGCCTACACTACGCTAGCGATCTTCCCATTCACGAAATTCTTCCACTTCTTTATACGCTGGATCGCGATATCAGCAAACCTTTACCTCTCATACGAGCCTATGGAGCCGCAGAGGGTTTGCATAAACTGCGGTAAGGGGTTTGCTTCAGAAGCCAGAATGCAGGAACTAACGTCAATAGTCGGCGAACTCCAAGAGGGTTGGCTACTTCAGTACTGTCCTGAATGCAGGAGACTCATCAACTCGAAGCTCGATAGATCTGCGCCCTCCATCACTAGGCCGCAGGCTACGTGAGAGGCCTAGCTCTGAGGAGGCGTTGTGCGGTCTCTATCTTCCTCTCAATCGACGTCTCTACGCTTTCTTCGTATCGTATTGCACCTGTTGGGCAGATAGCGGCGCAGTATGGTAGCAGCCCTTTAGCCCTCCGCTCTGGGCAGAGGTCGCATTTCACCATAAGCTTGCTCTGATCATCTATCTTCGGTACACCGAACGGGCAGATAAGATAGCAGTTGCGGCAGGCGATGCATCTTGACTCATCAGCGCGCTTCACCACACCATCAGGTAGTTTAATTATGGCTTCAGCTGGGCATACATTAACGCAGGGTGCTTGCTGGCAGTGCATACACACCGTAGGCGCCCACTCACCTTTACTAACTTCTTCCACGAAGATGAGCTCCAACCCCCTATGCGACTTCAGCTGCTTGCAAGCCAGTACACACGCCATACAGCCGATGCAACGCCTCTTGTCGATGCGGAGAATCTTCAAAGCAGACACCTCACTTTCTTTCTACACAAACAGGGATAGCCTTATAGTTCGGTATCTTTGATATGGGGTCAAAGTGCTTGGGGACGACTAGGTTGACCCATCCTTCTTTAAACCAGTGCATAGGCATCGCAACACAATCATCTCTTATTGTGTCGGTCACCTCAGCAACAGCCTCCACTTTACCAGCTTTGCTTCTTACAACTACTCTATCGCCTTGCGATATACCTAGCTTCTCAGCGGTCGCTGGGTGTATCTCTAAGTAAGGCTTTGGGCACTTCTGTTTAAAGAAATCTATTCTTCCAGTCTCTGAAGAGGTCAAGAAGTGGTAAGGGGTCTTGAACGTTATGAGAAGTAGAGGGTACTCGGTTGAAGTAAGCTCAGCCGGCTCAGCGTACTCTACCATATAGAATGCGGCTAGACCATCGTGGTGTGCAAAGCTGTCTCCATAAAGCCTCTTCTTCTCAATTTTATCGGATACAAGGGGGTCGCCAACCACCGCTAATCCTTGCTCATCGATATCACGCCTCATGATGGTTTTCTTTGAGTGGGAACTTAACTCGTCAAGAACCTCTTCCGCTGAGCCATACTCGAAACCTTGGTTCGCGCCAAGGATCTTCGCTAGTTGGCAGATGATCTTCCAGTCTTCTTTGGCGTCTTTAGGTGTATTAAAAGCTCTTTTTAGCTTCACGCGCCTACCATCTACAGCATTTATTGTGCCCTCGCTCTCATAAAGCGTTGAGCCAGGTAGGATGACGTGTGCCAGCTTTGCTGTCTCGGTGAGAAAAACGTCTTGTACTACAAGTAGATCCAGCTTTTGCAGAGCATCCACCACAAAACCAGTTTCTGGTAAAGAAACTACTGGGTTTGAGGCCAGTATGTACATCCCCCTTATTTCCCTACGGTATGCAGCCTCTATCATCTCATATACTGTAAACCCCTCTTTTAATCCGTAAGAGCTTGGGTTAGGGTAGCTTGTTACCCCGCTGACGTGCCCCATAAGGGGTAGGAAGCCGCATCCTCTCTTCCCTACTTTACCCGTTGCGAGTGCGAGATTTATGCAGGCAAGCACCGCAGAGACGCCTTTTTGGTGCTGCTCTAACCCCCTTGAGTGAATGACCATAGCGGTGGGGGATTGTGCGTAGAGTCTTGCAAAGGCGCGTAGTTGTTCTTCTTTTACACCCGTGATTTCAGCTACTCTGGCTGGGGTATATTTAGATACAGCCTCCTGCACCGAATCAAAGCCCTTAGTCCTCGCCACTATAAAATCCCTGTCGATCAACCCGCTAATGATAAGCTGATTCAAGGCACCGTTTAGAAACGCCACATCGGTACCGGGTTTGATCTGTATGTGTAGATCTGCCATTCTAGCCGTCTGGGTCTTCCTCGGGTCTATTGTCACGATCTTAGCACCTCGCTCTCTGGCATCAAAGACGTACCTCATTAGCACAGGGTGGCATGAACACGGATCTGCTCCGATAATAAGAACCAGATTTGTGGCAAGCAGATCTGTCAAGGGGTTAGGGGGCTCGCTTGAGCCTAGGCTAAGGCTGTATGCGGCTCTTGCGGATGCAACCCCTAGCCTGTCGTTAAAGTCTATGTGGGGTGTTTTAATCACCTCGTAGCCTAGTTTTTTGAAGAGGTAAAGGGTCTCGTTTGATAATCGACTTGAAGCGTAGAACGCGATAGAGGTTGGTCCATAGTTCTCGATGAGGCTGCGGAAGACAGACGCTATCTTCTGAAGCGCTTCGCTCCACGATGCTTCTCTAAAACCATTCTTTTCCCTAATTAATGGCTTCTTCAGCCTTTCTTGGTGACGCATCCATTCAAGTGATAGCAGACCTCTTGGACATAGCGCTCCTCTATTATGTGTGAAGTTGTAGTTAGGCTCAACTTGCTTAGGTCTTCCAAAAAGATCCAAACTGATGCTTAAGCCACATGCTATGCTACAAAAAGGGCAGTGCGTCTGGATCGTAGCCATCTCCATTACCTGAGACCAACGATGTAGAAAGACGCTCTCTGCGCTCTTTTAGCCGCTTTCTCCCTTACATAAGTGGAGAGCTGCTCCGTGGTTCCGAATATGAGCGCTTTAGGATGGCAGGTAGCGACGCAAGCGGGAAGCTTACCCTGCTCAACCCTTTGGTAGCACAGCACACACTTAGTCATCTTACCCTCAGCTGGGTTGAACTGGGGAGCTCCAAAGGGGCAGACCCATAGGCAATGCTTACATCCAATGCACTTTGCAGAGTCGATGAGCACTATGCCATCAGGTCTCTTCGATATGGCCTTAGCCGGGCAGACCTCGATGCAAGGCGCCTTACCGCAGTGCATACAATTGAGCGACACCATCGTCATAGTCAGATTACCGTCTGGACCATATTCGGGTCCGATTCTAATGTTCTTAATCCAGTCTATCCCTTCGGGCGTTTTGTTCGTCTCTTTGCATGCGGCTTCGCATGCCCTGCACCCTATGCATCGGCTGAAATCAACCAGTATCCCATACTCAGGCATCCTCCCACCTCCTCAACTCTCAGCCTTATACACCTTACAGAGCAAACCTCTATAGATCCAACCTCCGCAAAGAGGATCACATAGCTCAGGGTCGTCTTCTGTAAGTATGTTGGCGTTAGATCTCCACACACCATGCAGATAAGGTTCTTCAGCCTTATCCTCGGGGAACCACCAGCCCTTTTCTAAGAAGACGACCCTCCGGTCTATCCCTCTGTTCAGCTTCGCCTTTACCCTAATCTTACCTCTTCTTGTTTCAACGTAGACCCAATCGCCCTCCTTGATTCCAAGCCTAAAGGCGGCATCGGGATTTATTTCAACACCTGGGTCAGGCACGAGTCTTCTTAGAGTCTTTAGCTGCCTACCTTCAGAGTGGTGATAAGGCATAATGCTACCAGTAGTTAAGACAAAGGGATACTGTTTTGCGAGCACAGGTTTAGAGACAGGGCTTTCAGGAGGCTCCTTATAGGTGGGCATCGGATCATAACCTAACTTCTCTAGTATCGTGGAGTAAAGCTCAACCTTACCAGTCGGTGTCCCAAAGCCTCTCTCAACAAACTTCCTATACTTCACAGGCTCAGCGTTGATCCTCACCTTATCTACGAACTCATCATAATCTTTGTAACCTAATGGGCTTATCCGATATGAATTCGCCTCTTCAAGCGTAGCCCAAGGCCAATATTCGCCCTGACCAAGTCTTATACCCAGATCCCTCCAAAAATCGAAATCGGTCCTTCTTTCATAGAGAGGCTTTATAGCTCTGTGTGATGCGATAAAGAAGTTTGAAGTGCCGAAGCTGCTTGTTATGAGCGGGCGCTCAAGCCAGAAAGCAGCTGGTAAAACGTAGTCAGCAAGTAAGGCGGTTGGAGTGAACCAGAAGTCCATGACGACTAGCAACTCAAGGTTTGGGCTTGTGAGCGCTTGATACACAACATTCGTGTTGGCGAAGCAGACCATTGGGTTGTTTGCGACGACAATCAGCGCCTTAATAGGGTAAGGTTTACCAGTTATAATCGTTCTCCAGAGGGATGGTATGTGCGCCTCACAAACCCACTCTGAAGGCATCGCCTTACCCCAATATTTCACCTGCTGCTCTGAAATTATTTCGTAGCCCGGCCAGGTGAAGAGTCTGTAGCGGTCTGAACCTATCTGCTTCATCCTCTGCTCCTTAGGGAGCTTATCATTCAATTCTAGCTCCCAGTCGGTGATGAACTTGGTGTGAGGCCCGTTTATTATGTTGCCACCTGGCACATCGAGGTTTCCAGTTATCGCCCTCAAAATCGCCCTAGCTTGTATCATGGGTGCGGAGGCCATACCGAAGTGGTCTAGAGAGGTGCCCCAGGGTATTACAGAAGGCTTGTTTGTCGCATATATTCTAGCGGCCTCTACAATCTTCTCTTCGGGTACCCAAGTGATCTTAGATGCCCAGCTCGGTGTGTACTGTTGAATGTGATCCCTTAGCTTATCAAAGCCGTAGGTGTACTTCTCTACGAATTCTTTATCATAGAGCCCCTCGTTGATAATGACGTTTATCCAAGCCAGAGCCAACGCCGCGTCAGAGCCGGGTCTAATTTGAAGCCAGATGTCAGCTTTCGCAGCCGTCTCTGTGAACCTTGGGTCGATGACTATAAGCTTGGCTCCCTTCTCCTTAGCGTCCAGAACCTTTCGGATCTCAGGTAAATAGCTAACCGCGGGGTTATGCCCCCACTCCACAATAGTTCTTGCATTACTGAAATCTGGTTCAGAAACCCAACCATAAATCGCGCTTTCGATCACATATGTATTGAGACCGCAGATAGGCGCTATTCTCCCAGTGTTGGGGCTGCCAAAAAGGTTGAAGAACCTCCTCCTCGGCCACTCATCAGTTCTATTTGTGCCACCAGTAGATGCGACAGCCTCAGCCCCGTATCTATCCCTTATTTCTTTAAGCTTCTCCGCTATTTCGTCTAGCGCCTGATTCCACGATATCCTCTCCCATCTGTTTTCACCCCGTTTCCCCACTCTCTTATAGGGGTAGTTTACTCTCTCAGGATGGTACAAGAACTCCTTCCAAGCCCAGTTTCTTGGGCAACGAGCACCCTCGTTGACTGGATGGGTTGGATCTCCCTCCACCGAGACAGGTTCGTTACCATCCACCTCCACGAGAAGTCCGCAGTTTTGGTAGCAGAACCAACACGCAGTCTTTCTGATCATTTTACACACCCGCTTCTGCAAGCTTTGCTAAAGAAAGCAGCTTCAGAATCCATATTTAAGTCTCTCCTTGCAGCGCATAGTTGCACACTACAGTTGCCTAACCACCTTTTGGACATTCTCCTTCGCCTTCGGTCCAGTAAAGAGTTGCTGTAGGTTTCGTTGTATCTGCGAATAATCTTCATCAACATCTAGCAGAAGGTTAAGCGCGTGTCTAATCTTTATCTGAGAGGGAACCGTAGAGAGCATATTAACGCAGGTAACGCAGTACGTGACCAAGTACTCTGCTTGGGTCTCCTTAGCCTCCTCTAACCTCATCTTAACGTAGGTAAGGGCGAGATCTGGGTCTACAGCTGAGGCCAGCCCACCTGCGCCGCAGCAGAGGGTATTTTCCCGACAGTGCTTCATCTCAATAATCCGACACCCGTTGAACAAATTCCTCACTTTCCTACCGAAAATGCCTTCTTCACGATCGGGACAAGAATCGTGGATCGTAATTGTGCCAGTTATTCTTTTGAAAACTGCTTCTGGTAGTGCATCGTAGATCGGAACCACTTCTACGTCCAGATGCTTCTTTAGGGTGTAGTAGCAGTTAGGGCAGGCGGTGATAATCTTTTTTGCGCCTTTCTCAGCGATCCTTCCCTTAAGCTTCTCAATCGCCTTCTCGAACCTCTCTTGCAGACCTAGATCGTGGATAGGCTTTTGGCAACATTCTACAAGTATCCCTATTGATCCGTTAAAGCGTTTAAGTTGTGAAAAGATGGTTCTAGTAAGTTTAGGTGCAAAGGTGCCCATATTACAGCCTGGGAAGAATAATGTATCACAGTTGCTTATTT
>Ga0209225_1003854_pt1 | contig 12197 bp, 11 predicted proteins | sample WasSprMetagenome_FD_184732 | JGI IMG/M metagenome (GOLD analysis project Ga0209225, IMG submission 184732) | Sulfidic aquatic microbial communities from Washburn Spring, Yellowstone National Park, USA - WS (SPAdes) (version 3) | ecosystem: Environmental > Aquatic > Thermal springs > Hot (42-90C)...
ACACTATTTCGTATTTGACGTCGTATGTCCTGTTGCCTACCTGGAACACCCCCTTCCTCTCCGCTATGGTGCCCTCTGGGCAGTAGAGCCAGCAGAGCTGGCACCTTATGCACTTGTCGTCGTGTATCACGGGTTTCAGCGTCCTCCAGCCAGCGGTGAGGTTTCTCTTGGTGGAGCCGGGCTCCGGAATTACGGCGCCAATGGGGAGCTCGGCGGCCTTGGGCAGGCTCATAGCTCCTTAGTCTCTTGGTATGCTGATTCTATTAACTTCACGTTTAGGTCGTAGAGCCTGCCTGTGAAGTATTTCCTCAGGGCCTCGGCCGCGGAAGAGAGCGATACTATGCCCGTGGCCTTCACCACGGCGCCTATCAGGGCGGTGTTTACTATCGGCCTGCCTAGGATTTTCATTGCTAACGAAGTGGCATCTACGTAATAAGTCTTTTGGGGGGCCTTATACATCCCGTTAACCACGAGTATCGTGGTGGGCTTCGCGCCCTCCAGCGGGTTCTCCGCTTGGAAGAGCGACTGGTCAGCCACCACTACTACGTCGGGGTGGAGGACGGGCTCCCTGATGTATATGGGCTTATCTGACACGCGGAGGTAGCTCTTCACCGGGGCGCCTCTCCGCTCCGGCCCAAACTCGGGGAAGGCTTGCGCGTATTTGCCCTCCAGTATGGCGGCGGTGGCCAGCACCTGGGCTGCGGTCACCATGCCTTGTCCGCCCCGCCCGTGGAAACGGAACTCCATAATTCCCATGTCCACATATATCTACCATTATTTAACCTCACCTATTTCGCATCTGCCAAAACTTTTTTCTAGCACTTAATACGTGACTTCCATGAGGTGCATATTCGTAACGAGGGATAAGTTCCCCTCTTATATGTATAAAAAGCTGGAGGAGGTGGGGAGGGTTGAGGTGTATCCTTATGGCGAGTCGCCGTGGTCAACTAGAGGCGTGCCCAAGGAGGTGTTGATAGACGCTGCGCGGCGGTGTGACGCTCTGGTGATCTACATAGGCGATCTTGTGGATAGAGAAGTTTTCGACGCGGCGGAGCGGCTTAAAATTGTCTCTACTGTGTCCGTCGGCGTGGACCACATCGACGTGGAGTACGCCAAGAGGAGGGGCGTCGCCGTGGCGCACACGCCATACGTCTTGGTTGATGCTGTGGCGGATCTAGCTGTGGGTCTCCTAATTGCCGCGGCGAGGAAGATCGCGCTGGGGGATAGGCTGATCAGGGAGGGGAGGGCGGCGCCGATGTGGGGTAGTCTCATGGGCGTGGATTTAAAGGAGAAGAGGGCGGGCATCGTGGGGTTGGGCAACATCGGCGTTGCGGTGGCCCGTCGGCTTTTGGCCTTTGGGGTGGAGGTGGTGTATTGGAGCAGGCGGAGGAAGCCCGAGGTGGAGTTTGCCCTGGGCATAAAGTACGTAGAGCTCGACGAGCTTTTGTCAACTAGCGACTTCGTCGTGGTCACTCTCGCCCTGACGCCCGAGACCGAGAGGTTTTTCGACCGGGAGAAGTTCGGCAAGGTGAAGAGGGGAGCCTTCTTCATCAACGTGGGGCGTGGGAGGCTGGTGGACACTGAGGCCCTCTTAGAGGCGCTTGAGGATGGGCGGCTCGCCGGCGCCGCCCTCGACGTCTTCGACGTGGAGCCTCTGCCTCCTGGGCACAAGCTCGCCAGGCTGGACAACGTGGTGTTGACTCCGCACATAGGCTCGGCGGCTGTGGAGACGCGGGAGCGCATGGCTGAGCTCGCCGCCGAGAACGTCGTGGCGTTTTTCAAGACGGGGAGGCCGCTCTATGCGGTGTAGCTTAAAAAGAGGAGTCGAGGGCTACACATGCGCGTCCTAATCCCAGTGGACGAGGCCAGGGGCCTGGATTCGCCTATTTCCGACGAATTCGGCGAGGCGCCGTTTTTCCTGGTTGCGACGGAGGGCGGGGGGCTTGAGGTGTATAGAAACGAGGAGGTGATCCATGGACGTGGACATAGGTGGGAGGAGATCCTCCAACTCAAGCCAGACGTCGTCATCACGCGGGAGATCGGGAGGCCCGCATACCACGCCTTTAGGGCCAAGGGCATTAAGATCCTCCTGGCCGAGGGCGCCACGGCGCGCGAGGCGTTGGAGAAGTGGAGACGCGGCGAACTTCGGGAGTTCCCCCCAGAGCTTGTACACGAGCCTAGACACGGCCACCACAGAGTTCATTGACGCCTCAGCCGACGGCACTCTTTGCGCTTGAATATAACATCCTTGTCGCGGCTACATACGCGCTGATCTGTTTAGCCGTTGCTCTAGCCAAGCCGCCTGGCTGATCCCGGCCGCATTTGGCGAGACGTGGTTCACACCTGCGGAGCCGCCCAGCAGCCGTAGATGAGGATTCGTAGTCCATAGAGCAAACCGGTCTGTATCGCATGTCACGGTATCTCCGGCTCGGCTCAAACGAGCGTAGACGAAGCTGACTTCCTCCCCACCTCTCAGCGCCTTCGCCCTCATTGACTACTCGAGCGGAGCCCGGGTTGCACCAGCGATCCTCGCCCGAGAGGCCGATGAAGGCGGGGAGAGGGTATCGATGAGCCGCCCCGAAGGGAGTCCTTCATGTCGGGGTCAGCTGAACACTAGTTTGTCTAAGTGCGCCTTGTATCTTACCCACCATTCGTAGTAGTCGTCGTAGTCTTCGAACTTCCACTCTTTGACTCCCAGCTCGGCGGCTAGCGTAGATACTAGGTCTCTGCTTCGTTTGCTTTCCCAGGGCATGGGCTCGGCGCCGGCGAGTTTAGAATAGTAGGCGATATCTCTATAGAGTCTGGGGGTGGGGGGTTTAACGCCGGTTAATCCGTAGAGGTCGGCGATGGCCGGCTCCGCCCAGCCTCGGTGGAATCTGCATATGCCGGCGTTGTCTATGTAGGTCTCGGCCACGGCGCGTTCATATGCCGACTTGGCGAATTCTTCCGGCGGCATGAATGTGGGGTTGTAGTTGCTCCAATACCTCCCTTGTATGTACATGGGGGCTATTAAGCCGGGCGCCCAGTAGAAGTTGGGGGTCATGTAGCCTTCGGCGCCGAAGGCGGCGTATACAGCTAAGTCTCTAAAGCGGTGGCCTACGGCTCTCACTCTGTCTTGGAATTTTTTCTCAAGTTCGCGGGCGGCTTTTCTTATGCCGTTTTTGGCGATGAGCGTAAGCACCTCTGTGGCGTTGTTTACAAAGTTCTCTATCAGCCTGGCGGCGAGTTTTGCGTTTTTCCTGGAGTCGTCTACGGGGTTGAATTTAGAAGGGTCAAAGGCGGGTATGTCGTCTATGCCCACCTCCTCGGGCTTGAGGAGGCTTATGTGCACCGCGTCGAAGAGCCAAGCTACTAAATGTCCCATCTCTATTGCGTCTAGGCCTAGCCTGTCGATCAAGTCGACGAGAGGCACCGCTTCCTCGAAGAGGTAGTTGCCTATGAAGGGCCCCACGGCATGGAAGGACTCGTAGTCTACCTTCTTTCCCCGCCACACCTTTTTGCACACGACGGGGCAGGGCTCGCCGCAGTTGTACCAGCGTTTGGCCTTCTCGAAGACTTCTCGTTGGAAGGGTTTCCAGAACAGCTCAAGCACGAGATCGGCGTGTCTTATCCTCTCTTCCTTAGGAATATAGATAGATTTATAGCCGAAGAGGGGGAGGAGGTCGCGGTAGTGGGGATAGTTAACGCCGAAGGTGCCGCCTGTGCCCATCTTGGGGTCGAAGCGGTATTTTACAGTCTTCTCGTTCAGTACATCTATATACGCTTTGCCGGTTTTAGCCCTGAAGAGATTGTTTATGGCTTCTACGTCTGCTACCTTTTCGTAGAGCGGCCTCTTGGGGCCTCCTAACACTACCGCCGCCACGTTGTGGCCTTGCGCAAGCGCCGTGCCGGGGCCTCCCCTCGCCGCGAAGTCCTCGGCGCCGAGCTTGAACTCGCCGCTCCGCGCATCGACGTCTACCGAAACCACGGCGCCGTTGTATGTGGTGTAGGCAGCCAGGCCCACCACAAGAGCCCGCGCGTCGTTTTCCACGAAGAAGTCTCTATGTTCACTGTACAGATTTTTTATTACCTCGTAGGCGTCGCCTGGCCGCACCTCAGCAAACCTCACCTCGCCTCGGGATATGAAGAGTGCGATGGGCCTGTGCGCCTTCCCCACTATGGCCACCGCCTGCGCCCCCATGCCCATGGCCTTGTAGGCGGCGCCGCCCAGGGCTGAGACGTGTAGCGTCTTCGTCTGAGGACTCTTGAAGACGAAGATCAAGCGGTGTACCCCGTAGAGCCTTCCGCCAACAAACGGCCCGTATCCGAAGACCAAGGGGACCTCCGGCGAAAGCGGGTCCAGACGCCAGGTCTCCAGCTCCCGGTGGATCGCAAGACCTGCCTCCAGAGGTCCCGATGCGTCCAGCTCCCTAATGGACGTCTGTCCCTTTTCCACATCGATTTCAAGTATTATCACAAGGGGGGTTAGGTGTTATCTAATAAGGTTTTGGCTGTTGCTAGGTATACTCAGTAAACTCGGTAACACTTATAAATACGTATGTGGATTTGCCTATGAAGGTGAGAGATCTCTTGAAAGATGCCGTTGTGTCTTGCAACGAGGATGAGCCGTTGGAATGCGCCGTCGCTAAGATGTACGCCGCAAATGTGGGAAGCGTAGTTGTGGTGGATAGTGCGGGCCACCCCGTGGGCATCGTGACTGAGCGCGACGTAGTGAGGTTCCTCGCCCAGGAGGTCGACTTCAAAACGCCTCTGGGGCAGGTGGCGAGGAAGAGCCTCATCACAGTCTCTCCAGAGGATTCAACGCTGTCTACCGCCGTGAAGATGATCGAGAACAACATTCGCCACATGCCCGTGGTCGAGGGGGGGCGGCTTGTTGGCGTGATTAGTATCAGGGACGTGTTGAGGGCTTTGCTGACGGCTGAAGCTTTCCCCTAGGTTTTTTAACACTCTTTTTCCCTACCTCCATGTCAAAGGTAGCTCTGGCCAGGGAGGCTGTGAAATTTGTAAAGAGCGGCATGGTGGTGGGTCTTGGCTCCGGCTCCACCGCCAGAGAGTTCATAAGGGCACTTGCTGAGGTCGCCCCCCGAGACTTGGTGCTCGTGCCGACTTCTGCCGACAGCGAAATTCTAGCCGCGGAGCTTGGACTAGGCGGCCTCCTCAGGCCTCTCTGGGCTGTTGACAAGGTGGACCTCGCAGTCGACGGCGCGGATGAGGTGACACGCGAGAAAATCCTGCTGAAGGGGCGCGGCGGGGCCTTGCTGAGGGAGAAGCTTGTGGACTATGCGGCGAGACAGTTTGTGGTGTTGATAGAGGAGCACAAGCTTGTGGATAGGATCCCAACACGGAACCCCGTGCCTATTGAGGTCGTGCCGTGGGCGTGGCGCCATGTGGCTCGAGAGGTGGAGAGGAGGTTCGGCGGCGTCGTCAAGCTGAGGCAGGACGGCGGCAAGCTGGGTCCCATCGTGACAGACAACGGCAACTACATCCTCGACTGGACCCCGCCGTCTGCGTTGGATCCCTCGGCGGAGGACGAGCTTAAGCTCATGCCAGGCGTCGTGGAGACGGGAATCTTCGCCAAACGCAGAGACGAGGTGGTCCTGGTGGCCCGGGAAGACGGCAAGGTATACACGCTCTAGTTGTCGATATAGACCACTTCGTAAGTGTAGACGGAGGGCTGTGTAGAGTTCAGCGTCAAGCTGGCATAGTGAGACGCCGTGAAGCTCACTGAGAGGCTCCCACCTGCGCATCTAAGCGGTGTCTTGTCCCTCAGCGTGTACTCTCCAGTCAGCGTACCTGTGTATGTCTCATTTCCCGTCAAGTGGCCGTACACCACCCCGCCGAGCACCACGCCTCTTGGCACAAGGGGCTTCAACATGTCGTAGACGGTGGAGACTGTTAGGTCAAACGATGCCGATTTGATGCGCTGGACGGCCTCTATCAGCTCTGTGGGCCTCAGCCAATCCACCGCTCCTGACACGCTTCGACGCAGAAAGGTGAGGTTGTACCGAAATACGTCGCCCTGGAAGGCCCAGCTGTAGTTCAACCTCTTGAGGAAGGTCTTCGTCTTAACTTCCTCCATGGCTCTCGCGAAGGCGGGCCCCAGCTCTCTGTACCTCTCGACGTCTAGCGTCTTCACGGCTTCTTTCGCCATCTCCTCCGCCGCGATGCAGACCGTGTGGTTAAGTTGGCTGGATAGAGAACTCCACTTATCGCGTGTTGCGTGTCAGCTGGGACTTAGAGGCGCGCTAATACCGAGAGGCGGCTGGGCGCGCGGGGGAGTTGCTGAAGGCGAAATAAAGAAAATAGAAAATAGAAGTGAAAAAGGGGGGTTTTTAGAGGATTCTTATGTACTCTTTTGAGGCCGTGGAGAAGGCTAGCAGGCCCTTGGGGCGGTACACTCCTCTAATCTTGTCCTCGTATACCTCATACCTCTTAAACTCCAGCTCCAGCTTGACCTCCTTCACGGCTCCGTTCCGCGCACAGAACGTCTTCAGCTGGTTCAACGTGAGACAGACCTCCGACTCGTCTCTCGCCACGTAGACCTCCACCATGTAGGGGTGGGGGTGAGACACAGGCCTCTGCCTCACCACATCAACCATCCACGGAAACCTCCGCATAAGCTCCTTTGGGCGGCTTATGGCGTCGCCAGACGCTGCGAGGCATGTGTACAACGCGCTGTTTTACTTCTTCGAGGGGTATGAGACGAGAGACGGGGAGGTGCTCTTTAAGATGATTGAACACACGGTGAGAGAAGCCGTTAGAAAGGCGGAGGAGGCGGGTATCCCAGACGCGGAGTACCGCGTTAAGCAGTTTGTGCTGGAGGTTATCGACGTACTGGCGAGGGCTGGCGAGCGGTATAGGAGAGACGCGCTGAAGGGCATCTCCACGGTGGAGAAGGCGCTTAGGGCGTCTGCGCTGGCCGGCTTCTCGGCGGCGGCGTTGTATTCTGTATACAGCGGCCTCTACTCGGAGGCCGTTGTTTCCTCTGTCGCCTCCGCCGTGGCGCTGGCAGAGGTTGGACAGTTCAAGGAAGCAGTACAGTACGTGCAGAGGGCGGCGAAGGCGTTGTATGAGGGGGCGAAGGAGGTGTTTGAACATGTCAAGATAACTGTCCAGCGTCTAGTTGAGCTGTTTGTGGAGGCGGTGGCGAGGGTGCTGGCTTGGGTGGATGAGCACAAGGCCTACCTCTTCTTGATGGCGGCTGTGGCGGCTGGGGTGGTTGCGCTGTCGGTTGCGTTGAACCTGTGGGGCTTGGTGGAGATGGAGAAGCTAGCGTATGCGGCGTCTCTGACGCCGTTTATACCCGCCGGCGTCAAGGAGTACTCTAGGGAGGAAGTATTCAACACCTTGAGAAGCGCTCCCGACCCCTACGAGAGGTTCAAGGAAATTGCCAAGGAGGCCAACGTTGGGAGGGTGAAGCTGGCGGAGCCTTGGGAATCGCTGAGAAAGTTGATAATACCGAAGCCGTCTGAGGAGAAGAGGCTTATGATGGGCAAGGCGTATAGAGAACTTGACGAGGAGAAGAAGAAGGCCCTCTTCTACGCAACTCTCGCGCTGGAGAAGGCCTTCAACGTCTACAGACCTGCGTTGAGAAAGCTGGAGGAGGTCTTCGGCGTCTACAGAAAGGACGTGGAAGAGCGTGAAAAGGTGGTGCAGAGGATGGATGTGGGGGAGGAGCCGTTTAAGAAGGTTGTATACGCGGCGGACATCGGACAGATAAAACAGCTGGTCAAGGAAGAGGAGGATGCCTTCAAAAACGCCTTGAGTACTCTTAGGGAGCGGCTGAATGAATACGCAATCAGATACGACCTGGGAAACCTCCTAGACGTCGAGGAGGGCAAGGCGAGGGAGCTGGCGGAGGCGAAACAAGCAGAGCTCTCTGAGTTCAGCGGTGTAAACTTCGGCGTTAAGACCTACGCGGCTTTAATCGCGTATGGGGAATACGCGCTGGGCAGGAGAAGCGCCTTCGGCACAGCGGCTTGGTATTGGCTTGAGGAGGGCGGGTCAGCTTGGCTCCTCTACTATGCGCCGATTACGGCGCAAGACAAGGCCAAGAAGGCTAGGGCGGAGAAACCCGCGGCGGTGGAGGAGATGGCGGCAGAGGCCCTCCGCCGCCTCTTCCTAAAGCCAGGCGCCGACCACTACAGCCGCTTTATTGAGGAACTCACAAAGGTCGGCAAGCTGGCGCTAATGTTGGAGGAGGAAGCCAAGTCTAAAAAGACCGACTCTTACGTGTTTAGGCTCTACAAGCTTGAGGAGGGCGGCGGGCTCATGGATCTGGGCATAGAATTGCGGATTTCAAAGATAGAAGAAGGAGAGAGTATAATCTACTCTCTGTTCTTTTACGTGAACAGGTGGTGGGACTTCTTTAGGCAGGAGCTTGAGGCGGGGGTGAGGGCGGCAGAGGTGGTTGGGAGTCGTCTGCCCGTGGAGGACCGCTTCTCCTACATGCTGGGCTGGGTTGCCTCAGACGTGGCAATAACCAGAAAAAAGAAGGGCAAGAGGGTGTTGCTGATGGCCACCACTCATCAGTGGCAGTTGGCTGAAACTTATGCTTTGTTCGGCTGGTCTGTTGTGGAACTCCGCATGACCTTAACTCTTGAGGGGCCGAAGCTGGCGGTTGTGGTTGAAGTCCCCCTCGAGAAGCTCGATGAGGCGATTAGGAGGAGTGCTGAGAGCGGGTGGCTTAAGATGCTTGGCGTTAAGGCGGAGAGCTGGGACGGCCTTAAGTGGTGGGTTGCCGAGCGCTGGAGTGAAGTGATAAATGCAGTGGAGAGGCGGCTTAAAGACGTCGAGGCTGGCTCCGGCTTCGACTTGGCTAAGGCGTTGGAGGAGCTAAAAGGTTTGAAGAGCAAACTCAACGACGACAAAACCGCAAGGGAGGTTGTAGCGCCAGCCCTTCTGCTGTTGCAGGCGGAGAAGCTGGGCGTAAACGAGGAGACGTTGAGATACTTCGCCGCTGTTATCTCCGGCGCAATAGACGGCGACGGGTCTGTGTCAGCGGCGATGAAGATAATCGAGCTGACCAGCGGCGAGCGCGTCGTCGCCCTGCTCTGGGCCGCCGCCCTAGCGGCGCACGGCATAAAGACTAAGGTGAGTGACACCGGGAGCAAGTCCAGAGTGATCACGTGGGGTAGCGACGCGGCCAGGCTGGCTGGTCTCTACTTCCGCTACGGTCCTTCTCTGCTTGAGGGGGATGAAAGAATTATTAACCACAAGCTGGCTGAGGCCATGAAGCTGGCGGCCCTTGACATCCGCTGGGAGGGGCTGAGGAGGAGGACTGAGGGCGGTCTCGTCGCCGCCGACTTGATAATATCGGAGGGCAATGCCGCCGTGAAGTACAACGTGTATCTGGGCGAGAACACGATCAAGCTTCAATTCGCCTCAACGGACCAGAGTCACGCCGAGATTGCGGCACGCCTCTTGAGACTTGCAGGCGTTAGCGCAGAGGTGAAGAAGATGGGAGGCAAGAGAGATGTCTGGCAAGTCATAGCCACTACCGACAAACTTGTAGCCGGCCTCAAAGAGCTTAGGGAAGCCCTCGCCGAGATCGTTAGGAGGGCCGTGGAGAACAGCTGGGTGGATGAGAAGAGGGCAGAACGCTGGCTGGAGAAGCTGGAGAGGGGCCGCGTGTTGAAGGAGGGCTGGCCGAAGTACTACGTGAGGCTGACCGGTAGCGGCTCGCTGATGATTAGATTCAGTTCACCCAACCCCGACAGCATAAAGCAGGAAGCACAGCGGCTTGAGAACATGGGCCTTGAGGAGGGCAGACACTTCACGGTGAAGACGCCGGAGGGCGGGAAGGCGGGGTACGTCTCGGTCTTAAAGGAGGGTTTGGCCTACGCCGCGAGGCTCTCCGTACGCGGCGAGGGAGAACAGCAGAGGCTGGCGACGACGTTCGTGGAGATCATACTCCAAAGGGCGGAGGAGGCTGGCGACGACGTTCACGAAAAAGCCAAAAAGATCATAGAGGAGGGCATGTCGAGGGGCTCCATAAAGCTGGAGGGCTTTGAGAAGGAGGTCGAGGTGAACGGCGTAAAATACATGGTGAAGGTCGTAGGCGGAGGCGCCGTTGAGGAGGACAGAGGCGGCAGAAAGTTGCTGAGGATCAAAATAAAGGCGGATGTGGGCCGCGTGGAGGGCGAGCACACGATTGTGGACCGCGTGGTGCGTGAGTACACAATCACCTTCGGCAGGTATGGAAACAACAACGCGACCTTGGGTTACGCCACGGCTAGGGCAGACGCCCCCGGCGGCAGAAAGGCAGACGCCGAGAGGTACTCGGCGCTGATTAAGGCTCTGACGGGGAGGGAGCCGAGGGTAATTGAGTTTAGCGATGGCGAGATAGATGTCAAGTGCGGTAGAGAGCACCTAGACGGCTTCATGCGCTACGCCGAACTCGCAGACACCATAGAGAAGTGGCTAGAAGAGACGGGACGATGAGTTGGCTTATTTACTTCACAGCTGTGACCCTGGTGTACGACCACTTGACGGGAAGTGGGACGTACACAGGTACGCTGACTGGGGAGTACACGCTGAGGGACAAGACGCCGCTTAGATGCACTAATGCCGGGCCAGAACCAAGATCAAAACCACCTTCCAAGGTCAGCTTCGCCAGTCGGTAAGCCTCAAGCGCTTTAGAGTACGCTTCGGTCAACACAGCGAGCGTCCCAGCCACGGCGAGGAGCGTGAGGGTCACTACAGCGAAGAAGATAGCCCACCACACACTTTAACAGTCCTTAAAGGCACCTATAGCTTTTAAATATGGATGGGGGCTCTGTCGTGATAGAGCTGGAGAAGCCTTGGAGAGACCCCGAGGGGTATCGGCGGGGCCGTCTCCTGGAGGCTAAATACGAGGCGGAGCTCGCGCTGAAATTCTTGGAGGAGGGCCTCTACAGAAACGCCGCAAGTAAGGCGTTCCAGGCGTGGAAGGCGTTGTTGGCCGCGTTAGCCGTGGAGCATAGAGATAAGTTGGCTGAGAGGTTTAAGGGGGTTAGAACTACTAGAGATGGGCGCCGGGTCCACTTGGCAGATTTCGTGGCGGCGTTTATGCCCACGGGCTACATGCTCGCCGTGGCCAAAGACTTGGAAGAAGCTACAAGTCTGAGTCTATACGACTTGACGAACTTGGCGCTGAGCCTTCACGAGTTTCAATACAACGGCCTAGACAAGTCTGGGGTCTACAGCAGATACCCCTACATAGACCTCGTTGTGGAGGACATAAAGAGGGTGGCCAACGCCGTCTTCGAAATCCTCAGGAAAGTCGGCGCGACGCCAAGTACATAAGTAGGCAACCAGCTAGGGTAGCTGCGCCGAATAGGCCATGCAACACAGAGCCGCCGCCTGTGGTAAACAGCGCCATGTACATAAATCCAGCTACGCCAAATAAGGCCCTATTTAATGCGCGGCAGGCTACTAAACCGGAGAGGTAACCGATGAGAACGGCCACCACGCCGCCGAAGGCCAAGCCCAAGACGGCAAAAGGATGGAGCTGAAAGAGAGATGCCCAGAACAACCGCAGAGAGCCCTACGACGAGGAATCCCCTCCTCCATCTGCAAAACCTGAACCTACAGACGGCATACAGCTCTATCACCCACCTAGCCACCCCGTAGATAGCCACACAGCGGAAAGCCAAAGCGTCGCCATCAGCCACGCCACATATCCAGGCAGGAAGGACTCAGGATAAGATATGCCCAACAGCTGGGACGGCTCATTTAGCCAGTGAGAAGAACCCCGTTACGACCGACAGCTGGAGAAAAACCCCGCGCTACAAGTTTCAACTTGCCAGATGTCATGTATAACTTTAAAGGAAGTAGCTCCAGCCCCGCCACCTCAGAGGTTCCCCCCTCCACCACACCACGCCGTTGCCCTCGGCGACCTCCGCAAACTCGACGTAGGGGCTCTCTACGGGACAGCCGCGTCGCACTGCAAAGACGGGGAGGTACTCCTCCCCGCCGTTGAAAACCACCTCCTCCAAGTCCAGGCCCCTCTCCACTGCGAAGGCCTCCACCTCCGGGGCGGCGGGGAGCCTTTTGACGACTATATCCACGCCGCGTGCCATAGACCAAAGCACGTCCGCGAGTCCGTCTGAGGAGTCCATGGAGGCAGTGACGCAGTGCGGCGGGGGCAACGGCCACAGCGGCGACGGGCGGCGCAGGGCCTCCACACCTTTTCTCACAGCCGGATGGTCCTCCCT
>Ga0209225_1003855_pt1 | contig 12195 bp, 11 predicted proteins | sample WasSprMetagenome_FD_184732 | JGI IMG/M metagenome (GOLD analysis project Ga0209225, IMG submission 184732) | Sulfidic aquatic microbial communities from Washburn Spring, Yellowstone National Park, USA - WS (SPAdes) (version 3) | ecosystem: Environmental > Aquatic > Thermal springs > Hot (42-90C)...
CTGTCTCTACTGAGGGGTTAGGATCTACCTCAGAGAAGAAAACACTCCCTATGCCTACCCTAGCTAGTTCTTCGCGGATCCTAGCGTCGAAGCCATACTTCTTGGCGAATCCTCTCCCAGTAACTATCAAGGCCTTTTTGCCTAGCTCCCTCGAGAGCTCTCCAATCTTGCCTAGCGACCCTCTTGAGAAAACTATCTTTGTCGGCAACTCGTATGTGAAACTTATAGAGCTATACACGTTTTCTAGAGGCGTGGCAAAACTATTTTTGTCTTTCCCAAACACTAAGCAAGCTAGCCCCTCCTCTGCGAGAGTAGCTTCAGAACGGGTATACTTTCTATGTCCTGGCTCGAAAGCTTGTCCCAGTAGATCCCTTCGGGCCTAGGATACTTTCTCTCGGTTTTTATCACACGCTTAGGAGTAAACACGTAGTCCATCGGGACATCGTGTGAATCCATTGGTATCGAGTCGACGATCTGCAGTTCATGCACAGTTGTAACTATTGGTGTTTCCTCGCTTATCGCTCCCAAAGTCTTCAATATGGCATACTCGAGGTCACTGAAGCCTCCCCCCTTCCCAACTCTCCCGCCATAGAGGTCTACAGCCACGCTACCAGCAACCTTCAGGTCTATCTTGGGAACCCTTTCTAGAACCTTTTCGCCAAAAATGAATGCACCCTTTATCGTCGAAGCCTGGCCCACCTTGTCGCTCGGTATCTTTCTGGGGTCTAGAACAATGAAACCGTTTCTCAGACGAGGAGAAGCCACAACAAGGATTTTCCCATCTCTCAAGGCAAGCTCTCTAACATGTCTCTGCGGAGAATCAGGATTCGAAAAAACAACGTGCGCTTTCTGATATATACTCGAAGCTCTCAGCCTTAATGCCGCCTCCCGTGCACCCTTAAAGTTTGGTATCCTCCCCTCAATAGGGAAAGGCGGAAGGGCAACATTTTCCTCCAACAATTTTCTCCAGACTTTCTCCCTTATCTCCTGCTTTTTCTCCCTCAAGCTACATCTAATGTCTTAAAATGTTGAAAAATAAAAATAATTTCTGTGCTGCTCTATGCAGTTAATTAGTGATGCATAAAAATGAAAAAGAAATTTAAGCTAGGAAAGCTATTTCAATTTAAATTTAACTATGAGTGGGTACACAACCATAAAAGTCTCGAGGGAAACTAGAGATTTACTGCTAAAGCTTAAAGGTAAAAACTCCTGGGACTCGTTTTTTACGTGAGTTAGCCCTCTCGGAAATTCAGGAGAGGAGGCAAAGAATTAGAAAGAAGTTAGAGGAGTTACTAGAGCTTGATTATGGAGATGTGGTAGTTAAAAAATGGGCAAAAGAGTTCTGTTTAAGATTTAAGAGACGTTTAGGTTAATAGAACATGCGGAATGGAAATAAATCTACAGTCTATTTTGGCGTCTTATGTGTATGTCATTCTAGGGTCAATTAATTGAAAATTTACTTGCTCAAAAATGTATCATCTCCAAGATAAAATTCTGAGTGTTTTTCTTCTCCGGCAAGGTTTAAGCCTCTAATAGTTACGTGGAGCCTGTTTTCGACAGGAGCAATCTTTATACGTGAAATGTAAGCGTAGTTTTTCTCTACGCGCGCTATCATTGTAGCCTTTTAAGCTGGTCCCAGAGCCGCCCAGCTAGAGCGCGTGGCACAGGAAACTACCTGCTTAAGCCTATCTCAGAACTTTTCTCCTCCCCCCTCGAGTCCACGCCGGTGATGTAAACCACGAGCCTTTCCCCCTGAGGGTCAATTTTCACCCTAGAAACATGAGCGTAGTTGCTCTCAACGTGAGTAATGACCTTTTCCAGGTCTACATCACCGTACCCCAGAAGCTTGAGGACAGACGCGTAGGCTTCGAGGAGCGTTTTCAGCAGCTCTCCCCTGCCCACACCCACGAGCCTTCCCCTCCTGAGCTTCGCGTATACGTCGCTGATCCCACCTAACCCGTGCTGGTTAAGCACCTCCAGGACCTCTCTGTCCCAAAAGCACATCCTCCCCTCTCTCGCCCCCAGAAGCCTGGCTACGCTCCTGAGAGCCTTGTACGCATAGTTCAATGCGTCATGAAGCCTCCCGAGGAAGTAGTTCTCAAGGGACAGGTTAAGGCAGGCTAGAGCATTCTTCTCGAGGTACTCAAGAGTCCTCCCAGTTATGGGGGGCGGGGTACTCACGCTCTCGTAGAGGGACTCATCCGCGTACACTATCTTCCCACCTGCCAGGATCTCATGAGCAAGGTACTCGCCCTCCTCGGCAAGCTTCCTCAACTCCTCCAAGGTCAAAATAAGTGTTGAAACGTCGTGGCCAAGCTCCTCGGCTATCAAGATCCTCTCCTCTAGGGAGACCCTGCTCTTGGTAATGATCGCTACATTGACGTCACTCATGGGAGAAAAGTCCTCCAAACGGGATGCAGAGCCAAAAACAATTATCCCCAAAACATTGTCTCCCAGCAGGGAAACCACCAGCGATTGGAGAGTTTCGAGGGACATCCCATTCCATCTCCTGACCATTATCCACCTTCTTAGGAAAGAAAGTTTCTTATAAGCTTTACACACTAACTACTCGATGAGCAGCAACGACGGTAACTACTCTTCTAGCACAGCCTGCATCTTCTGCAGAATAGTAGAGGGGAGAGAGTATGCCTACATCGTGGCAGAGGAGAAGGGTGTGGTAGCCTTCCTCGACAGGTACCCGGTCAATCTCGGCCACACCTTAGTAGCCCCAAAAACCCACTACGAAAACATCTTCGACACGCCAGGCGCAGTCCTCGCAGACATGATCCTACTAGCTCAGAAAATCGCAACTGCACAGAGACTGGCACTAAACGCAACAGGAGTAAGGATTGTCATGAATAATGGGAAATCCGCCGGGCAAGAAATCAGCCACGCCCACCTACACGTAATTCCCTACGGTACAGCTAGGCTCAACAGGGTAATGCTTGACGAGGGCACAGGTCGAAGAGTTGCCCAGGCGCTAAGACAAGCTCTCTCCACGTTAGCAAACCCTTAACCTCACATTTCTTACTCGTAGCGCGCGCAGGCGGAACCCGAGGGGCTAACCATATAAAGGGGTCCAGCAGTAATTTCTGAGTGCGCAGCAGAGCCTCCGAGGGGCAAGGTAGGAATGGCGTTCGCGTCGTGCCGCTGAATGCCTGGGCCCGGCTCCTCTTGGGCTTAGGTGATCCCCGCTGCTACGGCGGCGGGTTGATTGGGCTCCAGGCTGTTGTCAAGCGGTGCGACGTGGTGCGCCTGCATCCCACGCCTCAGCAGGAGGAGCTGCTCCGACGCGTCGGCGACCAGACAGCACGGTTGATCAACATGGAGAACTACAGGGAGAAGAGGGAGGGGAGGCTGCCTCCTTGGATGAACCCTAGGCCTCCTGGCTACAGGAAGAAAGGCGGCGAGAGGGTGCCGATAATCATCGTCCGCGCAGACAACTACAGGGTTGACGCCGAGGGGAGGAGGATCCGCCTGGGCTACTGGGACGTGGACATTGAATTCACCGGCAAGCTCAGGTGGCTTTCGAAGCCAGGCGCTAAGCGTGGCAGGATGGAGATTACATACGACCCGATCAAGAGGAGGTGGTACGCGCACATCAGCGTGAGGGTGGTGCTTGAGAGGGGGCACAGCGGGCACGGCTTCATGGGGGTAGACCTGGGTAGAGAAGTGCTTGCCGCCGCAGTCACGTCTAGTGGCGATGCACTGCTGTACAAGGGCAAAGTGCTGAAGAGCGACTACTTCTACTTCGAGCGCAGGATCGCGGCAATCGACAAAGCCCTGTCAGACCCGGGGATGGAGGAGGCGAGGAGGTCCGCGCTACAAGAGGAGAGGAGGAGGCTCTACGAGAAGAGGAAAAAGCGCAGGAACCAAGCACACGCCAACGCAGCAGCGCACCTCAAAAACGAGACCGTCAAGAGGGATATCGGTATCGTACTCATAGGCTACCCTTGGGGCATATCTCAGGAGAAGCCTGGGAAGGGCAACACGAACATGTGGTCTCAGCGAAGGCTGATGCTGAGGCTCGCAACGACGCTGGAGAACGCCGGCATACCTGCGTTCGCCGTCAGCGAGGACAACACATCGAGGGAATGCGCGTACCACAAGGTGGAGGTTGTGAGGGAGCCTCGTGGGCTGGTCACATGCCCGCATGGGCACACATTGCACGCGGACATTAACGCCGCACTAAACATCATGCTACGCGGGCTAAAAGCGCTTGACATAGAGGCGGAGCTACCAAAGCGCATCAAAGTGCTCAGCTTCCTAGCAACACCCTCCGGAGTAAAGCCCATAAAACCATAACCCTGCGAAAAGGCGGGGTAACAGGTGGCGCACGCGCTGATGGACGAAGCGACAGTAGAGCTGTTCACTGCTTTCCGGTTTGCCCGTAGCTTCGAGTCGCTCAGCCGCATAACTGGTCTGAGCAAGGAGAAGCTGAAGAAGGTGCTTCGTGGGCAAGGGGCAAAGTGGAGGCTTAGGTGGGGTGTAAGTTTTCATAGGATAGGGTTGAGAGTTGTAGGTGTATTCACGGAGAGGGTGCCCGTAGAGCTCCCCCCATTTGTGTTGAAAATTTTTCCGCTTGAGGGCATAAACAGTGTATACCTTGTGGTCGGTCTCGTGGGCAGCAATTTCCTGGACGAATTCCTGAATGCTTTTAAACCACTTTATGTGGTCAGGGGTGTAGAGTTCTCCTACTGGATACCGGACAAGCTACTCATAAAGGCAGGCTACGGGTTTAAGCCGCAGGACTACCCCGGCGTAATGGATTTCATGGAGCTTCCAGAGGAGGAGCCACTCTTTCGGGTCCCCGACAAAGTTGACCTCGCAGTTCTGTCCAAGAAACTCAACTCCCCCTTTAAGAGGTTTAAGGCTGCCTATGAGGAGGCGAGGAGAGAAGACCCCTCACTCAGGCCTATTTCGCCCCAGGCTTTAACCCGCCATATCCGGGACCATGTCATGCCTCTATGGACAGGTAACTACGCCTACCCGTACTACTCTGACCCCGAGAGACCAGTGGAGGTGTACTATTTGGAGGGGTGGAGGTCGCATGCAGCTTCCCGCCTAGCCGCAAGAATCCCTGGCACGCACTTCGTAGTTATCGACAAGAACAGTGCTATAATTGTTGGGCAGTACTCTGGGGGCAGGAGGGCTGCACTGCTGGCTACAATTGGGGGATTTAAGGTGAGTGCCCCTTTGCCTGGGCTTATGTGTCCACCCGGAGTGGAGGAAACGTACACGTGGATGTTCTGGAAATTTGTATCTGGCAGAAAGTACACGAAGTCAAGTGAAAAAGCGATGAGTGCAGACGACACAATCATCTAGGAGCACGCGAAGGCTTCATGCTCGCGCGCTCTCGCTACATCTTCATTGACAGGATGGAAGATATCCTAGGGCGAACGCTAGGATCCTGTGCCGTGATCTCGGGCAGCAATTATAGAATACTTTATTCAACAAAAAATGTTTTTCCTGTTTTCTCTAAATTATTAATTCTCCCGTGCTTTTGTACACGTGCGTCTTCGCGTAGTTGAAGGTTACTCCCACCTCTTGTCCTACTGTGAGTTTGAATTCGGCTGGTAGGGTTACTCTTAGGAGTGTGCCGTCGGGTGCTTTTACGTGTGCGAAGGCTTCTCTCCCGAGCCACTCTATGGAGTATATGGTGAATCCCTTTCCTTCAGTGATCCTGACGTCCTCCGGCCTCGCCATGAAGTAGACTTTCGCCTCGTTTCTTAGAACTTCCGCGTAATCCTTCGGTGCTGGGAACCTTGCTCCAAGCATTTCGAAGTATAGCGCTTCCTTTTCTTCGACGATGCTAGCGTCTATTATGTTGGCTGCGGGTGCACCAATGAATCCAGCAACAAATGTGTTGAGAGGCTTGTTGTAGAGTTCGTCGGGTGTTCCGACCTGTTGGAGGACACCCTCGTTGAGGACTGCTATCCTGTCAGCGAGGCTTAGTGCTTCAGCTTGGTCGTGGGTCACGTATATCGTCGTTATGCCTAGGTCTTTTTGAAGCCTCTTCAGCTCCGCCCTTACTTCGACACGTATCTTGGCGTCAAGGTTGCTGAGCGGCTCGTCCATCAAGAACAGGCTTGGCTCCTTGACTATTGCGCGCGCGAGGGCAACCCTCTGCTGCTGCCCACCACTCAGCTGGCGTGGGTGTCGGTTAAGCAAATTGTCTATTCTAAGCATTGATGCAACTTCCTTAACTTTTCTATCTATCTCCTCCTTGGGCAGCTTCTTCAGCTTCAGCGGGAAGGCGATGTTCTCGTATACGCTCATATGCGGGTACAGGGCATAGCTCTGGAAAACCATGCCTATGTTCCTGTCCTTAGGCTCCAGGTCGTTGACCACCTGATCGTCGAAGTAGATGTAGCCCCTAGTCGGCTTGTAGACGCCGGCGATCATCAGCAGCGTGGTGGTCTTGCCGCACCCGCTAGGCCCCAGCAAGACTATGAACTCGCCGTTCTTCACCTCTAGGTTCAGGTCTCTGACGGCCTCCACTCCTCCTCTGAAGACCTTCGTCACGTTCTCCAGTCTAACACGCACCACTCAACCTCACCCCTTCACACCACCTATAGTGACCTTAACCAAATACTTTTCCCCAAATACGAAGAGAACGAGCACGGGTATAAGGTAGAAAACGCTCAGAGCAGCGATCAACGCAAGGTTGAGCGCGCCCATTTCGCTTGTGTGAAGGCTTTGTATCAGCATGGACATTGTCCAGTTTGTCGAGGTCTGGATGAACGTGTAGATGAAGACGAACTCACCCCAGCCGCTGAGGAACGAGAACAACGCAATAGAGAACACCCCCGGTAACACCAGTGGGAGCATTACCCTAAAGAAAGCGCCGAACCTGCCCGCTCCGTCGACTAGAGCTGCGATCTCTGTATCCCAAGGGATCCCATCGTAGAACCCTTTAAGCACCCACACACCGAGCGGAAGGTCAACAGCAATCTTCGCCAAAACCACCCCTAGCAGGGTGTTCAGGAGACCTGTGACCTTGAGGATATAGTAAAGGGCAATTAGCAGCACTGAGGCAGGGACGCCGTGTATCACCAGGAAGGTGCCAAGCAAAGCACTCCTACCCCTGAAACTGTACCTGGATATTACGTAGCCAGCCATCGAAGATATCAGTGTGACGAACAACATGTTACCAAGAGCCAGGAGCAAAGTATTCATGGCAGACGTGTAGACGTTGGGGTACAGCTTGCTGTAGCGCGGGTCGTTCGGAAAGAGAACTCCAGTCTTTAGGAATTCAAAATTTGCCAGGGTAAAGCCCTTAATATGGATCGGATGCTCGCTGAAGGCAAGTGCAAAGAGCAGACCTAGGGGTATGAGAGGTACGAGTGCCACGATTACTGCGACGAGGTACAGCAGGATCGTCCTCGTCTTCACCATTATCACCACTTCACTCGAGCTTAGGCTCAATCATGAGCCTGCGGAGCCTGAAGACTCTCCAGTACACTATTGAGAGAACGAGCCCAACGACTAGGAGGATGGTTACGTAGGTGGCAGCATAGCCGAAGTCCATAGCGACCATGTACTGTCCGAAGGCGAGATGATACGCCCTGAGAACCATTACCTCAGTTGTGTAGTAGCCGGGGCCCCCGTTGAGAGTGAGCAGGATGTACTCGAAGGATGCAAGCAGAGAGAGAGTGTTGTAAGCGACGAAGAAGGCAATGTGCCACTTAATCATAGGCAGTATAATCTGCCTGATTATCACGAAGCTCGAGGCCCCATCGACCTTTGCTGCAATGATATAGTCCGGCGGTATTGACTTGATCGCCGAGCTGAAGACAATTGCCGAGAGGCTAGAGCCAATGAAGCCGTTGACTATGAAGAGGAAGGGCCAGTAGTAGCGGAAAGTCCAAGGCACAGGCTGCCAGCCCATGCTGATTATAAGAGAGTTCAGGAGACCTGTGTCAAGGGGGGAGAAAATCCACGTCATCAGCATTGCCCATAACACGCTGGGCAGAACCCTAGGCAACAGCCAGGCAGCCCTCATGAAAGTGCCCAGCGCATCATGGACATGCGTGGACAACAGGGCTAGGCAGAGACCCCAAAGAGTGTTGAAGGCGAGCGTGCCGGTCACATAAATGATCGTGGCCTGGACTACTAGCCTCGTAGTTGGGTCAGTGAGCAGCCGGGCATAGTTGTTCAAACTACACCAAATCCACTTAAACCTATAGTCCAGCTCTGTAAGGGAAATTAAGATAGTAAGCGCAGCTGGCACTGCGAGGAACAGTAAGGCTACCAAAACAGCCGGAGTCAACATGACTGTGATTATCAGCATCTTGGAGAGCTCACGCGAAACCTGCATAATTACTCACCAAGGGAAAAAAGATTATTTTTATCTGGAGTTCCTCCTCACTCTCTTATGATTACTTCATCTCCTAGACGCGACTTGAGCAGATCCCTGAGAGCAGTGAGTGCCGTATCGACTGTGAACTGGCCTGTCTCGATGCCCTTAATAACTTCGAATATTGCAGTGGAATAGTCACCCCACTTCGGATGGAGCGGCTGGTACTTGGCGTACTCCACCATATAGCCTGTAGCCGCAAGGAACTTGTCCTGGGTGTATATTGTGTTAGATAGCTGGCTGTGAAGGATCGCTAGGTGGCCGCTATTAACAGCGTGGAGCGAGTTGAGATAGGGGTCAGTGGCAAGAGTAATTATGAGAAAGGCGACCTCTGGGTATTTACACGTCTTCGAGATGAAGTACGTCATGGGCTGTGACAGCGTGACAGGCTTGCCGCCCTTCTCGCTCGGTGGGTAGAGCATAAAGCCGAGCATCTCCCAGAACTTGTCCTTGCCCAAGCCCCATGTGCTGATCCACTGTGGTGGGTGCCAGGTGCCGCCCATCCAGAAGAGCACCTTTCCGGCCACGATACTCGGGTGTATGTCCCTGTTCCAGTCGAGCGAGGTGAGCTTGTCGAGGATCACCTTCCTCCTGGCCATCGATGCCTCGTAGAACCACTCGAAGACCTTCCTCCACACTTTCATGTCGGCAATCAGCTTGCCCGTTGACGGATCCTGGAGCTGGCCCCCGAACGCCAAGTAGAGGATAGGCCAATCGGGTCCCGCGTTAGGCCTATGCCAGACCCCATAGCCCGGCTCGACAACTCCCTTTTTCACTGCTTCCTCTGCGACGCTTAGCATGTCATAGAGGGTGAACTCGCCTCTAAGCACCTTGTTGGGCAAGTCGTTAATCTGCTCGTCGGTCCACCCGAGCTTCTTGAGAAGAAGCTTGTTATAGTAGATTGGCCTGGCCTCGGTATCCTGTGGTACACCCCAGATCTTCCCCTTGTACTTCACTGAGTCCCAGAGACCGCTAATGACATCGTAGTAGGTCCAGTTCCAGTACTTCTTGATATAGTCGTCAAGCGGGACTATCCACCCGTTCTCGGCCAGGAAAGCTGTGTCTATGTGAGCCGTCAAGAATATATCCGGACCGGTGCCTCCCTCTAGCGCTAGGTAGAGCTTCTTCCTGTAGTCAGTCCAGCTAGCCGTATTAAACTCGCCTTCTAACCTTACGGTCGCAGGGATACCCACTGCTTTAAATATCTGATTAAGCTTCGCTGCCGCAATCGCTAGGTTAGTCTGCCTGTACACAGACTCCTTCTCAGGCCCTATGGTCCAAGCCGTGATCACTATCTCTACAGGCTTCCCTGCTTGCTGAGCTGACAATTGTTGTAATTGCTGTTTCAAAGACTCTACCTGTTTTTGCAATTCATCGTACTGGGACTTTGGAACAACTTCACCAGGAGCTGGTGCTGTTGCCGCGCCAATGAAGTAGCCTATAACAAGTCCGACGAGGAGGGAGACTATGAGAAATACTGCGGTGGTTTTTTGAAACACATTTTTTTGTTTGCTCATAGCACCTCTTATTATTTTTATAACTACTAATATATATTTTTCATTAAGTTTTTAAACATATCATAATAATATAGTAAAATACTTTTTCTTCTTTAGCTTTAATGCGAATATTGCAAATCTGAACTGTAGCGAGGATAGTGTTTCAAGTGAGAAGAATTTGCCAGCCGAGTAAATTAGAGCAAGCGAGAAAAGTAAAGATGCTAAGAGGTAGGTAGGCGTTTCTACTGGTAGCTGTGAAGCTATCATGTCTCTAGCCATTATGGTGGATTGAGTTATTGGCAAGATGTATAGTAGTGCTCTAATGACAGGACCATAGAAGCTTGATGGCGCGAATACTACTACATAAGCGGGCATGATGAAAATTATACCTATTGGACTTATAAATGTGTTTGCTATTCTCACGTCTCTGCTCAGAGCGCCAATAATTATCCCGATTGACGCATAGAAGAAGAGTGAGAGCACTAGGCTGACGCCTAGGAGCGGGATGCTGCTGGTGGGGATGACTTCTGCGAGGTTTTTCGGCATGGTGAGGGCCCCTTGCGTGCTTGGCGCTGGGAGGCTGAGGGCGTAGGAGAGGGTTGCGAAGTACAGCGCTAGCCCGGCCACCTCGAATACTGTTCCCACGAGTGAGACGATGAACATTCCGAGGAGTTTCGATAGGAGGATCTGCGTATTCGTGACTGGCAGGGTTAGGAGTGTTTCGAGGGTTCTCTCCTCGTTCTCTACCGCCATAGAGGTGGCGGACATCTGCATGACTGTCATGGCTACTCCCATGATGATTATCGGCACGAGGAGTGCTGACATCGAAAGACCCATGAGGAGGTCTGGACCGCATGGGAACATGGTCTTCTTCGAGGCCAGGTACGTTGTGGAGGTGATGTTGAGTGGCTTTTGGACGATGTCGAGGGTCAGGTTTGAGCCTTTGATGAGGAGCTGTAGGGCGTAGTTGTTCACTAGCTCCTGTATGGGCGCGACTTGCATGCCTGAGAAGATTGTCACCTCTTCGATTACGCTTACTAGCTGCACTTTGGCTCTCCTCTTCTCGGAAATGCTTCCGCCAAACCCCTTCTCTATTACGAGGAGGACCTTCACGTTATGCCTCGAAGCATTTCCCACCACGTCCTGTATGCTTCCCCGGTAGTCGCCTGAAACGTCCACGACTTGTACACCGCTACTCTGTAGGTAGCTTAACAAGCCTTGGCTGTAGGCAGTCTTGTCCAGGTCTAGGACTGCAACCGCCTTTGGCCCGGTGACGGCTTGCTGTACTGCCGACTGCATGGGCAGGAAGATGACTATGGCGATTACGGGCATGGCGACTGCTGAGAGGATGAATGGTAGGAGGATGCGCGGGTCTCTCAGGAGGTCCTTAGCCTCCTTGGCTACCAGCGCTCTGATCATGAGGCTTCACCACCTCCCGTAGCCATGAAGAATAGCTCTTCCAGGTTTTTGGCGCCCCTCTCTGCTAGGAGCTCCTTGACGTAGCCCTCAAGGACGATCGTGCCTCTATCGATCATCGCGACTTTCCCGCAGAGGTTCTCGACTTCAAGCATGTTGTGGCTGGATATCAGCACCGTTGTCCCCAGATCCCTTGAAAAGTTCACTATGATGCCTCTGATTTCCCTCGAATGAATGACGTCCAAGCCTGCTGTGGGCTCGTCCAGTATCGCGAGCTTGGGCTTGACCATTAGTGCCCGTGCAACCTGAATCCTCCTCTTCATGCCCTTGCTGTAGTTCTTCATCTTCTCGTGTATCCTCTCGCCCAGCGAGGCCAGCTTTAACCCGAGTTCTAGCGCTTCATCAGCCTCCCGGGTCTTGCCGAAGTAGAGCTCGGAGATCAGCTTTAAGAACTCGTAGCCCGTCAGGTTCCTGTACGTCCCGGCGTCCTCCGGCAGGTAGGTGACGACCCTCTTAAGCTTGCTGGAGCCGGGCTTCTCGCCCAGGACTTCCACCCGGCCGGCAGTTGGGGGTATCAGTCCCGCCAGGATCCTGAATGTCGTAGTTTTTCCAGCGCCGTTCGGCCCGATGAGTCCAAAGACCTCTCCCTCTTCAACCTCGAAGGACACGTTTCTTAGTGCGAGGAAATCCCCAAACCTCTTTACCAGGTTCTCAACGACGACCTGCATCCCTCCTCCAGGCATGCAGTTTTTCAGCACTTATCAATTTTTTGGCGTTAAGAAAACGATAAAAGGGGGCGTGGGGAAGTTATCTTGCTATGGGTTCCTCGGGCAGAGTTGAAGAGGTAGTGACCGTCGTTTCCGCGGGGGTGGTGACAACTCTCATTGGCCTGGTCTTGGCGCAGGTAAGCGTCTTTCTGCTACC
>Ga0209225_1003861_pt1 | contig 12180 bp, 14 predicted proteins | sample WasSprMetagenome_FD_184732 | JGI IMG/M metagenome (GOLD analysis project Ga0209225, IMG submission 184732) | Sulfidic aquatic microbial communities from Washburn Spring, Yellowstone National Park, USA - WS (SPAdes) (version 3) | ecosystem: Environmental > Aquatic > Thermal springs > Hot (42-90C)...
TCTTGCCAAATCCCGGCGGACTAACCTTCTTCATAAATGGCGGCAGCCTCCCCTCCCTCTTCAGCTTTAAAAGCTCGAAGAAACTTCCCCGTGCATTGTTATTCTTGTTCAATATCTGCTGGGCCGTGACCGCGCCTATCAACGACTTATATCTCTCATAAAACTCCCTATACGTCCCATCAAAGTCAATATGCTTCTTCTCGAGATGCATCTTCAGCCTAACATAATTAACCTCGTTCCAAAGCTTTGAAGAAAGGTTGCAGAGCCGTCTCAGCCTCTTCTCAGTCTCCTCATTAACGATCAACTCCACAGTACATGTCCTCCTCATCCTTTATTCACCTCCGAGGACTTCATAGAGTAGGCCACGAAGCTACTCGCGGACATGGTCCATCACCTTACCAAAATGTCCGCGATACTCCCTGGCAAAATCATCAGGCATCCTGAGGCCATCATAGACGAGCGTCCTAACAATGATTGATGGCGGCCTGTATCTCTCGGTGACGGCCAGCGTCGAGTCCACGTAATCCAAGACCACGATAAACCCCCGTAATATGCCGGCTTCTTCGAAGGAATTCACGTAGCCGATCATGCCTCCACAATATTCATCCCAGTACATGCCTGCCCTTATTTCTTGGGGACCTGCCTGAAAGTGGAAGACTATTATGATGACGTCGGGATGCCGGGAGGCCGGCTAAACATAAGATTCCATGGCAATAGAGGGCCCTCGGAGCAGATACTCATAATACCATTCGGGAGGGGAGGATGTCAGGTATTTCGTGGTGAGGGGCGTGAGCGAGGGCGATAGGCACGTAACAAGATGCGACATGATTAGAGTGATGGGCTGGGATCGGCTGATTGAATACCTCGGGGAAGTCTGGGAGGAGGTGTGGGACGCAGTGCTATTCAAGCTGAAGGCCGCCGAGACAAGCATGCCACAAACATCACAACACCCCATATTTTTCCCATTTTCGGGGTGCTCCCCCAAGAAATAAGGGCAGGCATGTATTGGGATGGTGGCGTGGAGGCGAAGGGTATGGCTGATGTAGAGAACGAGGCTGTGAAGAAGGCAAGTGGCGAGAGATGTCTCAAGTGTAGCTTGACCTCAGTCGGGCCAATCTCCGGATAATCCCCCTCATCGTCCCGCTCACAGCTAGAACCCTTAGAGCGGTCTCGGCCCCATCGATTTCCGTCACCGTAGCGGTCGCCAAGATCGCCCTCGGCAGGGAGTCAAGCGCGCATCTGAAAATCACCGCACCCTCCCTTTCATACCCCCTAATTAGCTTGAGATCTGAGGATGCGAGGCCGAGCTCGCCGAAGAGGCTTCTATAGCTGGATCTCACCGCCTCGGCCACTTTCTCCGGATGATGAGACGGTTCAGAGAATATCAGCAGATATCTCCTCTTCATCCTCCTCGCCAACTCTCAGGACCCCCCGGGCCACATAACGTCTTGAGAGCTTCAGGAGGTTCCTCTCAATTATCTGCAGCGGCGTCCTCGAGACCGTGTCGAGCGCCTTTTCTTGGGGATATCCTAGGACCCATGGCAGCGAGGCCAGCTCCCTAGGCCCCCTCAGCAGGAGCATGCTCGAGGATGCTGAGGATACTATCACTCCAACCCTCTTACCCAGTACTCGGATTATTTTCAAGGCCTCCTCGAGGAATGATTGTCTATCAGCGAGATACCAGCTGAATGGTAACTCGACACAGTTCCTTATAGTCGAGGCCACGCCCTTGTCTATCCTGAAGCCGGGCTTCGGCGGTATCACGAGGCTATCCACCCTTGAGTCCCTCGCGGCAACCAAGGCCACCTCAAGGTTCTCACAAATGACCGTTATTACCTCGAACTTGCCCCTATTACTCCTCAGTTCCCGTAGAAGCTCCTTCCTACTGCCCGGCTTGAGCACGAGCTTTCGATGAAGCCTTATCCCGGCCTCGGCGGCCACATTCCTCAACTCCTCAAAGGACCCGGCAAGATCGCCTCTAAGCTCTATCACGGCATCAGAGTAGCCCAGCCTCACCAGGCTTTTCAAGAGATCTACCGCCTTCTCGCGCTCCTCGCCTATAACCCAGAAGTCCACATATCTTCTCATGGGCTGCTCTTCGCCTCAAGCTCTCTGATCCTCTCCTCAAACTTCTTTCTCAACGCATCAATGTTTCCTCGAGCTTCGACCACGATCCTTATTGGATCCTTGTCGGATTGCCTTATTCTTCCGAGGAATGCCTCCTGCTTATCAAGCCTTATGTAGAGCTTGCCGCCATGCTTGCCCCTCTTAATTCTCTCGCTCCAGATCTCCTCCCACTCAAATCTCGACAGGCTTGAGAGAATTCTCAGAAAGACCTCCTCACAGGCATTCTCATCGAGGAGATACATCCTCATTATTGTGACTGGGTCGCCATAATGCCCCTTCAAAGTTTCAGAGCTTATCGAGACCTTATCAGCTGCGTTGCCAAGCACATTCCTAACAGCCCTGAGAACCTTATCTTGGTCCTCCGTCGCGTGGCATAAGACCTGTATAACCAGTTTCTCTATCCTAGGCAAAAATGTCACCCCCTACTGATCCTTGGCCAAGACACCATACTTCCTGTAGGGCTTCTCGCTTCTGCTTCTCGCGAGCTGGAAGACGACTTGCACTATCCTCATGCCAGCCCTCAGCCTCATCGGATATGGTGTCAGGTTCGAGATCTCGAGTACCTGATGATTATATGAGCCTGGCTGGATGAAGCCGCTTGCTGAGTGTATCGCCAGCCCCATCCTAGCATATCTGCTCCTCCCCTCAATCCAGCCGCAGACATCATCGTCAACATAGACCTTCTCCTTAGTCATTCCTATGATTAGGCCATGTGGTGGGATCACTATCTCATCTACTACGATCTCCTCACTCACATCCTCGAAACTCATACCCGACAAGTCTATCAGCCCCAAACCCGCCTTAAGCCTCCAGAACCTGCTCGAGAGCGTGAGATCAACAGATCCGGGGCCAATCTGATCATCGGAGATCCCAGGCTCAAACCTAATCTTACCAAGCCTCATAAATTCCCTGATATCCCTATCCGTTAAAATCATCCTAGTTCTCCAAGCCTCAAGCCGAGGAATACCTTATCAACTTTTCTTGCGCAGAATGTCTAGGCCCATGCTCCTCATGTAGTCTAGTATCTCGGCTATCGTCCTCCTAACACCATGCTTTTCTATTATTTTTCCAAGTCATCCAGTTTGAAGGATCATAGTTTATCGAGCTTCTCCCCAAAAGTGGAGAATAAAAGGAAGACTATTCAAATGTATGCGGCTGAGCGAAGCATCCACGCCAATCTCACCGTAGCATATCGTTTAAATAACGCCGAAATAATATCCAGATAATGCCAGTAACCCCGAGCCCCGGGAGGGGTGGGGGTAATGGCCGGAGACCCGGCCAAGGGCTAAACCCCCAAAAGGAGGGATGTAGCCCAAACCTCCCCACACCAAGCAGGGGAGGAGGTCATACTTGAGATCTTCCACAGCTTGGGCAGAATATCTTGCCGCCCAGCGGCTTCCCGCAGAACCTGCACCTATCCTCCGGAACCTCCTCTTCCTCCCCCTTCTCTTCCCTCTTCTTCTCGTATCTTCTTGCGAAGATTAGTCCTCCCTCGAAAAGCACGGCGAATACGGCGAGGAGTATCAGGTTCGCGAACACACCTCCATCCGGTGTTATTATTGCGGCGACGATATACATGCCACCATAGATCCACTTCCTATACTTTCCGATCGACTTAGTGCTGAGCAATCCAACACGGACTAGGAGGTTCATTATAACCGGGGTCGTGAACACAGCACCGGTAGCTAGCGTGACAACCAGTATCGTCGTATAGAAGTCCATGATAGTAATCACGGGCTCAGCTCCGACGAGGTCGAAGAATATCAGCATAGCCTTGAACGTGAATGGTGTAATCATATATAATCCGAAGAGCAGGCCTGCTATGAATAGGCCAAGGAAGGCCGACAAAAATGGATAAATCATCCTTCGCTCATGCGGGTAGAGCGCTGGGTCAACATACTTGAATATCTCATATCCTATGACAGGGCTGCTAAATGCGAGGCCGAAAACGAGGGATGCTATGAAATAGATCTCGAGCGGCGCAGTAATCGTCTGTCCTATTAACTTCATAACCTCCGGCTTCACCGTATTTCTCAGGATCTCCAAAACCACCGAGACCATGGGCTTATAGTATCCCTCAAGGAGCTCTTGGGGCGAGTAGATCTGGGCCGGAAATACCAGCATGATCATAGTCATTACGCCGATAGTTATCAGGCAGACCTTGAGCCTATCCCTAAGCTCCATCAAGTGCTCGAGCAGCGTCATCTCTTTCATGTCCCTAGGCTTCTCTTCAGGCTTCTTCGACTCCTTCAACCTCCCCGCCTCCAAAAACCCCATTGCAGTAAATACAGCCTCACCTAAAAATCCCTATCCCGAAAAATCTTTCAGCATTGAAAAAGATATAAGAAGAGAGGCCTAAAGACATGAAAGAGAGATTCTCATTTGGAGGAGGCGCGACACTTTTCTCGGCTTTCTTGCTCCCGGCTACTTCTTCTTCGTGAGCCTGAGTATTTCCTCCGCTATCTGATCCCTGGTCTTGCCCTCCGTCTCTATGCCAAGCTCCTTAGCTATCTTGATAAGCTCATCGGATGCCTCGGAGACTGTCTCGGTGAATGGGCGGACAGACTCCTTTACCGCCTCCTTCATCTCCTCAGCCTCTTTAGCCGCCTTCTGGAATTCCTTCTTTGCCTCTCCAAGCGCTCTAGCCATCTTCGGCAGCTGGGATGGCCCCCATAATAGGAGGACTACTATGATTATTGCCACGATAACCCACTCGAGACCTGCGATCGCCATGACCCTCGAATGTTATGGACTTAGGCTCAAATATAAGTATTTTATTTTTAATTTTCTCGCGTCAAAAAGGAGGCGAAGCATTGTTGGAGGGAAAACTATCAGGGGTTCTTGGGCCAGCATCTCTTAGGGTTTGCTTTAATCCTTATAACGTGCGGATTTCTGAGGGTTTTTGAAGTGGGCGTGAGCGGGCTTGCTGGTGAGTTTAGGCCCATCGTTAGGTTCCTCGGCACGGATCTAGATGGATCTCTAAAGGTCCCCTATGCGCTCGCGGCGGTGAGGGGTATTGGCGTAATGCTTGGATATGCCATCGCTAGGGCTGCTGGCGTTGATGCGGAGAAGAGGCTTGGTTTTCTCAGCGAGGATGAACTAAGAAGGCTTGAAGAAGTTGCTAAGGACCCACTAGGCCACGGCATCCCAGCTTGGATGCTAAATAGGAGGAAGGATCCGGCCACTGGTAAGGATCTACAGCTCTATGGCTCGGACCTAGTATACGCGATTAGAGAGGATATTCAGAGGGAAATGAGGATAAAGTCTTGGAGGGGTGTCAGGCACTCCCTCGGCCTTAAGGTAAGAGGCCAGCGAACCCGAACCACGGGAAGATTCGGAACAGCAGTCGGCGTCTCAAGAAGAAGACAGTAGGGATAAGGGTTATCTGCACCCCTCCCTACGTAATATTCTTGAGAACCATGAGTCTCCTTCGGGCTCTCAGGTATTTTGGGGTGATCGCTCTCTCGGTTGGCTGGATTACGATAATCTTGGCGATAAGTGTTAATCCATGGTTCTCCCTGGCCAGGAATGCTCTCAGCGATCTGGGGGCTATTGGAAGGGAGAATGCGTGGATATTCAACTCTGGGTTGATCTTGGCGGGCATAATCGCCGCCCTCTACTCCATCTATCTCATCGCCTCGTCTCGCGGCAAGCTGGAGATCCTCGCCTCCACGATATTCCTCATGTCCTCGATACACCTGATCCTGATCGGCGCTTTTCCCGAAGGGACCTATCCACACCTCTTCGTATCCTACTGGTTCTTCCTATCAGCCGGTCTCGCGGTCCTCCTCTTCGGGGCGGCCATGCTGGTCAAGCGTGACCTCGCCCTCGGCACATCACTCGTGATAATATCTGTCATAGGATTTGCCGGCGCCGCCCTTATACCATGGCCTTCAATAGGGGCGGTGGAAGTATTCGCGATAATCCTGCTAAGCATCTGGGCTATGTTGATGTTGAGGCGCTTCTAGGCTTCCCCTCAGCATCGCTCATGCCCATCTTCTCTATCTCGGCTTTCAGCTTCTTCCTTATAGCGGCGGGGTTATTCTCCACGCCATAAAGCTCGGCGAAGAGGGGGCTGGTCCTCAGGATCAGCGTCCTCCCGGATTTCTCGGCCTCAATAAGCCCCTTCTCGAGGAGGATCCTGATATGCTTGTATGCGGATCCACCTCTAGCCTCAGCCACTTTACTCTGCTCAACCGGCTGATGATAGGCTATGAAGGATAATGTCCTCATGACTCCGCGGCTTAGAAGCGGCTTCCTTAGAATCTTCCTCACAAGCTCCATGTATTCCCTCCTAAGCTTGAGCAGATACCTGTTCCCGGGAAGCTCAATCAACTCCAAGGCCCTCGAATTTTCCTGATAATGCTTCTTGAGCTCCTCGATCGCGTTCAGCACCTTTTTCTTTGACCTCGTCTCACAGATCCTCATTATCAGGTTTAGGGGAACCGGCTTCCCCGCCGAGAACAATATCGCCTCAATTCTCGCCTTCAGCTCCTCTTGGCCGGACAATCCACTTCACCGCTATTAGCCTATGCTCCTCATCTTCTATCAGCTCGACATCCCCTCTCGCGGCGGCGAAGAGCAGGAGTATGAACCTCCTCGCGGCCTCAAGCCTATCAACTCCTTCAAATATGCTCCTGACATCGATGATCTCCTTGTCACCAAATATCCTCCTGAGGCCTTCGAGGAATTCATCTAGCCTCTCCTCAAGCTTGACAAGGAACTCGTTAAGCTCCACATCGAATACCGCGAGAAGCGCCTTCTCCTCGCCGTCACCATTATTCCTGTTTGGCTTGCTAAGAGCCTCTCTAAGAGCTTGTATGAGCTCGCCAACGGCCACCACCATGAATTCCGGCATGCATGGCAGATCGATGGGTGGTGGCACGACCATGATTCCTCTTCTTAAGTCGTCCTCTACGGATCTAGGCTTATCAGCCTTGAGGAGGAGCTCAGTCTTCATGCGATGTATCGTTGCGGCGGAGTATGCGGCGACACCGCATGAGTTTAGGTCTATGAGGCCTATCTTCTCAAGTTCCTCCATGAGCGCCCTAAGAACCTCTACGAGCTTTATTTGCCAAGGCTTAACCCTATCAAGTCTCGTGACATCGAAGAGAACCCTCCATCTTGGATCGCTCCAGATAGTGATTACTCTATCCGCCACCATCCATCACCTCCTCAAGCCTCGTCCTGACGACTCGCGATGACCCGCCAGCATTATAGACTCCAATAACCTGATCCGCTTTCTCCACCATAACATCTTTCAAGCTTATTACGATTATCTGAGTTCTCTTCGCCATCTCCTTGAACATCTCAGCGAGCCTCTGGCTATAGCGTAGATCCATGTGAGCGTCAACTTCGTCGAAGACGTAAAAGTCGGCAGGAGTTAGACCTTGGAGCGCAAGGAGGAGCGCCACGGCCGCAACTGATTTCTCGCCACCGCTCACGGCCCTCGAGTTTCTAGGCTGCTTTCCCGGGAACGCGAGGATCATTTCAATGCCGCCCTCAAATGGATTATCCGGGTTCTCAAGCCTCAGCCAGCCCCTCCCCCCGGTCAGTCTACTAAAATAGTGCTCAAAGGATTCTGCAACTCTGTTAAAAGTCTCTGTGAATATTTTTTTCTTCTCGCTTTCGATCCACTCGATAAACCTGAGTATCTCCTGCCTCTCCGCCTCAAGCTCCGCTATCCTAGAGGATCTGACCTTATAGTTTCCGACGATCTCCTCATACTGGGCTGGCGCAAGCTGATTTATCATCTCAAGTTCCTTCAGCTCCGCCTCAAGCTCCGCTCTCAACCCCTTCAGCTCCTCCTCGGCCAGCGGTGGGATCTCGATCGAGGATTCCCTGATCGTGGAGAGCTTCTCCCGGAGGCTCCCAAGCTCCACCTCCAACCCGGCTCTCCTCACCCTCAAAGACGACCTTGCTTCCGAGACGCCCCTCATCTCCTCATCTAGGCGGCTGATATTCATGGAGGCAGCCTCAACCTCGGATCGGAGCGCCTTGAGCTCCTGATCAAGGATTTTCCTGAGCTCAGAGAGCATCAATATGCCATACACGGCCTCCGCCATCTCCATCTCCAGTCCCCTTATCTCGGCGGCTAGCATGCGCATCCTCTCAACCGCCTCATCCTTCTCGCGCCTCACATCTTCAATCTTCTTCATGATCCTTGAGACTTCGGCCCTAACATGCCCCTCCTCGGCCTCGATTGCTTCAACTCTCTTCATCACATTAGCGAGGTGGAGCTGCAGCTCGGATCTCCTGAGCCTAGCCTCCTCATAAGCCCTCCTTCTCTCCAGCATCTTCTCCTCAAGCCTCTTCAGGTTCAATGCCTCCTCCTCACCGATCTCGAGCCCCGGCATCTCTTCCAACATCTGCCTGTCCTTAGCGATCGCCTGATCCAACTTCTCAAGCTCCTTACTCAGCGCCTCAAGTTTCTCACGCCTTTTCGCGACCTCATCCTCCATACTGGAGACCCTTTCCCGGATCATGTGGATCCTATCTGCCAGTCTGCCCTCCTCAATACTCAGGCTCGAGCTTCTAGCCGTGAGTGCTTTCACCGCCTTCTCGAGCTCGCTTAGCCTCTCCTTCAGCCTCCCCCTTACTCTTCTCAACTTCTCTAGGACCTGCAGGGTCTCCCTATACTCTCGCGTAGCCACCTCGGCCAGAAGATCCTCACTGGATGATATGATCTCGATCCGCAGATCAGGGTGAATCATCACGCCATTAACTAGGGTCTTCTTTCCAAGTTGGGGCCGAGGCTTATTGGAGATCTCCACGTTCCTCAGAAGATATCCGAGCGCGATCTCAGCCCAGTCCGCGCTGGCCTTCACACCGGGTAGTTTGGGTCTTGCATATGTACTCAAAGCAACATCCAAGGGTAGTATCCTGAGCCTTATCCCCGACCCGCTTAGAGCCTCAGCGAGCCTCATTCCAATAGACACGTTATCAACCACGAGGGCGTTGAGCCATCCCTCGGTCGCCGTTTCTAAGGTTGCGAGAGCCTTCTCATCGATGGAGATAGCGTCCTTCAAGAATCCTTTGACACCTTTAATTCCAGCCTCCCTAATCGCCTCGAGAATCCTCTTAGATCGATCATCCCCTGGCCTAAGCACACCCATTGACGCGATTCTCTCGAGGATCGTGGAGAGGCTGCGCTCAACCTCCTCAAGCGACGAGATCCTAGAGCCATAGTTCTCAATAATCTCTCCAAGCCTACCCAGCTTCTCTTGGACATCTATCCTCTCGCGTGAGATCTCCCTGAGCCTCCTCTCGAGATCCGGTAGCTCGGCAAGCATCTTCCCATATTCATCGCTGAGTTTCTTGATCTCTGCCTCAAGCTTCCCCACCTCCTCCATGAGCGCCCTGCGCCTTTCCTCGGCCCCAGCAATCCTAGCCTCGACCTCAAGCCTCCTGCGCCTAATCTCCTCAAGCCTCTGCTCAACCTCATTCCTCAGCGCGAGATACTCCTCTTCAGCGCGCTTAAACTCCTCGAGTCTTTCAGCCTCCCGCGAGCCAGCTTCTTCAACCTCACTTTTCAGCCTTTCAGCCTCCACCAACAGCTTGCTCCTCTCCGAGGCTATCTCGGCCAGCCTATCCTCCAAGCCCTTCAGGGAATCTCCCAGGTAATTCTCTTCCCTCTTCAGCCCCTCACATCTCTCCGTGAGAGCCAAGATCTCAGCCCTAAGGCCATTAGCTCCATTTTCTCGAGATCTCCTCAACATCTCCAGCGAGGAGGTTATCGAATCGAGATGTTCAATCCTCGCCGAGAGGTCCTCAAGCCTCCCCCTAAGCTCGTCCCTTCTCTCAAGCCACCTGGTCTTCTCCTCTTCAAGCGCTCGGAGCTTCTCCTCGACGGCTAGGAGCTGCTCATCAACTTCCCTCAACTCCGCCTCGAGCTTGCTTATGCTCTTCTCGAGCTCATGACGCTGGATGGCTGCCAGAAACTCCTCGACAAGCCTCCTCCTAAGGGCTTGGCTCCTCTCCCTCTCAAGTTGCTTGACGCGGGCCTTAACCTCCTTAGTGCTAGCCTTCGCGATCGCTAGATTCTTCTCGGCAATCGCAAGCTGCTCCTCAGCTTCAGTCTTCCTCTTCTCATAGTCGCTTATCCCAGCAACTTCCTCCAGCATCCTCCTAAGCTCCACGCCGCTCCTCTCGGCAATCTCGACAACTGATCCCTGTGGGACTATATTGAATCCTGAAGGCCTGATATTCGCCATGGATAACAGGGTTAAAAGATCGTTTCTCGAGACTTGCTTACCATTAATCGTATACTCGCTCTCACCATCCCGATCAATCCTCCTAGAGATCGTGACTTCATCAGAATCGATGGGTAGAGCCCTATCTGAGTTGTCGAGGGTTATAGAGACCCTTGCCCAACCAACTGACGGATCATCATGGACGAGCTCAGCGAGCTTGCCAACCCTGAGATTATGAGCGCTAAGCTCCCCAAGAGCAAACCTGATCGCGTCAATCACGTTAGACTTCCCGCCGCCATTAGGGCCTGTGACCACGAGAAATCCCTTCCCAAGCTCGAGGGAAACGCGCCTCGAGCCGAAGGACTTAAACCCCTGAATCGTCAGTCTCTTAATATATACCATCCTCGCTTGGCCTCACCTTAGACTTGGCCGCGAGTTAAAAATTATAGCGCTAATCTCCTGAAGGTTTTACCTTAAGATTCTCGAGAAGATATCCCGCGAGGACGCCGCTAATACAGGTACTTATCCTTCCACCTCTCCACCTCTTGGACTGAGCGCCTTATATCGCTGAAGAGCTTGACGGCCTTCTCCACATCCTCCGGGGTTATCTCCTCTCTCCCATTCTCCCGGGCTATTATCTGGCTTGGTGTGAGGAGTTGGACAGCGTAGCGAAGTGTTGACTGCTCTCCTATGTCAGTGAGCTTCTCTAGGGCTTCTGGACTCAGCTTGACCCTTTCCTCGGCCGCCCGGATCTCTAGGATCCTCTTTATCTCGTCCCTCGTATACGGCCTTGTCGTAATTATCAACATTCTATCGAGGAGGTCGAGTGGGATGCCGTGTGGGGAGACCATATCCGTCCCCCTTATTTTTGTCAAACCCCTATTTGTGGCGAGGATTATTATCGGCGCGAGCTCGCTCTCCATTGCTGCATTCAAGAATGAGAACGCCTCAATGTCCAAGAGATGAACCTCGTCTATGAATAATACACCCGGTATTATTTCGGCTGTTCCCTCCTCGACCCTCTTCTTTACCATCTCATCCACCTCTCTCCTGACCTCATTGTCTATCTCCTTAGTTGGCGGTGCGCCGAAGAGGAGGCTGAATAGCCCGCCGCTCCTCGACTGCGCGCTGATCTGATCCAAGTCATGGAGCGTGAGGACGTAGATGAATTCCTTCTCCTTCTCGACCGGCCCTCCCGGCCTCGGCACAGGTCTCTCATCCACAGCGGCTAGATCGTATTTCTCGGCGGCCTCTTCGGATCTCCCGATCCTCGTAACCCTGCCCGTCTCTGCGTCGATAGTTATCACGTCCCCGACGGTTATTCCCTGCGATAGTATATAGGAGGCTATAGTCGCCCCAGCCCTGAAGATTCTCCGATCATCCTTGGTCGCGAGGCCTATGACGACATGGTCCGGGATCTCCTGATACGGGTTATAGGGGTGTTTCCTAGTCTTCACCTCGAGCTGAACAACCTCACCCTCGTAAACCCTTCTCCTCTCCCTAAGCCTAACACCTATCGCCTTCCTCATCGCCTGCGTCAGGATCTCCGTCTTCTTTAGCTCCGAGGAATAGATCTCGGAACCGCTGAGAGTTACGAAGGGGACATCCTTACCGAGCTCCCGGGCTATAGCGCATGCTATCGCCGTCTTCCCCGTTCCAGGTGGGCCAGCGAAGAGGACAGCTCTTCCAGCCATCTTGCCCTCTCTGATCATCCTAACTATGATGCCCGCGGCCTCCCTGGCCTCAATCTGTCCCACTAGACCTCCTCCGACAAGCTTCGCCTTAAGCCCTTCAAGTCCAAGCCCCTTGATGTGGCTATGCGCACCTATCCTGAGAAATCTCTCTCCAGAGTATCCTGTTA
>Ga0209225_1003866_pt1 | contig 12171 bp, 15 predicted proteins | sample WasSprMetagenome_FD_184732 | JGI IMG/M metagenome (GOLD analysis project Ga0209225, IMG submission 184732) | Sulfidic aquatic microbial communities from Washburn Spring, Yellowstone National Park, USA - WS (SPAdes) (version 3) | ecosystem: Environmental > Aquatic > Thermal springs > Hot (42-90C)...
ATATAATTGCAATAGATGGATGCGAAGAGCTTGTTATTCCGAAAGATTTGCCCAAACTAGAGGTTTTATCGAAATGCAGCGGAGTTAAGAGGATATCCTTCTTGGAAGACACAAGCTGATTCTTCATTGTCTTGGCTTGCATCATTACTACACTTTTTTCTAAATAGCTGCAATAGATTGCGCGCAAAGGATAGGCTAGCAGAGCTATTGAAAATCTTTTTAGCACCGTGAATTTTGGTCTAACTCATTGATAGGGACATAACTTCAGGAGATCTTTCAAATCTAAGCTGAAAATTTCCCCTTTATCCGGTTTTTCCTCTCTAAGCTTGGGAACATACAGGTATCTGTTGTTTCTCACAATTCCATCCACTGTCACATATATGGCAGACCCTCTCATCCTGATGTAGGGCTCATAATCCGATCTGCACTTCCTACAGATGATGTTCTCAAGAACAAGCATTGATTTGGATGGATTCACTGTCACATGCCCATAATATGGAGGTATTCTTACGATCTCTCCCTCCTTTGCTCTTATCAGCACTAGATCATCCAGAACCTCATCCCTTCCAGCTCTTTTCTGCAGGATGAAAATAGCTTCCCCCCTCAGGATACCATATATCTCCGGATATGGGCCATCGTGATAGTGCCCCATCGTCTTTATGAACTCCCTTCCCAAAATTCTGGCCGGCATCACTGTTATGTCATACCTGAGAGTCTCGTGAACTGGTCTCACGTCCCTGAACATGTAATAAGCATCTCCTTCCTCGCTCAAGTTATCCATTAAAACAGGTCTCAGATCCTCTATTCTTCTCACATCTCCTCTAAATCTCCTTCCATCCACCAGAATATACGGGAGGTCTATCTCCAGCATAGGCCTCATCTAGACGGCACAAGATAGTTTATGCATGCATAAGGAAGCTTAAATTCTTTTTGTCAGCCTTTCCCAACAGGACCTCTCTCCAAAACTTTCTTTGGCAGCAAATTTCCAAATTTGGAGAGGAATTCCTCGTCCTCCTTTCTGCTTCTCAGCTCATCCGGAAGCATTCTTGGTATTCCCTCGAGCACGGGATACCATCTGCCGCATTTGTCGCAGGTTATTACAGCTTCCTCTATCTCTATGCCGAGACATGAGGAGCAATCTAGATCCTTTAGCTCTGATATATATCCCCTTTTAAGACCACAGTAAAGCTCGCATTTTACTCCTTCTGCTTTCTTTGCCTCTCTTTTCTCCTCCCTTATCACATGGAGATTCAGGGGAAAGGACTTGCATATTGGACATGCAAGCACGTCCATGAGCCTGTAACGCATTTGTCACAACGCATTTGTTATATAAAAAGGTATCTAGATGCAGCTCTCTTCACAAGAGATATAAAAATTCTTATGGATAATCTTAAAAGAGGATTCGCTTTTCTAAGATACCATCTCGCCAAGTCATCAATCCAGAAAAGGTCGTGCCTCAAACAGGCTTTCATAAGATCCATCTGCTCCTGTGTAGGCTGTGCTCTATACCAATTCTTGTCCCTGAGAAGCCCCATTGGAACAAAGTACATCGGAACTATGAGGCTTCTGTAAGGTTTCAGCTCATCCACAAGCTCCAAGCTCTTTGTGACATCCTCCAGCTTCTCCTCTGGGATGCCTGTTATGAGAGTTGCTGCAGGGACTATTCTCAGTTCATGCATTATGGAAAAAGCATCTATAACAACAGATGGCCACTCCCTAGCGCTGTAAGGAAGTGCTTTTGCCGGCATTATTTTCTCAGCCAGATCAGGGCTTCCAGTCTCTATTCCAACTTCAACCCCTACATAATCATCATCTTCAAGCAACATCTCGGAAAGCCTGCTCATCAGCTTGTAATTTTCCTCAGCATACTTCACTGCAGATAAGCTGAAGTGGCTCCATCCAACGCTTTTAAAGTACTTTCTTGCCAGCTCATGTAGCTTTATTATTGGTTCAGGCCTTGGATAAACGCTGTCAGAGCCATATAGAAGGACATCATCCGAGTGAAGAATGCATCCCTCCACCCCCGCTCTTTTGTTCACCTCGAGCTCCCTCTCTATCATCTCCAGAGTGTAATGCCTCAAGGGCCTTAAAGTGACAGAACAAAACCTGCAACGCCTTGGACATCCCCTTGAGATCTCCACAAGACCGTTCACAGATGCCTTCTTTATGAGCGGTATCTGATGGAGGGACGGCACATCCTCCGCTCCAACTTGAATGAACTTCGGAAGCTCCTCCCCAGAAAGAGCTTTTTTTACAATTTCAACTGTTACTTTCTCTCCTTCTCCATCTATTACGGTGTCTACTCCCCATTTATCAATTAATTCCGGCATGTAAAGCCATTGCCAAGCAGCAGGACCCCCAACTATAATTTTCACGCCATTTTTCTTTGCTCTTCTTATTTCAGGTCTTTCCATGAGCTTTCTGAAGCTCTTTGAGTTGACAGGCTCCTTTCCTGTCAGAACCCACCACTCACTGCTTGGGGGTCCGAGTGCAAAGTAGTCGTGATGGCCTATGGCGATTACCTTAGCTTCATCGATGTGCTTTCCAAGATGATCCGGATCTATCACAGCAGCATCTATTCCTGCATCAAGAAGGGCAGCTTCTATCTTCCTAAGCCCATATGGGGCTTGCCATGGCTCTCCTTTCTCATTAACCTTCATTTTAGGTGCAGATATTTTCATCCAGAGCCATTCCGGCATGAATATTGGGGGAGCTGTTGTCATGAAGCCGATGAACTCCTTTCCATGATGGTTTGTCATCATGGTTCTGTCAGTTGTGATGATGACTTCCGTCATTATCGCTCACCACAAACACCTCTATCGATCTCATCGGATATTTCTCTCTCAACTCCTTGAAGATCTCCACAGCCCTTCTCAAATTATCTGCTTTTACCGAAATCCTCATTTTATCGCCTCCAAAATAGCCAGAAATCTTGTCTTCATCCTGTGTTTCATGTACTCAAGGATCAGCTTGTTCTTCACCTTCCTTCTAGCTTCGGCATATGCATGAAGCATCTTTTTCACTGATCCCACTGCTTCATCCAGACTTTTGATCTCCTGTTCCTCCAGAGTTCTAACAGCCTCGATTACCTCCTCCTTTATGTTAACAATTCTTCTCTGCTTGTGTTTCTCGTCCTCATCTATTGTAATAAGCCCCATTTCCCTCATTCTCCTCACTTCTCTAAGAAGGACTGATCTCGATACCCTACCCCTCAGCTCCTTGGCAAGCTTGTTCAGTGATATCCCCTCTGGATGAAGGAGGATGGCATCCATTATGCTAGCATGTACTGGTCTAAACATAGACTGGTATATCAGAGAACCAGTATAAACTTTTTCTTCATTTGCTTAAATATTTTATAATCCAAAAACTATATCCCTGATCCTGAACACACCGAGCTTCTCCACCTCGACAAAGCCCTCCATTGCCATTTCAGCCAGATATCCGTTGTCAAGCCAGTCGAAGAGCCACTGATCGATGTACCTCAAATCCCCCTGAGGAACCCCATATCCCGATTTAACAAGCCATCTCAGGTTTGATTCCTCATGCGATCCAATGGGAGGGGATGCTATTATGGGAATTCCAAGGGCTGAGTAGAATGAGAGCTCCGATGGCTTTGTCCAGAGGATATCGGTCTTCCTCAATGCTGAGTTGAATCTCTCGAAGTAATCCTCTATTCTCTCCTCATATATTATGTCGATATAATTGCCCATCAGGTCTTCAAGCTTGAGCTTCTTTATGCAGTTTAAAAAGTATTCCATAACCCATCTCCTTATCCCAGCTGAGAGGATAACTCTTATTTCCCCTCTCCTTATCATAGGACATAGCTTTTTCAATATAGCGGCTCCTATCTCCTTCTGAGCTCCAGCTCCGCCAACTGAGAAGAGTATTGTCAGAGGATGATCTGATCTCTCAGGAAGATTTCCTAGCTTGTCAAAAACTAGATCACCGTACTTCTCCATGTATTTTCCCCTTGGATCTAGGTTTACTAATCTGTTTCTCATGTCCTCCTTCAGTATCTCCATCCTCTCTGAGCCTATGTTCTCCACTGGAAGAGGATATCCGGTCAGAAATATGTTCTCCTCCCTGACTCCGTAAAGCTTCAGCCTCTCGACAACCCTCTGATTCGGGGCAAAATACTTTATTTTAGAGCTTTTTGGACGAAGAGGAGCCCATGTCCTAGAGATATCTGCATCGCAGATCACGCAGTATATCTCCTCTGGATACTCAAAGTGCTCTGCCATGAATGCTGGGACGAAAAAAGTTGATATAATTGGCAGGGGCTTCTCCTTCAGCCTTGATATAAGATCCTTCCCAAAACCCCTTCTCATCATGTAGCTGTACAATCTGAGAGCAAGACTGGGTCTTGAGAGATCCCTCTTTGGGTAGAACTTTGGAACCCTTTGAAATAAATCAAAAAGGGAGAAAGCAATATCACCTGCTATTGGTATGCCCTTTATCCTTGATATAAGCTCGTATCCTGATTTGAGCTGGTTCCACATCCTTCTGTCCTTCTCCGGGATTCCATCATAGTCGTTTGCATTTATCACTTCTCCTAAATGCCTTAGGGAGAAAGCAGTTCTCTGGTGGCCGTATCCCATGCTGACAGATATTATGTATGCCTTCACATCCCTTCTTTGGTAGAATTCTTTTTAAGAAGTTAGCTTGGCATTGGACAAATTGAGCATTTTAGATTAAAGACGAACTAAAAAAACAAATGCCGAAAAAAGAATATTAAGTAGATCTTCAGTATCTCGGGGTATGCATGAGATCGAGCTATAAGCTCGCTATATCGTTGTCCTTTCTGTTTCTCCCCGTGATCTGTGCAACTGGACAGTATGGAGGATGGGCCTATGCCGGTTACAAATACAACAAGGCATCCATCGCTCCGTTTACAACAGGACTATCTGCAAACATCTATACGATAAATCCCGTGGTTTATGATGCTCATCTGGCAGAGTGGATCTCTGTAACATTTCAATCAAATAATCCTCGTACCCCTTATTACTGGGTCCAGTTAGGGTACTGGAAAAGTCCCTCCTATGGACTGCACTATTACTATGAGTGGTGGGATCAAAACGGCTATAGCGGGCCCCAGTTCTTGGGGTATGGGCCCGGACCTGGCACCACGCACCTCTACTTTGTGCAGAAGACCGGCGTTACATTCACAACATGGTACTACTATATAGACTATTATCTTATAGCAAGTAAATATCTTAGCCTTCCCTCGCCTTATGCTGTAGACCTTCGAGCAGAGGCTGAAGTTAGCTATACAACAAATAACCCTCCGAAGACCAGCATCACCGGAACCCATTTCAGTTATCTTGAGTATAATTACGGTGGATCATGGTCTTTGTGGGATCAGCACTCTGTAGTCCTAGATCCTCCCTATCATATAATAGAAGTCTCTGACTATGAATTTTATGCATATGGCCCTTGAGGTGTCATTATGAGGGCGATTTATCTGATCTCCCTCCTTGCGTTTCTGGTCTTTTTGGGAGCTTTTCTGTACAGCAGAATAAGCCAGGAGAGATTTACCAGCCAACAGATTCCTATCTCAAACCAGACATATAAAAACATCACGATCAATCAAAATCAGGCGTATGAGAACCTTAAAATTCATCAAAATCAGACAGTTAATGTAGAGCAGAAAAACGAATCCCAGCAGATAAGCAGGACAGAAATTAGGGTGATATCCCAGAATGGCTCTCATATGTTTTCTCCTGCTGTGGACAGGCTTTCTTGGAGCTTGGACATAGAGGGAATGATAATTCAAATAGACTTGGGAGATGAGAAAATTGTCATGAGATTATATGAGAAGTGGTGGATGACGAAGGATGACTTGGAGAACTTTTTAGCTAGATTAAATGTGAGCAAAGAGAGTCTTGAGTCCCTGAGAAGCTTTTTGACGCACTTAAACTCGAGTGGATGGGTTCTTGCACCTCCAGCAGTAGAGAAAGTGAGATATGAGAACATGTCACTTGAGGAGTACAAGAAGCTTGCAAAAAGTGTATCAGGGATTGATATTCACATACCTGAAGCACTTCCAGGTGGAATGGTCCTTACTATAGTGAAGGTGCCGACTGATTGGAGGGATAAGTGTCCCAGAATTCGACCTCAGGAATTTCCATGTGCTATTGCTTTATACAGCAAGAAGGGGGCTACTACAGAGCAGGAGGCCGAGATAACGGTTGGAATATCAATATGGGAGGGAATAAGCTCAAGTGATATAATTCTGTATACAAAGGGTGCATATGAGAGAGATATGAGAGGGGAGATAAACGCGAGGATTCTGGAGGGAGCTAGGGCTATAGAGGTTCCCAATAATCCTGATGAAGTATTTCCTATGATGAAAAAGTATCTACAGGAGTATAGGAGTGTCACCTTTGTTAATAGCACACTCATTCTGAATATAGTGAAGAGATCGTTCCCGCCTTATGGACTAGATCCACTAAACAGGCCTGGGCACAGTGCTTGGATTGTCAGGTATGACAATGAAAAAGGAATTCCTGTGGCTTACAGCGTGTTCGCAAAGTATGGCACACCAATAGATTACTTTGTCGAGGCAGTCAAGCTCATACTCTCATCCTGATAGAGATTTTCTCAAATTTTTACTTTTTTGAAACTACTAACTTAATATATTATTTATTCTAATTAAATTTTAGAATCAGTTTACGGAACAGGTTTATTAACCCGCACAGCTAATGTTGCTTGTGCCCAGAAAAGTCAAGGTTGGCTATGTGAGGATCAAGGAGGTAAGAGGGAGGATAAGAATCGAGCCAATCAGCCAGGAGGAGGCTAAGAGGATATTGAAAGGAGATATTGATGCCGGTCAGATTGAGAGTAGAGGTTAGACGCAGGGATTTGAACGAGGGAGTGATGCTAACAGCTCTTGTGAACACAGGTTTTACAGGAAAGGTGCCCAGAAAGCCTAGAGCTTTAGCTCTGGGATGAATGGGCAAAGTTTAAATATAAATCCATGATAGTTATGTCGAGCGAGTCGCTCGGATGACCAAAAGCTGGAATAAGGCTCCGAGCTGAAAAAGGGGATTCCAGCGAAGCGGGGGTACGGCTATATGCCGTATCCAGGGGCTGGTAGGGCATTATGCCCTGGTCTTGACACAGCCCTGAACCCGGTAGGATGAGGCCTAAGGCTGACAAACCGGGAATCTCCCGGCTTTAGCCGCGGAGAATGTCAAAAGCGAGGAGCCTGACATCCTCATGCCTTCAAATGCGGCTAAAACGCTTGGCCTCTGGCCTCAACCAGATGGATCTCTATCCATAATATTTACCACAGCTGGCGGTGAGGTTGAGGGATATGAAGTGCCTCAATCGGTATTTGTGAGGGTTCTAGCTGAGGATAGGGCGAGCAAGGAGGTCTTGGCCAACGCTTTAATAAATCCATTGACTGAGGACGTCCTTATAAGCGATGCATTGGCCGAGGAGCTGGGCATACAAATACTTTATCCACGAAGAGGTATCTGGAAGTTTTCTGACGAAGAGAGAGCCAGAAGCAGTGTATAACTACCCAACACATCGAAAAACTCAGCAGACGCAAGCTTCATTTGACAAAATCACCGGATGACGAAGTGATTCATTAACATAGGAATTCTTTCGAAGGAATTTCTTTATATCTCAAGGATTTCGGGAATTCATTTTTCATGAGGATGAAATGCGCTATCCTTCTCAGAATTTTTTAGCTGAATGTTTAATCAAACTAATGACAAGAAAACACAAGGAAGACATACATAAATTTATATTTCAGTATTCACGCTCTCCAGCGGTTAACTTTTTTATCAGGATAAGCTCGGTTTATCGATGAAAGTCTGCACAGTGGAGGAGATCAGAAGGATAGACTCAAGAGCAGCTGAGGATTATGGAATAGGATACGATCTTCTCATGGAGAATGCCGGAAATGCGCTTTATTTCGTCATATTGAGGGAGATCGGCGTTAGTAAAAAGACCTTCACTGTAATTGCTGGGCAGGGGAACAACGGGGGAGATGCCCTTGTTGTTGCTAGGAAGCTACACTCAAACAGTGCGAAGGTGAGGGTCTTCATACTCGGAGATCCCGAAAAATACAGGGAGCCAGCAAGAAGGAATTACGATATAGTTAAAAAGATGGGAATAGAGTTATACGTAATAAGAGGAGACGATGAGCTCAACCTTCTCAGATCCTCCCTGAGAGAAAGCGATGGCGTTGTTGTTGGGATATTTGGAACAGGTCTGTCGAGGGAAATCACTGGAATACACAGAAGCGTGATAGAGGAGGTGAACAAGTGCGGGAAGATCATATTCAGTGTTGACATACCCTCGGGCATAGGCGGGGATGACGGGAAAGTGTACGGTGTAGCGGTTAAATCAAACTACACAGTCACATTCGGCCTTCCGAAGGTCGGAAATTTGCTATACCCAGGATATGATTACTGCGGTAAGCTTTATGTCTCCCACATATCCTATCCTCCCGAGCTATATAATGATATAAAAATTGAGATAAATGAGCCAGTTCAGCCTCCTCCAAGAGTGAGATGGGGGCATAAGGGGACATTTGGAAAACTTCTCACTGTTGCTGGTGCAAAAAACTACTATGGAGCTCCAATGCTCTCATCTCTCTCCTTTCTTAAGGCAGGAGGAGGGTACTCAAGGCTGGCTGCTCCTGAATCGATAATACCCTTCATAGCATCCAGAGCCAGCGAGGTCGTTTACATACCGCTAAAGGAGACAGAGGAAGGATCGATATCCAGGGAAAACGAGGGGAAAATTCTGGAGCTATCGAAGGAGCAGGATATAATGATAATGGGACCTGGGACATCTTTGAACAAGGAAACTCAGGAACTAATGAGAAATCTAGCCAGAAAGCTGGAGAAACCAGTTATAATAGATGGTGATGGCCTGACTGCTATATCCATGGATCTGAGCTCGATTAAGGGGAGAAAAAATCCAACAGTGCTAACACCTCATCTTGGGGAGATGGCTAGGCTGACTGGAAAAAGGATTGAGGAGGTGCAGAACAACATAGATCTGCTGAGAAAAGCATGCGAGGATCTAAATGCATACATAGTGCTTAAGGGAGCTCACAGCCTCATAGGATATCCTGATGGAAGAGTATACATAAACATGTCTGGAAACCCTGGAATGGCGACAGCAGGATCCGGAGACGTCCTAACCGGCACAATAGCTGCCTTATACTGCCTCGGATTGGAGATAGGGGATGCTGTTAGGACCGGTGTTTTTGTTCATGGGCTTGCTGGGGATATAGCAGCTGAGAAGATAGGAGAAGACGGGATGACATCTGTTGACATAATGAACTATCTTCCTGATGCAATGAGGATGCTCAGGTCTGATCTCAGCAAGATAATGAGGAGATATATGCCGGAGGTGATATGATGAGGGCTTGGATACTTGAGAAGCAATCTAGAATAGAGGATAAACCCCTTAAATTAGTTGATATACCCGATCCCGAGCCAAAAGACGGCCAAGTTAGGATAAAGGTCAGTTATTGCGGGATCTGCAGGACGGATCTTCACATAGCCGAGGGAGATCACCCTCTTCACAAGAAGCCTGTGATACTCGGCCATCAGATAGTTGGAACTGTCGATAGATCGAAAGGAAGGATAAAGGAGGGGCAAAGAGTGGGGCTAACCTGGCTTTACAGCTCCTGCAACAGCTGTAAATACTGTCTCACAGGATGGGAGAACTACTGCCCTAATATAGTTAGGACAGGATGGGATGTCGATGGAGGATTTGCTGATTATGTGATTGCAGAGGAGGAGTATGTTGCGCCCCTTGATATTCCTCTTAGAGATGAGGACTGTGCCCCTTTAATGTGTCCAGGAGTGATAGCCCATTTCTGCTACGAGATAGCCGAGATAAAGCCTGGAGACAAGGTCGGCATTATAGGTTTTGGCCCGACTGCCTTCTACTTGATGAAGATAGCTGATCACATAGGAGCTGATGTCTATGTAAGCACTAGGTCAAAACACCATCAGGAGATAGCTGCTGAGCTGAACGCAAAATGGATCGGAAATATAGCTGAGAGGGATTTTCCCGAGAAGATGGACAGCATAATATACTTCCCTCCCACAGGAGAGGTCTTCACAAGAGCTCTCAGGAATCTGAGGCATGGAGGTGTGCTGGTATTAGCTCCAATAGCATCTCAAAGCCCGATGGTCGTGGAGAACTATGGGGAGGACCTCTGGGGAAAGGACATAAGGACAGTTTACAACATAAGGAGGAGCACCATAATGAACATGCTTAACCTAGCTAGAAAAGTTGATTTCAGCATAGAGAAGGAGATATTTGATTTTGAGGAGCTTCAGGATGCGATGATAGAGGTGAGGAAAGGTAAGCTTGACAAGATGACTGCTGTTGTCAGAATATAAGTATTTATCTGACATCCCCCTACTTTTCATATGCAGAGATCAGCTTTGCTAGTTTTAATTTTACTAGTTCTAGCGGTAATTCTAGCCGTGGTAATCCTATTCCCACGCCCTGAGGAGAGAAAGGCTGTCCCCAATATCTCCATTAACGTGGATTTCAGCATCAAGAACACATGCGATGGCCAGGATATATCGCCCAGAATATCTTGGTCCGGGGTTCCAAATAACACAAAATCCCTAGCCCTGATAGTGGAGGATCCAGATGCTCCTGGAGGACTTTTTGTTCACTGGGTCATCTACAACATTGATCCCTCTTTGAAAGGTCTTCCTGAAGGGATTCCAAAAACTGAGGTTGTCAGCGGAATAGGGCTACAAGGAGTAAATAGCTTCGGGAAAATCGGCTATGGAGGACCCTGTCCTCCAAGGGGAAGCACCCACAGGTACATATTCAGGATATATGCCCTGAAGGAGACTGTTCAACTTGGGCCAGGAGCAAGCAGAAATGACCTCCTGAGAGCAATGGAGGGAAAGATAATAGCAGTGGGGGAGACCACTGTTAATTATGGAAGATAGCCGGTGAAGAGGATGTGCAGAGTTGGGGTTCTCTTCGGGCATCAGCTCACCCTGTACTCATTTGGGCCATCTCATCCGCTGAACTCCTCGAGGATACTGAAGTTCTACGAGCTTCTTCCCAGGGATTTTGTGTTTCTTGATCCCGTCATGGCGAAAGAGGAGGAGATAACCCTGTTTCATAAAAAGGATTATGTTGAGTTTGTGAAGAGGATGTCCGAAAAGGGCTTCGGATATCTGGACTATGGAGACACTCCCGCTTTTAAGGGCGTGTACGAGGCCTCTGCTTATGTCGTCGGGTCAACTCTCAGAGCACTGGACTCGATACTGAAGGGGGAGGTGGATCATGCATTCAACCCGATGGGGGGCCTTCATCACGCCAGAAGGGGGTCTGCTGCTGGATTCTGCGTCTTCAATGATATAGGTGTTCTCTTTGAGGTGGCGAGGAAAAGAGGGCTGAATAAAATACTTTACATAGATATAGATGCTCATCATGGAGATGGAGTTTACTACGAGTATGAGGAGGATCCGGAGATATTCATAGTTGACATCCATGAGGACGGAAGGTTTCTCTACCCAGGAACTGGATTTGAGTGGGAGATAGGAAAGGGGAAAGCTGAGGGAACAAAACTAAACATCACACTTCAGCCGGGAGATGGGGATCCTGAGTTTCTAGCTAGATTTGAGGAGGCAAAGAAGTTCATGGAGAGGATAAACCCTGATCTAGTTGTGGTGCAATGTGGAGGGGATTGCTTAGAAGGGGATCCGATAACTCATTTGAGGTGCAGCTCAAGAGTTCATAAAGAGGTAATCAGAACAGCTCATGAGATATCGCATAGAAAGGCAAATGGAAGGCTTATAGCTCTTGGAGGGGGAGGTTATAACCCTGAAAAGGTTGCATTAGCTTGGGTAGATGTGATAAAGGAGATGAGCCATCCAGTTAACTAAGACATTGATAAAGATTTCTAAAAAACTGAATTATTTGTTATTTCGCATTATCCTTTAGGGTATAGATTGTCTTGAGCTGCCAGTTTTGTCAGCGACTAGGCAGGAGAGCTTCGGTAAAATCACACTATCATTGCTATTTCTTCCTTGTCACATAGATCAAAGCAGCTCTTATATCCTCCTCCTTCAAGTTAGGATAATCCTCAAGTATATCCCTTATGCTTGCTCCTTCCTCAAGCCTCCTTAATATAGCATCAACGGGAATTCTCGTTCCTCTTAT
>Ga0209225_1003889_pt1 | contig 12127 bp, 19 predicted proteins | sample WasSprMetagenome_FD_184732 | JGI IMG/M metagenome (GOLD analysis project Ga0209225, IMG submission 184732) | Sulfidic aquatic microbial communities from Washburn Spring, Yellowstone National Park, USA - WS (SPAdes) (version 3) | ecosystem: Environmental > Aquatic > Thermal springs > Hot (42-90C)...
TCTGGCCCTCCTTTACAATCGGCTCGAAGATGGTCTGGAACCGCTCTATCTCCATAAGGCGGAGGAAGGTCTGTCTGAGGATTCTGTACCAGCCTTGGCTCAGCATGGTGGAGTACAGCACCGCCAATGTGTTTTCGTCGGCCTTGTCCGTGGCCACGTTTACAGCGCCTACCCTGTCAAAGGACTCGTGGAGCTCCACGAATTCTATAGCGTAGCTGTTGGTGGGGTACTCTGGCTTCTCTGGCCTCTTCTTTATGCGGCCATCCTCCCTAAGGTATCCTCTGATTCTCAGCGAGATGAAGAGGGCACGGGCGAAGACGCTTTCTCTTATAGACTGAAGCCCCAGGTCGTTGTACACCTCCTCCCACCACTTCACGGCGTACCACTCGCTCCACTTCAACGCAGTTTGCACCTGCTTAACGCCACCGCCAGCGTCTATGAAGGGCTTGTAGTACCTCAGCACGTTTAGCTCCTCCACGAACTTCATGTACACACCACGATGTCGGCATCCTTAAGCTTCCTCATAAGGGTTTGTAGCTCCTTGGGCACCTTCCCACTTCGTATAATCTCAAGCACGGCTTGCTGAGTCGCCTGTGGCAAGAGACTGAACTTCTCCCAGTCTCTAATTTCACAATCGAAAAGTGTGTCCTCGTATGCCGAATCAACAGTTTGAGAAAGCATGTACATGTGGCGCACCATGCAGGCAAACTATATAAGGAATTATAAAGAGGATTGCTCCCATGCGCCAACCACCCGCAGATGCAGACCGCCCCCTTTCTTCAGTTAAAAGATAATGTCTTTTCTCTTTTCTTTCTTTTCTGCATATTAACCTAAATTGAACGCCGAATTCAAAAAATGTAAAGAAGGAGAAAGGCGTTTCTCTCGTCGAAAGAGCTGAAGGCGTCGGCGGCTGGATGCGCCATAGAGGGTCTCCGAAGACTCGCTAACACACTCTCTGCCTACAGGGATGACCTTACAGGGATTTCCCTACAGGGATAATTATCCCTGTGAACAAATCCCTGTAGGGTTATCCCTGTAACCTTTCAATTGCTTTTTAAGCTCTGTACGCCGTCTGCCGTGTATGTAACGACGGCGTGGGTTTCTTCCGATGTTTGGGCTCTCCTCCAGGCGGTGAAGGAGGTGGTGGGGTATTGGCGGGACGCCGAGGTGGTTAGGCAAGCCATCTTCACCGTGGCCGTGGAGGACGCCCAGGGAAGACCGCTGATCTCTCCGGCCGAGCTCTTTAGGGCTTTTCCAGAGTTGAAAGAAGTAGCGGAGAGGTATGTGGCGCAGTTCTCCGCGCAGGTGGGCAGGCTGAGGGAGGTGGCTGTTAGGCTCCCAGCCGCGGCGCCGCTTCAGCGGATAAAGAAGGTGCTGAAGGAGAGGTGGGGGGTGCGGGCGCCCAATGGCATGGCCGTGGAGTACGCCCTCTCGACTTATCTCGCAGTAAGGATGAAGAAGCCCGCTGGTCTCCCAGAGCCAGTGGTGGGGATGCTGATGCAGGTATACGCGAAGGTTAAGTCTGCGCCTAGGAGCGAGAAGAAGGCGGTTGCGCTGAACGAGCTGAAGCTCCGCCTCGGCACGGCCAAGGAGCTGTCCAAGTCGCTTGGCCTGCCAGTGGACAAGTGGTGGGAGTCGATAGCAGATGAGGTGGTGACTGCGGATGATGTCGAGGCTGTGTTGAGGAGGTACTTAGAGGGGGGCGAGGTGCCGCGGGTGAAGACCTCCGACAGGTTTGCAGAAGCGGCGTCTTTAATTCTGAAGGAGGTCAAGGACGTTGAGGGGCTGAGACGGCTGTGGTGGGTGAAGCGCGGTCTCATGCTGAGGGCCGCTGGGGGCAAGGCGGAGAGGGAGATCGTGAAGATGATAGACATGTACGTGGAGAGGGATCCCGAGGCGGCGCTTAAGCTTCTGAGGGCTGTGGAGAGGGGCGAGAGGCCGCCACCGCCCCCGCCGCCGCCCTTCGACCGGGCCGGGTTCTACGCAGGCGTTAGGAGCAGGCTGGAGACCTTCGACCAAATCGCCAGGAGGATTCTGGCGAGGGCGAGGGAGGTGGGCCTCCCCAGGGCACTCTACGACGCGGGGGAGTACCTCAGAGGCTTCGCCAAGGCCGCGGAGCGCGACCTAAAGACGATGCTGGACAAGGCCCCGCCGGAGGACAAAGAAGAAGAGGAGCTGAGACAGAGACTTGAGACAGCCCTAGACGCCGCAATGGCGGTGGCGGCCGCCGGGACGGCCGCTGGGGTGGTTGGCAGGGAGGTGGAGGAGCTCACGGAGGTGGCTGTGCAGAAGTTCCTAGCCTACTGCCGCAGGTACCTGGGCATTGCCTAGACCCTAAGCAGGGCCGCAAGCGGCAGAAGCAGGTAGGCAACGGCCAGAGCCAGGCCAAACGCCGCGAACCCGGCGCGTCTTCCAGACGCAAGCCCGACGGCGGTGCCCGCCACCGCCGCCACCAACACGGCCCCGACCTGCCGCCAGACACAGCTGAGCCCGCCGACGTAGAGCCAGACGCCTATGACGAGCCCATACAGCATCGAGGCGCCTATCCCCACGGCGGCCAGCGCCTTAAGCAACCTGCGGTAGCCGACGGCCATCCCAGCCACAGCCAGCCCCACAGCCAGCAGGACGAGCTTTATGGCCAGCACAGCCAGCAACGCGGCTGGGGTTATAAATTATTCGGCGCCAGGGCCTGCAGAGGACTGAGGATATGCCCTGCAGTGGCCACCGCGCTGTACAGGCCGATGCTGTGGATAGGCCAAAGCGGTTGGTAGGATTTCCTTACAGGGATTTCCTTACAGGGATTTCCTTACAGGGATAATTATCCCTGTGGGTTTATCCCTGTTGGCGTATAATTTGTTGGTTCTATTTAAATGGGCGCTGTGGAGAGGTCGTGATGCTTGCTGTTTTAGTTAGGAGGGCGCTTAGGAATGCGTCCCCAGCCGAAGCAGAGCGGATAAGGAGGGCGCTTAGGGAGGGCCGCGTTGCTGAGGTGCTCCCGGAGCTGGTCAAGCTGGCCGAAAGAGGGGGGCCTTTGAACATCTACTACGTGTCGGAGAGCAGGTTCGAGGCCGTGGAGGAGCGGGAGGAGGTCGTGGGCGACGTCGAGGAGACTGTGGAGGAGGACAGCCTAGAGCTGGTGGAAGAGGTCGAAGAGACGGTGGAGGACGACGAGTACGTGGGCCAGCGCGTGGTTAGGCGCGCCTTCCCCGAGGAGAGACCCCGCAGGCGGGGGCTCCCCTACTGATCCTGCCTATGCCCACTTAACGGAAGAGTGCTCGGCCACCTCCCCCTTCAGGACCTCAAAACGGCCCCGTCTGGCGACGGGCGTCAACCCGACACGCTGAAGAAAGAACAGGCTTCCCGTTGAAGCGGTTCATCTTGTAAGTATAGTTTAGATATTCAATGGGGTTGTTTAAACGAAAGAAGAACGCTGTCATCGAAGTCGAGACGTGTGTTGTGGGTATGTGGATGAGAAACATGTGGAATATTTTCACCAAGGTGCCGTGGCATGTTTCCGAAAAAGAAGGAGGTATTGAATTAGAGTGGATTGCTCTGGACAGCTGGGAGGAAAAGTACATACAATACGCGCGGATCAAGAGCTACGAGGTAGAAATAGAAGACGGGCTGACGAAGCTACTTATCAGCCGCGACGGGTTCATCTATAAGGATGCCGAAGTCTATAAATGCAAGAAAATCGTAGTACCGTCGTGGCACTGCAACGAGTTTGGATGCAAGGCGTTGCTGTTATCGCCAGAAGAAGCAATGAAAAGGTTATGGCATCTCTACGAGAAGGCTAAAAAGATCAAATCTGTCTAGCCCCTTTTTCCCAGCCGCTCCCAGCCGCGCGGATTGTCTGCCACACCTCCCGCGGCACGCGGAGAGCGTTCACGTCTACCTTAAACGCGGGTTTCTTATACGCCAGTATCCATGGCAGATTGTCCGCGTTGCCGCCCAGCGACGACAGCACTATGGCCTTCAACCTGGTGCGGATAAGGAGGGCGCTTAGGGAGGGCCGCGTTGCTGAGGTGCTCCCGGAGCTGGTTAAAACCCTCTCTTAACTTTCAGCCGACACCAGAAGCAGAACCCGCTCCCCCACCAGCGCAATTAAATCGCCCTGGCGGTACCGTTCACCGCGTCTCGGCCTGGCGCCGAGCGCCTCGGCCAGCCCCTTGAACTCTATGCCGACCTCCTCTATCACTTCTGCGCCCAGTTGTTTGGCCAAGGAGACAAAGGCATCTACGTTTAGCGACTCGACGCGGAAGTCGCCCTCTACGTCTTTGAAGAACTTAGTCACGTGGTCGAAGAGGAAGATCCTGACGCTTCTCTTCCTCTCCTCCTTAAGGTCTACCGCCTGCATAGGAGCTGTGGAACAAATGGAGAAAATGATTCATCAAAATGACAAAATTCAAGATTCTTATGGCGTTTGATGAGCTCCCCCCTAGTTTAAGAACATTCCTCAGAGCCGAGGCGCTGAGACGCAACGTAGAGCCCGAGGCTCTCCTTGCTGAAATTCTGGCTGGTAAAGACCCCATTCCACGGCATCTTTCAGACCTCGTCAGGGAGATATGGAAGTCAAAAAGGGGTGTTGCGGAATAACAGTTTAGTGAACTACTTTTTCTAATTTCTTCGGTGGGTCTCGGAGAGCACTGATGTACATAGTGGGGTGGGGGAGGATGCTGTTTTCGACCATGTAGCCATACTCTTCGGCGAGGTCGCGTTTGTTGCCCACCACCAGAACCTCTTTGGCGGAGAGACAGTTCCTATAGATGCAGAGGGAGTCTAAGATTTCGCTGAGGGCATACAACGTATCAGCTCTCGTGACGTCGTACATCAATACGGCCCTGTCGAAGAATTGCGTCGCCTGCCTGGCGGCATGTTGCGCCACTTCGGTTGCATGCTGGCCAGGAACGTCTAGAAGCTCTACAGTGCCGTTCAAGAAGTAGAGCCTGTAGAGACCAGGTCTCAGCGTGGCGTAAGGAGTCGTAGAGAGACCTATGAGCCTGTAGATAAGAGTAGTCTTCCCCACACCGCCAACGCCTAAAAGTATAACACGTTTACGCATGGTGAACAGTTGCCAACCCATCATTTTGAATCAATATGACGTGGAAGTTAAACTACGACATGCTCTGCGAATGGCTCGTCCGCGCGGCTATGTGTTCCTCTGCCCATGGCAGATTTGCCTTGCCCCGCGGCGTCTCCTGCACCCAGGAAGAGCTATTGCTTGGCCGCTCGGTGGAGCACGCAGTTGCCACGCTGAGGGAGGGCCGCACCTTGGCGCCAGCCGAGATGCATGAGTTCTTGGAGATGCTCGTCGCAAAAGGCGCGGCGGAGGTTGTGTTAAAACACCTCATTGAAGAGGAGGTGGTGGGGGTGGACTGGGACTTCTGCCCTTTGGGCTTTGCCTTAGAGCGTCCTGTTGTTTTTACTGGCATGCTTGTGCGGAAAGCCGAAGAGTTCTACGAGCCATACAGCGCTATATTGCGCCACTTTGGCATAATGTATGTATTTGCCGAAGCACACAGCGATGAGGAGAGAGAGGATGCCTTTCGTCGCTATGGCGCCGAGGCAGTCATAACGTGTCTCCGGAGACCTCCGTGGAAGTTGAAGACGTATGTAGTTTCATGCGACACCCCTAACCCCGTAGCCGAGGTGGTGGCCAAGGCCTTAGGTATCCAGCTACAGACAAGTTCAAACCGCCTGGCGCCAGGCGTATATGTGGTATGATCGTAATTCTGCGGAACGCCATCGCCGAGTCCTCAGGCGGTTGCTTAGCGGTGGAGTCCGAACATGGCAGGTGGAGACTCTGTGCCACGGGGAAGAGGGCGGTATTCGAGCTGGAGCTTTCTGAAGCGGAACTGCCGATAGACCTCCACGTCCCGGTGCACCCCAACGCCGCGCTGAACGTAATGGCAGACGTAGCCCGTTCCCTTACAGATGACAGTTGGGCGCCAGGACGTCTCAAGATAGCGGTGGCGGGCCCTCCTGGCTCTGGCAAATCCACTTTGGTGCGGCGGCTCCTCGGCCTGCCACCACCCGCCAGGCCGACCCGCCAGCCAGAGACGTATCAAGTCACAATCATGGGCAGAGAGACTGAGGTGGTAGACATGCCTGGCGACGCCTCGGCGGATGCGGACTGCGCCATCGTTGTTGTTCCGCTGGACGTCTACGAAGAGCCGCCAGCTGTGCGGGACAGAGCCGTGCTGGTGGGGTCGAGGGCCGACCTGGGCTCTGAGACGCTTCTGGAGTTCTACTTGCAGGCGGTGAGACCGGTTGCGGCATATGCGCTGGATCTGAGGACGGCGCCGCGGTGGCGCCTGGCGTCTGTCTTGGCTTCATGTGTTTAATTCTTTATAGATTTCCGCGTTGCGCGCCGCGTGGAGCAGATGAGGTATGTCCTGGGCAACTGGGGTCTCCGGAAGATCGTCCCCCACCTCCTCCGAAGCATCGGCGGCTTCTCGGCGCTTAGGCTCTTCAGCCTTTGGGAGGACTACTACCTCTACGTCCTCGTCAAGTCTATGTTTCAGTGCATGGAGTGCGAGAAACCGCCGACCAGCTTCGCCAAGATGGCCCTGGAGCTGGCCCGGAGGAGACGCGTTCTAGACGGGTGCAGGCCTAAGGCCGTGGAGCAACCCAAGAGACCGTATCCGCAGTTGCTTGAGAGCTACTTCCACATGCTGGAGGATGTCCTGATAGGAAGGGCGTGCGACTTGGTGGCTAAGCCGCTGGAAGACGTGATCCCGGACGAGGAGGCGGCGGCCCTCTACCAGCTGTTCGTCTCGTCGGACTGGTACTCGGCCGTCAGGACGGCGATACACGCTGGCGTCGGGACGCCGAAGCGCGGCCGGGCGCTCCTCATAGGAGCTGGCACCCAGGAGCCTCTAGACTACGTCAAGGCGTGCCAAGTGCTTAACGCTAGGTGCGACTTCGCCGCGCTTGAGGTGGATGAGAAGATATACCGCGACTTGGAGAGATTGGCCGCGAAGTACGGCTTCACTGCGTATCTAGGCTGGGACTCGGTGAAAGAGACGTTCGACATCGCCATAGCCACAAACGTGCTGAACTGGGCCACCGACCCCAGCGACATCTTCGCCAAGGCGCGGCGGGTGGCGAAGGAGCTCCTCGTGACGCAGGGCGTCGTGGAGGGGATGAGCATCCTCTTCCTCCTAACCGTGGCGCTTAGGGCTCAGAGACCCGTTTCGTGGCGCGAGGTTGAGGGAATAGCGAGACAGGCTGGCTGGAGACTGGAGGAGCGCTACGCCAAGTACCCGCTCTACATCGCGGTGTTTAGATGAGTCTCGCCATCAAGTTCAGGTGCCCGGTCTGCGGAACAGATGCAACCTTAGCCATAACGCCAGAGCTCTTGAAACAAGCTACCGAGAAAGGAGCCGCGAGAGTTACGGCGAGGTGTCCACGCGGCCATGCCGTGCTCCTCACCATAGACCAGTACGGCTACATCCGCTCCACGATTCCAGTGCAGGAAGCCGCCAAGCCAGACTGCGAAATAACCGACAAGGCGCCGCCAGCGGCCCAACAGAGGTTGCAGGCAATCCTCGAAAAAGGCCCCGCCACAGACGCCGACGTGATACTGTTGGAGAAGGCCAAAGCGGCTGGGTGGGTCATCTGCGTCTAAAGCTACGGTAAAAATCATCTAGCGCCTGAGCAAATTGCCCCCTTTTCTTCTGAGACGAATCATTTATAAGCAAATGTGTTGCTAGAATACATGGAACAGAACAAGGAAATCAGAACGGCAAGGTCGAAAATCAGAAAAGTAATGAAGACGTTAAAAAACGCCATTAGATACGACGAGGCGATTGACGCGCTGATTCTAGGTCTCGTGGCGCGGGAGGATGTGATGCTGGTTGGGCCACGTGGCACGGCGTTTAACCACCTCATGCAGATGCTTACAAAACTCATAGCAACGGAGTTTACAAAACTCACCAGCTACGACGTACAGCGGCCTTCCAGCGACATCTTGTTCGTCGAAATAACGCCAAATAGCGGTTTGCAGTTGCGCTCAATAGAGAGAAGGGATGCGTGGATTCTAATTGCCACAGTCGAAGAAGCCGAGGACGAAGTGCCACACAAGTTCGTTAAAGCGTTTGTGCAACATCTTTATGGACGCGACTTGATTTCAGCTGTCAAGACCAAGTGGTTGCGTGACTACATGCCAATTGCAAGCATGAGAGACGTAAGGACGTTGCATGAGTATGCAGTTTCATTGCTGAAACGGGAGAACATAGTTAAGTCGTATTGCAAGAACGTAGTGACGTTGGTAGAGACGCTACGTGTTAAGCATATTACAATAGGCGATGAACACGTAATAGAGACGTTGCCCAAGCTGTACGCCGCGTATTTGGCAATACACGGGGCTTCTCCCGAAAACACAATCGGCGCGGCCTACGAGATATTGCCATATATTGCGCAAACACGAGAAGAACAAGACCGCATAAAAAAGATAATCGATGAAAGTCTTGGCGATGTAGCTGAGCTGATACGTCTATTGAATGATGGAAAACAACAACTCGAAATCGGCAATGTCAGGGGAGCATTAGAGATGTTTCGCGAAGTCGCCACATATAATCCAAACCTACCGCCAGGCCTGAAACAAAATGCTGAGGATTTAATCAATGCCGCAAATAAGTATATCGAAAAGATTCAAAATTTATTGACATGAGAGAGGAGCCGAAAACGCTCTTAAAAATAGTTCCCTTTTTAACCTCTAGAAAAAAGGGGGTTTACAGCTAGAAGCCTAGGGCGGGGTGGGACTTAGGGAGCCGACAGCTGAGACGCTTTTTGCTTCAGCTTTTCCAATATAGCCATTGCGTATCTGTCGTCCTTAAACAACTGGAGTTGCTTCTCAACAAATTCTGTTGCGTCGAGGAAGGCATCTCTATTAATTACCACGACGCCGCCGTTGACAGTTAAGAAGGACAACTTCTGCAACACCTTTAAATCCTCGTGCAACTCTGTCTCCGACGGGTAGATCGCTATGTTGTCCTCTTCAAGCAACTTCTTGAAGATCACGTCCCTAAGCAACTCGATGGATATATGCACCTCGTTCTGAGGAGCCGCCTTAGCCGTCTCCCGCAACATGTACATGAGCTCAAACATGCATTCTTTACGCAACATATTTAAAAATTTTTGCGCCAAGGCAGTTCACGCGGCAATCCTTTGCTTTCCGACCCGTTAGGCAACACACGTCAGCAGAATGAACACTGTTGCTACTTCCGGTGCTACTAGCGGTTGCAGAGAGCTGGCGAAAAAGCTGGGGGCTCCTCCTTCTATGTTTAGCAAAAGGAGCGTCTGACGTAGCATTTCCAAGCATCGCTCCCACAAAGATGTCGATCACAACTGCCACCGTTGCCGAAAACGGGTCATGCATGGCGGCGGGGACGGTCATGGACAGCGACGACATGGCAAACAGCACTGCGCCATGCACTGCCGCCTAATTCACGAGCAGTAAAACGCATCCCGTTAAAACCTATCAAGCCATCCCCGCCATAGCGGCTCAGCAAGAAGAAAAAACGGGGTTACGATGTTGATACGCAGATCGCCGTAAGGGCAAGCATTGCAATGGCGAAAAGAGACAAATACTGCAACATGTGCAGGAGCTGTCTGAACGCCACCAGCGATGCGATGGCAAAGACAGACAAGATGGCGACAAACAACATAGACGCTTCAGGAGGCTCTGGAGAGACTGAACGAATATGCGGAAAAGACCAGTAGCTGGTTCATCTTCAGATATTATACAATTTATGCATCCGCACACCTGGCCTACCCAAGCCCCTAATCCACCCCCTTTTTAACCAACAGACGCGTTTCACGCGTTGAGCGGGAACTGCATCGGGCAGGCGACTTTAACAGCGACTACAGGGATTACCTAACAGGGATAATCATCCCTGTGGATTTATCCCTGTAAGAGCCTAGGTGACGTTGCCATCTTTTCACACGCGGTAGCCAGTGCAGAGCCCGTTCAACATTCCACGTCTCAGTTGCCATGGCATCTTCATCTGGCATCTAGCAACTTCAAAATTCTGTTTTTAAATGTTTAAAAACTGGTTGCATCCGCAGATTCATGAGCCCATGCGGGTTGTTTGTGGCGCTGAACGTCGCCGCGCTTGTTGCGCTGTCGGCTGGGCTTGCGGTGGGGCCGCCTGGCGGCTTGCCGCTTGTAGCTACGGGGTTTATTGCCTGGGCCTTGGCGAGGACGCAACTTAAGAAGTGCTGACGTGGGAAGCATTCCAGAAGGAATTCAAAATAACGTCCAGTCTTCAACGTTTCTGTGAAAGGCGTGGAGCGGCTCATCTTGTACATGCAGAGTTTGGTGCTGGGAGCCAGGGGGAGCGTGGTAAGTCTCACCTTGAAGAGGGCGAAGAGGGCTTTGGGAGCGGAGTCGAAGGCTGAGGAGACGGCGCTGAAGGCCGCCTTGGAGACGCTGGCCAGCCTAGGCCTTCTGCAGAAGACGCCTGGGAAGAAGCCGCGGTACTTACTGCAGAGGGGCTCGTCTCTGTGGAGCGCCTTGGAACAGGACTGCACAGAACTCCTAACCGTCTTGGTGGACAGCCACAAGAGCCGCAAAGCGGCCCGCCCACCGCTAAGGGCTAAGCAAAAAGGACAGAAAAGCTGACAGCCCAATTCATAGAGACTGCGAGATGGCCGAAAAAACGCGCCCCGATCCCGGGGCTTTACAACCGAAAGCCTCGCCCTTTAGGGCGGGGGTGAATATTTAAAATGTCGGGCGTTTCTCTGCACAGGCCTGCGGTTGCGGGCCCCCGCCCTAAAGGGGGGAGGGGAGATCAGCATAACCGTCTACAACATGAAAAAAAGTAATTTCAATGTACTAAAGATATTTCACAACAATTTGGTATGTTGAAAGCCTTTATTATACTCTCATCGATAACGTATGGCCATAGCAACGATGCTTCGAATTCAACAGTGTATCTGTAACTTTTTTCACTTGTTAGATAATTAATCATTTTTTCAATATCCTCTTCCATAGAAAACATAGAATCTAATTCTAAGACGGTTTGATTGTTTATTTTGTCACGAATTGTTATTTTTATATTTTTCGTTAGTGGTGCTATCAATCCAATAATTAACAAAGCTATGGGCGCCGTTGTTTTTCCAACAATTTTTCTATCCATGTTAATCTTATATATTTCAGTGCAAAAGGAATTAGCTACCGATAAGGCTAATAAAAACCATATCTTGTCTGATTTGAAGCGTGAAAAAAGGGAATTGTTGCATCTCATGTTGTGTGGCTGATGCCGCGGAGGTCAGCGCCGCAGGGATTGACCCACAGGGATAAATCCACAGGGATAATTATCCCTGTGAAGACATCCCTGTAGGGGAATCCCTGTAGTCGGTTAGTAGCTCTTTTTCCGCGATTTTGAACCCCTCGATGTGTAGGTAGCGTTCGATTAGGTGGCCTGAATAGTCGCCACGCTTCTCGGGTATCGAGAGGTCTAAGATTTCGTAGATGTGTCTCCGCAGTTGCCAAGGCTTCCAGTCGCCATAGAGTATGGCGACGTAGGCGAGCCGTCTCTCCACTGGCGGCGGCAGAGACGGGGCAGGGCCGTCGTATACCAGCGACGGATATATCTGAACCACCCTGGCGTCGAACTCCTTAGCCGCATCTGCTATCTCGAAACTGAACACGCCTTCCCGGAGGTAGGAGTCGGCCCTCGCCCGGAGGTAGAAGTCGGCCCTCGCCAGCGGTTGCCAGTTGGCAAGGTACTTACGCACCTCGCGGCCCCTTACGTCGTACTGCGCAAGGAATGCGAGGTGCACCAGCGAAGCATATGGCGCCCACCCGCCCAGCGTCTTGATGAGGAACTTGAGGACGTCTGCGGTTGTATACATGTACTGCTGAGTCCACAGGTTTTTAAACCTGCATGGCATTGCTCAGCCTGGGAACAGCAGTAGAAGGACGTAGGCCCAGTACCCCAGCGCGAGGGGGAGGAGGTAGGGGAGGCCGTACCTCGCCTTGACCCAGCCCTGCACCTCCACCTTTGCGGGGTCGTACCGCTCCATGTCTTTTACATCGCCTACGATGAACTTGAGGGGGTTCTCCGCGAACTCCTCCCGGGATACACATATGTGCGTCAGCCTCTCCAGCGTCTTCATC
>Ga0209225_1003891_pt1 | contig 12122 bp, 10 predicted proteins | sample WasSprMetagenome_FD_184732 | JGI IMG/M metagenome (GOLD analysis project Ga0209225, IMG submission 184732) | Sulfidic aquatic microbial communities from Washburn Spring, Yellowstone National Park, USA - WS (SPAdes) (version 3) | ecosystem: Environmental > Aquatic > Thermal springs > Hot (42-90C)...
TCCCATATGTGTCGGTTATTATTACTGCTGGCTTAACACCAGTCCTCGCCTCTATCTGCTCAGCTATCTTCTCAGCTGAGCGGTCTGGGTCTTTAGGTAGGAGGGCTGCGTATCCTTCAGGCACATTTGACTGGTCTACTCCAGCGTTTGCGCAGACTATCCCAAGCTTTGTTCTCGTTATTATTATGCCACGCTCAACCCTCAAGACCATCCTACTCTCTTTTAGAATCAGCTCCACGATTCTAGGGTCCTTATTCAAGCGCCTTGCTAACCTCACCGCTTTCGGTGAAGGCTTTACACCATCGAGTTTAACGAGCCTACCCTCAGCCTTTGAAACTGCTTTCGAGGTGACTACAATTATATCGCCCTTCAAGATGGCTAGATTGTTCTTTGCTAACGCTTCAGCTAAAGCTTCACCTAACCTAACACCCTTTCTGATTTCGCCTAACCCAGTTATAGGGTAGATGGAGACGGTCATCTCCCTTACCGTCCTACTTGTAGGATAGGGGTTGCAGATCCCTCATGGTCTTAAGCCCTGGTTTAGTCTTTAGCAGTGGCCAGATAGAGTTCACTACGATGGCTGCTGTCGCCGTATCTCCTTGTACGGCTGGCTTTATCATCTGATTAACCTCTGGTTTGCCTCTGATGTGTATGCGGTCATACTCCTCTTCTGCTCCGATGTAGGCTTTGAAGAGCAAGGTTATGCGCGCTCCCCATCCACATATCCTCGTGCTATCTGTTGAAGCCCAGCAACCCTACCAGCTGGTACGGTGTAGTAGGGGCTGCTTACCTGCTTAGATGCTAATATTGGTGTGGGTTGCTCAGCCTCTATACGCTGAAGCTTCCAACCTAAGGCGTCACATATCATCGCTATGGATTCCTCAAGCCCAACGTGCCCAGATATCTCTTTCCCCACGATCTTAGATGCGAACTCTTCTTCACTAAGCGCTACACCGATCTTTCTCTGAAAAGCTTGTCTTCGGTGTGAAGCGTCGATAACACGCTCCACAACTATGCTCTCAACTTCTTGGCAGACCATTGTGAGGAGTGTGACTAAGGTATCCATTAAGAAGCCTGGGTTTATCCCTGTGCCGAGTATGCGGACCCTGTTCTTCTTCGCCAAGTGGTCGAGGTTCTTCGCCAAATCAGGGTGCTTATAGAATGGGTAAGATAACTCCTCGCAAGTTGAGATTACGTTTGCCCCCTCTTTTACACATTCCACTATCTGCTCATACACATCTTGCAGATAGGAGGAGGTTGCGTGTAGAATCAGATCCGGTTTAGATTCTTTAAGAGCCCTACGATAATCTGAAACGACTTTAACACCCGTAACCCCAGACCCTAAGATGACTCCGAGGTCTTCACCAACGTGTCTCACTAGATCTGATGCACCCACTATCTTCAATCCGCTCTTCTTCGATGCGAGTTTAGCGATCTCTAACCCTATAGCACCTAACCCGATCTGAAGAACCCTTAACTCCTTCAACCCACTTTAGCCTAAGGCGCTCTCTATTTAGGGCTATCTTCCTTAATCTGAAAGGGCCTATCTAAAACCATTCTTCTATAGAGATAGCGCCAGAGGCAAAAAGAGCCAACTCGTTACAAGCTTATAAATACTGCTTGTTAGAATAGCGTTAGTGGTAAGTTGGTAGACGATCAACAGTTTCAAGCAACACTCAAGAATAAGGAAAGGCTAAATGAATTGGATGGGAAAACTTGGGAAAAGTATTCGATTAGCATATGGGAGATCGTCAAGTCGAAAGAAGAGAGTAAACTTAAGCATCCCGCCATGTTCCCGGTGGAATTATGCCGAAGATTAATTGAGATTTATAGTAAGAGAGGAGACGTTGTTCTAGATCCATTTATGGGTAGCGGCAGTACAATAATTGCTGCGAGAGATTTAGAGCGCATAGGGATCGGGTTTGATATTAATCCTGATTTTGTCGAGCTTACAGAGAAAAGGCTTTTGCAGCAGAAGCTTATACAACTCGAGGTTGAAGCCCCTAAAATTTATTGCGAAGACGCCGCTAACCTTTTGAAATACGTTAAACCTAACAGTGTTGATCTAGTAGTAACATCTCCACCATACTGGAACATCCATACAAGGAAAAGAACAGCTGACTATAAAGAACCGAGACCTTACTCATCTCTAGAAAGAGACCTTGGGAATATTTCTGATTTTAATAGGTTTATGGAAGAGTTGAAGAGCATATTTGAGAAGGTTTATACGGTTCTGAAGAATGGTAAGCGTTGCATAGTTATTGTCATGGATATTCGCCAGGGTGCTCAATTCATCCCATTTCACATAAATATAATAGATATGATGAGAGAGATAGGTTTTATTCTTGAAGACATAATAATCTGGGATAGACGGAAAGAATACAGTAACTTACGACCTTTAGGTTATCCATATGTGTTTGTTGTAAACAAAGTCCATGAATATATTTTGATATTCAAAAAGGAGAAGGTTAAAGAAGATGAAGAAAACGACGGTCGATTATCTTGATGAAGATGTAGCGTATCTTATAGGCTTACTAACCGCTAGAGGAGAAATATCTTACCACGGGAGCGTAAAGAGAATTTCCATTGAGTTCCCTTTTAGAAATCTAGTAGTTGAAGGGATAAGAAAGAAGATCACCCAGAAGGACAAGATACTATTAAGTTTAGACAAGGTTATAAACAGAGTTAATGAACTCACAGATGCTAACGTTAGAAAGACTGAAAGCGAACACTCAGTTTACTTGGTATTAGAAACGTTAAAGAATACGATGTTTTTAAGAAACGTTAAAACGCTTATGAAGGGGAAAAGTTCCTATTACGAATTTGAGATTCCTGAACAAATTTTTACGGCAAGTGATTCTATAAAGAAGGAATTTGTTCGAGGGTTTGCTGATGTAGCAGGCTCTGCACGATGGGCGAACAGGAATAAATGGGGAAAATGTAGAGTTTACTTAGATGTTTTGAATAATCCATTTAATTGGCGCTTGCCTGTTCAAATGTGCCATTTACTACAAGATCATCTAGGGATACCCGTAGATGTCATACAATGGGGGCATCCTAACACCAGAGACCCAAGCTTGAGAGAATATAATGAGGGGAGAGTAGATGCGTGGGCAAGGGAGCATCAAATAAAGATTTTTGCAGACGAATTCGACAAAATAGGGTTTTATATGTCACATAAGCAGGAAATACTTGAGGAACTTGCCGAATATAATAGAAAAGCTGGGTTTGCAAAAGGGGATTTTTGTAATCCTCCTAAAAGAAGAAAAACTAAGCCGAAACATCCCTCTGAGGACTCAGAAAAATTGCCCCCAGAAATCCGGGGAAAGCACTATGACGCTTACTGGCAGATTTGTGCTGAGCTGGGTTGTGTGAGGTTCGCAAATTTTGTTAAAAGTCAAGGACAGCCACCAAAAATGAGTGAACAAAGAAGAAAGAAGAGTGAGCGGTTTGTACAAAAGTGAAAAGGAAATGTATTCTGAAGTGTGTTCGTGGTTCCAGAAAATGTTACGGGACAAGTTCAGAAACGCAAGAGTATATGTTGAAGATACTTCTAAGAGGGTTTTATCAAAATGGTTAGTCAGCAAAGGTTTCCACAGTTACTTTCCAGACTACCAAACGTATGAAATTGAAGTTGATGTATGTGGGGTTGTTGTGAAGCCTAACAAATTAGCACATTTGGGATTTATAGAATGTAAGCTTGGCAAGATTAATTTGAGGGATTTATCTCAATTACTGGGGTACAGTAAGGTTGCTATACCTCTCTATTCTATCTTACTTTCTCCAAAGGGGATCTCACACTCCTTGAACCTTCTTTTTAACATCGCTAGAAGAAATGATATCCTTTACTACTCAGCAGATAAGCACATCTTTATTGGCACGTGGCTCGAAGGAAAAAAGGAAATAGATTTCTCAACCTTGATCCCCAGGGGAGCTAGGATTGACTGAAATGACAGCATATTCGCATCCTTAAGATAGCGTACTCTTCGCTTGAACAAGCTTAAGAGTATTCGGCTTTGAACAAGTTGTCCATAATGATAGTTCAAAAGTTCTTACGGAGTCTTATTCCTCCTAAAGTTTCTCTAACCTCACTCTGAGGACCCAATAGCCAGGCTTAACCTCTGCTCGTTTGTGGTGAAGTCTCTGCTTCCTAGATGCATTATTATCTGAACCTTAGTTGGGTCGAAGATTCTTTTGAACAGACCTTGGTTAACTCTTGCCGCTACTACCTCGCCTACGAAGAATGTGTGGTCTCCTGTGCGGACGCTTTGCACAACTTTGCACTCTAGATGCGCTACACACTCTAGGATAGAGGGGGCGTTAACCTTCAGAGAGGGTATGGGGGTTAGCTTCGTTTCCTTAAACTTATCGACTTCACACCCAGAGTGCTCGCCGCAGAACACTGTTTGCTTAATTAAGTCTATTGTAGGTATGTTGACCACAAATTCCCCAGACTTTGCTATGATGGCGTGGCTGTAGCGCTCAAACCCCACCGAGATTCCTAAGAGAGGCGGGTTATGGGATAGAGGTGTGGACCAAGCTAAGGTTATGATATTAGGTTTGCCAGCGTAGGCGCAGCTCACTAGTACAGTGGGTCTCGGATGCATGAGGCGTAGGGCTAAGTTAAGAGGCACCTCTTCTTTCAAATCAGAACACTAAACATATCTACGCGAGGTAGAATAAAAGGTTTGATCGACGCAGATCGAAGAAAAATAGTACTGAGTATTAAGAAGAGTAAGGTTTAGAAAAAGATTTTGAGTTTCTACCAAAAGATTTACAACATTGCTTCACTTATTCAAACCAAAAAGTGAAGCAGAAGTTAGCCATCACACTTAAATCCCCATTAAGCCACTAAGAGTTAGAAGACCGAGAGTAGAGATGGCTTTCATAAAGAGGCTTGAGATTAGAGGCTTCAAGTCTTTTGGTGAGAAGACCGTATCTTTAAAATTTGAGCCTGGGTTGACGGCGATAACAGGTCCTAATGGGGGTGGTAAGAGTAACTTAATAGATGCTATACTCTTTGCGTTAGGCGAGAACAGCCCGAAGGCGCTTAGAGTCAATAAGTTATCTTCTTTGATATATGATGGCGGCGAAAATAAGCCGCCCTCTGCTAGGGTTACTGTGGTCTTCGATAACAGCGACAAATCTATCCCCATTGACTCAGAAACCGTAACAATTACTAGGGAGATGGATCAGAAGGGCGAAAGCACATATTATCTGAATGGCAAAAAGACTTCGCGAAATGTTGTTACCGAGATACTTGACTTGGCGCTAATCACTCACGAAGGGTTCAATATAGTTCCTCAAGGGATGGTTATGCACATCTCAGAGATGCTTCCTGATGAGAAGAGGAGGCTGATAGAGGATATCGCTGGTGTATCACCTTTTGACGCAAAGAAGGCTGAAGCACTCAAGCAGCTCCAAGAGGCTGATATGAGGCTGCAAGTCGCTATGGCGCGTATAGGCGAGATAGAGCATAGAGTGTATTCTCTAGAAGGTGAGAGGAACGATCAGCTTCGACTAAGACACCTTGAGGATGAGTTAAGGTGGGTGAAAGCGCTGATAGCCTCAAGAAACATAGCCTTGGCTAGAAAGAGGAAAGAAGAGGAGGAGGCCAAAGCCAAAGAGAACTCCGCTAGGCTACAGGAACTTAACAGCAGGTTAAACGATCTTAGGGCTGAGATAGCAAGAGTGGAGGAGGAGAAAAGGAACTTCTTGACAACAGTTGTTGACACTTCAGGCGGAAGGCTGGTTGAGCTGCAGTCTCAGATAGGTAAGCTTCTCTATGAGGAGGAGAGAGTTAGGAGCGAAAAGGCGAAGGCATCGCACAGACTTCTTGAGTTGGAGGAGACCCTACCTAGATTAAAAGAGGAGCGGCAAACCCTAGTTGCTGAAAAAGAGGGGCTGGAGAAGCAGATCAAAGAAGACGAGCAGAAGTTGAAAGCGCTTGAAGGCGAAAAAAAGGTTCTGGAGAAGAGCATAACTCATCTACAAAAGGAGAAGGAGAGGCTGCAGCAGGTGATACAAACATTAAGCGGCAGAATCGAGAGGTTAAGGGTTGGGCAGAGTAGGCTTACAGCCCGCTTGACCGAGCTGAGGTCTCAGGTCGAGCTGGATAGGCAGAGGATGAGTATGCTTGAGGAGAATCTGAAGAGCGTAAAGGAGAGGTCGGCAAGCTTCTTAGAGACGCTCAGCAACCTTGAGCAGAACCTAAACCAGATTCTCCAGTTTAAAGAGAGTGAAGAGGGTGCTCTAACTCAATTGAGAGAGGAGGCTGAGGCGTTAGCTAAGAGAAAGGAGGCTGTTGAGAAGGAGGTCGAAGCGGCTTTAGAGGTGCTCGAGAGGGCAAGCAAAAAGATCCTTCAACTCGACGCCCAGCACACAACCTTAGAGAAGATCGCGCCAGATGAAGTATCGGTTAGCCTTCTGATTCAGGCAGCAAAAGATGGGGCGGTAGAGGGGGTAGTAGGTAGGTTTAGGGATCTGATCTCCTTTAAAGATGAGTATAAAGCTGCGGTCTTGTCTGCTGCTGGTGAGTGGTGCGATGCGCTTGTAGTCGCTGATGTTAAGGCGATGCTTAAAGTGGCTGAGGTTGCTAAGAAACTCAAAGTTAAGAGGCTTAAACTTATACCCCTGTCAGAGGTTTCGGAGTCTGAGGCGGTAAAGCCGCCTATGCTTGAAGGAATCGTAGGAGCGTTGGCAGAGCATGTGGATTGCGACGCTGGCTTCAGAGGGTTGGTGAACTTTATATTAGGTGATGTGGTTTTGGCTGAGTCGCCTAGATACGCTTACTTGGCTTCGCAACAGGGGCTGCGTGCTGTAACTCTCCAAGGCTTATTGTTTGAGCCCATGGGTAGAGGATTCACGATAGGGTTCTCAGATAGGCTAGAGGCTCTAACCACGATGCTTGGGTATAAATCGGGTAAAGAGGAGGTCGCCAAAGCTCTACAAGCCTTAAGAGAGATGATTAGGAAGCGTAAAGCCGATCTAGCAGCCCTAGATAAAGAGCTAACTCGGCTTAAAGAGGAGCAGATTAAGAAGAGGATTAGAGTTGAGCGGATAGAGGCTGAAGCAGCAGCCCTCTCAAAAGCCGTAGAAAGATACACTAGGCTTGGGAATAAGGTGAAGCGGAGAATAGTGGTAGAGGAGCAGAGAGTCGAAGCGATGCGTAGGCGGATAGACAGAAAGCTTCAAACTATAGGGAGGGTAGAGTCGATGCTGAAGACTATAGAGGAGAGGATAAAAGAACTTTCATCAAAGATCCCTGCAGAAGAGGAGCGTTCAGCGGCTGAAGAAATCGCATCTAAGCAGAAGATCGTAGAAGATCTAGCAGCTCAGATGAGAGAGCATCTGACGGCGTTAGCGAAGAAGAAGAGTGATCTAGAGTATAGGCTAATGCCGAGCATACAAGATGTAGAGCAGAAGCTGCAAAAATATTCGGCTGAGGCTAAGGAGCTAGAGGTGCTCATAAAATCCTCTGAAGAGAGGCTGAAAACCATATCTCAAGATCTTCAATCTCTAAAAGAGGAGGAGGCTGCACTACTTCAGCAGTCGAAGCAGAGCAGGGCTCTAATAGAGGAGTATGAAAGTAGGCTGAGGCACCTTAGATCTCAAGAAGAGGCGCTGCGGCGCTCCATTAGTGTCGTTGAAAAGGAACTTCTGATAAACAACAGAAACCTTGAGATGCTTGCTGATGCCGAGAATAGGTATCTTAGTGAGCTTTCGATCTACGGGTACACCGATCCACTAGAGTATTTTGAGGGTGTGGATGAGTTGCTGAAAAAGCTGAGTGAGGAGTATGAGGAGCTCAGGAGGCAAGTCAACCTTCTGGCAGACGCTCAGTACAAAGAAGCTTACGTAGGTTATAAGAACCTTTCAGAGCGGAGGAATCAGCTTGAAGTCGAGAGGGATAAGATCATCGAGTTCATCGAGAAGGTTGAGGCTGAGAAGAGGAAGGTCTTCATGAGCACCTTCGAGAAGATAGATCGGGAGCTACGCACAGTCTTTTCAAAGATCACTGGCGGCTCAGCTTGGCTTGAACTTGAGAATCCCGATGACATATTTGGTAGTGGGGTGTTCTTGATGACTCAGTTCCCCAACAAACTACCTAGAGAGTCGAGCACGGTTAGCGGGGGTGAGAAGACTGTTGCAGCGGTCTCGTTTATACTTGCAATACAAGCAGTCTACCCCTCACCCTTCTACTTATTCGATGAAATCGATGCTCACCTGGATGCTGTTAACGCTGAGAAGGTCGCGGCGCTGCTGAAAGAGAGGGCTGAGAAGGCTCAGATAATCGCTATTTCGCTGAGAGATACATTCATAGCGAAGGCTAACACAGTGTATGGGGTATACTTGGTTAAGGGGGTATCGAACGTAGTCAAGTATAGACCGAGCATAGAGGTGGCAGCAAGAAGCGTTGAGTAAAGAAGCGATAGCCAAAGAGCCGCTGAACATACTGGTCAACCCAGACCTTATCAGAAAGCAGAAGCCTTGGAGGATTGATATAGCATACCTCTTAAACCTCTTTCTTAACTTCATATCTAAGCTGGAGAGTTTAGATCTTCGGCTCTGCGGCTCAGCAGCCTTATCCTCAGCACTAATCTACCGCCTAAAGGTAGAAGCACTCTTCCTCAGCGAAAGAATGAGCGAAGAGAAGAGACCAGTCGATGTAGGTGACATACCCTTCATACTATCGATGCCCATAAGATACGAGCTACACACAACATCTGTTGAGGATCTGATAGCAGCCCTACAGAGGCTGGTGGAGGAGATCACAACCAGAACCGAACCTGAGCGACCTAAGCCTGTTAGTAGAGAGCCTGTTGTGGAGATCGACCAATTCATAAACCGGCTTAAAGAGAGCCTAGAGCCATTTAAGGCTTCGCTGCTTGAACTGTTGAAAAGCGGACCCATCCTATTCTCAACGCTGGTTAAAGGTAAGAGTGTGGTGGAGGCTGCGAGGGTATTCATCTTCCTACTCTTCCTAGCGTCTGATGGCGTAGTCTTTTTAGAGCAGATCGAGGAAGATCTGTTGATTACTGGTGCAGCAGGGTTTGTCTGATGAAGGTGAGGCTAAGGCGAGGATCGAAGCTGCGCTCTATGTGTCTGGTAGACCTTTGTCTGCTGAGGAGCTCGCTAAAGCCGCTGGGTTTACTTCGAAGAGGAGGGCGATAAGGCTGGCGCGCTCACTTATGCAGTCTTATAGCTCCTCTGAGCACGCTATACAGATAGTTGAGTACTCGGGGAACAGGTTTGCGATGCAGCTGAAGCCTCAGTTCGCTAAGGTTGCTAAGCGCTTCTCTATGAAGCCGCTTCTCCCGCAATCAACCCTAAAGACGCTTACATACATAGCCTTCTTCCAACCGATCACATCCCAGGATCTGGCTGAGAAGCGTGGGCCACAGGTCTATCAGCATATAAAGCAGCTCGAGCAGATGGGGTTCATAGAGGGAGAGCCGTCTGGGAAGACGAAAATCTACCGAACCACACCGGCCTTCGCAGAATACTTTGGTCTAAGCCAAGATGTAGAGCAACTTAAAAAAGAGCTACAAGCAAAGGCTATGAAGCTGATCTAGCAAACCCTTACTGAAATCACTTTCCTCTAAATATAGGGGAACAGTCTCATCAGCGTAGCACAAACGATATATAGTCAAATGCAGAAATAAGCCCTGTTACTTTGGGATGAAGTAGCAGATGTATGAGAAAATTAAAGAAGAAATAAAACAACCATACTACCAACAGAATTTTGATAACGATGGTCAAAGATTCGTAGCCTGGTATTTACGAAATATTCATTTGAGGGACCCTAATCAGACGAAATACGACATCACCGATGGTCCTGATGATAAGCAGATTGATGCCATAGTGATAAATGACGACAATTCGACTGTTTATGTCGTTCAGGGGAAGTTCATAGGAGCTCCGAGGGTTGATGCCGAACCTCTAAACGAAGTTCTTTCTTCGTGGTTACAGTTGAGGAATTTAGTTAAGTTGCAAGAAACGGCTAACGAAAAGCTGAAGAGTAGACTAGCTGAGCTTTCAACCGCGCTGGAAGAAGACTATGCCGTAATATTTGAACTCGTCACAACTGCAAACTTGACCGAAACTGCAAAAAAAGACCTTAAGGCATTCCAAGAAGCATTAGCAAAAGACGAAAATCTGCCTGCTTCTCTTGTTCTTGTTGACAGTGACGAATTGAAAAGAAGATATGAAATGGTGTTAGAGCGTGAGCTTCCTTCCCTTGACTACTCACTCACTCTTGAGCAAGGAAAATACCTACATATGCAGCTCGCTGGAACACAGGTGATTATCGCAGCAATACCTCTTAGAGAATGTGTAAGATTACCAGGCATAAGGGACGGCACTCTTTTTCGGAAGAATGTTAGACAATTCATGGGTCTTAACAACACTGTGAACAAGAGTATTAAAGCTACGATTTACAGCGATAGGCATAGAGATTTCTTCTTTTACCATAATGGGATCACGGCGATCTGCGATAAGTTAGAGCTAAATAATCACATTTTAACGCTGAGAGGACTAAGCGTGGTGAACGGATGTCAGTCTCTGAACACAATATTGGCTTGTAGCGAAAAAGTAAAAGAACTTGATGACACTTATATTCTATTTAGGTTTTACGAAATACCACAACGGGACAGAGCGGACAGAATCAGCATTTCTACCAATTTTCAGACCGCTGTTAAACCCAGAGATTTAAGGAGCAACGATAAGAGAGTGCTGAACCTAAAGAAGTCATACGAGCAGAGATATCCGCAGGGTTACTTTATTACGAAAAGGGGGGAGGAAGCACCAGCTGACAAAGACAAAGAATATGTGGTTGATCTCGTAGATGTGGGTAAGTGGTTTATCTCATGGCACTCACAAAGACCGAACTTTGCATACAGCGAGACAAGAATCTTTGATAAGTTTTTTGAGCAGCTGTTCAAGAGAGAATATGATCCTGAAAATGTTCAAGCTTTGAATTTTTGGATGAAAGAAATAATAAAAGGTTGGACGGGTGAAAATCCTTTTGGGCTGAACGAATCGTTACTAGCGATGAAAGCTTACGCGCCATACCATGTCCTGTTTGCGGTATCCCAGTTCTTTGCCATTGCCAGTAATTGTTCAGATAGGGTTCCTAGTCCTAAGGTAGTGTATGAGCAAGCAAAGAGTAAGAACGCTGTTGAACAAATCGTCAAGTTTGCAGCTTCGTCTGTTAACGTTGCTTTAGAAATTGCCGTCAATGAACATTCATCTTCTCATAAAATATTTAGTCCCCAAAACTGGATTAAAGCCAAAACATCTTTAAGCGGGATCAAGACCGTCATAACGACTCAATTGATGATGCTCCATACCTTTCCAGGAGGCAAGGAACTTAAAGAGGTCTTGAAAGTTCCAAAAGAGGCATTCGAATACAGGTGGGAGGCAGACTAATCCCCTTTTAGAACAACCAAGATGGTTGGGGTATTAAACCGATAGGGGAGAAGAATCAGAGATCCCGCTCTCTCAATCGGCTCAGGAAAATGAAAAAAGACAAACCTACCAGAAAGTATTAAGATAGTTAATAGGATGTTAATAGAGTTGTTAAGATATGGTCAAGGTTATAAGAGGACACTGAGGTTTGTGGGTCTTTACACTCCTACCAAATGCAAGCTTGCTTCAACTTACCTTGGAAAGTAGGTGCTCTACTGTTTCTCTTCTAAATTTTGCCAGCTCAAGAAGCGGGTTCATCAAACCTTTCTTTGACGCATCGAGTATTTCGACTGAAACCACCCTTCCCCTCATCATAGCCTAAGATGCCGTCGTTATCAAGCATCTCCTCATTCACTAAAGCTCCCTCTCTAACCTTAAGTATCTGAACGTCAGCCTCAGGACCGTGTTGAACGATCAATCCATCTCCTAGACCTCTTTCTTCTTGCGCCAGCATCCTAAAAAATTCTTTTAGTAGACAGATGCTTAAGATCGGGCAGCAAGGAACCCTACAACCTTTTATATCCTAAAGTAGGAGAGTGTTGTCTGCTGTGACAGGGGCATGGTGAAGGCTGTAGAGAACCTACTTAAGAGGAAGATTACAGGCGGTAGGAGGAAAGCAGCGCGCTCAAGAAGGGCGTATGAGCGAGACCGAT
>Ga0209225_1003896_pt1 | contig 12113 bp, 14 predicted proteins | sample WasSprMetagenome_FD_184732 | JGI IMG/M metagenome (GOLD analysis project Ga0209225, IMG submission 184732) | Sulfidic aquatic microbial communities from Washburn Spring, Yellowstone National Park, USA - WS (SPAdes) (version 3) | ecosystem: Environmental > Aquatic > Thermal springs > Hot (42-90C)...
CAAGTCAGAAACAGAGCAACGCCAAGAATAAAACATTGAGGAAGAGAAATACTTGCCTCTACCAACCTCTATCGTAAATGCATAACGCCTTTTTGTCAACGTTTACCTTAAAGGAAAACTAAAAGTTCTTTATGAAGTTTCTCGTTGGGAAGGTTATTTTAAAAAGAGATTACGGGAAAAATTCCCGACCTAAAACGGGCTATTCCGGGAAGATTCCCGATTGGGAAGTTTCAGAAGCTTCCAACGAGTAAAAATTAGTGCTAGGGCAGTTTTACAGACTTCTTGGAGGAAAAAGCGTTAAAAATATAAACCCCACCCGAGCAAAACAATTCGGATGCAACTTAGAAAGAATTGAAAGTGTATAGTGTTGTTTTGGGGGTATTTAACCCTTTCATTTTGGATGCAACTTAGAAAGAATTGAAAGATACAATGCTTCGCCATAGCCCTGGCTAGCCCTCACACGATGCAACTTAGAAAGAATTGAAAGGAGGCTCAGCTCCCGAAGCTTGAGCCAAAGGTGGAGCCAAGGATGCAACTTAGAAAGAATTGAAAGGATGATGTATTTTGACGCCCAGACGCCAGCGTCGTGATGCAACTTAGAAAGAATTGAAAGACAGAGAGCCAGTGCTGTTGCTCCAGTGTTTTATAGTGTTGGATGCAACTTAGAAAGAATTGAAAGATCACCAAGAATCCACGTTAGGTACCCTAAAGACGTCAAGGATGCAACTTAGAAAGAATTGAAAGTCTTAAGAAATACAGTGAGCTTGCGAATCAGATTATAGATGCAACTTAGAAAGAATTGAAAGCGGAGTAGATGAACGTGATGCCTCCCAGTGCTGCTGTCCACTGAATTGGATGCAACTTAGAAAGAATTGAAAGGAGTCATAGATTAGCATGACAGCCCTAGCTGGGTCAGCCAGGATGCAACTTAGAAAGAATTGAAAGTGAAAAAGGAGCATTTATGTTTAAGATACTTGCAAAAATAGTAGGTGTGATGCAACTTAGAAAGAATTGAAAGCTGGGGTTCCTTACAGCGTCAATGTTGTGATACGCGCATTTCGATGCAACTTAGAAAGAATTGAAAGACGAATACATATGTCGCCCCGTTCGTGACCACTTTGAAGCACTCGCTGGGATGCAACTTAGAAAGAATTGAAAGTTGTGTAGTCGGCGTGTATGTAGCTTACGTTACTTGACTGGGATGCAACTCAGAAAGAATTGAAAGAGAGATACATGCAAAGTACCGTGTCGTACAGCTGCCCACGGATGCAACTAAGAAAGAATTGGGAGGCGAAATCGCAATACCTCACGGGATACTTTGCTTCCACTATTGTGATGCAACGAAGAAAGTATCGAAAGATTTGCGTGTCGAATTTATTGTAGGCGTTTGATAACCATGCTGATGCAACTTGGAAAGAATCTGAAGATGGCTGTATGTTTTTAGTAGCATTGAGATGGGGCATAGGAGAGTGGCTTTGCGGGAATAATGTATGTGTGCTGGTCTTGTAAGGGACTTTGCCCAGGCTTGTGTGTCTTGGCTTTTGGCTTATTTTTTGCGCTATTCTTATAATTTATTATTTTCTCTATATACTTTCTTGATGACGGGTTCAGCTGTTTTATTGGGGGTTGGCTGGATGAGTATGCAGAGGTTATGCTTGCAGACTTGGAATTGGCGGCAGAGCTTTACTTTGATTTTAGGTCTGACGGGGACCCTGCGAAACTGATGCTGTCCCTGTATCACGCACAGCAGGGTGTCGAGAAGTCTTTTAAACTGGTAGCTGTGGCAATGGGTCTGCTAGAAGAGAGTGCGCGCCTACTATTTCTAGGCGTGAGGGGTTAACGAACTTGGCTTCGAAGAGCCTCCGCTCAGCTTCGCTCATAGTGTTGTCTGAGAGTATCTGGCCTAGCAGCATCGCCACCTCGATTGATCCCCTCTTCTCCCTGGGTAGCGAGGCGTAGAGGTCTACGAGCCCCCTAGAACTCTCATTAAAGTCTTCAACGTTCTTGAAGAGGAGAGCCTCCTCCACGGGTAGCTTCCCCAGAGCGTATGCAAGCAGATAGTTTGGCCTGTACGGGTCTGTCCCATAAACCCTCTCCAAGTCGTCAGGAATACCGTCACCATCAGAATCAACAACACTCACATTACCTGTAGAAGTAGGCACAGAAACATTCACAGGAGCCTTTACGGGGGCACGCCCACCAACAAGAAAGCGATAGGCGAGAAGCAAACCAAGAACAAGCAAAAAGAAAACAGCCAAGACAACAAGCCTCCTCAAAGAGGGTCGCCCTGGAAACTTTATCGACTCGAGGATCTAAGGCTTTCTCATGACATCTCTAAGTAGTTACAATGCGGAAACCAATCTCCAAGGCCTTAAAGAACTGGATCTGGCCACTTTACGCCAATAGCTAAGAGTATCTAGCTGTGCACGAGTTCCATGTAAAAGATTACTTTTTTCATATAGAAGTTTTGGAAAAAATTAGGCGAAATTGAATATTAATGGCGATGTTCTATGGTACTTTTTGGTACCCTTATAGGTACTATACAGTTCCGAGAGATTCATTTCTAGCAACCATAAACATTAATTTTAAGTACTTCTTGATACCGTTATGGTACCGAGGCGGCTTGAGGCAGGTAAAGTTCCAGTGCCTCTTTCAGGTTTTGGATGGCCTCCTCGATTGTTCTCCCTTGTGTCGTTACGCCTGTAGTGACCTCCTTGATTATGTACATGTCTTCTTCTTTCCACAGGACGGCTTGCAGCTCCATGTTTGCTCTTAAAGTAAAACTAGTCGCCATTTTTAGATTCTATCGGCAAGGCAAGGCACAAAATTTTATCATGAGGTGTCCGGCTTTGCCTAAATGTTCGGGTTTTAGCAGTATGAACCTTCATGTTCTTGGCTGGAAGGGGATTCTCCTTGTAAGGCTACTGTGCAAATCTTCTCGGCGACAATTAATAACGAAATTATTCTTGATAATAACGTTGTTATTTTTGTTTTTCTCTGTTCAAAATAATTAGCATAACGTTGTTATGTTAAAAAATAACATTGTTATATTTAAATCTATCTATATATCCACAACCCTAACGGCAGCAGAAATGCATCTTCAATGAAGATTTAAAAGGGGGCGTGGCGCCCCGGCCGGGATTCGAACCCGGGTTCTGCGGCTCGACAGGCCGCCACTCCAGGGTTAGCCTTCCTGGACCTCTAGACGACCGGGGCAACGGATAGTTGTTGTTTGCGGTTATTTATTCTGGGGACTGCTTAAAAATGTTTTGCTCTGTGGGGCTAGGCGTGTAAGAAGGGGGTGAATGGTGGGCCCGCCGGGATTCGAACCCGGGACCCCCCGGTATCTGAGGAGGTTTATCAGCCGGATGCTCCACCAGGCTGAGCCACGGGCCCAGAAGAAAAAATGTCTGCTGGGGTTTAAATTTTTTATGGGGAGGGGTGGGTTTTCCGCGAGCTCGAGTAGCCTGCGTAGCATTGGTGTTTTTGGCTGTAGATCGCGTTTTTGTGCCAGCTGTCTGAGGGCTTTGCGCCATTCTGGGCTGTTTTCTGCTAGTTTTAGTATGTTTTGTCCCGTGATTTGCAGTATGTGGTAGCCATATTTCCTCCATGTATATATTCGTGCTTGTATGCCGATGTCTGCTAGGGCTTTTGCCAGCTTCTCCGCTTCGCTAGGGTCTTTGAATAGGGTTCTTGCCTGTAGGATATGATCGTCCTCGTTGAGGTATAGCCAGAAGCTGTGACCTTGGAATGTAGCATATATGGGATTTCTGACTTGCTGTAAGTTACTCAATTTTTTCAGCGTTAACCATTTATCGCTTTGAAGCAAGTCCAATAAAGACCCATAGCTGATATATCCATCTAAGGACGCATATCCGGCATTAACAACTTGTTTCGCCAAGTATCTTGGCATGTAATTATCGCTGTCCCCTACGGCAAATCTCAATGAATCTCTGTGTTTCTCTCCATCTCCTAAGTAGAAGGCTAGATATCCTAACACACTGTTTTCTGCTTCTTTTTTTGCTAGTGCTTTTCCTTCACGTGTGGGCCATTCCTGTTTCCAGCTTTTGCTTGTTATGTTCCACTCAAGGGTCGGTTTGGTAACATTGAGATCCAGCGCGCGGAGGTATATCGATACGTTGCCAAAGCGAACAGCACTCCAAGCGAATACTTGCCAAGGCTTGGTCGTGCCTATTGAAGGTATCCCATTGCTGTCTCCTTCGTCACTTGCTCTCCATCCTGCCTGTAGGTAGTAGAGATCTTGGCTGGATAGGCTGAGTATGTCTGGGAACTCGGCCTCAGCGCTTACTCCGTCTATGGGCATACTGAATATCCATGTTTTTCGGAAATGTGCCCTTACATGCCATATTGCACCTTCTGGCCTCACATGCAGAGTTTTGGTTCCGCGTTGAGACAGTTCGACTTTGACATTGTAACTTTCAAGTGTAAGGATTAGTTTCTTTAGTCTTTCTTGGACTTGCTGACGTGCCTTGTCTAGGCAGTTTATGAGTTTCTGACTGAAATCTCGTAGCATGTCTGCCTTGTCTGCTGGGAGGTCGAATGCATCGATTATGGCTTCTGATGTCTTGTAGAAGTATTTTTTCTGTCCGCTGAACAAGTCATTAAGCTGGCTTTTCACTCTCCGTGTTCTGAAGTATAGCTCTGTTAGGAGGTCTGCTTGGCCCGTCCGCCAGCCCAAGGGGCCCATAGCCGTGCCCATGTCCATAGCTGCTCACCCCGGATCAGGTGGCTCCGGGGGCGCCCTGTGAAGGCGCGGGGCACGGGCACAGCCTGCCCCCCGGGCCGGCGGGACGGGCAACCCTTTGTGTGCCGTGGGAGCAGTAAATAGCAGTGTGTAAGCGTGGAGTCCATGGGTTCGCGTGCGTTACGGATCTTTTGTGAAGCTGTGGATGGCCATGTGTTTAGTGGCTGTAGATGCATGCTGCAGGCTACTCGGCTCTTTGCGGATCCCACCCCTAGCCAGCTTGGTCCCCCCTACCCACGCCGAGCATACTCTAGCCGGGGTTCATCCCTCGGGCTCGGCGTGTACACTTGGCCCCAAGGGATACATGTTGCCCAAGGGGCCCCGAAACAAGTGCCGCTGGTCACGCGCCCACTTGTGCGGGCTCGTGCGGCCAAACCAAAAACAGTTTATTCCATGCATAAAACGTTGAGCCTGGGAAAATATTCCTCGGAGTCTCTTTAAATGTCACGTGTATGGCATGAAATTTTGAGAAACTAGATAAGGAGATTCTTAGTGTGTGCTGACGAGATCTTAGAGTAACATTATTTTTGGCTATAAGTTGTTTATTGTTTTTTCAATTAGTTTTTTGGAAAGTTTTTCAAAGAAGTCGGGATGTTCGTTTGCGAGCTGATATAATATCCATCCTGCGGTCCAGATAACTGGGTAACTTATTTTTATAGATTCTTTTAGTTGGCGTCTGAATTCTTCTTCGTTGCTACTTTCCTTGAGAGCATATATGAAAGGGATGAGTATTATATTTGCAAGTGCTGAGTAAATTTCTTTTTCTGCCTCGGCTTCTTTTCCTATACTAAGAAATTTTTCTCCATTTTCAATTAAATCTTTAAGGACACTTCGGCGGATAGCTTCACGAAGAAGAAAGAAGTTTGCAGTTTTTTCACGGGCGAAGAGTTTGTCCAATGCTTCTTTTCCCTTTTCTGTCAGTTGATAGAATACTTGTCTACGAGAGAGCACAACCTTTTCTATATAGCCTTTCTGCTGCAACTTGTTTAGAGCCCGTGCTAGACTCTTCTCCTCGCGTGAAAAGAAAGTTAATAAGTCACTCCATGTGCCCTTTCCATACTCAGATAAAAGGGCAAGAACCTCTTTTTCACTTGGCGTCAGCTTACATTCTGAATTACTCATTGAGAGTCATTGACATGAAAAAGTTTATATAGTTTTTACTGACAATGTTAGTTGACTGGGAATGAAATCGATTGAGGTAGAAATATTGAGAAGCAAAACTCCGTTTACAACTTGGCAGAAGAATATTTGCTTTAAAACTTTTAAGCGAGGTGGCACAATCATACTGTTTGAAGGATCTATTCAACGTATATATTCAAATTGTGAAAAGTTTTTGAAAAGTTATAGGAGAGAATTTTCAAAGTTTTTAGTTGATGAACTCATGTATATTTTTAAGAGGTGATGAAGTTATGATGTATAAGAAACTGGTATCAGACGTTGGTGCTTTCCCCTATAATTTAATAAACAACCTTCTAGTAGTAATCTTGGTATTGGTGTTCTTGTTAATCATTGGTGCCACTTCTGCTATGATTCTCGAAAGCTTTCCGAAACCTCTCCCCAATACCTTGTTCTACAATATATCGAGACCTTTCTATGACTCTATTCAAATTATCACACAGCTCTATGATTATTTAACTGCACCGTCTGATCTTAGAGACATAGTTGCCTTATCTATCATCGTTATTATCGGTAGCGTTCTTGCCGGTCTCATGTTATTTCAGCGCAAGAGCTATTATGGGATTCAAATAGGGAGATAACGCCTTGAAAACTAAAAGAAAAGATCATGAGAAAAACAGTCCTAGAATAACTAAATTGGAGAGCATCACCTCATTGGAAAGAAGTTATCTTCACTTACTTATCTCAATATCTTTTTATTTAAATTTTGTTTTGGTGGTGTAGCATATGGGAGAAACCAAGCAAGGAATATGTCCTCGCTGTTCTATTGAGGGTGATAAAAGCATAAAAACATTGTATAAGTGTCCTTATTGTGGGGAGTTTTTCTGTGAGAAGCATGTAGAGCCAAGGCTTGTGATGAGTTTTGATGCTTATCAGCGTTACTTGGTGGAGTACAGGGAGATAGCAAACGAGATTCGTAGGCAGTGGCAACGCAGTGATGGCCATCCTTGCCCTGCCTATACCCATCGCTTCTGGCAGGAATACGAGGTCAGCAAGAGAAGGGATATAATTTCTTATTCAGAGCATTCTAGCGTTCGGGCTCCGAAGAGAGTGACAGTATCTCATGACTATGAAGAGTTATACCCTGGAGTTGTGACTCGGGAGGAGAGAAGTTATGAGCCTTCTAGATACGTTGAAGTCCCTGTTAGGTATAGCAGTGAGCATGGTGGACGTAGATATTCTTCAGGAAAATGGTTTAAGGCTTTAGCTATTGTTGTTCTAGTTGTTTTAGTTGGTATAATGCTATGGTCTTTCCTGAATTCTGACAGTGATGGAGATGGTCTCACCTTTATCCAGGAAATCTTAATTGGAACAAGTCCTTACAGGAGTGATACTGATGGGGATGGACTGCCTGATGGATACGAGGTAGCAATTGGAACGAATCCTTTGAGGAACTGGAAGGAGAGCTTTGATGATGAAACTTTGAAGTCTGCTTTAAGCAGTTTCTATAGGATGCGTGTGTCCTGGCTTGCTAAATCCCTTAGAGGGGCTTCAGATGCAGAAACAGTTTGGAAAGTTATTGATTGGATAGACAGTAATATTGAATATGATCATGCGAAGGCTTCTTCGGCTTTTCCTACTGTTAACTCTCCTGATGAAACTTTACAGTTAAGGCGTGGAATATGCGTAGATTATTCCCTGCTAACAGCTTCTCTTCTTCTTGAAGCTGGTATTCGTGAGGTCTATGTGTTGGCTGTTGATGTAAATTGGCGAGGTCTCTTGGAGGGACATGCCTCGGTTGCAGTCATTGTAAATGGTGGAACATATGTTCTTGATCAGCATATTCCTCCGATAAGATTCAAGCAGTATCTTGCTGAGGCGAAGAAAATTGAAAAGATATACAAAGTAACACTTAACGAAAAGGGCGAACCCAAAGTTGAGACTGTTACATCGAATATGCTTCCTGATGGAAATACAGCGATCGATACTCAACAGTTGAGTAATATTATTTTTCAAATATTCAAAGAACTTAATCCTAGTCTCCAATGGGATAATGGTTTATCCACCTGTACTTATTATGCTTCCTATAATATCGCATGTTATTTGCCCTCGAATTACAGGAGTGGAATCTGTTATAAATGGAAGCTACCCTCTGAGTATCTTAGCCGTGACTTTCTTTATCCATTTTTGAAGAAAGAAATTACTAGAGTAGACATCCTTAATACGATAATAAATGACCTGCAATTCTACAACAAAATATATGTAGACACGAAAAATGAGGGCGAATTTATGGCAATTACCATGTGTCTTGCCCGTACGTAATTCCTATTCTTTAAACCATGACTTTTTGATGTGAAAGTAACTGGAAAACTATTTTTAGTTTCCTGTTTATGAATCAATGTAAGACTATGAGGCTGGAGATTGGTAGGTATATTGTTGTTGATGATGAGGTTTGTCATGGTAAGCCTGTGTTTAAGGGGACCAGGGTTCTGGTTAGTGATGTTATTGAGCTTCTTGGGGCCGGCGTGTCTATAGAGGAGATTATTAGGGACTATTATCCCAGCCTGAATGAGGAAATGATAAGGGAGGCGTTACGTTATTTTGCCTCGAGTTTTGCATAGCATGGAAGAGATTTATAGAGCTTGGTGCTCTTATGATAACTTGCTGGTTTGAAAAGCTTGAGATATGGCTTATCTAGTTCTCGGCTTCATGGAGTTCTCGCGGGGCTGTGTTATGCTTATTTTTTTGGCAAGTGGCGTGTAACCATATATTGTTTAGGAGGTTTTCCATTGTCTTCTTTAGATCATCTTTGTCTTTTCCTCCCTTCATTACCTCTTTGAATTCGAGCCTGGATATGTCTGCGTTTAGCGGTAGTACATAGTCGGAGAAGTTAATAACCTGTCTAAGCCCGTTAATTGATCTTTCAAGGTTTTTGCGTCTCTCATCACCAGTATGTTTGAGTGGATTAAAGCCTCGACTCGACTTTACGCCTTCGAACTTTAGGTTTAAAAGTGCATCTGCCTCGATTGTTCCCGACTTAGCTAGGTTAAAGACTCCGAGAAACCTAGCCATATAGTCTGGGGTTGACAGCCCAAAATCTTTTGCGTATTTCATGAGTCTTTTCAGCATTCTAGTTGTTCTTCGGGAATCTACTATGGATGGTCTTAAGACAACGACGTATTTTGTAGCGGCATATATGCTTAAAACCGTGTATCTTACATCGAAGAAGGGGGCACTATCAATAATTATAGCATCGTATAGATTATAGGCTCCGCTTTTCTCTAGGAGTTCTCGAAACTCAGGACCTGGACGCCCAGTATTCCAAAGCTCCTCAACAATTTGTTGTAGCTCTTCTCCTGGAGCTAAAATGTTAAGCTCTACCCCTTCATGTTTCACCGGGTTTACGTAGTCGCTAATTTTTCTCGTGAGTAAGCCTTTGTTATAATCTCTGTAAAAGTTAACCAGGGTGAGTCCTTTCTCAAGACTTTTCTCATATACTTCCTCATCCATCAACGAAAGGCTGAGCCCAGCTGTAGGGTCTAGGTCTAGAATTAGCAGTTTTAGTGGTGAGACAAGTTTCTTCTCAATGAGCCACTTTGCCAAGAATATTGCTAGTGTTGTTTTTCCAACGCCGCCCGATGCAGATACAAAAGACACAGCTTTACATGTTGATGACATGTAATCCGCTCACCTCTGAGTATACACATGCCTTGAGATTGGTTGCAGCGCAAAGCTTCCTTAAATTTTCCATGTATTCGTCGCTAATTGACTTAACAACATGAAAAACGCATACATCTTTGAATCCAGCTACATGGACAAGTGCTAGCGCTTGACCAAAACCACTATAAAATCTGGATGGATACAGCTTTACTTCGCAGGCTTCCGGGTCCATTGACAAATCTGCTTCTACACCGTTGATTACTGTGTGGGCTCTTGCTCCTAAATGATTTGCCAGGAGCTCGCAGAATTCACGTTCATCCTTGGATGTTTCAACTATTTCTCGGAGCTTTCCTATGGAATCTAAACTTAAAATGCCCTGGAGCAGACGCATGTCCTTCTATTAAGAAGTTTGTAATATCAAATATTAAGCTTTATCGCTTTGTTAGATAAAAAATCTAGCTTCCTCGCAGTTTAGAATTTTTCTTTCACTTAATATGACTGGCTCTTGATTAGCTGTGTTATTTGTTGTGGTGTTTGGTTTGGTTGTGTGATTATGAGCTGTATGTGTGTGTCGGGGTTTTTTAGGTGGTTTTTGATGTGTTGTGGTAGGTCGTTTGCGGCTTTTTGTGACTGTATTGCGATTGTGCGTGGGTCGATGTAGTTGCTTTTTCTTATTACTATGGAGGCTGGGTGTGTGGGGTTTAGGTATGGGTTTCCGTGGGCGTAGAAGTGGTCGTATGTGTCGTGTTGTGGTAGGTAGATTATGATTAGGATTGGTGCTGGCGTTTTGAGGAGCTGTACTGTTTGTGGTGAGAGGTCTTTCGCGGCTTTGTCTGCTTTTACTCCGATTATGCAGTCTCCGCGTGGCGTGACTTCTGGGTCTCTTGTTATCTCCATGGTGGTTTTGTGGGTTGCGCAGATGTTTGGGTGGCCTTTTGCGTTGATTATCTCTATGTGGGTTTTTCCTAGAAGCCGAACCACGTTTCGAGTGATTGCTGCCTGAAGTGTGTTTTGTATGCTTTTTCTAGTCTTTCTAGCGCGTTGTTTACTCTTTCTGGGGAGAACTGGTGCTTGTCTACGAGGAGGCTGATTATTTTCTCCTTGTCTGGCTCCCTCCAGGTGAGTGTGTAGCTGTCGGTCACTTCTGGCTTGAGGAATAGTTGTAGTATTTTTTCTGGGGGTACGTTGCTGGTCCACTCTACTGCTTTGAAGATTTTCTCCGGGTCCTTGAGGTCTTTTACCAGCTTTAGTGCCTTCTTGACGCCTATCCCCTTCGCCCCCTCTGGCGCGTAGTCTGTACCCACAAGTACGCCTATGATGATGAGTTGTTGAGAGGTGATCCCGTGGGTTCTTAGTAGGTCTTCTAGCTCTATGACTTCGGGCTTTACTTCGACGTACACGTCTTTCCTGGGTAGTTTCCTCTTGCCTGTGACTCCCAGGTTTCTCACCAGCCTGGGGCTGCCGAAGAGCAGGGAGTCGAAGTCCTGGCTCCCCGATGCCCAGGCGTCCCCCCTCTTGGCCAGGTGTGCTGCCTGTGCTTCTCCCTCGCTTGGGGCGTCTACGTAGGGGACTCCCATGTATTGCAGGAGCTGCTTGGCGTCCTCCACCATTGAGGATGTCAGGCGGCTGGTTTGCTGGGCGTATATTCTTGCCTCCTCCAGGTCGCCTCGCTGGAGGGCTTCCCTGTATTTCTGCTCTGCCTCGGCCTTTACGAGCAGCCTCCTCTCCAGCTCCCTCTGCTTCAGCTCCGGCGGTTTCCCATCGAACACGTAAACTGGTTTTATCCCTGCTTCAATGAAGTTGATAGTCCTGTAGAAGAGGCCGTTGAGGTGGCTCGTTATGTTTCCTTGGGCATCCATGAGGGGGGTACCGTCCTTCTGCCTTATGGTGGCGAGGAACTGGTAGAGGATGTTGTACGCATCAATGGCTATGACTTTTTTGGAGAAGAATTCTAGGTCGACTTCCCTAGATATGGGTTCAACAAGCTCTTTTATGTCAACTCCCACCTGTATTCGCCTCCCTCTTAACCAGCCTCACTATTCTCATGTTCTTCCTCGAGCCCTCCACCCTGATGAATCCCCTTGTTTCTAGAACCAGCAGCAGCTTATTAAACTCTTTTGGCGAGATGTCTTGACCAACGTATTTTAGTGCTTTGTTTACACTTTCAAAGAGGTCTCTGTCGTTGCTTGTCCCATTATTGCGCTTAAGCTCTGAGAGAATGAATAGGACGGCTTCTTCATTCATCTTCTCTCACACGTAGAAGCCGGTCACGGTTAACTGCTGCTTTGAAACTTTCCTAGCCATCTCATTCCACGCCTCATAGAACTTCACTATGTCTGGAGTGAGTGAGGGCCTGACTTTCTTCATTGCCTCCTCAAAGTGCCTGGCGTATACTTTATCGTTGCTGATGTTTTCCCTGAGCGCCAGGAGACCTGCCTCCCTGACAAGCACCTCTATATCCGCTCCTGTGTATCCTTCTGTTTTTCTTGCGATTTCTGCTAGGTCTACGTCTTCTGCTAGTGGCATCTTCCTCGTGTGCACCTTTAGTATCTCCAGCCTAGCCCTCTCGTCC
>Ga0209225_1003897_pt1 | contig 12112 bp, 20 predicted proteins | sample WasSprMetagenome_FD_184732 | JGI IMG/M metagenome (GOLD analysis project Ga0209225, IMG submission 184732) | Sulfidic aquatic microbial communities from Washburn Spring, Yellowstone National Park, USA - WS (SPAdes) (version 3) | ecosystem: Environmental > Aquatic > Thermal springs > Hot (42-90C)...
CTCCATCATTCTAACTCACCCCCTACCTCATGGACACCCACCACACTTTGTCTCGTATCTCGGACACGCTGCTCCTTCCACCAGAGGGCTCACGTATCTGTCAAGTACCCTAACAGCACACCAGCCGTTTATGAAATACCTGCACGACAAACACGGACTGCTCGGATGTATGGCGTACATCACCTCACCTCTACAGGTTCCAGCACTATCCTGCCACAGTCAACGTACACGTTGAACACAGAAGCTCTGACCTTCTTCCTCACATCTGCTGGCAGGTATATCAGACCTCCATCAATATATGCTCTTTCTCCCTCTCCGTGCGGGTCCATTATTATCCTGTTGCCATCGACACGTATGGTGAATGATCTGCTGTTCACATGCTTCCTAACATCCTTGGGTATGTATATCCTGCCTTCGTACAGCTTTCTCAACATCATATCCGCTTCTCACCCTTCTCCTCCTCGATGTATTTGCGCAGTGCTTCTGCTATCACATCGGACAGCAGTCTCTTCTTCTCCGCTGCTATCACTTTTAACTTTATCCACAGCTCTTCCGGGACAACTATCGTGCTCTTGACCTTAACACCACTCCCCGCCATGTAAGAATATACGGCTTTAAGTATATAAGCTTTTCCGTATAAGCACTTACACATCAAGAGTACTCTGCTTTATAAACGGTTCAAGCCTTTTCTCCATTATCTTGCAATATTCAGGGTTTATCTCGATCATTATCCACTTCAGGTTCCATTTGATCCGCTTCGCAGTCTCGTTGACGTATACCCGGAACTCGTCCCACATGCCACGGTTGATAAGCTCGCAAGTGTATGCGACAGTCCCACTTCCAGCAAGCGGGTCAAGAACCACTCCATCCGGAGGGCATGAAGCAAGAATTGGCTTCAGCGGTAACTCGGGAGGGAAGGTGGCAAAATGTGCTTCTTTGAACGGTCTCGTGTTTATGCTCCACAAATCACCGGGGTTTTTTCCCAATGGGCAGTCCAGCCTTTGGTATTTGCTCTTCAGGTTCTCTATTATCCTCCTCTTCACCTCAGCGGCGTTCTGCGCTCTCGCAGACTCGTAGTCCTTCACGGCTTTCCCGTGGTATTCTCCGTGTTTGTCTGCACCCCAATACTTGAGGATCTCCTCTATACTATCTCCCGCCTTGTACGGTTCTCTAATGTTGTCAAGATTGTAGTAGTACTTCTCCGATTTAACAAAGTGGAACACATACTCATAAGTCCTCGTCAGACGGTCTTTGACGCTCTCCGGCATGTGCGAGGGTTTGAACCATACAACAGCATTTCTGAGTATCCAACCATCATCGATCAGAGCAAACGCCACCCTCCAAGGAATGCCCATTAAACATTTTGGTCTGTATTCCTCAGTCCAGTTCATACTTTTGCCGGCGTAGGTATCGCCGATATTCAGCCAGAAGCTCCCTGTCTTCTTAAGCACCCTCTTAACTTCTCTGAACAGCTCGACAAGATGCTCAACATACATCCTCCAGTCTGGCTCAAGCCCGAGCTGGCCTTTCCAAGCCCTGCACTTCACGCAAAAACCGGATTTCCTATCATCGAACTTCCGTATGTATGTGGTGCTCCTTTTGCCGTGGACTTCTTCCTGCGTCCCAACAAGGAAGTTTCGGTTCTCGTGAGCAAGAGTCATCCTCCCCTCAGACCACTCGTGCTCGCAGTTCGGATCACCACCGAAAACAGTGTCAGCTCCACTACCGTAATCCCTTAGGCCATAGTAGGGAGGACTTGTAATCACACAGTCAACAGACTCGCTTGGCATCTGCTTCAGCAGTTCGTACGCGTTGCCGCAGTGGATTTTATTCAACCACTCTCCTATCGGCTTCATATCTGTGAATAAGATTGCCTTCTACGACAAACCGAACCCTCTTCTCACCAGCAACGACAACCAGCTCATCGAACTCTCCGAGGTAGGAGAACTCCACCGCTCTGGCTTTTGCGAACCAGTCCGCAAGCAACCGCAGAGCGGAAACATCCATCCCGTGTAAACAGTTAATGAACCTAGAAAGCACAGCGTTTTTCTCGGAAATCTTTTCCAGCAAACGCTGATAAACCCTCGCCCCGAGCTCAGTCGTAACGCAGTATTTGCTCTTCTTCACCCACAGCATTCTATTCTTTGCTGAGCTTAGTATCTCCCAGAGGGTATCATCTGATATCTCATTTCTCTCGATCGCAAAATCGACAAACTCCCAGCCGAAAAGCAGTCTGAACACAGGCGCAATGATCCGAGTCTTGTGCTTCAGCTTTTCCAAGCCACAACCATTTGGACCAATTGCAAGCAGTACAACAAGCTCTTCCGGTGTGTGCGCCTTTATTTCCTCATCAACATCCAGCATTCCAGCCACCCCTGGCACCTATGGGCGATCACATTGCCACCCGGTCTTCCCCTTCCAGCATCATCTCAAACGTCAGCGTGTAGTTCTCCAGCTCGTTCGTGAGCCTGGACAGCTGTTCGGCTATAGTATGGAGTCTGCTGCTATCAGCCCTGTTCGCAGCTGCGATTAGCAGACCTATCGAAACATGCAGAACAGAATAGCTGTAAACATCATCGTCAAGCACAGAAACAACGTCCCCCTCCATGCCCAGCCTGATGATCTTTACTAGCAAGTTGTTGTGCTCAACTATGAGTTCCAGCTCCTCGCTTATGTCTATGCCTGCGCTGGCAAACTTATCGCGCAAACTGTCGGGATCGCCGAACACGACTTCGAAATCGCTCCGAAGGCTCTCATCATCGTAGCCTGCTTCCATCAGTATCCTGGCTATCTCCCTATCTTCCAGCACCTTCTCCGCAACCTCAGCAACTCTGCTCGGATTTTCAAGAACCTCCTTTATGTACCTGTCCATCAACTCCGCAAACCTTCCCATACACCTCCCTCCATATGTTTTTACGGCTTTAAGTATATAAGTTTTCCCATATCAGCTCCTTAACCCCCTCTTCGCAGTACCGCCCATGTGGATGACGGGAGCATTCACGAGCACTACTCTACCAAGCTTCTCCAGTTTGCTCTTAAACCCGAACTCCTCCTCAGCAAGGAGGATCCTGATATCTCCAGTCTCAAGGTACCTTCTGTCGGCTTCAAGATCAAACCCGCCCACGGCGAAGTACGCCCACTTCCTGAAAGCGCTCCCACGACCGCTCATCTTCATGCTGAATACGACCAGCTTTGGTATTCCAGCAACAGCCTCAAGCCACCCCTGCCATGTCGTGGATGTAGTTGCAACGACATCCCTGCTGTGGAACGGCCTCAGCATAGCATCCATCCACGACGGCGGATAATATGTATCAGCATCAGCAGCTACTATTATGTCCCCCTCAGAGTTCAGTATGCCGATATGCCTTGCGAGCAGCTTTCCCCTCTCAGCGCACATTACCCTGTAACCGAGCTCCAGAGGAATGCTTAAATCCACACCCTCACAGCCGACAAAGATAAAATCGAACATGTCCGGGTACTCCTCAACGACCGTCTGGTCTCTCAAACTTGAGAGGGACTTCTCAAGCAGTTCCTCAGGCTCATGCCATGCTGGGACCACAACGCTTACCCTGCACGGCGGTCTAACAGGCTCTCTCCTCCTGTTCACAAGCCCGTAGCTGCACGCAGCCACGGCCGAGTTCGCGGAGATGTAAGCTACGACAGCCGCAGCTACTGTGTGCAACCTTATCATACAATTTGCTCTCCATACAAAAAGAAAAAGCTTACTATCTTTCCCTCACAAGGAACAGCTTACCGTTCAGTGCTTTTTTCGAGAGCCACACGCCACGTTTGTAAGCAGTATCTTTATCCTTCGAGAACACGACAATCCAGTAACCGCTCTTCGTCTTCCTGACAGAGTATTTGAACGTGTCGTCCTTAGCAGCTATCGCTCTCAGCTTCACTTCCGCTTCCGCAAGTTCCACCTCATCCACTTTGAATACCGTCTCGAATACCATTCCCTCTCAGCCTCCTCAAATACACAGTCGAGGAACTCCTCCTCACCTATCCTCTTACGTTTGCCGTACCCGAGCTTGATATCGAAAGTCACGTCGTCCAGCTCCCCGCTCGCAATATACCTCATCTCGCTGAGCAGAACCCTGAACCGATCATCCCCGAGAGCGAGCCTGTGCCATAAGTCGGTCGGGTGATCAGCGATGAAGTGGAACCCCCTCCCTGTTCTGTATATCTCGACGTTGCCGAATATGTGCCTCATGTTGAAGTAGCTTTTGATGGCGTTTATATCTGCGGAATCAACGTCCACGCTCAGCCTGTACCTCACCACCTCACCCCCTTTCCCTGAGAGTGTCTGTACTCCCTGGCGTACGCTTGCTCAACAAAGTCCCTGCAAGCGCTGTACAGGTCTTCCCAGTACCTTGGTATTAAGTAAAAGACGTCGTGCCACCTCCTTATGTTCACGTACCTGTTCTGGCTCCCCCAGTCGTAGATCTCACACCTGCACTCAACCCTCTCATTCTCCGCAATGTACTTCTTTTCCCTGGATATCATGAACCCCATGTACCAAGAGGCTGAGATCAGCATCATGTGATCGTACCCCTTGCTTTCGAAGTAGTTCGTTGCCATCGCCTTGAACAGATCAACTATGTCGTGCACATCGCCGCACTCGAAGACCGGATCGACGACGTGCATGTACTTCGCCTCCTCTCTCATATAGCAGGCTTCCACCTCGTAGTTCTCAATGTACTCCACCTCCTCATCCGGAACAGCAGTTATTATTCTGCACTCCAAGTACCTCCTCCTCCAGCTGCTCCCCGTGCTTATCAGACTCATGCAAAACAGCACATCAGTGCTACTCCTGGAGACCCTATAAATGCTGTTGATGATCCAATAGTACATGAGATAGGCTTTCGCCCTCGGGAACCCTCTTTCCCTCATCAGCTCCTCGAACCTCCGAGCGGATATGACTCCCGTGTAGTACCTGTAGACTACCCTGCTTATGTAAGCGAACTGGTCCTCAGTTAACACCGTACCGTCGGGGAAAGTGTAGTACCTCATAGTATGCCGAAATCAGCGAGGGACATGTTCGAAACTCCCGACACGGACTTCCTCACCTTCTCGCTCGTTATGAACCTGTCTATGAACATCTTCACCACTGTCATGTCCTCGACCCTGTGCAGGGCAGAGATTTTGTCCTTCGACTTGTAGGGGCAGTATATACAGTTCATCGAGTCCCCGAACTTATCGTACAGCCAGACCACGGGCTCAAACTCCTTATGCTTCCTTAGAATATCGAGCTTTTCCTTCGAGCTCAGCTCAAGGGAAAAAAGAGGAGTCCATGAGTAGTACGGCACAGCTCCCTTGGAGTCTATGAGCTGTAACTCGGCCTCGACGACTTCCATTCTGAGTGTGGAGTCCTTTGGACTCATCCCGTTTATCTTCAGTATCGGCCTCTTCATCCTCCTGTCTATCGATGTGAACACTTCCCTCTTGAACTCGCTGAAGCACCAGCGGTTCGGTCCTATCTGGAATCCGTACCTCTTCGCCAGATCCTGCATTACCTTTTCCCTGCAAGCATATATCGTCCCGAAGCCGTAGTGCTCCTTATGCCACTCCATTACCAGCGAAGCTGCGTAAGCGTTCAGCGGGTGTGTGTTGCCCGGAATCAAAATGTAGACCATGTAGACATCAAAGTTCAGCTCATCCCTCAGCTTTCTTATCGCATCCCTTGTTATCAGCACTGCTAGAGAGGAGTCCTTGCCCGCGCTGTACAGGAACTCGACAGTCCTCGGCTTTATCTTCCTTATCTCATCCAGTATGCTCTCGTTCAGAAGGTTATTCCTCATAGGTCTCGATCTTCGGAGCGAGTATGTAGTCCACCCTAACCCTATCAGCGCACAGCTTGAATGAGAACCTCGCTGGGTACTTCGAGCCAAACTGCAGCGTGAGCAGATCTCCAGCCCCGGATATTCTGCAGAAGCTCTTCACGTATTCCAGATCGTACATGCTCCTCGCCTCAGCTGGTGTGAACTCAAGCAGGTCCTTAGCACCGAAGGCTATGGAAATCCTGTCTGTGTCTCCCTTCCCCTCCACGTAAAAGCTGCTGCTGTCTGCTCTAAGTATAACGTCCCTTGCTATTTTGTCCACAGCGAGCACAGCGTTCCTGAAATCCCTCGCTCCCATCGTCACCTTAACAGCGAAGCTCAGGTTCGGCTCGTTCGGCTCTTTTCTGAGAGCCGACGGGTCTATCAGAGCAATGCTGTATTCCATCCCCTTTCCCCTCACGGTAAAGCTGTCCCTCACAGCTATCTCCACGCTCTCGCTCCCAACAGTCTTCAATATTTTGTTCACCCTCTCGAAATCGACTCCAATTGCTCTCGGAACATCGACGGAATAGGCTTCCATCGACTCCCTGGGTATCTCCGCTATCACCATCGCAACGTTCGCCCCATCAACCGCCACAGCCTTTATACCGTTTTCCCCGAAATACAGCCTTGACTCGGCAACCAGAGTGGCTACCGAGTCAAAAAACGTTTTCAGGTATTCAGCCTTTACAACTGCCTGCATTTTTCCCCCACCTCCTTTCTATCCTTATATTATAAAATAGGTATATATACTTTTCGGTTCAGCCTTTTGTCCTTTCCATCAGCCACTCCCTCACCCTGTTAAAATCAGCCACCTCAAACGCCTCAAGGAACCACTCCGGAAACTGCTTCTTATATCTTATCAGGTATTCCATGCTCTTATCAAGAATAATCGTTGCTCCCCAGTCGGTCTCGCTCCTCACTATCCTGCCGTACGCCTGGACTATGTTTCTGATCGCATGGTATCTGGCCCAGTTCCATGCTTTCCTGTTCACCCACAGCTCTCTGACCCTTGGATCGCTCTCGTCCGGATACGGCACCTTCACTATTATCTGGTACCTGGCCAAATCATCCTTCAGATCCACTCCCCTGATAAATCCCACGCAAATCAGGAAATCTATCTCTCCGTTCAGGAACCTCTCGAACACCTCGTTCCTGTCCTCCCTGTCGTGTACCGCCACCCTCACTCCATCGACGCTCACCCTGTTGTAGATCGCCTTTGCGATCTCGTAGCTGTGAGCATGGCATATCCCCCTGTGCCCTCTGAATATCCTGACTATCTCCGCAACTGCCTCAGCCACTGCGGAGTAACTGTTCTCCCTCTCCCCCTTTGTCATCTTCGCAATTGGAATGTAAAAAGCGGGCCTGTTCTCTTTGGGGAAGAAGCTTTTTACTTTTATCATCGCAGTCTCGTCCGGGTTCAGTCCGACGGTTTTGCAGAACATGTACCTGTCCAGTATCGTTGCGCTGGAGCATATCCTTATCTTCGACGTGTCCCACACAAGCCTCCTCAGAATGCTCCCGACGTCCACGGGCTTCACTACAAGCTTCTTCCCGTCGCACTCGAAGACCCAGTTGCTCCTGTCCTTATCCACGCTCTCCAAAAATATGCTCAGCTTCATGTGGTACTTGCTCAGCTGCTCGTACCTCTCGAGAGTCTTCTCGCTCTTTTCCTCCATCAGGTCTATCTCCAGCATTTCCCTTGCAACAGCCTTTCTCACAGCCTTTGCCCACACGACAACGCTGTCCAAGTCAGTGAAGTTCTGATCGACTTTGAAAGTGAAGCTGCCGAAGTCGTCTGCCCAGTTCTCCAGGTCGTCTGCTTCGTCCACTATTATAACCTCCCTGTCCTTCAGCTCTCCCACGAACATTCTCTCCATGATGTAGTATGCGAAGCTTGCTGCTGTTATCCAGTGGTTTGTTGCTCTGTCCTTCGCTCTCCTGTAAGGGCACACTTTGTCGCATTTGAATGTTTTGAGCTTTTTGCACAGTCCAACAGCACAGTTCTTCCCGTAGAAGCATGGATAGTTTTCTCTGCCTTTTATAACCGCTATATTGAGATTTTTATCTCTCTCTATCTGATCGAGCAGAGCGACCTGGGGAGTCAGATAGTATGCTCTGTAACCGTACTTCTCGTGCAGTTCCTTCGCTATGTGGTAGTTGACAAGACTCTTCCCAAATCCTGTAGGCGCATCAAGTAATACATTTTTTATTCCTATTCTTACTAATTGCACGCACTTGTCTATCGTCTCCCTTTGCTTGGGCCTCCAGATTACGTCCATGGAGTACCACCTCTACGTTCTGAGGCTTTTGGGCACCGATGCCCATAAGCCCATAGTCTGAGCACATAAAAGTAAGGATATAATTTTATCGAATTTTTATCTTCTGCCTTCTTTTCCATTTTCCAGCCACCTCTTGTTTTTAAATTACTTTTATATTTTTGAATATTATTGTTTCGACAATCGTCGAAACTCGGAGTTTTTTCGCATAAGACATTTTTATACTCCGAGTTTTTGTCATAAAGTATTTTTATACTCCGAGATTATCTGATCCCTCATCATCAGATGCCGGAGTTTGGTCTTTTCGCTTGGTGTTACCGCGCATTATCCACTCCATTATTATATTTTCCACCAGATCTCCGATCCTATTGTTGCCCTTTATCTCTCTAAGCCTGTCTCTGATTGCCTTATCGATACGAATCCCCACACTGACTTTCTCGCCGCTCTTCTCCATCCCCATCGTTTTCACCATATCAGCGTATACCTCATCATCATAGACTGAGACACTGCTTGACATAGCAGTAATAACATTTCTGGCTATTTCCAGCGCTTTTCCGATGTTTTTGAGCGCTTTCTCTGCGAGCCTCTCATAGTGCTTCATCGAACACCCCCTCAGTATAGCAAGCGTGGTTACGTCGATTGTCGAAAAATACATCTCCTCAGAAATGCTCGCTATTACCTCAACGACTGGAGTGTACATTGTTACGCTTGCATTTCCGCCAAAGAAGGACGTAAGCTTGGGCACAGGAGGCAGAATCCTTATCCCCTCAAATCCCAAGCTCTCAAGCATGTAGTTGTAGTAGCTCATCGCCTCGCTGTTCTTCCTGCTTGCCCTGTACACCTCCTGGAAGTCCCTGCTCATAAGCCCCGACAGGGCCATGCTGCTGGCTGCGAGCGCCTTCCTCCCGCTGTAGTCCTTGGCCCTCTTTGTCACAGCATCCTTCGCTATACTGCGTACGTGGACCTTCGTAAAATCATCCCAATCAATGTCCCCTGTTGTGAGCATCAAGTCCAGCTCAGCCTTTATTCTCATCAGGTCCACACTATCACCTTGCCACGGACTCAAGGAGGTACAACACAACGCATATCAGCGAGATGATCAAAAAGATGATAGCCAGCGATGCTATTACTTTGCCTTCCATGCCCATACAACCACCACCAGCATGTCGCCTGAAAAAATTATATGTTTTACTGTGACAGCACTTTGCTGAACATGTCCACCAGCTTCTTATCAACGTCCGTGATCCTAACGGTAACGTCCTTTCCCCTGTTTTTCACCACCTCCCCATACCACACCTTCTTGTTCCCCTCAACTGTAACGTACAGCTCTATTATCGTATCAAACTTTCTGTCTATCTCGCTCTGAACCCTCTTCCTCGTGTCCGTGTCCCCTATAGGGTGCATTGTGCACAGCATGTGACTGTTCGTTTGAAGCAGATCGTATATCACGGAGAGCATCTCGTCGTATATCTTGTTATAGAACTGAAAAGGCAATGTAAACGTGTCCGGGTCTTTTATCTCGACTATGTTCTCACGCGGTATGTAGTATCCTTGAGCAACGAACTTCTCCTCGAGGTATTTCTTGTGTATTGCCATTATCTCGTTCATCGAGTCTATGACCACCAGATCGTAGTTCCCGCCGTGCACAACACCCATCGCGTTCAGGAAGCCGCCCGTGTACACCCCATCATCAACCTGCTGTAAAGTCTTCTTCCACTCGGTGGTTATGAACATGTCTATGTTTGCGATGTCCTCCTCCTTGATCTCGGTGCTGGCTATCTCCTTCTGGCAGCCCCACTCGGGATCAATGTATGCGACCTTCTTCCCGCTCCTTGAGAACAGGAAGCTCACCTGCAGAGCGTTGTGAGTCTTCCCGGTCCCGCTTGCTCCTCTGAGCAACACCTTGCTTTTCACAAGCTTTTTAACAGCCTCCGCTTTCATCTCCTCTCACCTCACCTTCAACCTCACAACTTGTGCGGAATACAAACGCAAACAACATGTTGAAAAGTACCTCAGCAAGAGAATACTCACTCAGAGTGGAAGTTGCCAGAAATTCAGACACCACGAGGTCGGATACCCAGTCCAGCGGTGCTCTCATCGTTATGATAAGCCTAGCATACCTCCCCTCATCTATCAAATCTGTCTTTATCTCGGTTCCGAACATCATCCTTAGCATGTCCGTGTACGCTGTCAGCATCCCCTTCACAAGAGACATGGCCTGGGGATCAGTGCTGCCCATGTCCACCACCTTCTCGAGCTCGACCACGTATAGCCCTCCATCCTGCCTTATCTGAATATACCACTCCAGCGGGACAACACTACTCTGCGCCGTATTCCCACCCCCAGTCGGTGTCCCTCATATGTGCCCTCTCCATCACGTCTGCTATTGGTCGGTAGCAGTCTCTTATCCTTTCCAGAAGACTTGCTGTTTCGATGTTGAAGTTCTCCTCGCTGCTGTAGGGAATACTGCTTTTCTCAGAGTATATATCGAGCTCGTAGTGGTACTTCTCCTTGCCTCTCACAACCGTTATAGTCTTCCTAGCGACTATTTCGTAGTGTTCGTAGCAGTAATCGCTGCTCCCGCAGTACACGACCACACACATGTGCAGTCTGATACCGTACAGTTCCTCAAGCAAGAGCTCGATGAAATCAGCATACTGCTGCAAGTAGTAGTCGAGCTTGTCGGTGCGCTCATTCCCAAGGAACACTCCCGCCACATACTCCGGGTCATCGCTGATCTCATCCACGTAGGCCATGAACTCGTCCCAATAGTTTATACCCCGCGCATCTACTATCCTTTTAACAGTCTCCTCAACATCACGCACTTCTCCCACCTCAAGAAGCCTACATCACCTGTACGACCTGCCGCACACAGAACACACCCACTTTCCGTCCACAAACTTTTCTGCCCAGATAACCGGGAAACCATCATATGGGCAGTACTTCGTCTTTGTTCCGCCCCTCTCTTCCATTATCTCATCCTCCAGCATCCTTATCGAGGATAACATTGAAGCACCACGTGCTCACCTCAAAAACGTAGTTTCCGTTCCTAAGAGCATTAACAACGGCTTCGTGCATTCTTACTGCTTCTTCCTTTGTCCTGTGCTTCCACATCTGGAAGCACTCGAACTCTATGCTGTCTGTGATCACCGTGGTCTCGTACCACATCGGGTCGCTGGGCTCTCCGATCTCAAGGAACTCGGAAAAGACTGTAAAAATGCGTTTGCCCCTTGGCGTGTCAACCTCCACATCAGTCCTGATCCTCCACGTGTCCCTGTGGAAGACGTAGCCGCAGTCGCACTTAGAAACAAACCCGAGCCTTGGGTGATCAGGGTCGAACAGGACACGCTCAAGCTTTCTGTACTCGTTCTCCGTGTATACTCTACCGCATTTACCACATCTGTACTCGGCCACTGATATTCACCTTTAAAAAAATAAAAAAATTAGAGTTCAAAGTCCTTCGCTGCTTCCTCGAGCTCAGCGAGCTCCTTCGCCTTGAACTTCTCCGTCAAATCAGGCTTGTATACCATCACGTATGTCTTGACAACGCCCTTCTGCTCTCTGTACTCCTTTGGAGCATCCTTCCACTCTCTGGCGACTATCAGGAACACCTTGCCCGCGAGGCTCTCCCTCCTCGGGTCGAGCCCGTGCCTCTGCAATGAGGCAGCCGCTGTCATCGCCATCGTCTTGCTCATAGGCAGATCGTATTCGACAGCGCTCAGCTCCCCGTCCTCGACCTTCCTGCACCTTGCGAACAGTGCTTCCTCGATTCCCATCGCCCTCAGCTTCTCCGCTGTAACCGGCTGTGGGTCTTTGGTTATGTACACTATCAGCTCCTCGCCTATATCGGGCAACTGTATTCTGCCACCCTCAGCGACCTGCACCTTTGCCATTCTCTCTATCTTCTCATCCTCTATACCGAACTTCTTTTTCGCAAGCTCATACCATCCCACAGCAACCACCTCCTTTTTCTTTCTCAGATCGATCTCCTCAACCTTTACCACACGAAACACC
>Ga0209225_1003901_pt1 | contig 12103 bp, 10 predicted proteins | sample WasSprMetagenome_FD_184732 | JGI IMG/M metagenome (GOLD analysis project Ga0209225, IMG submission 184732) | Sulfidic aquatic microbial communities from Washburn Spring, Yellowstone National Park, USA - WS (SPAdes) (version 3) | ecosystem: Environmental > Aquatic > Thermal springs > Hot (42-90C)...
TCCGTTTCTATTATACGTGTAAATTTACGAGATTCGAAATTAAGCCACAAAGCTGAAAAAGTTAAAAGTTAACTTAGAACTCGAGAAGAAGACCATACTAGAACAGCTCATTTCGACCTAGCAGGAAAGACATACTCTATTAATGGATGTTATTAGCCTAATGTTTATATAGTGGCTGTTCAAAGTAATATTATGCTAGATGCTAACTTGTTTAGTATCGGCTGGCTTATGGTTATGATTGGGTTTATAATTATATTTGTAGCTGTAGTATTGATGGCTGTAGGCTCCATAAGGGGGAGAATTCAGGGTGGTGGAGCAGTGCTGATCGGACCCATACCGATAGTTTTTGGAACTAGTAGAGAAATCGTTAAAGTAATGCTTATTGTAGCTATAGCGATTATAGTTGTGACTTTAATATTTACACTTCTTACGGTGTGGTAGCTATGGCTGTATGTGAAGTATGCGGGGTAAGAAGCTCAAGATATGTTTGCCAGAAATGTGGGAGGAGGGTATGTGAATCATGCTTTAACCCCTACAGCTGGGTTTGTAGTGAATGCTATAGTGGAGCTGGGCCTCAGGTAGCTGAGGAGCATAGAGGTATTGAGCTTCCCTTAAAGCTTTTCATTATAGGGTTTATAGTTATATTTGTGGGGATGATGATTATGGCTATTAGCTCTCTAATGCTGGGTGCTAGAGTTAGTGGGGGGGTAATAATATTCCCATTTATACCACTACCTATAGTGTTCGGATTCGGACCTGAAGCAGCATTAGTAACCATTATTGCTATACTACTATTACTAGCAGTACTTATAGTAGCTATAGCTAGAGCTGTTAGGTTTAGCTAGTTAAAAGCTTCCCTACCACCTTACTTGCATCCTTAGATTCAACAACAATAGTGGAATTCATATTCCTGGTAATTACGTCAGGATCCTTTAATCCATGACCTGTAGCTATACATACTATACGCTCATCCCTATCCACAACTTTCTCTTCTAGAAGCTTCTTTAATCCAGCTATTGATGCTGCTGATGCTGGCTCAACAAATATTCCTTCAAGTCTTGCTAGAAGCTTTTGAGCTTCAAGTATCTCCATATCCGATACAGATACAGCATAGCCATTTGAGGAGTATATAGCGTTTAAAGCCCTCCTCCAGTTTACTGGATTACCGATCCTTATTGCTGTTGCAACTGTTTCAGGGTTCTCTATAGGCTCTATATGTCTTAAACCCCTCCTAAAAGCATTAACAATTGGTGAAGCTCCCTCAGCCTGTACCCCAACCATTCTTGGAATACTTTCCGTTAACCTATACTGCTTAAGCTCCATAAATCCTTTAAATATTGCGCTTATATTCCCAGCATTACCTACGGGAACAACAACAACATCAGGTACAGATCCAAGCTGATCATATATCTCGTAGGCTATTGTCTTCTGTCCCTCAAGCCTAAACGGATTTATGGAGTTAAGAATATATAGTCTATGATCTTCAGCCATCCCTCTCACCACCTTTAAAGCTTCATCAAAGCTACCTTTAATAAATATGATGTTAGCTCCATAAATAACTGCTTGAGAAAGCTTTCCAAGAGCAACCTTACCGTGAGGTAGTATAACGAAACACTTTAATCCAGCTCTAGCAGCATAAGCAGCTAGAGATGCTGAAGTATTTCCCGTAGATGCACATATAACTGCGGATGCTCCATGCTCAACAGCTTTAGATACACCGACAGTCATCCCCCTATCCTTAAATGAGCCTGTGGGATTACCGCCCTCATTCTTAACGTGTAGCTCACGTAAACCAAAATACTCCCCAATTCTGCCGCAACGATACAGTATAGTGCCGCCCTCACCTAGAGATACTATGCTACTCATGCTTTTAACAGGTAAAAGCTCAAAATACCTCCAAACACTAATCCTTCTACCCATCCATCTACTACGAAGATCGCTTGGGGGATTTAGGTATGAAACATCAAGCAATCCATTACAGCTACATAGAACTCTATCATCATCATATGTTAAGCCACACTCAATACATTTAAGCCTATACTTAGCCATAACAACACCTAAACATTGCAAGTAGAAAACTCAGCATTGCTTATAGTAGGGTAGGGCTTATACATTACAATCCCATACAGCGAACTATACGCTGAAATACTAGGTTGAAGCAATTCTAAACTGCTTGCCGAAGTAATGTATTCATTAACATCTTTAAACACCATCATTGAGGCAGAAAGCCAATAAACCCTCCACGAATAACTTACAATAATACCGCTATAGAAAACTAGGAAGTATAGGTTTATGGATGAAGCGTTTGGCTCATATATACACCAATAATCCTATAGATTTAGGGTATTTAAGCATTTCGCAAAGTGGCTGCTCAACTATTATTTAGCTATTCATCAATTAAAGCTGTACTTAATATGGAGTCCGGGAAGAGTTTATGAGTTGTTAGATGCTACTAAATAGGGCTGTTTCTATATCCCATACATTAGCATAAGATTTAAATAAAATATTTCTAAAACTGTTTGGTGAATTTATGTCTAGGAAGACTAGGGATTTGGGAAAAATCCCACCACATAAACACTGTATCTGGTGTGGAAAAGCTGTTGATGAGGATAAGAGGTTCTGCTCCAATAAATGTGAGGAAGAATTTAATAAAGCTGAAAGGAGACGTAAAAGATCATTTATAATATATATGATATTGCTGATGGCTATGTTCCTCATATGGTTCCTACTCATATCTGGAAGACAACGTTCTTAAACCCATCATAATTTACAGATTATTCTAGATAATTACATTTCCAATCTAAATCTGCGAGTTGAGAATTAGGTTGAATACTCCGCTTCTATTACGTGAATGAAATTATAAGACTTGAAATTAAGCATGAAAGTATAGGATGTAGTATCAGTTGATTTAAATAGAGTTCAACTCTCAATTTATAACTTAGGTTATAGTAGAATCCTTTATATAGGTGGATTTGTGAAGACATGTTTAATGGGCTGTACCCCCATGCTGAGAAGTAGTTTCATCCTTAAGCATACGCTTACGTTAACTACACACTCTAGCATGGGGATGCTTAGCCCATTACTAATAGCTTTAAGAAATTTAAGCTTTATTATCGCTTGAATAGGCTAGCAAATTAGGATAAGTGCCTACACATGTTAAGTTGCTAGGTCTGCTTGGATTCTAATTTATGTAGTCTTTGGTAGATCTATGTAGCTCTAAGAATTCATCGGTCTTGAGATTACTGGGGCTCTCATCAGCCTTCTCATTGCCTGACTGGGCTCCCATAAGCTTGTTGAAGAGTCTTGTAAAAAGGTTAAGCTAAAAGCTCTTAGCATGGGGGTATTAAATGAATAATTACCCATTAACGAAATAACAAGTACTTCAACCAATATTGTGGTTTCCCATTCATATGGTAAGAAACCTTATAGCAACCGATTCTCTCAACATTAATGTTCTTGTATAAGCCCTTCAACGCTTGGAGACATATCCGTCAGCATTACCTCTTCAAGACTTCAAAACTATCTGCAAGAGCTGTGCCAACCCTTTAATAGCTTCTTAATGAAGAAAACCTATATTTATGCTTGAATCCGCATATCTCGGCTTGAAGTCTTATTCAAGCTTTTACATCCAAGGAACTGTAAATAGAGGAAATAAACTATACAGCATCATCAATTAATAAAACCTCCAGCCTACAAGCACTCTATCAGAGTAGAAGCTTAATATTAAGCCGTGATGGATTTATGAACTCTACAATTAAAGTTTAAAATATTTGAAGCAATTTTGATGAATGAGAAGTAGTAAACAATTAAGATAAGGATTCCCTCACTAATAGATAGTAGCTTAGACGTAGAGTCACCATAGGTAGGGAGGGAAATCTAGATAAAGCTTACAGAGTGGATAGAAGTAAGCTTCCATCTCCCATCAGCAAATCATAATAGCAGCTTACTTATAGTAATATTTAAAATTACTGGTTGAATTATGGAGTGGTGAAGTAGGTATTCAGAAGGTTAAAAAGGTTTATATACGTAGCTATGGATGCTCAATGAATTTAGCTCAAAGCGAATTCATAGCTGGATGTTTAAAGGAAAGTGGATATAGAGTCGTTGATAATATTGGGGAGGCTGATATTGTTGTCTTCAATACTTGTGCTGTTAAGAAGCCTACTGAGGATAAAATTGTTAGTGCTATTAAATCAGTTTCTGAAGATAAGAAGGTTATTGTTACCGGCTGTTTAACAATGGTTAATCCGAGCCGTATCTTAAGTGAGGTAAGAGTTAACGGTATTGTTGGACCGTTTCCAGGCAGTAATATTGTTAAAGTTGTTAAAGAAGTTGAGGAGGATGGTAGACCAATTATTTTAAGAAATGATTTTAAACCCCCATTAACAACGCCTAGAATCCCTACATCACCGATTATTAGAGTTATTCCAATAGCTTACGGCTGCCTTGGGGAATGTACATACTGCTGTGAAAAAATAGCTGCTGGACGTTTAAGAAGCTATAGTATTCAGGAGGTTGTTGAAGCTGTTAAAGCAGCTGTTAGTAGTGGAGCCTTGGAGATCTGGCTGAGCAGCCATGACTGTGGCTGCTACGGCTACGATTTAGGTGTTAATCTAGCCGATTTACTTAGGGAGATCGTAGATATTAATGGGGAGTTCTATGTTAGAGTTGGCATGATGAGCCCGGATATGGCTCTTAGAATCATAGATGAACTTGTGGAAGTATATAAGAACAGGAAAATATTTAAATTCATCCATATTCCGGTTCAAAGCGGAGATGATGAAGTATTAAGGCTTATGAATCGTAAGTATACAGTTAACGATTTCAAACTACTTGTAGATAGATTGAGGAAAAACATCCCGGACATAACCATAGTTACAGACATTATATGCGGATTCCCCGGAGAAACAGAGAATGCTTTCGAAAACACTATTAAGCTTATTAAGGAGGTTGAGCCTGACTTCGTTAACGTATCAAAGTTCGGCCCAAGACCGGGTACGCCAGCAGCTAAAATGAAGAAGCTACCTACAAGAGTTGTTAAGGAGAGAAGTAGAATAGTAAGTAGGCTTGCAGAAGATATAGCTACTAGGAGAAATATGGGTTGGATTGGATGGGTTGGAAACGCTATAATTGATGAAAAGGGCAAGGATGAAACCGTTATGGGTAGAAACTATACATATAAGCCTATAGTTATAAATGGCGGAGCAGATCTTATAGGAAAAGTTGTTAAGGTAAAAATCGTTAATGCAGCATCTACACATCTAAGAGGAGTTTTAATAAGCTAGAATACAATAACTAAAGTAAAGACTAGCTATACCTCTATGAGGGTCATAATACTGGACGGATATACTGATGAGCCGGCAGGTCTCGGCGTTCCACCATACCTTGACGTATATCCCAGATATGTTGCTGGAGCAGTATGGTCTATTGAGCGAAACGCAGATATTAGATATTTCACCATAGATGAAGTACGTAGGGATACTGGGAGATTTATCAAGCAGGCATCAACGTCAGATCTAGTTATATTTATTGCCGGAGTATGTGTTCCAGGTAAATATCTAGGCGGAGAACCTATTAAGCCATGGGAACTTATACGGCTAGCTAAATTAATTGAGAAACCAATTAAGATTATTGGTGGACCAGTAGCCCAATTCGGTCTTGGATTTGAAGGTGGTAGAATTGTTGAGCCGCCTGAGTTTTCAAATATTTTCGATGTTGTTGTTAAGGGAGATGTTGAAGTTGTAACTTACAGACTCATTGAGGAGGGATCTGTTGAAAAAATAGATCCATCTGAAAGAAGACCTAGCCAGAAATTCGTAAGCAAATTCGCTATTAGAGGAGCTGGAATTGCTACTCAACATCCATGCTATGGGTTAAACTTAATATGTGAGGTTGAAACATACCGTGGATGCCCTAGAGCTATTACTGGTGGATGCTCATTCTGTATTGAGCCATTAAAGGGGTTACCTGATTTCAGACCTGTAGAAGATGTTGTGGAGGAGGTTAAGGCTTTATACTCCTACGGTGTTAAGTCTATAAGGCTTGGTCGACAGCCGGACTTCTTCACATATCATGCTGAAAACGTAGGAGAAGTAGAGTTTCCAAAGCCGAAGCCCGAAGCGATTAGGAGACTCCTACACGGGATAAGGAGTGTAGCCCCAAATCTACGTACATTACATATAGATAACGTTAATCCGGGAACAGTATACCACCATAGGGAGGAGGCTAAAGAAATAATTAAGATAATAATTGAGTATCATACGCCAGGCGATGTTGCAGCCTTCGGCATCGAGTCAGCAGATCCAAGAGTTGTGAGGATAAATGGATTAAAGGTAATGCCTGACGAGGCTTTTGAAGCTATTAAAATAGTTAACGAGTATGGATCGGCTAGAGGATGGAATGGCTTACCACATCTTCTACCAGGCATAAATCTAGTCCATGGATTAATAGGTGAGACAAAGGAGACATACAGACTAAACTACAAGTTTCTGGAGAAAATACTTAGCGAAAAGCTTCTAGTAAGGAGGATAAACATAAGGCAAGTAATGGTTTTTCAAGGTACAAGAATGTGGAGCCACGGATCCTCAACAATGAGTAAACATAAAGAAATATTTAGAAGATATAAGGAGATGATTAGGAGAAACATCGATTTACCTATGATAAGAATGGTGGTGCCTAGATGGACTATTCTAAGAGAATGCTTCATCGAGAAAAATGATGGAAAACTAACCTATGCTAGACAAGTAGCTTCATATCCAATACTTATATGCTCAAAAGAGAAGCTTGAACCTAATAGATTTATGGATTTCATAGTTCTAAATCATGGATACAGATCCGTAACAGGTATACCATATCCTATCGATATAAACCATCTAGATAGAAAAACCTTAGAGGATATACCTGGAATAACAAAGCTTAAGGCTTCAAGAATAGTAGCTAATAGACCGTTTAAAAACCTTGAAGAACTTAAATACATTCTAAATGATAACAGCTTATTAAAAACATTAGAAAAACATATAGTACTTAACTAAACCCTAGTTAATACTCCACAATTACCTCCCCACTTTAAGAAACAACGTAGATCTACTGCAAAATTCTCCGGATTAGTTAACAACATACTCTACAATTAGCTTAAGCTTATTTAGAATTCTCTGACCTCTCCCCGTCCTAAAGGGTGAGGTTTCCGTTATGGCGGGGAGGTTTGGGACTACATCTCCCCAATTCGGGGATTTAGTCCTGGGCTAGGTCTTCAGCCCATTACCCCTACCCACTGGGCTCAGAGTTATGAGTATATTGAGTGTTCCAATAAGGTCTGCGTTGAAGACTTTGTTTAGCTTTGTGCACTTGAATAATCTACGTTTAATTCTTTTCAACATTCTTCTCCATGAATTGGGCATTTAGATGATGTGTATGCCTCATTAACATAGATTATGGTTATTCCGTATTCTTCAGCTACCTCATAAATTCTTCTCAGTAAGTAGTATGTTCGCACATGAACATTATTAAAATCTCCATTCTCTTGAGCGATGTTCTTCGGGTAGCCGACCCTGATTAACGAGACATCCACTCTATACAGCCATTCAATTGCTTGCCTAACTCTCACATCGATACAGCTCTTAACCTGTCCCCTCCACTTAGAGTACATGAGTCTAAACCTCCTAGAAGTCTTCAACCCATACTTATTCAGAGTAGACCGATATTTCGCTATTCTCATCCTCCAATAATGTGAAATGGCTTTCAATGGTCTTCCGTTAACCAGTTTTGTTAACCCGTTCTCAACGTATATTGTAATGAGGTTGTTTATACCGATGTCAATACTTGCAACCAAGTTTCCAGCTGATTGCCTTGGGGGATGATGATCCATCCTCCTCTAACAGCTTTCCCGGAGACCTTAAACGATATTATGCATACCTGCTTAAGTTTACAGGAGGCTCCAGTAAAATTTAACTTTAGTAGTCTAATTTGAATTTATGATTTCACGGAGTGAGGCTTTAAATCTTCTAAATAGCTATGTTAAGAGTAAGCAACTATTTAAACATTGTTTAGCTGTTGAGGCATTGATGAGGAGGATGGCTGAAAGATTAGGTGAGGATGTTGAGGTTTGGGGTTTAACCGGCTTACTGCATGACATAGACTATGAGGTTGTATCAGGAGATATGAATAGACATGGTCTTGAGGCGGAGAACATTCTTAGAAACAAGCTTCCAGATGAGGCTTTAGAGGCTATTAAGGCTCATAATGAGAGGATAGGTGTAGAAAGTAGCTTGAAAATATCAAAAGCTTTAAGAGCTGCAGATCATCTCTCAGGACTCATAATAGCTACAGCTCTAGTTATGCCAAATAAAAAGCTAAGTGAAGTAACAATAAAAAGCTTAATGAAAAAGCTTAAGCAAAAAGATTTCGCTAAGGGAGTTGATAGACTAAGAATCAAATCATGTATGGAGATAGGTTTAACCATTGAAGAATTTATGGAAATAGGTTTAGAAGCACTTCAAAAAATACATGTAGACTTAGAGTTGTAGGCTTATGTTTAAATTCTATCCTACTCCACCCGGTTTGTCTTAGAGATAGATGCTAGCTATCCATATTTCCACGATCAATACTAGGTAATAAAGCCTAAACATATGGATATAGCCTTAAGGGCTTAAAGCATTTTAGGCATGTATACTTATAGTTTTGGGGTGTGAAATGATAGTTATAGATAGGGTTAACGTGTTTAAATGCTTGATTTTAGGGAGGGATAGCAGGGTTACAGCTCTTGTTAAGCATGGCGGAAATATTTATAGAGCGCTTTTAAGGAATACTGGGAGACTCTACGACTTAATATATCCTGGTTCTCAGGTTTTATGTAGTTTAAGAAGTAGCGGTAAGACAAGCATGAATATTGTTGGAGTAGTTGTTAATGATGAAGCAGCATTGATTGATACATATATTCAAATGAGGAGTTTCGAGAATGCATGTAGTAGGGGTCTTATACCGTGGCTTAAAGATTACGTGATATTGGGGAGGGAGGTTAAGGTTGGAGATGTGAGGATTGACTATAAAATTAAACGTAAAGACGCTGAGGGATATCTAGAGTTGAAGTCTGCACTATTGCTGAGAGATAGCTATGCTATGTATCCTGACGCACCTTCTGAAAGGGGATTAAGACATATAATGCTTCTAAGGGATTTAAGGGGGAGGGGGTATAGAGCAATTGTAGCTTTTATAGTAGCTCATCCGAAGGCTAAGGCTTTCAAGCCATGCGTAGAGGTTGATAGACGGATAGGTTATGAGTTGAGAAAAGCTGTTGAGGCTGGGGTTGAAGTTTACGCTGTTAAAATGTATTTAAGACTTGATGGAGCTATAGTTGTTGAAAACCCAAATGTTAAATGTGAAATCATATAAATACCGGGTTTAGTAGATACGGTTTGCGGCTTAATATTCGTTTTCCATACTAAATCGGTATGAATTGAGAAAATATCGAATTTCCTCGCTTCCATTATACATGTAAATTTACGAGGTTCGGAATTAAGCCATAAGCTTAGCTACTTCTTTACTGTTAATACCTCATCTAAACGCTTTACTATTGAGTTGGGCGGCACATCCCTATACACCACTATACCCGGATATATCCAGCTCCATGCACCTATTTTAACTCCAGGCATTATCGATACATTTATCCCAGTTCTTACATGTCCACCTATTATTGCTCCAAGCTTTCTCCTCCCAGTATCTATTCTCTCCCCCTTCACATTCATCCTCACGTTTCCCTCATCAAATCTAAAGTTTGCAGTTATGGTTCCAGCCCCCAGGTTTACATCTTCACATACTACACTATCACCAACATAGTTTAAATGGGGGAGCTTAGCGTTCTCCATCACCACACTTTCCTTAACCTCAACGCTTGACCCTACCTTAACACCACTGCATAGTACAGTATATGGTCTTATGTAGGTATTGGGACCTACTTCACAGTTCTCCCCAATATATGCTGGACCCTCAATATATGTTCCACTCTTAATAATGCTTCCATCCCCAATATGTATTGGACCCTTAATTACAACATTACCTTCAACATCCCCCTTAATAGTTCTACCCCTCATTTCCTGAAGCAAAGCTTTATTTACATCAATCACGCTCCACGGCTTACCAACATCCATCCAGTAGCCTTCAGGTATATGGATAGCTCTAACATCCCTCCCATCCTTAATAGCTAGCTTAATAGCATCTGTAAGTTCAAGCTCACCTCTTGGAGATGGTTTAACATTATCGATATAGCTAAATATGTCGGAGTTTAGAAGATATATTCCGGCATTAACGTAGACGCTGCTTAAGGTATTTGATTGTTTAGGCTTCTCAACAATATCCATTACCTTAAACCCATCAGTAACAACAACACCGTAATTCCACGGATCAGCAACTCTAGCAACTCCAACAGCTATATCTCCAGGAGAGCTGGCAATAGTTGATATTGGTAAGCTATTAAGTATGAATAGGTCGCCATATACAAGAAGAAACCTACTGTTAACAAGCCCCCTAACTCTAGAAACAGCATGAGCTGTACCGAGCTCCCCACCCTGCTCAACAATGTTGATGCTAACATCAACACGTTTAGCATAGTCCAGAAGGATATTTCTAACCATGTCCTTCATATAGTTAACAACAACGTGAAAGTTTACAATACCAACATCCCTAATAACTTTAAGAACATGTATTAGAAGAGGATCCCCTAATAATGGAATTAACGGTTTAGGTCTTGTCTGTGTAATAGGGTCCAGCCGAACACCTCTACCCGCAGCTAAAATAACAGCATCATGAACAGTTAAATGCATAATCTACTGAGTAATGGTAGCTTAAATATTTAAGCTAGTAGTATTGATTACAGCTTGCAGTAATAACTTTAATTAAGTATTTATACTTGTATTAGCATAGCTATTGATGAATGATAGGGGAAGCCTACATTCAGTAATAGCATCTACAACAGCAGCATTCATTATTAGCTTATGGATTCACCATCCAGGCTTCACCTCCAACTTCTACTCCGACATAGTATGGTTTTGGCGTAGAGTTGAGGTAGCGGGTGGGAAAATACCCTACATAGAATACAGCTTTGAATATCCAGTTATAAGTGGATTAATAGTTTACTTAGCATCCCTAACCGGAAGTGTTGAAGGCTACTACCTAGTAATTAGCTTAATAATATATCTATGTTCAACAGGTAGTTTAATTCTAGTATTGAAAATGGTTGGAAATATGGAGCCTTATAGAGTCTTAATGTTTACAGTGTCTACATCATCATTTATCATCTACAGTGTTTACAGCTTTGATTGGATAGGAAGCTTCCTACTACTGCTATCCATATACCTATTCTACAGAAGGTTAACCATGTCAGGATTTATGCTAGGATTAGCTGGAGCTACACGTATTATTCCATTAATCTGCATGTTAGCCTTTATAGGTGATGTAAGGGATTTAAGAAGCAAAGCTAAGTATATATTATCTACCATCCTAGGAATGCTTACACCAAATATCTACTTCTTAGCTAAAAACTTTGATGGTGTAATATATCCGTATATTTACCAAGCTACATGGAGAGCTGAAGATAGCTGGCTAATAATAGTACCGTTTAATCATCAATTAGTATCATTAATAGTTATGATGGCTATGATTGCTGTAGTGATGTCTAGATGGAGTGGAGATATAATGTATAAATGTGGACTTTTACTATTTACATTTATGATTTCAAGCTATAAATTCCCCCCTCAATACTTCATACAGCTACTTCCATTTTCAGCTTTAATTACAAGAAAATATCCAGCCTTCATAGCGGCAGATCTACTAAACTCAGCAATAATACTTGGATGGTTTACACCATCCTTCAGCTTGGGAGATCCATGGATAATATCAAGCCCAGTACAGTGGTGTGCAATAGCAAGACAAGCAATACTACTATACATAGTTATAGATTCACTACGGGGTTCTAAGCTACGTAGTCCCTGATAGATGTGCATAGCCTCGAGGATTTAAGCTTTGTGGCTTAATTTCGAATCTCGTAAATTTACACGTATAATAGAAACGGAGGAAATTCAATATTATTCCTTAATTCATACCGATTTAATAT